>Ga0182738_1000147_pt1 | contig 110449 bp, 81 predicted proteins | sample eDN5th30CBELigMG_FD_128876 | JGI IMG/M metagenome (GOLD analysis project Ga0182738, IMG submission 128876) | Enriched Miracle-Growth compost microbial communities from Emeryville, California, USA - eDNA 5th pass 30_C BE-Lig MG (version 2)... ... | reverse complement strand
GCAGACACAACCGACCAGGCGCCGCGGAAGCGTCGCCCTCTCCCGATCATTGTTCCGACCAGAAGAACGGAGCACAAACAACGCCCCCCGTGCCGAACGTCAGTGGGATTCAGTCCCGCCGGCATGGCTGCTCGAAAAATGCTGACAGAGCACACCGCGTCATGCGTCGGCGACAACGTCTACTGAATAAAGGCCAGGTAGTAAAACCACAGGCCTGTCAGGGAGGTGCCGAGAATATCGATGACGCTCAGCCAGCCCAGCGTTTTGTGCAGCCGGCTGTGTGCTCCTGGCACAGGCGGACGGCGAAAATTCCGCCAGGCCATGATCAGCGTGATTCCCCAGAGAACAGGAGTGCTGATTGCAAAGAGCAGATGCACACGCAGCACACGATAAACAAAATCGAATTCGGCTCCGGTGAGGCGCGGGGCGTCGGGGTTTTTGTTGACGATATTCCGCCAGCCACCGTGGACCCATTGCATGTCCACTTCAAAGGCGGTCACGGCCACCAGCAGAATCAGCCCCAGAGCCAGTTGCAGGTTGCGATGCAGCACATACTGCCGGCGATATCGGACCGCATACAGGCTGTACAGAAGGACAGGAACAATGGCCACCAGTGCTGTGACGACCACGTCCAGCATAAGGGAGGCATCATTTCCAAGAAATCCGTGTTCAAGCATGGCGGGATTATAGGAGAGTTCTGTCCGTCCGCATTGCCACCAGACCTGTTTTTCAGGTTATACGAGTTATGCGGCTTCCCGCAGGGTCTCACGACGGCAGAACCCGATTGGAACAGGGTCCCCGTTGAGAGGGAGCCGGACCCTGACCGATATTCGCCGACATGGAGCATGCCGACTATGAACTTCTGGCTGGCCAGCCTGTCTGGCAGCGACTGTTGCTGGACTATCTGGAAATGACCAGTCAACAGGCCGAATCCTCTGAAGAAATGCCGTCCGGCCCGCGCTGGGCAGGCCGCATTGTGGCCTTGGATGACCTGGAACCTGCGGAACTCTCGCAGATCCATGGAAAAATGATCGCCCAGGGCTGGCTGCTGTTTCAGATGGAAAATGGGGAAGGGGGACTGACCTATCGGGTTTCTCCCGAAGGGCGCCGCCTGCTGCAGCGCATCCGCACCGGCCAGTCAGCTCATATCGATTCTGGTGATGTCGGGGAAGAATCGCAGGCCGGCAGCCAGGCTGCGTGAGGCCGGCACAGACGGGGCACCCTGACCTGCTCAGGGACCATCGGGTGTCGGGCCAATTTTTTCCAGCAGCGGTTCCAGCACCCGTTCGGGGATGAAGTTCAGCAGTTGTTCCCGGCTGGCCGAGCGTCCCATCAGGGCAATCTGTTTGATCAGCGTGCTGGAGATGTGTGAAAAGCGGTCGGAGGCCATCAGAAAGACGGTTTCGAGATCCGGGGCCAGCATGTGGTTGGCCAGCGCCATGGTGAATTCGCTCTCGATATCCGAAACCGTCCGCACCCCGCGCAGCATCACATGCGCCTGCATGGCGCGGGCAAAGTCGATGGTCAGTCCCGAGAATGTTTCGACACGGATATTCGGCTGATCGGCGAACACCTCACGCATGATCTCCTGCCGTTCACGAGCGCTGAACAGCGGTTGCTTGTCGGGATTGATCCCGATGCCGATGATCAGTTCATCAAACAGTGCGGCCCCGCGACGGGCGACATCTTCGTGCCCGAGCGTCAATGGGTCGAAGCTGCCGGCATAAATGGCGATCCGCGGAGTCAACCGGCTCACGTCAGAATCCTTTTTCACATCCACAGAGCAGTCTGCCTGATGGTCCGCAACTGGAAAATATCTCGAGATCAAAACATTGCGGCCTGCCGCAGCGTTCTTGCGCTGTCGGAACAGCAGCACCGGAACAAAACAGCAGACCGGCCCATCCATCAGACACTGACCGCTGAAACGTTTCCGCCGGCTCGCATCAGGTCCTGCGCGGCCTGCGTTCGTTTGAGGAAGCGCAGTCTGCCGCGCAGGGAAATGTGACCTGGCCGGGCCCGGGACGTTTCAGCTTAGAACCACGGACAAAACCTTCCGCGATCCGCTCGCGGAAAGGAAATTCTCATCATGTGAGAGGCTTTGTTCGCGGCTCTTCAAGTGCTGTGATTACTTCTTGATCACAAACCCGCCGGCCTGGAAGTCGGCCTGGGCCTTTTTCTCGGCCGCTGCAGAAACTTCCGGATTGGGCGTGGTGTCTACATTGAAGTCACCGCGAATCCATTTCACTGCCTCGACAATGGACTTGTGATAAGCCGGATTGCTCCAGGTGGTTTCATTGTGTCCCAGGTTGTTGCAGTAGACACGTCCCTGGCCATAGCTTTTGATCCAGCAGACCGGCACATGATATCCCTGCTGAACCGGCACAGCATTTTTGGTCGGGCTTTTGGCATAGTCCAGGCTCATCAGCAGATGGACCTTGTTCGGCTGCCAGTGGTTGTACATATAGATTTCTTCCTTCAGCGTGAATTCCTTGCCAAAGGAGGCCACCAGCGGATTTTCCGGCTCGTAATTGGTCAAGGTCACCTGAACGTTGGATGTCCAGGGATGAGCCAGAAAGCTGCCGCCAATCATGTCCCAGTACGGCTCATAATCTTTGAATGTATCCATGGCCGAATGGAATCCCAGCACGCCATGTCCGGCCTGTTTGAGCCATTCCTGAAAGAAGTAGTCGCGATCGGCCTGGGCGATCGGCAGATCCCCGGTGGTATAGAACGCGACAATGTCATAGTTCTGCAGATTGTCTTTTGTGAAATCCGCGGCGCAGTCCTGGGTGCAGTGCACCACAAACTCGCCGGAGTTCTCGCCCAGTTCGGTCAGGGCGACTTCGGCCACCGACAGAGTGTCCTTCCGTTTGACCGAGCTGTGCACGAAGCCTTTGCTTTGCGTGACAAACAGAATCCGGGACTTCTTCCCTTGTGCCTGGGAGACCCCCGGCAGCACCAGAACCAGAGACAGCACAATCAGAGCCAGATGTCGGCAGCAGCGCATCGAGACCTCTTCGAAGGTTGAAGTCAATCACCGGAGTCATCAGGCCGGAGATCCTCCTGCGGATCTCCACGCTCCCTGATCCTGCCGGCCCTGTTCAGATCCGGAAGGTCCGGCTCCCAGGAAATGAAGACCGGCAGCAGAAGAAATACGGATCCGCCTGCTTTCCGGAATTCACATCAGCAATGCATCATAAGATCTTCAGAAGGAGTTGCCAGCCAGTCGCTGAGAACCCTGTCCACTGGAGTGGTGCCGGGGAAGAGAAGCGATACACTTAAGGCCACAGGCCGACGTTTTGTCTGTTTCTGTTGGTCATGAATTGTCTTTCTCTTCTGCCGACCCCTGCGCGAGCTGCCATGTCTTCTGCTTCGAATCCCGCTGACCAGGCTGCACTGCAAACCGCCTGGAAACTGGGAAGCCACACGTTCATCTCCCGGCTGATTATCGGAACCGGCAAATATGCCACCTTCGAACTGATGCGCGACTGCCTGGATGTCAGCGGGGCGGAAGTGATTACCGTGGCCGTGCGCCGGGAACGACTGGTCGATTCGACCGGACGGAATATTCTCGACTTCATCGACCTGAAGCGGTTCACGATTCTGCCCAACACGGCCGGATGCTTCACCGCCGAGGATGCCGTGCGTGTCTCCCGGCTGGGCCGCGAAATTCTCTCCGGACACGAGAACCCGGGAGCAGACTGGGTCAAACTGGAAGTGCTGGGAGACAAGAAGACACTGCTGCCTGATCCGGTGGCCACGTTGCAGGCGACCGAAAAACTGGTCGCGGACGGGTTTCAGGTGCTCTGCTATACCACCGACGACCCCATCACTGCCCGCCGCCTGAAAGAGGCCGGAGCGACTGCGGTGATGCCGGCCGGAAGTCCCATTGGCAGCGGGCAGGGGATTCTGAATCCCAATAACCTGCGGATCTGTCTGGAATATCTCAAGGAAGGCGACCCGGATTATCCGGTGATCATCGATGCCGGAGTCGGGACTGCCAGCGATGTGGCCGAGGCCATGGAACTGGGCTGCGATGCCGTTCTGCTCAATACCGGAATTGCCGGAGCCCGTGACCCGTACCTGATGGCGCAGGCCATGCGTGACGCCTGCCGGGCCGGTTTTGCGGCCGCCCGGGCTGGCCGGATTCCGAAAAAGCTGTATGCCACCGCTTCCAGCCCGGAATCCGGCGTGATTGGTGTCTGAGACCGGAGCAGAGTTCTTTCAGCGCACGAAACGTCCGTGAGTGTCCTTGCAGAATGCAGAACGGACTTGCTGCAGAATGCACTTGCGGACGCGGCGTGCTCTGACAGACAGCGTGTTCAACAGGCCGCTTACTGGAAGTCGCTGACCGTCTTTTTCTCTTCCGTCCACTGCTCTTTCGAACGGAAACCATAGGCACTCGGCTGATAGTCGCCGACGAGATCGACATTCGCCCCCTTCTCCGGCAGTTGATCGGCCATCCCCAGCAGATAATACACGCCATTGACCAGTTCTTTGCGGACACCGGGATTGGTGAGATCGATAGCGGCCCCAATGGTCGACGTCATCGACTTACCAGGCTTTCCGCCCGGCACCTGATAGGACTTGACCCAGACAATGGGCATCATCGGGTTGTTCAGGTCCGCGGCCGCTTCAGTGTCGGATTCCTTCATGCCATAGAACCGGTCTTTGTCATCGAACTGCCCGGCACGATTGACCACCTGTCCCAGCAGCAACGGTTGAGCATCGCCCGGCAGCGGCAGACGGACGCCATAGACATCGGTCGATCCCCAGATCTCTCCATTTTGAATGCCTTTGAGAACCGGATGCTGTTCGGCACCGGGGGCAATCATGCCGCGCGTGCTCTGATGCTTGTGCTTGCCGTGATGGGTGTACCAGCGTTCTCCCAGCACCAGACGGCCAAAGCCATCGACCCAGTCCGTCTGTTCGCCATGATATCCATTGGCATAATGCGACCAGGTTCCCTTGGCCGGCGGGTTAAACGCATGCGTTGCCGTGCGGATTCCCAGAACCGGTTTTCCAGAGGTGAGGAACGCATCGATGTGTTTCATCTGATCATCCGGCAGATTGCGGAACCGGGTGAAAATGATCATCAGCTCGGCGGAATCGAGAGCCTGCAGGCCGGGAATATTGGTCAGCACGTTCGGATTGACATAGCCGGTCTGCGGATCGACGGAGAACAGCACCGTGCAGTCGAAGCCGTTGCGTTCGGCCAGAATTTTGGCGAGCTGTGTGAGAGCTTCTTCCGACCGGTACTCTTCATCTCCGGAGATCAGGACGATCTGATGTCCGACGCCCGGCCCGGATTTCCCGGTGAAGCGCAGCCACTGAGGACGGTCAGACTGGGCCGACGGAGCCGGCAGTTTCTGAATCTGAATGTTCTTCCAGCGAACCTGCTTTCCGGCATGTTCCGGATTTTTTCCAATGCTGTGGACCTGCAGGGCAATGAAGCCGTCGGAGTCGACGGCGTCATGCAGATCGGCCGCAGGCACGCCATTGATCCACGTTTTGATCGAGGAACCATTGGCTTCGATCCGATAGTGATTCCATTCCGCAGACTTGAATGCGGCACGTGCCTGGGCATGCGCATCGCCGGTCAGATTCTGCAGCCAGCCGCGTCGGCCTTCGTCATAGATGCCGCCCGACCAGGCGCGCGCCGACGGATCGATTTCCACCTGATAGCCATGCACCCGACCGGAATTCACCGTGGCTTTGCGGGCCTGTCCGGTGCTGTCGGTGTACTCATAGGTTTTGGATTCCGGGAACTGATGCGAGCGGATCTGAATGCCGGAATTGAGCGCCGGGTCGACTTTCACATCCAGGTCGAGAATGAAGTTCTGATAGGGACGCGCCGTGCACAGAAAGGAATTCGGCGTATCGGCCACCGACGTGCCGACGATTTCCCCGTTCTCGATGGTATAGGTCGCTTTGCCCCCCTTCTGTTCCCAGCCGGAAAGATCGGTGCCGTTGAACAGCGGCACGGCCGGATCACTCTTTTTGTCGTCATCCGCCCTGACCGGGCGAAGACCGGCCAGCATGAGAACGGCACAGGCCAGCAACAGACCGGTGCGTCTGGCGGGCACCCGCAGACCTGGTGACCGCGGATCAGTACCGTTCAACAGGCAATGTTGGAACATCATGAATTGCTTTCTGAGAACCAGGGTGGTCATGGCGTGCCGGGCCCCGTTGCCGAAGTCGGGCCGCGTCCACAGTTTCATGGATGAACTGAATTTCGTGGAGTGGAACGTTGTGAACAGCCTGCATGCGAATGTCGACAAAACGACTCAGGGCGTCGACTCGCGCTGCTGCAGGAACAGGAATGAACCAATCTTGTTGGTGGTCACGATATCAAGCAGACCGTCGGCATTCACGTCGGCCACTTCAAATTGAGTTCCCACGCCGCTGTCGGCGTCGATTTCATGCTTGAGCCAGCGTGGACCACGCGGAGTTTTCTTCAGTTCGAACCAGCACAGAACCGGGGGCTGGTCTTCGCCGGGGTCATGTCCGTTATGTGCCCAGTGACGGCGGCCGGTGATGAAATCAGGCAGGCCATCGCCGTTGATGTCGGCCTGAACCAGGGCATGCGTCTGTGAGATGGAACTGTCGATCAGATGAGTGATCCACTGGCTTTCACCTCCCTGATCGGACCGGCGCTGTTCGTGCCACCAGATGCCGAAGCCGTGCGCGGACGAGGTGAGAACATCATTCTGGCCGTCGCCATTGAAATCATAGACATACATCTGGGCACTTGGCTGCCCGAGCAGGGCCGGATGAAACGGCCAGGCGCTGGTCGTCTTTTCGGCCGGCTGTTCCCACCAGCCGGCGGTGGTGAGCACATCGGCGCGTCCGTCGCCGTTCAGATCGCCGGCCCCCAGCCCGTGGGAATAACGATCCGTGCCTGGGGCTCCGCTGGCCGAAATGGAGTTCATTTTCCAGGGAGCGATGGGAAAGGATTGCGGCTGGGACCAGGCAATGACGTTGTTCTGAACGCCGCTGATCAGAACCCGCTGTCCGGTCCCCAGCAGATCGAGATAGCGCGGGCTTTCGTTGTTGGTGACGGAAATCATGACATTCTGCGTCCAGGGGGACGGCACGGCCGATTCAGCCGGCTTGCCGGGATTTTCGTACCAGCTGGTCGTTGTGCCTGGATAGCTGACGACAATCTGATCGATCCAGCCGTCATCGTTGATGTCCTGGGCAAAATTCAGGAAGGAATCGCTGTAACCATCCTGTTTGAATGTCTGCGGAGCCGCGACCACAGGATGCTGCCGCCATTCCGGCTGGCTGCCGGGAACCTGCTCATACCAGACGCTGCCGGTGGCGATGTCCATATCGCCGTCGTTATCAAAATCGGCCACGGCACAGCCTTCGGACCGGTAATCCCGGTCGAGTTCAATCTTCTTCCATGTGATGTTCCGGGCCGGAGGAGCGGCTGTATTGACGGGCCAGGCGAAAGGCGAGGCACCGTTCAGCGTATAGGGAGGAAGCGGATTGAGCAGTTCCAGCTGAAAGTCTTTCCAGTGAATTTCAGTGGGCGTGCCCTGGGAAAGATGGAGCGCAATGATTCCCTGACGATTTCCCCGGGGGTCAATGAGGTCGGCAATCAGGCGACCGTTCACTTTGATCTGCACGCGCGAACCGACGGCGATCATTTCGCCGGTGTTCCATTGGTCGGTCTGCAGTCCGACAGAAAGTTTCTGATCGATGAGTCGTCCCCGGCCGGGAACTTCGCTGAGCAGAAATCGGCCTTCGGGAGTGACTTCGGCGAGATACCCGCGAACTTCTCCGTCATCCTGCAGAACTCCGCGAAAGTGAATTCCGAATCCGGCGCTGCCGGAAGACTGCTTGAACTGGCAGGTGAGCCGGAAATCGCCCAGAGACAGGTCGTTCATCAGATCCTGCGAGTGTTCAAGCCCCGGCGACCGGGCGATGATCTCTCCATTCTCCACGCTCCAGATCCCGGAAGGGGAACTGTTGTTCGGCTGCCAGTCGGTGAGGTTCTGACCATTGAAAAAGTGATTGAGCACCTCCGGCGTGGCCTGCATGGGCACCTGTCGGGAGCCGGACAGATAGGCGACCAGGGAACGGACTTCGGTGGCGTTCAGCGGAGTCAGCAGACCGTCGGGCATCATGGAGCGATCGCTTTGCCGGCGGGCGTCGATCTCGTCTTTCGAAATGGTCAGCAGCTCGTTGGTGGTCTGCAGGGTGAGCGTTTTTTCTGTCTCTTCCTTCACGATGCCGGTCAGAACGCGGCCATCGGACAGGGCCAGAATGGCCGGGCGATATTCCTGCGCCATGACGGCACTGGGGTCCACAATGTTCGAAAGCAGATAGTTCAGATTGGAGCGATTCGCACCGGTGATGTCCGGTCCGACTTTGCCGCCGGTTCCGAACAGGGTATGGCACTGCTGGCAGGTCCGCGCAAATACCGTGCGACCCAGTTCGCGCGTGGCCAGGGGACCTTGCGGCTTTTCAATCAGTCGGGTGATCCGGTCAATCTGCTCCTGGGCCGTTTCACTGGTTTCAGCGAATTTCCCCCAGACTTTTTCCAGCAGGCCGTTCACCTGCGAATCATCGAGATTTCTCATCTGGCGGGCGAGATCGGCGGTGAGGCTGGCTTTCGGAATGCGCCCCTGTTCCACGGCCGTCAGCAGGGCGATTGCATAGGGCGGGCGCGAGGCCAGGGCGTTGCGGGCATCGGCCTGTTCATCGGGATTGAGAGACTTGTAAGCGGCGATCACGCTTTCGGCGATTTCCGGCTGTTCCAGTGTGGAAAGGGCGCGAATGGCCTCGCCCCGCAGAGAGTTGCCGTTGAGCAGCTGGGTAATGACGTCGCCGAGCCGGGGATCGCGATTCTCCACCAGAAAGCTGAAGGCGGTTTTGCGTTCACCGGGAGGGCCGGCTTCGTCGGTCGCGATGCGCCGCAGATCTTCCGATGCGGTGGAATTGCCGAACAATGCTCCCAGTCCCAGGGTATAAAGATAGACGTCAAAATTGCGCGAGGCCGCGTCGGAGTGCGTCAGGGTGTCATAGACGGCATTCCAGCCGGCAGGAGGCTTGATGCCGCGCACGCCGGCCAGGGTGCCGCGCATCCCTTTGAGAAATGTGAGCCGGACATCATCACTCCCGGCGTGTTTCAATCCGTCGAGAAGCAGTTGCAGCGCATCTTCCGGACGCCCGCTGCCTAACCGGCGGATCATGAATTCCCGCAGCTGGGGAATCGCATCTCCTGCCAGCATGCCCAGAGCCAGGGCCCGCTCGGGATTGACGGCCGCCAGCGGTTCCATGGCGTACCAGTCCATGAGCGGCAGGTTGTGATCCTGGGCATCGCTGGGATGAGAGACCAGTTGCTGCAGAATGGCCCAGCGGTCACTGTCGGCAATCCGCTGGCAGGCCGCGGAGAGTGCCAGCCGGACAACCGGTGACGGGTCCGTCGCGGCCAGGGAAATGAACTCGTCCTGCAGCCAGGCCGGAAGCGAATCGGTCCGGACCGTTTCCGTCAGCAGTCGAACGGTCCAGGCGCGGACATGCGGGCTGGGATTTTTCAGCAGCTTGCGCAGGTCGTTTTCGGGCAGTGTCGAGAACTGCCCGGCGGCATGTTGTGCCCAGAGCTTGCGCAACATGGCGATGTCGTCGGTCTCTTCGACATCGGCCAGGGGAGCGAGAGCAGGCAGGCTGCCTCCGGTCACGGCCGCCCGTTCCTGCAGAATGCGCCGGGCATGGGTGACGAACCAGTCATTCCGGCTGAAGACCGCATGCTGGGCCAGTTCGGAGTTGGTCAACGTCTGCAGATCGACAGCGATCGGGCGGACATCTCCATAACTGACGCGATAGATCCGGCCATTGCTGCGGTCGTGCACTCCTTCTTCATTGCGATGGCATTGTTCCTGGTCATACCAGTCAATCATCCAGACCTGCCCGTCCGGTGCCCCGGCAAAGGCGATCATCTGCGACCATTTGTCTCCGGTCAGCAAAAAGTCCGGATTGCGGTCGCCGGCATAGCCAGAGCCTTCGGGGATCAGCACGTCGACATTCACCCGATTGCCGTGAATGTTGTGCATGAACAGTTTGCCGTCATATTCGGCAGGCCAGGCTCCCCCCTGATAGATCATGGCCCCGGCATGGGCATGTCCCCCGCCGACATCGTCGGAGGAGCGCCGGTCATTCTGGTTCCACTGGTTGCCGACATAATGCCGGTGCCGGGCAATGGTGCGAATGTCTTCGTAGGTGGCGTTGTTGAAATGGGCTCCGGCCTGACGCTGATATCGCCCGCCTGGAATCAGGTAATACAGGTGCGGAATCACGCAGGCCGTGCAGAAGGCGTCGCCATAACGGTTCCAGGCAATGCCCCAGGGATTGCTGGTGCCATGAATAAAGACTTCGAATGTCTGCCGGATGGGATGATAGCGCCAGATTCCGGCATTGATCGGCGTCCGTTGTTCATCTGGCGTCCCAGGTCGCCCGACCAGCGAGTGCGTGAAGATTCCATGACAGCCATACAGCCAGCCATCCGGTCCCCAGTTCAGGGAATTGAGCGTTTCATGCGTATCCTGCCAGGCCCAGCCGTCGAGCACGACCTCGGCACCGGGCGGAACATCTTTGGGGAATTTGACATTGGGATCAGGCACACTGGCCGGGGCGCCCGGTTCCAGACCGTCGGGAATATCGTTCCGGTTCCGGTCAGGGATGAATATCAGATACGGGGCCGCGCCGACCCAGACTCCGCCGAACCCGATTTCCAGGGCGCTGACCAGATTCAGCCCTTCGACGAACACGGTCCGTTTGTCGAGGAGTCCGTCCCGGTCGGTATCTTCGAAAATAAGAATGCGATCGCGACCGGTCCCTTCAGGATCACGCTGCGGGTAGGCATAGGCTTCGGCAATCCAGACCCGGCCCCGGTCATCGACAGCCATGGCAATCGGCTGCCGCACCAGCGGTTCATGCGCGGCACACTGGACGGTGAACCCGGGAGGAACCTGCATCCGCCGCGCGGCTTCATCGCCTGACAGGTTCTGATAGGGATACAGTTCGCTGCTGGGGGCCTGCTCGGCGAGAATGGGAACATCCTTGAAGACCGGGCGCTCCTGATACAGGCGGAAATCATCGAAGTTCAGATGTCCCCAGCCACCGCTGTACTGGTCGACCAGCCGGATGAAAATCTTTTTTCCCTGATACTTCTGAAGATCCAGTACCACCGGGCGCATCTCTTCTTCGGCGCTCCCCAGACTGGTGGCAATGACTTTGTCGTCATCGGCCAGAACCAGTTCGACCCGGGTCTGGCGATGATTTCCTCCGCCGAGCAGATAACTGCACCAGCGGCCGTCGAGAAGAAACGGGACCGAGGTCAGTGTCCCCTGCGGGCGGTCGCCGACTTTTTCGTACCCGCCAATCCAGTAGTCCCCGGTATGCTGGCTGCGCTTGTTGGCACCAAAAGGACGCTTGGGATCGATGCTGCCTTTGACCGGCTGATCGCGAAACGCATCGCCGGTCGCGGTCCAGTCCTGCAGAGTCCCTGTTTCGAAGTTCAGGTTCAGGGGACGGCCGGATTCATCTTGGGGAAGCCAGCCGGGAGTGTTCAACGGAACATTCACCGGCTCCTGGGCCTGAACAGCCGCAGACAGGAATGCACAGACGAATATCAGTCCCCGCGCGGCACTTCGAAGCGGCATGGTCTCACTTTCGTTCAGATCAGGCAGGATGCATGCATCTTTGCCATTTCAGGCACGAACAACAAGAGACCGGCCCTGCCGGTGCAAGGAGCACGAAAGACTGCCGGTGAAGCCTGAATCAGGCGACACGCCGGGCAGGCAGCAGGGCACTCACGGCGAACAGCACGTCCACCTCCAGCGCCTCTGCCGGATCTCCCTGCCGACGGACACACATGCGCCCCCCAAAGGGATGCAGCAGATCGAACTCGGCCTGAATTCCGGCCGCGGATTCACAGGTGCAGAAGGCCTCCGGCCGCTGATGAAACACCGGCACAAACGCCACATGCACATAAGTCTGCCGCTGCCCTGGAAGAAACTGCACCGCCAGCTGACCATCGAGCTGATCCAGCCCTTCCGACCACGAACGGGTCAGCGACTGCTGCGGGCGGACCGGAATCGTCTCGTCACACTCTTCCAGATCCTCTTCCCGTTCCAGTTCATCATCTTCCACGGCGAACAGATCGAGAGGACGCAAGGGGCGCGGTTCCGGGGAGTCCGATGCATCGTCTGCAGACTCCTCCGTGGCGGAGCGGACTGCAGCAGCTGACACGGATTCGAGAGACGTTTCGGTGATTGACGGAACCGGATGTTCAGGAGTCGCAGCAGCAGCCGGCAGAGCCGATGGAGTTTGAGCGGACGACGCTGCGCCCTGTGAGGAATCTGCCTGCACCAGCGCCAGGGTGCCGGTGACCAGAAACGCAGACACAATCAGGGCGGTCCAGCCGAGTCCGGTGCCTGGCTGCCCGACAGCTCCGGCACTGGTGATTGTGAGCATCAGAGTCAACGTGAGTCCGGTCAGGGTGAGCGCGCGCGGCTGTTTCCAGCCGGTCCGTGAACAGGTGAACGCCAGAATCAGCGCGGCCGAGCCGATGACAATGGCTCCCTGCGGGCCCTGTTCACTGCGGATCAGCATCCAGCAGGCCCCTGCCAGGCCGGCGATCGTCAGCCCCAGCAGCAGGAATGCGGAAACCGGTCTGAAGGGCACTCGTTGCCACATGCGAATCTGGGGAACTGCAAGAGAAGTCTGCGGTCGATGCTTCGTCGCATTCCTTGCGACACATTCGGCAGCCGGACAAAGCGGCGAAACTATCCCAGAATCGACAGGGGAAGGCAATCTCTGTTCTCGCGGGCGATTCCCTTCCGCAGAGCCCCTGTTCCGCCCCGCGGCAGGTGACATTTCCTCAGGAAAAATGCCTGCTGCGCGAGTCCAGGTGATAATCTCCGGCTTTCACCGCCTTCAGAGCAGCAGGAAACGCAAAATCCCTCCGCAGGCACAGATGCGCCAACGGAGGGAGCAGGTTTCAAACGAATTGCCGGCCTGGAACGTCTTTCTGAGGGCCGCGCACAAAACTTCTCGATGGGGTGAGAGCTTTCCTGCCGCGAGCGGATCAGGGCAAGTGATGGCAGCGGTTCTGACTCTACGGAGTCTGCAGAGGCGAGCCATTGGCTGCCGGGGCCGGAGTCGGGACCGGGCTGCAGGTGCTGGCCGAACAGCTGTCACTGCAGGAGGTGCTCACGGCCGGGCTGCAACTGCTTCCACTGACCGCTCCTCCCCCCTGATAGCCGCCAAAGCCGCCGCCGAAGCCGCCTCCACCACAGGTGCCGCCCCAGCCGATTCCGCATTCGGCGACCGGTGCATCACAGGAGATCGCACATCCCCAGCCGTCGCAGGCATCGGCAAAGTCATAGAAGGCCGAGCCGACCTTCATCGATTTCAGGCCTCCCCACCATTTCCAGGCGCTGAAGCCGCTGACGTAATAAGTTTGATTCAGGGCACCAATGGCATGAGCGACGTCGTTCAGTTCAGAAACGACCGCATTCTGTACCTGGCTGAGTCCCACGACCAGCCCGAGGACGCCAATCGTGGCGACCAGAACCAGTTCCGCGGAAATGATGAATCCTTGTTCGTCGTCGAGAAAATCTGTGATGAGGTTCATGGCATGTCTTTCTGTCAAACACGAATCGGTGTGCTGACCGCAGTGTCAGTCGGTCTGCCGGCTGCTGATTTCCTTGAGACGTGGAAATCAGCCGGACTGGCAGGCCAGGGTCCCGGCACCGGCGGTCAATCAGCGGTGCAGGGGCATTCTCGAGGCCAGGGCGCAAACCGGCCGGCGAGATGTTTCGGCGAAATGTTCTCAGCGAGATGCTTTCCGTGCCGCGGACAACTTCTCCGGGAACAGGGAGAGGTCTTCACCGCAGGCCGATCGAGACCAAATGTCTCGTGGTGGCTCAGGGAATGAGGTCGCATTCGTGACTCCCTGATGTCGGGAGTGTGTGTCTTTGGAAAAAAGAAGGTCTGACCGAACAGGTTGCGCATCTGTTCGGCCAGACCTTTCCCCCATCACAGGGAACCAGGCAGCTCGATTCGGCCGGGATCAGCGGCCGCGGCCTTGTGCAGGCCGGCTCGGCATACCTTGCGTCGATGTTTTATGAGTGAGACGGAAAGGCCGTCGCAATTGGTGTTGTCGTCATGTTTGTTCTGACTGTGCTGATTGGCAGAATCCGTGCCCAATGCAGGATCGTTACAATCGGAAGAGTCGCACACAAAGACGCAAATGCCTTTGTCGTCACGACATGCCAATTTTCAGTACGAGTCGCCCCGGAGCAGAATGTGGGGGTTATGCCGGTTGAAGTGATGATTCCGAGAAGCGCGATGATAAGGATTCTGTTCATTGTGCTGAACAGGCAGACCTCCAGAGCGGAATGGGGACTGCAGGAAGAGAGCGCGGCAGCGACGTCTGAAGCTCGGCGTTGAGCTCCATGCGCATCACAGAGCACGCCGTGTCAGTCAGTGCATTTTTCATGAGTCCCAAACGCTCCAGCAATCCAGGTGCATTTCTCGCGACCCGACAGCGACAAAAACGCGCCAGCAATCCGGCCCGAGATTCGAGGAATCTTGCAGGCCTGTTCGACAAAAGTCGCGCGGGCGACTGCCCAACAGCCGGGGGCATGGTCTAGACTGGACGCGGCCCTGTCTGGAGCCGGCGCGCCTCGGCCTGCCAGGTCATGTGACACAGGGAATGAAGACCGCCGGGGAGAATCCAGAGTCCCTGCGGCCGGGTGACGGACAGGCAGGCGAGTGATATGTCGCGGGAAACCGTGCTGCTGACAGGCGCATCTTCCGGAATCGGGCTGGAACTGGCGAAAAAATTTGCCGCTGACGGATCGGAACTGATTCTGGTCGCGCGACGCAGGGATCGCCTGGTAGAACTGGCGGAACGTCTGCAGGCTGATTTCGGCACCGCATGCCTGGTGCTGGGGGCCGATCTCTCGCAGGCCGGCGAAGCTCAACGGCTGATGGAGCAGATTCGCACCGCCGGAAAATCGGTCGATGTGCTGGTCAACAATGCCGGCTTCGGGCAGCTGGGCGACTTTGCCGAACTGACTCTCGAACGGCAGCTGGAAATGATTCAGCTCAATATCTCGGCCGTCGTGGCGCTGACGCATTTGTGCCTGCCCGAGATGCTCGCGCGGAAGCAGGGGGCGATTCTGAACCTCGGATCGACGGCCTCCTTTCAGCCAGGACCGCATGTGGCGGTGTATTATGCCACGAAAGCGTTTGTGCTTTCGTTCTCCGAGGCCATCTGGAAAGAGCTGCGGGGAACCGGAGTGTCGGTCACCTGTCTTTGTCCTGGCCCCACCCGAACAGAGTTTGGCGCGCAGTCGCAGATGGATGAGACGCCGGTGTTCAAATACAACGCCATGGATGTCGAGGCGGTGGCGCAGGCAGGCTATCGAGGGCTGCGGAAGCGGAAACGTCTGGTCGTGCCTGGCGTCATCAACAACGTGCTGTCGGGCGCGGTCCGGGTGACTCCCCGATCAACTATTCTGGATGTCATGACCCTGCTGCAGCCGGTTCAGAAATGACCGGACAATCAGGCCCTGCCTGGAAAATGGACCCCGGCCTGACTGTGCCGGATGTTTTCTGAGGATGAGATTGGCAAACCGTTTTTGTGCTGCCGATGCACGCTGCTGAAACGCCATGGCGATGTGGAATCCTTTGAAAAAGCTGTTTCCCAGCCGGGCTCAGTCCGAGGCCGAATATCTGGCGGCTGCGCGCGAGCTGATTCCCCGGGCTCCGGTGCCGCTGATCTGGCTGTTCGGAAAAACCGGCAGCGGAAAATCATCGATCATCCGCTTTCTGACCGGGGTTCAGGAAATTGAGGTCGGCACCGGTTATCGTCCACAGACCCGGTATTCGTCGCGGTATGATTTTCCAAACGAAAACGAACCGCTGATGAGCCTGCTGGATACGCGGGGACTGGGGGAAACCGGTTATGATCCGACCGAAGAGCTGAACAGTTTCGGTCAGGAAACCCAGTTAATGATCGTCGTGGTCCGGGCGATGGATCATGCTCTGGACGAAGTGCTGACGGCCCTCAAGACGATTCGGTCACGCTCGAGCGAACGCCCGGTGATTCTGGCGCTCACGGCCCTGCACGACGCCTGTCCCGGGCAGCAGCATCCCGAGCCTGACCCCTTCGACAATTCGCATTTTCCATTGCCGGAAGGAATTCATGCCGGCCTGAGAAGTTCGCTTGAGCGGCAGTACGCCCGCTTTTCCGGGCTGGTCGATCGCGCCGTGCCGATCGATCTGACGCCGGTGGAAGAAGGCTTCGACCAGCCGACATTTGGCGGCGACCGTCTGAAAGCGGCGATTGTGGATGCCCTGCCAGGGGCCTATCGCCAGACTCTGATCCGGCTGGAAGAACTGATTTCGCCCCTGAAGGATTACACCTGGAAGCAGGCGATGCCGGTGATTCTGGGCACCAGCACCCTGGCGGCCACCGCTGCGGCCATTCCGGTGCCGTGGATTGATATTCCTGTGGTGATGGGCCTGCAGACGCACCTGGCCTATAAGCTCGCGCGGATTCACCGGCAGCGGCTGGATGCGCAGACGATTGCCAAGGTCACCGGGGCGCTGGGAGGGCGTGTCGCCATCCGGCTGGCGATCCGGGAAAGCCTGAAATTTATTCCCTGGGTCGGCATGGCAGCCAATGCGGCCGCCGCGTTTGCTTATACCTTCTCAGGCGGAATGGTCTGGAACTGGTATTTCACGGAAATCCGCAACGGCCATGTTCCCAGCGAAAGTGAAATGCGGAAAGTGTTTCAGGAGCAATTGCAGCGGGCGACCGCGCTGTGGAAAAGCACCCAGCTGCCGGAATCTGAAACCTGATCAGAACGATCAGCGTCCGCCGGCAGCAGGGAAGTGTTCCGGCGAGTGGTCTCTGTGTCAAAAACATCATAACTGCAATTTGTGTAATGTATTACAGTCTGTGTTCCGCTGCCGGCGGGCAGGGGGAAGCCCTGTCTCGGGAGCCCTTCTCGAAAGACTGCAGACCGCAGGAAAAGGGGCTGCAGGGCAGGTCTGTTCGGCCTGAACAGGCTCGTGCCTGATGATCCAGCCGCTCCGGTGCGTTGCCTTCCTGCAGCAATCTTGTGCAAATCCTGTTGCCTGCAGGCATCCATGACCTAGTGTTGCGTACCCTCACTGCAACAACGTTCCCGGCAAGTTGCCTGTGCCACCGGTCCGTCGCGGATGATCCGCCTGGACCGGAACCGCAAGGGTGCGCACAGGCCAGGTTTCCCTCTGGACGAGGAGACCTCAGAAAATGGAGATGGAGCAGATTTGCCGGTCGAAACCGGAGTCCATTGATGGTCTTCCGGCCTTCGGTTCCGCTGCGGTCCTGAGGACCGCAACCAGGTTCCCGGCTCACACTGCACGGCTTCCCCGGCCGGTTCTCCACCATGTTGCCTGACCGGCGCATCGTCTGGACTGTCGCCCGACAGTCTACGGTCTGTCGTGGAACCATTATTGAACAACCCCTGTAGCACAGCGCCCGAACACCCCAGTGGATTTCAGATCGGGGATGCGGCGACGTGGCTGTCACGGCATGGACCAACCATCCGTCAGCGGCGTGCCGCGCAAGGAAACATTATGTCCAATCAGGCCTCATTACTTGTCGTCGATGATGATCGTCATATCTGTGAAGCCATGGCTGACTATCTGCGCAGCCTGGGACACCGCACCGAAACGGCCATGACCTGCCGGGAAGCGATGGAGCGGATCAAGGACTACAACTTTCACGTAGTGGTCTGCGATGTGAACCTGCCTGATCAGGATGGATTTCAGCTGCTGGAATGGGCCACCGCCAATGCCCCGTCCACGGCGGTGATTCTGCTCACCGGATATGGAACGATCGAAAGCGCCGTCGAAGCCATCCGGCTGGGAGCCTTCGATTATCTGACCAAGCCGGTCATCGACGATGAACTGAACTTCTCGATTCAGCGCGCCCTGGGGCAGCGCCGCATCGTCGAAGAAAACAAGTCGCTGCGAAAGCAGCTCGACGATCGCTTCGGCCTGTCGAACATCATCGGCCGCGACTACAAGATGTCCAAAATGTTCGACCTGCTCGAAAGCGTGGCCGACACCCGGACCACCGTGCTGATTCTCGGAGAAAACGGCACTGGCAAAACGATCACCGCCCGGGCGATTCACCAGCTCAGTTCACGCCGTGATCAGCCGTTTATCGAAGTCGCCTGCGGCGCATTGCCCGACACCCTGCTGGAAAGCGAACTGTTTGGCCACGTCAAAGGTTCCTTCACCGGAGCAACCCAGGACAAGGCCGGCAAGTTTCTGCAGGCCAATGGCGGCACCCTGTTTCTCGACGAAATTGGCACCGCCTCACAGAGTCTGCAGGTGAAACTGCTTCGCGTGCTGCAGGATCGCGAATTCGAACCTGTCGGCGGAAACACCACGCACAAAGTCGATGTGCGGCTCGTGCTCGCCACGAATGAAAATCTCGAAGAGCGGGTGCGCTCTGGCGAGTTCCGGCAGGACCTGTATTATCGCATCAATGTCATCGCCGTCACTCAGCCCCCCTTGCGGGAACGACTGGGAGACATTCCTTTGCTCGTTTCGCACTACCTGGAAGAATTCAACCGTCAGACCGGCAAGCAGGTCCGCGAACTCGATGATCACGCCATGCAGGCCCTGCAGCGCTACAACTGGCCCGGCAATGTCCGTGAGCTGGTCAATATCATCGAACGAGCCGTCGTGCTGGCCAAGTCCGACGTCATCACTCTCGTGGATCTGCCGGAACAGCTGCGTCGCGAAGAACAGGAGCTGGCCCTCTCTTACCCCCGGCTGGTCGGTCGCGCCGGCTTGAAATCGGCCCTTGCCGATCCCGAACGCCAGATCATCATCGATGCTCTGGAGCAGCATGGCTGGAACCGTCAGGAAACCGCCCGGATGCTGGGGATCAATCGCACGACGCTCTACAAGAAGATGAAGAAGTACGACATCTCATACGAGAAGCAGGTGCAGTTCTATTAAGAACCACTCACAAAACCTTCCGCGATCCGCTCGCGGAAAGGAAATTCTCATCATGTGAGAGGTTTTGTTCGCGGCTCTAAGATCTGGCTGCCGCACATTCGGCGCTGCGTTGGTGATGAAGAGTTCTTCATTGCGAATGCAGCGTTTTTTGTTGGCAGTGCAGCAGGCATGGCCAGCCCGTTTCCCCGCTGCTGTCTCCCCGAAAGAACGGCCTGTTCGCGCAGGCCCGGCTGTTTCAACCGGCTCGCGCGTGCCGTCTCCACAGTTCGAAGCTACAATGAGTCCGGCGCACATTACGGGGCGACGTGAGGAGCAGGGGGAATCGCCGCGGGCACACTCGGCACGTCAGGCACCGCTGCAGGCACGCCAGGCATCGCCGCAGGCGCACTGGGCACGCCCGGAGGGCAGGCCGCTTCTGGAGTCCCGGCTGGCACTTTGCGAATTCGCAGGCCCTGCACACCATGCCCGCAATACGCGGTGTGTACGGTTTCGACCACCACCCAGCCTGGCGGGACAGGCTGATTGCCGCAGATAATCATGTCGGCCCCGGGATAATTCGGCAGACGCTGAATGACCCAGGAATTCTCTCCCAGTCCATTGCAGGCAGGAGAATGCCGGACTCCCACAATGATCCAGTTGGGAGGCACCGGGCGGTTTGTGCAGATGATGGCTTTGGTCTGATCATTATACGGCAGCGTCCACTTGCCAATGGCCGGGCCGGCCCCAGGAGAGCTCACCCGGCGCCAGCGTCCGCCCGCTTCGGCGGTGTCGAGGCTGGCGGAAATCATTAAGATCGTTCCCAGCACGGCCATCACGATCGGGCGCATCCCAGACTCCGGTATTCATCAGAGGATTCCGCGGCAGTGTTCCCCTGGCTTCGCCACACGGCAAAAGCGGTTTCGCCGGCAGGTCCTCAGACAGGACACGGGCAGCGACAGGGAACAGACGCAACGGAAGATCATCAGGAACTGGCTTCTAGCGCGCATCAGACGCCGTGACAAGATCAGTCTGCGCCCCGGCCGTCCGACCTGGGCTGTACAGGTGAAAACTGCCGGAAGTTCTGCATCCCTCAGACGCAAGCCGCAACGGATTCATGAATCAGACAGAACCAGCCGGTCACGGCCCGATCTTCCGCAGGCAGGCTCTGGGGATTGCCGCCGGGCTGGCGGTGCTGACGGCACTTGCCTATCTGCGGGTGCTGTTCTGCGATTTCGTCTATTACGACGATCCGGAATACGTGTTTTCGAACCCGTTTGTGCAGCAGGGATTGACGTTCGAATCGCTGCGCTATGCCTGGACGACGTTCGACCTGGGGAACTGGATTCCTCTGACCTGGATGTCGCTGCAGCTCGATGCCACCCTGTTCGGGATTCGCCCGGCGGCGTTTCATGCCACGAATCTGGTGCTGCATGTCATCAATGTCGTGCTGCTGTTCGGTTTTCTGTGTCGGGTCACGCCCCGGCCTATGCTCTGGTGTGCCGCCGTGGTGGCCGCGCTGTTTGCGGTGCATCCGCTGCATGTTGAATCCGTGGCCTGGGTGGCGGAACGCAAAGACGTGCTCAGCATGTTCTTTCTGTTATGCACACTCTGGGCCTATCAGGCTTATGCCCGAAAGCCGGGATTTCTCTCTTTTCTGCTGGTCGCACTGTGGCTGACGTGCGGCTTGCTGTCGAAGCCGATGCTGGTGACGCTGCCGCTGCTGCTCCTCCTCATCGATGTCTGGCCGCTGCAGCGCTGGTCTTCGTCATTGCCTTCTGCTGTTTCTGCAGACACGTTGCCGGCCGCCAGTTTGAGGAAGCCGGCAGCCTGCTGGTGGCTGCTGGTCGAAAAAATCCCCCTGCTGGGGCTGGCTCTGGCCTCCGGACTGATGACGCTGCAGGCCCAGCGGTCGGCCTCGGCCATTGTGGAACTGCAGACGCTTTCACTGCCTGGACGTCTGGCGCATGCGATTCATGCCTACTTCTGGTATCTGTGGAAAACGGTGTTTCCATTCGGGTTGAACATTCATTATCTGCACTCGTCGCACACGCCCGCGGCGACGGTGATTGTGCTGGAAGGCATTGCGCTGGGGGCTTTTCTGGTCTGGGTGCTTTCCAGCCGGCGTTCACGCCCCTGGGGATTCATGGGAGGCTGCTGGTTCTTCATTGCCCTGCTGCCGGTGATTGGCCTGGTGCAGGTCGGGCTGCAAGCATTCGCCGATCGCTACAGCTATGTCCCGCATCTGGGTCTGCTGATTCTGATGGTCTGGCAGGCGCAGGCCGTACTGACAGCCTGGCGCGCGCCTCGACCGGTGGCCGGAATCCTTTCCATTTCGGCCATTGCCGCCTGCACCGTGCTGACTGTGCTGCAGATCGGGTACTGGAAAAATTCGAAAACGCTGTTTGCGCGTGCCGTGCAATGTGATCCCCAGAACTGGTTTGCAATGGGGAAGCTGGGCAACACTTATTATCGCGAACAGGACTTCGATTCCGCCGGCCGATACTGGAGTGAAGCCATTCTGCTCAATCCGCAGGATTCGCTCGCCGTCCTGAATCTGGGTCTGCTGCGTCTGCAGCAGCAGCGTTTGAATGATGCTCAGATGCTGTTCGAGCAGGCCCTGCGTCTCAAGCCTCACAGCCTGCAGGCGCTTTACAATCTCGGGGTGATTTTCCGCCTGCAGAGAGAGCCGGAGGCCGCCCGTGTGAAATTTCAGGCGGTATTGAAAATCGAGCCGGGCAATCTTTCCGCACTCTCTCAACTGGCGGAACTCGATGCCGAATCAGGCCGGTTTGAACAGGCGCTGCAGACGGATCTGACCATTCTGAAGCTCAACCCCGGGATTCCGCAGGTGCATGCGCATGCAGCGCGAATGCTGCTGCGACTGAATCGCCCGGAGGAAGCGCTGCGTCAAATGGCCGGGGCGATTGAGATGTTTCCCCGGGAACCAGGTCTGTATCAGGACTTGAGTTCTCTGCTGGAAGATCTGCAGCGTGATCCGGAAGCGTTGCAGGCGGCCGAGCAGGCGCTGCTGCTTCAGCCTGCGAATCCTGCATTGCAGAAGCGCGTCGACAGCTTGCGCCAGCGTCTTGAGAAGCAGAAATAGCCCGGCGAGCCGTCAGACTGAGCCATAGACAGGGTTCCTGACTGCCTCAATCTGCTCATGCCGCGAATGCGACAGGGGGATGTCAGGGAGACGCCGCACGCCCGGTTCGCACTGGCGGACAGGCCGCCACTCGCACCCGGTGCCCATTCGCCTGCACCAGAACCATGAAAATAGTCCAAGAACCACTCACAAAACCTTCCGCGATCCGCTCGCGGAAAGGAAATTCTGATTGCTTGAGTGGTTTTGTTCGCGGCTTTAATAAGTCAGATACGACAGCACCCAGGAGATTACGGCCGGGCTGTTGTAGTATTCCGGCCAGTAATGCGAGGCCCCGACCGCTGTGGTCACGTCCGCATCGTGCAGCTTGGCCCCATTCGCACCGAGCAGGTAATAATCGAGTCGGGTGAAGCCGGAACGTGCAACCGCCCGATGCGCGAACGGGCGCGACAGCGGATAGAACCCCAGTGCCGAGTCACGGCGATTGCGCAGGTTCAGCACACATTCCAGACGATTCAGGGCGCAGCAGTAGACCTGCCCGGGATTCAGCCAGTTGTGATCCATGGCGCCTGCGGCCAGCACAGCGCGAAACCGGCGATTGGCTCCCATGGAATAGGGAAAATAATGCCCTTCAACAGTCCCCCCGCCAGCCAGATGCATCGTCGCCAGAATCATGCGGGCACCATGGCTGTGTCCGATCATCGTCACAGGACATGATTCCGGAATCTGCGAGATCAGATAGGCCAGATGGAATCCATTGAAATCCGCCTGCCGGCCGCGCACGGCGACATCGAGCGGAAACCAGCCGGTGCGCGGGCCGTCGCTGGGCCAGGTGAAAAAGATGAGCTGCAGACGGCCGGGATAGCAGGGGGCCAGACGGCGGTAAAACGCGTGCGCCTGCTGGCACTGACTTTCAAATTCGACAAAGCTGCCATGGACAAAAATACAAACTGGCTGGGTCGGATCGAGTTGGGCGACCAGTTCCGGCAGTGAACTGGCGACCATTTCTCCGCTGCAGCGTCGTTCCGAAACAGTCACTCCCCACGAGCCCCGGCAGGCTTCATGAATGTTCTGCACCGAACATCGGCTGCTGACCATCCAGTAGGCCGGCAGGCTGCTGGTGGAATTCGCCGGGCCGTTTTCCGGTAACGGCGGCAGCTGCGGATTGAAGTGGGAACGGGGGTCGGGAATGGGGGCCGGCAGCGGCGACATTTCGACCGCCGAGAGCAGCCGATCTGGCGCAAGCTCTGCAGTGATCGGGTTTTCCTGGGCACAGACTGGCCAGGAAAACAAGACCAGCGCCAGGATGCGCAGCCACATCAGGACCGAAACCCGCATAGCACAATTCACTGAATACAAAGGAATGGAACGTGATCGGCGCTTCGGTCCATGAAGCAGAACGGCAAAGCCGGTTGCACTCGACTCTTCCCGGGCGGCAGAACGTGCCCGCCGCGGACAGGTCAATCATCCCATTTTTGATCGGCTGCGGCGGAATCGATCATCACCTGGCTCTGGTGATTTCGGCAGATTTCGCCGCTGCAAATTCGGCCTGCAGTCCTGTGAACAATGCAAGAACTGTGCGAGTTGTTGCGAAATTTCAAATCCGACCGGTTTTCCGGCCTCTGACAGAGAGCCTTTTGAACGGCTCTCCGCAGGCTGCTGCTGCGTCAGTTTTTTGAAATTGAAACCGGGGACTCTGCTAAGGCTGCCACGGGGCCAGAGCAGAGCGTCGACAGCCTGCGGGAGCGTCTGACTCGGAAGCAGTGAAATCTGCTCTGCCGGGCGACGGAATTCGAGTCGCCGGTGATTCAAATGCGTTTGAGATTTTTACATCAATGAAACAGGGCGGTCCGGAGACCAGCGGATCAGTTCATCCATCAATGTGCGCAGTTCGCCATGCTGGCGGACCCCGGCGAGCAGGGCATAAGGCCGAATCTGACGACGGGCCAGCTCGCGTGACAGGACAGGCTTGAGCTCCTGATGGAACAGCCGGTCCTGCCGCACACGAATCCAGATCAGCATGGCATACAGGGAGAGTGAGACAATGCCAGGTGCCAGATACCAGTGGTCCCAGGAGAGATGCAGGCCGTTATGCAGAATCACCAGCAGCCAGAAGACGCTCAGGGCGGTGACCCATAATGGAAGAAAAGCCCGGCGATGCAGCCGTTCGTTGGACTGGACCAGAAACCCGTACAGCTCCGCGTCATCGACACCGTCCCGCAGGTCGGTCACGCTGTAAGGCTTGCAGATCAGCTCGCCATCTTCGCGTGTGATGACGACAGATTCTCCCTCGCCGGGGAGACAGTCTGCCAGATATTCCAGTTCTTCGTACGGGCTGTACATATCACATCCCTGCCCAAAAGGCTCACATTGCAAGGCTCACACTGCGGACAACCAGTAAGGATTGACCAGAACCGCGCCCACGGATGGTCATCTGATGTGCTTCATCGCCGCCGCATTCCGGCTGCGAAACAGAGTGCTCGGACGTGGTCCAAACTTTAACCCATCTGTTGAATCACATCCAGAATTCTTTGCAAATTGTTTGGCACGGCCACTGGAGAATTTCGAAATTTTTCCGGACCTGCTGATTGGCCAGACTCTGCGTGCGTCCCCCCTGTGCGATCGGATCCCATGCGATCGGATCCCATGCGACCGGATCCGGTGTGGTAGTTCACAGTGGCCGTCGGATCTTTGAGCTGATGACCAGTCAGAATGCAGACCACCCGATCACTGGGAGCAATGATTCCCTGTGACTGCAGCAGACGGGCTCCGGCGACACTCGCTGCGCTGGCTGGCTCACATCCAAAGCCTCCCGCGCCGACCTGGGCCTTGGCATCCAGAATTTCGGGATCGTTTACCTCACGAACCACACCATCGCACAGATCCAGAGCCCGCAGGCATTTTTCCAGATTCACCGGCCGATTGATTTCAATGGCGCTCGCCAGGGTGGCGGCCCGGCGATTCTCCCGATCCATGTCTGCATAGAACTGACGGATCAGTTCCTGATCCGGGGTTCCGTGATTCCACCGCAGCCCCTGCTGTTCGTACAATCGGTAAAGGGTATTCGCCCCCTGCGCATTGATGACGGCCAGACGTGGAATCCGGTCGATCAGTCCGAGCTGTTTCAACTCGGCGAAGGCTTTCCCGAAGGCACTGGAATTTCCCAGATTGCCCCCCGGCACCACGATCCAGTCGGGAACTTCCCAGTTCAAACCTTCCAGCACCCGATACATGATCGATTTCTGCCCTTCCAGACGGAAAGGGTTCACGCTGTTACACAGGTAAATTCCCGCTTCCCGGCTGACCTCCCGCACCTGCTTCAGGGCGTCATCGAAGTCCCCTTCAATCTGCAGGGTCAACGCGCCATAGTCGAGGGCCTGCGAAAGTTTGCCATAGGCGATTTTTCCGGAGCCGACAAAGACGATCACCCGGAACAGCCCGGTGGTGCCCCCATAAATTGCCAGTGAGGCACTGGTGTTGCCGGTCGAGGCACAGGCCGTGATCCGGGCACCGACCATGCGGGCATGGGTCGAAGCCGCGGTCATTCCATTGTCTTTGAAACTTCCGGAAGGATTGAGTCCCTCATACTGCAGAAACAGATTGCCCGGACGAACCCCCACATACCTGGCGACCGCTGCCGAGTCCTGCAGAATGGTCTGTCCTTCTCCGATCGTGACAATCTGATCATCGGGCGCAAACGGGAACAGCTCGCGAAATCGCCAGACTCCGCTGTAATTCAAAGGGTTGCGCCGCTCGCTCCAGCGTTTTTCAAACTCTTTCAGTGAACTCGGGACCGGAACCCGGTTCCAGTCATACTGAATGTCGAGCAGGCTGCCGGTCTGCGGGCAGGCAGTGAGAACCTCGTTGACGCCGTAAGTGTGTTGCGGGCCGGCACCAATAGTCGATTGAAAAGCAATGTCGCTGGACATGATCCACTTCAATGATTTTTGCTGAAAACGCATGGAAAAACGGATTTTCCTGTGGAGCGGACCCCGTTGCAACGCCGTCGGATCGCCAGAAGTGACGAAATTTCAAAACCGGTCACTGCCGGCGATTCTTTTCCGGAGGACAGGAACATCCTCACATTCTCGCTTCCGCTTCGTGATTTCCACCAGTAGAATGCTTCGCTTTCCCGGAATGGCATTGACCTCCGATGGACTGGTTCAGGTCGTCAGCAACAGGAATTTGATCAATGGCGAAGACACAACGCAGGCTGAAAAAAGCAAATCACGGCAAACGACCGGCCAGCTCCAAGGCTCGCCGTCTCAAACGTGCCGGAATCAAGACGTAATCCGGTTCAGGCTGGGGTTCGGCAATCTGACTTTGTCAGGTCGAGACGGATTCCGTTCGGGCCTTGACAGGTTGGGCGATGTATGGCGTCTTCTCTGGTCATTCAGGACCTGCGACGCTGGGGGCCGGATCAGAATGTTCCGCCCCCCTCGCTGACCGATTCGCAGGCTTACTGTCGGCGGCTGGCTCAGGCCCAGTACGAAAATTTCCCGGTCGTCACCTGGATGCTGCCGCGCGCCCTGCGCCAGCACTTCTATAACGTCTATGCCTTCTGCCGCTGGGCCGATGACCTGGGTGACGAATCCGGTTCCCCTGCAGAAGCGTCTCGCCTGCTGGGCTGGTGGCGTGCAGAACTGCAGGCCTGCTATCAGGGCCAGTTGCGGCATCCCGTGTTTGTCGCGTTGCGCCCGACCATTGACCGCTTTCAGATTCCCGCCCGGCCGTTCGAAGATCTGATCTCGGCTTTCGAACAGGATCAGCAGGTCCGGCACTATGACACGTTCGACCAGCTGCTCGACTATTGTCGCCGCAGTGCCAACCCGGTCGGGCGGATTGTGCTCATGCTGGCGGAACAGGCGACTCCCGAAAATCTGATCTGGTCCGATTCCATCTGCACCGGTCTGCAACTGGCCAACTTCTGGCAGGATGTGGCCCGGGATGCCGAGATCGGACGGATTTATCTCCCGGTATCGGACCGGCAAACGTTCGGCTATACCGACGCCCAGTTTGCCGAACACCACAGCACCCCGGAATTTCAGGCGCTGCTGAAATTCGAAGTCGACCGGGCGCGCGACTTTCTGCTGCAGGGAAAACCGCTGATCCGGAATGTCCCCGGGCGTCTGCGCATCGACTTCGACCTATTTCTGCAGGGAGGAGTGCTGATCCTCGATGCCATTGAACAGGTGGACTATCAGGTCTGGGAGCGGCGACCGGTTCTCAGAAAATCGGACTTTGCCAAGGCCGCCCTGCGAAGCCTGTGGCGCTGCTGCCTGGGAGGCCGTTGAGTCAGGTGGAAGCCCTGCCGGCAATCGATTTTCGAACTCGCATGACATGGCGCTCCAAGGGGCATGAAAATGGAAGCCCGGTCGAAGCAGCGGGATTCAGTTCTCTGCGCTCTCCGCCGGCGGGGTGATCGATTGAAAGCCGGCGCGGGCGTCTTCAAATCCAGGCCGGGATACCTGTCCAAGCAACTGACCATCCCGCTGAAACACCAGCGTAGGCCAGAGCTTGACCCGAAACGACCGCCCGAGGGGCTGTCCCGGGCCATCTTCCACCCAGATTGGCTGTACCTGCGGAAACTCTTTGAGCAGTGCGGCAAAATCGGGAGCAAACCGTTTGCAGTGGCCGCACCAGGACGCCCCGAACTGAATCACCACCGGGCCAGGCCGTTGGGCCAGCTCTTCCCGCGTCGGGGGAATCGCATTGGGATCGAAAGTTGCAGTCATTCAGGCTTCCTTCTGCAGTCGGAAGAGCCACGGTTCTTTCTACTGATTATCCTTAACCTGCTGCCAGAACAACAGGTGCGAAAATCGTGAATCCTGAAAATGGAAAGACCTGAGAGCCGGAACAGGGCTTGCTTCCTGAACACAGGCGAGAGCCACAACTCTGGAAAGCTGCATTGTTCAGAGGAGGCGTGCAAATCTTACCACCTGCTCCAGAGATAACGGCAGATCGCATTCCGGCAACATCCTCGGGAGGCGATTTTGCCAAACCTGCCTCGCGAGCCCGATCGCCGGTGATAGGATCGATGCACACCATGAAGAATATGCTGTTGAGGTTTCCCATGAATTTTCTGCAAGTCGCAACGGTTGCCGCAGTCGTTTCGGTTTTCCCCCTGTTCTCGGTCCAGGCCCAGGATCCTTATCTGCCAGTCAATCCGAGTGGAACGCTGATGGTTCCTGAAGGATCCACCATTCCCGGAGGAACGACGACGATTCCCGGCACTTCCCCGTCGGTTCCCAGTGGAACCTTCAGTGTTCCGTCTCCGCAGCCGGCGCCCACGGTGGTGACCCCCGGAACTGCCGTTCCGAACGCATACTGGGTACCACGGCGCGGATTTTTTGGCGGGTGGTCGACCAATTACGGGCCGCGCGTTTCGAACTACAACGCTTATGCCCTTCCTTATGGAGGCGGCTGCAGTACCTGTCCCGGCATGCGGGCTCCGAGCATGGACTTCGGCCTGGGCTATGATGGATTCATGACCGGCTGGTAAATCCTGAATCGGAATTCCCGGCTGAGAAATTCCAGCGGGAAAATCCTGATCAGGCGGATGGCCTTGAGCCGGTAGCGCTGACCGGATGCACTCACTGACGTTTCGTGCTCTGAAAAATGCTTCAAGTTCGATCGATTGTCCAAGCACGCCGCGTCAGCAGATGCGTCACATCGGCGTTGAATTGAATGCGCACCATAGAGCCTGCCGCGTCAGCAAGTGCATGTTTACGGCAAGCAACTCGCCGCGCGACGGAACGCGTCCTATGGGGAAGTGAAGTGCTCTAAACTCCGCCGCTCGTCGGAACGCAACGTGTGCTGAATCACCCCCTGTTGGATGGACGCGCATCCCCATGCTGAGCGGCAGGATTCAGTCCCGCCGGCTTCACCATTCAAAAATCGCCTCATTCAGAGTGAAGCGTGCCTGGGCAGATTGCTCATTCCGGATGCACTGACTGACATTTCGTTTCCAGCGGAAACGTCACTCGCTGCACTGCCGAACGTCACTCGCCGCAGGGCTGAAACGTCACTCGCCGCAGGGCTGAAACGTCATTGATGCCGTTCGGCAGTGCAGTGACCGCCTCAAACCCTTCCAACGCAAACAGGGGAACGGAACTGATGTTCCGCTCCCCTGCGCTGTGAAATGGGATCTCCTGGAACTGTGAAAAGCACAGGGAACGCGCCTGGGTTTCAAAGCTCCTGTTCAAATGGCGTTCCGGGCCGGAACCCGGCTTCACGCTGGCTGCAGATCGCCCAGGGCTTCCTTCAGACGATGCCGTGCGGTGTGCAGGCGTCGTTTGATGGTGCCGACCGGGCTGCTGAATCGATCGCTCATCTCTTTCAAAGACTGTCCTTCGAAATAGAAGGCCAGCAGAGTGTCTCGATCGAGCGCCCGCAGCTGCTTCAGGCCGGTCCGCAACTGGCTCGCCTGCTCAGTCCGCATGGCCCGATCGGCCGGTGCCTGATGATGCGAGAATGTTGCAAACATTTCCGGCGGTGCGTAGGTCTCTTTCGGACGGCGGACCGCCCGGTTAATCGCCATCCGCACGGCGATGCGCTTCAGCCAGCCTGCGAACCGTTCCGGCTCACGCAGCTGAGGCAGTTTGCGAATCGCCCGCAGGAACACTTCCTGCGTCACTTCCAGTGCTTCCGCCTGGTTGCGCAGCCGCCGCATGACGATGGCATAAACCGACGGTTCAAACTCGCGGGCCAGCTGGCCAAAGGCGTCACGATCGCCGCGCTGGGCCAGTTCCACTAATTCCAGTAATTCTGCTTGATCAATCATCGCTCACTCCCCGGCCTTGGGGACCAGAATCAAAAAGAAGATGGACACATGAAAATTCTGAAGCATCCCTGAGGCGCTGATTCCGACACCGGGCTGAGTGAGAACGGCCTGACCTGAAATCTGCGTTGCAACGCAGGAAATTTCGGACTGAAACGGTCTGACTGCAGTCTGTGCGCGGGCATCGCGCGAAGGGCCATTGCCGTCGGGCTTACGCTGTGAAGACGAGTGTGATGAGGTTCAGAGCGGAAACATCCGGCCGGGGGTTTCGTGCCGTTCGAAGACGGATGGAAAACCGGCAGTCCCAATGTTTCCCAGACCAAAACGGGTCAGAATGGCCAGAGGTTCTGAAGCAGGTTCAGATCTCACGGCAAATCTGGAGATCCTCACAAATCTGACTGTCTGGCTGTCGGGGTGAGAAAACGAAGCAATGCTTCGAACTCACCGGGCGGACAGAACTGTCAGCGTGGTGATCGGCTTGGCCTGTTGAACTCCGAGGCAGCCAGCAGGGACACGATTCCCTGAGTTGCGGCTGCCCTGTGTCCCGGAAGGGATCACAAGGAGGTGGCTCTGCTGATCACAAGACTCGCCCAGGCAGCTGCCGGGGGCTCTGCTGCTGCGGCCGCCTGCATGGTGGCCATGGCATGGCACGCGGGTGACGATGAGCGCCAACACCACTCGGCCCGGGATGACTCGTGACTCGATACGTATTCCCCTGGTACGACGACCGGGGGGACACCACCTGTGACGAGATCATCCGTAAAGACCGACGTGTCGGCTTTCGATAGACGTTTCCGGGTACGCGATGCGCGCAGGCACTCATGCATGGCGGCCATGGCGACGACTGGAGCATAACCAGCCTGAATGCCATGAATGTTTCCGCCATTGATGATGTGCTGACGCATTGGATGCACCTGCTGCGATTCTGATCGCAGTCCCTGGAAACTCACTGAAAAGCGATGGTTCCGGACATCGGAACCAGAACAAAAATCATGTGCCGGACAAACCTGGAAAGCAGGCGGTCCCTGGTTCGAAGACATCTCTTCGCAAGGGAACACGTCTGCGGACTCTCGGAACGAGGTCCAGGCTGGCAACACTTTCTGCTGCCTTTAAGACCACTGCTGGATCTCATTGGTTCGGCAGAATGATCGAATTTTCGTGAGAAATCCGGAAAAGTCGAGAGGACCTGTCCGAAAATTCCCATCCCGCCGACCCGGAAACCGAGTGCAACCTGTGCAAGATTCACAGGTTATCGTGTTTCGGGAAGCCTGTTTCTCAGGCGGTCATTTTGTCGGAAAAATTCACCGGCCCGGCAGAACCGCCACAACCAGACAGCCTTTCCCGTTCCTGCCGCTTTAACAGCCGACAATCTGCAGCGGCAGTTCCTGCCGTTCCGATACTTCTCAGGTATCAGGTTCACAGGGACGCGACAGAGCCTTGGCAGGCCCGGAACGATTCCGATCCTCCTGCCGCGAGTTCAGACTCATAGAATATTGATCGAGACCATGCACAAGACCATTCGCCGACGCGTGGCGTCTGTCCAGAATCCTCTTGAAACCTATCTGCGTGAGATCAATGAAACGGCACTGCTGACAGCCCAGGATGAGCGCGATCTGTCGAACCGCATTTCCAATGGCGATCTGGCGGCCCGCGACCAGATGGTGCGCGCCAATCTGCGGCTGGTGGTGAACATCGCCCGCGGGTATGCCGGCAAAGGCCTGCCGCTGCAGGACCTGATCGAAGAAGGCAACCTGGGTCTGCTGCGCGCGGTCGAAGGCTTTGACCCGGACATGAACACCCGGTTCAGCACCTATGCCAGTTACTGGATCAAGCAGTCCATCAAGCGGGCGCTCATCAACTCGGCCAAAACGATCCGCGTTCCGGCCTATATGGTCGAACTGCTCTCCAAATGGCGACGGGCAAACGCCAAGTTGTCGGACGAACTGGGGCGTTCCCCCACGGCCGATGAAGTCGCCCGGGAACTGGAATTGCCCTCGAAGAAGCTGAAGATCGTGAAGAAAGCGATTCAGCTTTACAACACCACTCCGCAGCAGGATGACGGCGAAGGCAATGTTTCTCTGGGAGAGCTGATTCCCGATGAACGGTTTCTGGGGCCGGAAGACGACCTGATCAATACCGACAACCTGACGCATGTCGAGCGGATGCTCAAGGACATGGATGAACGGGAAGCCACCATCCTGAAAATGCGTTTCGGTCTCGACAGTGGCCAGCCCCGCACGCTGAAAGAGATCGGCGAAGCGCTGGGCCTGACCCGTGAGCGTGTCCGGCAGATCGAGTCGGAAGCTCTGCGCAAGCTCAACAAGGGCCTGCTGGGGGAATAGGGTCGCCGATTCTTCGCTCGGTGAAAAATGCACCTGCTGATGCGGCGTGCTTGGACAATCCATCGAATTCGAAGCATTTTTCAGAGCACGAAACGTCAGTGAGCGCCTTCGGAAAGAGACCTCGGCTCTTGAGCAATTTCGGAATTAGAGCAGGTTGCTCTCGCCTGAGCCCGCGCAGCACGCGTTTCACTGGATGAAACGCAACCCGCCGCGTGGCGGAACGCGGCCCATGCGGGAGTGAAGCGCTCTAGCCTTCCGTGTTCCGCAGGCGATCCAATGGGCAGGCATGCAGTGAATCATGCCCATTCGCCTGCACCAGAACCATGAAAGTGGTCTAAAACGACTCCAGATTGATCAGGTTTCCGTCGGCGCGGTGCGCCAGGTGCTGAAAGACCAGCCGGTCCACTTCATTGGAGATCAGCCGCACCGATCCATCGGCCAGGGAGAAATTGCTTCCGCCGGAATGATAAGAGTTGAAGCCTCCGACCGGCCGGGTTTCAGGAGGTTCCACAGTCTCGCCGCCGGGCAGCTGCGGCGAGGGGCTGAAATAGTTTTCACGCTGGATTCTCTGGGCCATCCGGCGTTCTTCCAGATCTCCCAGGCTTCCGGCATTTCTCAGCGTGGCCGGGGTCCCGTTCAAAAAGGCCCCTGTCGAAACGATTTCACCCAGCAGCAGGGTGGCCTGTCGCCCGTCCGTCAGATCCTGCAGGCGGACGCTGCTGTTGAGTGTCAGCACGCCGTGATTGCCATATTCAATCGGGGCCTCCACATCGTTGTGGCATCCCCCATAACTCGGGCCGATCAGCACGCTGGAAGAACACCGGAAGACCGGCGGCAGAAAGCCCAGCAGTCGGAAATTCTTTTCATCATGCACGCTGCGCTGAAAATCAATTTTTGAATACAGCAGACCCTGATCGAGATACGGCAGAATCTGGGCCGCCCAGCCGAACTGATAGCCCTGTCCATTGTCGACGATCGGGCTGGTGGCATTCACACTGCCGGGAGGAAACACCTGGTGCGTCTGATGGTATTGCTGCAGTCCCAGTCCCAGTTGCAGCAGATTGTTCTGGCAGGAGCCGCGCCGGGCCGCCTCGCGCGCCTGCTGCACGGCCGGCAGCAGCAGTGCAATCAAAATGGCGATGATGGCAATCACCACCAGCAGTTCGATCAGCGTGAAGCCAGGCTGCCTGCGCCGCGATGACCGCGGTGACCGCCGTTCGAAATCGGTCGCCGTTCGGGTGTGCTGCATGGAACAGAATGAAACCGTGTGGAATGTCATGTCGACCTCAACGCTCTTCTGAGGGAGTCCCCAGTCGGACCTGCCCGATGATTTCATGCCTGACAACGGTTCCGGCACCGGCTGTCAGTCTGGTTTCAATACGAATCTGACGCCGGTCGGCGGCAGTGCCGGCTGTCACGGTGGCCGTCGATTCGGCCTGCCAGTCGGCGTTCGGCACGCTCTGTTTCCAGGTCTGCGGCTGCATTTCCGGTTCCGACGGCAACTGCCGGAGCGTGCGCTGCCAGGCAGACTGGGCACACAGTTCTGCCTGCAGATGCAGTCGGGCCTGATTCGCTTCGCGTGCCTGCAGCAGAATTCCCTGCACCAGACTGGCAGTCATCGTGCCGGCAAACACGATGGCGGCAATCATCAGAATCAGGGCAATGCCTGACCGGCAGGAACACCGCCTGGGACGCAGTGAGGAATCTCGCGATTTCAAAATCATGGTCGTTCCCCTTCCGTCGTCCCCGCTTGAGCTGGTGCCGTCTGGTCTGGCGCCGCCTGAGTCGTCCCCGTTTGAGTCGGTGCCGCTTGAGCTGGCACAGGCTGGGGGACCGTCTGCATCAATGTTCCCCGGACAGCCGACAGGGTGCGCGTCTGGCCCCGGTCCAGCGTCAGCTTCAGATGCACCTGCCGGTCGCCGACTTCAAATGTCACGTTCCTGGCCGGCAGCGGGAACTCTTCATAGCGCCCGGGGCCGTTCACAGGCTTCTGGATCCGCTGCAGAATGTGCTGGGTGAAGAGATATCGCACCTGCGATCCGTCGAATATTGTCAGGCGCAGCCCGGGCGTCTTGTCGTCCGGCAGCATTTCGACCGTCTCGGCCTGATGCACATCCCGGCGAAATGTCAGATCGAGCCGGGCCAGCGTTCCCTGCTGTTGAGCGGCCTCAAATGCCGTGCGCTGCGCCGCGGACAGACGAATCAGCATTCCGGTCGCCAGGACAGAAATCGAGCCGACCAGGGTGATGACGATCAGCAGTTCCACCAGTGTCCAGCCGTGCCGCATGGCACCCGCCGTTCCAGCTGAAGGGGAGTGTCCGGAAAGAGTCTGCTTCATTGTCGCTCTCCCGGTGCGGGGGCCTGTCCGGCAGTCACCGAAGTCTGCACAGGAGTCGTCGTGAGCTGACGGGTGCTCTTCTCTTCCGCACTGACAGGGGAGCTGCCGGAAAACTTCCAGTAACTCAGTTCCACAGGGCGTCCCCATTCTCCGGAGGAGTTTTTCCAGCGCAGTGACAATGTCACTTGCTCTCCAGGCGTCACTTGCTCTCCAGGCGTCACCTGCTCTCCAGGCGGCGTGCCGTGTGCGGGGGAGACATGCCGTTGAAACTCCGGGGACGCCAGCCGGGCCAGCAGCGCGGCAGCGGGCTGGATCTCGGTGGACAGACTGTTCAGATCGGCTTCCGCCAGATTCATCAGCTCTGTCTGCACCTGCGAACGCAGGTCCACGTCGTTGCGCATCAGCAGGCATTGGGTCGCCAGGGGAGCCACGAGCACGGCACAGGTGCTGAACAGCCCCAGCGCCGCCACGCATTCCATCAGGGTGTAACCCCGGCAACGAAGTGTTGTGCGAGAGTTCATGTGGGGAAGAGTGTTCTTCATGACAGATCGTTGATGATTTTTACCAGGGGCGCAAACATCGCCAGACAGAAGAACAGCACCATTCCCCCGCAGAGCAGCATGGCCAGCGGAGTCAGCAGGCTGGACCAGCGCTGCCAGCGAATCCAGCGGGACTGATCAATCCGGTCGGCAATGACATTCATGGCCCAGTCGGCATTGCCTGCCTGTTGTGCCAGGGCCAGGCTCCGGCCTTCTGCCTGCCGGAGAATTCCTTCGGCCGACAGGGCTTCTCCCAGGCTTTCTCCCTGTTCGAGCCGGTCTGCAAGCCGGTTCTGCCAGCCTTCCCTGGAGGCCGTTCCGCTCAGGTTGAGTGAGGTCTGCCGCAAGGCCTCGGCAGGCGGTCGCTGCTCCTGAACAGACACACTCAGAAATCGCAGCAGCCCGGGAGCCCGCACGCGCGGCCAGAACACAGAAATCCACCGGCTGATCCGGTGGCGAAATTTTTCCTGCGTGGCCAGTCGCCAGGTCACGATCAGAATGATCAGCACTCCCAGGACGATCAGATACCACGCATCGACAAACGCATCGGCCACTCGGATCAACTGGGTGGTCACCTGCGGCATTTCCGTCCCGAAGTCATACAGGATGGCCTTGTACTTCGGCATGATGTAATACGCGACGAATCCTCCCAGCAGCAGCAGGGCCGACAGAACCCCTGTCAGCACCAGCAGTCCTTCGCCGCCGACTGACCGCACGGTTCGGAACTGCATCTGCTGGGCCTGCCGCAGAGCCAGTTTCTGCAGAACTTCCGGCAGATTTCCTGCCAGCTCTCCGGCCTGAATCAGCATGCAGCTGCTGTGTGAAAGCAGACGGCAGCGCCACAGCGCCGCAGACAGCGGCAGCCCTTGTTCCACCAGTTCCGCCGCGCGCCGCAACCGCTTCTGCCGACGCTTCGGCTCTCCGGTTTCCAGTTGCAGCAATTCGGCCGGGAACGGGCGATTCCACCGCGCCGCCATGGCCAGTGACCACAGCAGTCGGCTTTCCCGGGCGGCATTCATCAGCCGGTAAACCCCGTATTCCCCAAACATCAGGCCCCAGAACAGCAGGACCAGAATCCAGCCATAGCTGAGCAGGGAAATGATCAGCAGCAGCAGACAGCCGCATTGGGCCAGTTCTGCCAGAATCGAACGTCGCGCCGGTCGCCTGGCCGGAGCAGACAATTCCGCCGGGTTCCTGTCCGTGTCTCTGCCCGGGGCTCTGTCCGTGTCATCCGGCAGAACAGGCAGCCGGCGGCCCAGCTGCCAGGAGCAGAACCCTGTCGCCAGTGCCAGTCCGCCATGCCCCAGGGCAATTCCATCCCAGAGCGAAATTTCCGGTCCTCTTTTGCAGGTCAAGACACAGACCAGGGCCAGCAGCAGGCTCAGCCCTCCCAGGCTCATCAACACCAGTCCCAGCATCAGCAGCTTGTTGCGCCGCGAGGCGTGGCTCTCGACCGGCGAGTGAGATGCCGAACGCATCATCAGCCAGGCCAGTGCCACCACAGGGATGGCGATGCAGCTGATCATGTATTCCAGAACTTCCAGCATCTCGGCCCTTCCTGTTTACGTGTCTGTTCTCACGGCGAAAGTCATCGGCTTTTCTTTCTGCGGGGGCTTCCGATTCCATTTTCAGCTCAGATCATTGAGCAACTTCACCAGCGGCATCAGCATGGCGATGACGACGACCACACAGACCGCACAAATCAGCAGATAGGTCACCGGGCGGAGTATCCAGACAAACTGCTGCACCCGAATCCGGCCGCGTGTGGCAAAGATTTCGCTCTGCCAGCGCAGGACTTCGGCAAAATGTTCGTTGTTCTGCTCGCTGGTCAGCAGCGCGACCAGGGCATCCGGCAGATGGGCCGCGCGTCGGGCTGCCGCGCCCGGCAGCATGCCGGACTGCAGATTGGTTGCCATTTCCTGACTGGCCAGCCGCAGGGATTTCACCTGCAGATGCTTTGCCAGCGACAACAGGGCGTCCGGCAGCGGCATGCGGGCTTCCAGCAGGACTGCCAGCAGAGCACAGAATTCAGAAATTCCCACAGAGACCACCGCGTCTCCCAGCCAGGGGAGGCAGGTGAGCACTGGCTCGCCCCACCGCAGGAATTCGAAGGTGAATCGCCAGGCCAGCAGCGGGATCAGAATGATCAGGACAAGGGTGCCTGCCAGCAGCGGAATCCAGGCGGTCTCCAGCATCTGTCCCAGAGAGATCACCAGCTGTGTCATCCCCGGCAGTTCCACTCCAAAGTCTGAAAAAATGGGGCGAAACCGGCCGGAAATATAAACTAGAAAAAACAGGGCGAAGCTCAGGGACAGCGTCAGAATCGTGAGTGGATAAAACAGGCCTGTCCAGAAGGCCTTCCAGAGTGTCCGCGACAGCCGCGCGGTGCGCAGATATTCCATCAGCACCAGCGGAATCCGGCTGGAATCGAACCCTGAGGCCAGCAGATGGTGCAGGCTCCGCGAAAAAGGACCGCCATGACTGCCGGCTTCCGGGATTTGTCCCTGTTCCAGGTCCTCGGCCAGCGCCAGCAGTTCCTGACGTTGCCGTCCCGGGCTGAATTCCGCGGCACAGCAGCGCAGGCCGACCACCAGTTGAATCCGGTCACTCGAGTCCATCGGCAAGGGGGAATGGGAACTGGTCATGGTCTCATCAACAGGTCATGGAGCGGAATGCCGCAGGCATGTCACAGGGGGAAACGCAGGGGACTCTTTCGCTTTCGAAGAATTTCCAGATCAGGGCGTCTTCAAAACCAGGCAGTCATCAAAATTGCGGCCGTCAAAATTGCGGCCGTCAGGGGGCCTTAACGCTGAACCTGGGCCAGCTGCTCCCACAGATCGATCAGGGTGCCAAACACCGTGAATCCATACAGGGCCACAATGCTGCCTCCAAACAGGGCCACGCAGGCCCCCGGAATCAGATACGTCAGCAGTTCCGCCCGCCAGATCGCTTTCTCCAGATAGGTCGTGGACACCTGACGAAACGTCTGCCAGGTTCTTCCCGACTGCAGACTGCCGGCGATCAGCCAGCAGAAAAATCGGGGGAATCCCGAGCTTTCGAGAACTGCGGAACTCAGCGGCAGGCCCTGGGCCACACTGCGTTCCAGATTCAGCAGCCGGTCTCTCCAGCGAGGGGAGTCGGCACACTCGGCCGTCAGTTTCAGAGCTTCCGGCAACGGCACTTCATAATGCATCAGAATCGACAGCAGCCGCGATAAACGGGCCAGCGCCACTTCCTGATCGAGTGGAGTCAGTCCCAGCAGCCGTGCCACCGGTGAGATGAACCAGCGAATCAGGCCCTGGCTCCACAACAGGAAAAGGATCATCACCAGCAGCCCTCCGGCCACGGCGATGCCCGCGCCGGTTCCGGCCAGCGACCACAGCTTCAAGATCGTCGGCGGAGCGAAGCGGAAGACGTGATAAGTCTGCAGCACCCCGGGGGCCAGCACGAGCGCGGTTCCCACGAACAGCACAATGGCCAGTCCCAGCAGCACCAGCGGATAAATGACTGCCTGAAAAGCCGACCGGTGCCATTGCTGAAGCGCCATGTCCAGGTCGGTGAATTCCTGCAGCGCTTCCCGGGACTTTCCACAGCGAATGCCTGCCAGAAGCACCGCCCGAAAACTGGCCGGCAAGGCCTGCAGCTCTTTCAAGGCCTCGTCCAGCGGCACTCCCTGCTCCAGGCGATCCGCCAGATCCCGGGCCATCTCGTCCAGCCGCGAACCCCCGGTCTTCGATAAGTCACGCAGTCCCTGCTCCAGCGGAATTCCGGCCTGAAACAAGGCCTGGAGCTCCTGCCCGAGCAGAACAATTTCGTCAGCGGTCAGTTGTTGTTGAAACATGCCTTCTTACCGCCGCGGCACCCGTTGCATGAGATTCTGATGGCCATTCCCGGGGAACAGACCTGACCAGCCATCTTGCCAATGGTTCTCTTCCGGCACGGAGTGCGGCAGGCATTTCAGGCAGAAACTTCCCGGCCGGGCCGACACTTCCTGTGCGTTTGTCTCGCAGATTACGCCTGTCCGCTGGCGTGCGTTGGAAAAATTCGGGGAATCGCGGCGGTTGTTTTCGATCGTTCAGACCGGTCCGGCGCTCGAGGCTCCCAGAGCCGGACGAAACAGCTGTTCGATCAGACCGTTCCGCGACACAATTCCCAGGGTGCGTCCATTTTTCTGCACCGCCCCGAAGGCCGCGGCCTGGCTTTGCAGCCGGTGCAGGGCTTCCAGTTTGCTGGTTCGATATTCCAGCGTCGGCATCGCATGAATCTGGGGAGGAATTCCAGTGGTCCCCTGCAGTTCCGCGACCATCACATAGCCCTGCCAGGCGGTGTCATCGCCCGCCTGATGCACCGGAATTTCAGAAATCCCGAAACGCTGCGCAAAGTCCAGCATCTGGTCCCGGGTCGATGTTTCGGCAATACCCAGAATACGCGCGGCGGGGATCATGGAGTTTGTCGCCTGCTGCGGAGCCATTTGCAGCAGGCCATTTGCCAGACGGCTTTGCAGGTCGGTCAGCACCCCTTCCCGGCGTCCCTGATCGACCAGTTGAACCAGCCGGTTCCGGCCAATCGCCACGTCGCGCAGCGGCCGGGAATCGCCGGAGAACCATTCGATCAGCCGGGTTAGCTGCACGATCGGCCAGGTGAGCGGATAAAACAGCACAAACACAAATCGCAGCCAGAACAGGCCTCGTTTGAGGCTCGAATAAGGCACCATGTAATACAGCCCTTTGGGAAGCAGCTCCCCAAAGACGAAAATCACCGGCGACATCACGATTGTCGCGGCGATTTCCAGAAATTCGCTGGACCCCCCCAGAAACAGCACGATGCCCGAACTGATGGCACCGGAACACAGATAGTTCGCAACGTTGTTCCCGATCAGGCAGGTGGCAACGAATTCGGTCGGCCGGCCGACAAACCAGAGCAGTTTTCCGGCCTTGCCGTCGCCGGCCTTGGCATCGATGCTCAGGCGGGGCAGGCTCAGACGGTAAAAACCGGTTTCTGAACCACTGAAAAAAGCGCTCAGGCGCAGCCCGACCACAAAGACGGCCAGCACCAGCAAAGTTTCCGCCCATTCGGGAATCACGCCGCGAACACTCCGTTATGTCGAGCGAAAGGCACGCTGCAACTCTTCCAGCGACGTGCTGCCATCGAGCACCATGCGCAACCCGTCAGACTGAAACGTCTGCATTTTTTCTGCGCGGGCCTGAGTTTTGATGGCTTTCACATCTCCCCCGGCCAGCACGACTTTCTTCATGCCGTCGGTCATTTCGATCACTTCCAGCAGACCGATTTTTCCCCGATAGCCCAGGCCGTTGCAATCGTCGCAGAATTCCGGGGGGGCTGTGTCTTCTTCATCATCGGCGCGGGCCATGCCCACAATCGTCGGGCGATACAGCACGCGCGTCTCCGGCGGCAGGCCGATCTTCGAGAGCAGTGTCGGGTTCGGACGATAGGCACGCCGGCACTTCTTGCACAGCGCCCGGACGAACATCTGGCTGGCGGCGATCCGCAACCGGTCGGCGACGAGTTCTTTCCCCCCGATTTTCACCAGGCGAAAAATGGCTTCCGCGGCGTCGCGGGCGTGCATGTCGGCGACAATGGCACACTGATCGGCAAAGTCCAGAGCCGCCTTGGCATTCTTCGGATCGTCAATCGGGTCGATCGTCAGAACGTCGGCGTCTTCCCGGCTCGCCCGCAGCATCGTTTTGGCGAGATCGTCCCCTGCCTGGGCCGGGAACATTTTGACATAGGAGATTTCGCGCCCGAAATCGGCCAGACAGTAAATGGAATACAGATACGCATCGGTGCAGCGCATCATGCCCATTTTCAGCGTGGTGACTCCGGAAAACGGCATGCCTGTGGCCAGAATCAGACCGCTTTTGGACGAGGAATATTCCCGGATTTTTTCGATCAGAGCTTCACTGAAGCCCATTTCGCGAGGCTTTTCCAGCTTCACCGCCGGGTCGAGGGCACGCACCGTCAGGCGCTCGCCCCCCCCTTCGATCGGCTGCGTGTTGATGCGCAGCTCATATGCCTTCGATTCGTATTCTGCCTTGATGGCTCCGGCCTGTGGACGGTCTTTGACCTTGATGTCCAGACCGGCCAGCAGCTTCAGCATCTGCGTAATGGCCGATCCCTGCAGCGCCGCCATTTTGGTCGGAGCGGTCGCGGCGGAGTCGATATAGACGGTGGAAACGGCGATCTGCCCTTTCTGTTCCAGGCGGATCATGTCCGCCCGGGCGGCCAGGGCATCGCTGATGAATTTTTTCGCCGGGAGCAAGCCCGCCTGCACCAGCCGTCCGTGCTGCGTCAGATCAGGGTTGTTGCCGTTGTCGGCTCCCTGAAACAGAACGAACTCTTCTTCCTGCTCTTCATCGTCGTCTTTTTCCGTATTCTGACGACCTCGACCAAAACCAAAAATCACGAATGTCTTCCTGCTGAAAAACAAGCCCGGGAAACGTGTCGATTCTTATCCGGCCCGTGCAATCTGTTTGGCATGATTGCGGCAGCGGCTCCTTGCGCCTGGCCGCTGCCCGGAAAGTCATTCCGGCCGGCGGGTCAGGGAGCTTTTTTCGCCGGAGCCGCTTTGTCGCCCGGGGATGCGAACAATTCATCAAAGAACAGTTTCATCATGGCCCAGGAATGCTTGTCGGCGGTGGGATCATATCGCAAGGCTTCCAGCCCGTAATGTCCGGCATCCGGATTGGTAAACGCATGCGAGGCTCCGCCATACACCACAATTGTATAATGGGCCTTGGCCTGCTCCATGCCAAACGCAAAGGCATCCACCATGGCGGCCGGCACAAACGGATCGGCTCCCCCCTGGCAGACCAGCACGCTGGCCTGAATTTTTGCCTCAGGCGGTGGAGGGGACAGGGCTCCGTGAAAACTCACCACTCCCCGCAGCGGTGCCCCGGCATAGGCCATCTGCAGCACGGTCGAGCCGCCAAAACAGTAACCGATTGCCACCAGCTTTTCGGCATCCACGCCCGGCTGATTCTTGAGCACTTCCAGGCCGGACAGCGCCCGTTCCCGCCATTTCTGGGTATTGGAACGGACCACGCCTGACCATTCCGTGGCCTGCACCGCGTGATTGGTCACCTTGCCTTCACCGAACATATCCAGCGCGAAGGCCACGTAGCCTTCCGCGGCCAGTTGCCGGGCACGGGTTTTGGCATAATCGTTCAGCCCCCACCATTCATGCACAATCAGCACGCCCGGACGCGGTTCGGTGACAGAGTCGTCCCAGGCCAGGAAGCCTTCCAGCGGGAGACCATCATGCTTGTACTTGATCTGCTTCGTCTGCACTTCCGCCAGTCCGACGGTCGGCAGTACCGTGATCAACAGAAACAGACACCGCAGCCCATCAGTAAGACGTCGCATCGAACAATGCTCCGCTGGACCAGATTGTGAAGAATCAGTGAGACGTGTTCAGAATGTTCACTGCGCCGGCCGGCATTCCCGGGGACATCCAGTGGCCGATGGGACTCACGATGAACGTGATTCCCGTCCTGGAATGACGATTCGCACGTCATGGTTCCCCTTGCCAGCACACGCAGCGCTGTTGCCACACTACCAGTGATCCGGTTTCCGTCAACCTTGCAGCCCGGTTTGCCTGCCGGACTTTCCTGCTCCTCCTCCCGGCGAGAGCAGGTTGCTTTGGCCGGGGCCCGCGTGGCGAGCGACAGTTCAGCAGGAAACAGGCATGCGGCGCAGACTCAGAGTGGAGTCACCGGCTTTAACAGGGCTCTTCAGCCGGGGGAATTGCCGAAACCCTTGCCGGGTATCGGATCTCCGAAGTTGTCCTCCGCGACTGCCCGGACCAATTCTGGCTCGCCCCGCCTTGCATTTTCCGGAACGCTGCAATACTTTGCGGGCTTCCTTCTGGTCCCGCTGCAGGCTGTCAATCGCCGCAGGCAGGACGGAAAGGGACGCCCGGCGAATTGCGACGGAGTCCCAGGCTGATCCTGCTCCTTGCGTGGCAGGCCGATCAGCTGGCGCGGTTTCCGTGCGTCATGGTCGCGGGTCCTGCACAGGGCTCCGCCGGAGCAGGGAACGCAACGTTTTGTTTTTCAAGTATTTAAAGAAAGCGGAAAGCTCGACACATGGGAGTCAAGAAGACAGGCAAGGGACGACGGAAACTGGGCCGCAAGAAACGCCGGATGCGAGCCCGAATCCGCCATCGTAAGTAATCGCAGCGCCTGTCATTCGGCTGCCGTGGCATGCCCACGATGGGATCTGACGTCCTGTCAGATCCCGGCTTTGATTGCATGACTGCGCGATTGCATCATCATTCGTCTCAGGCCATGGCTTGAGCCTGAGACACGCTCTGACGCACCTGCTGAATCGCAGTCAGGTTCGCGTTCTGTTTCTTTGCGCCTTGGCGGCCGTTCCCGGCGGGGGCATTCTCTTCTGACGCCCCAGCTGCATTGCGCTTTCTCGCAGGGGGCTTGCCTGCTTTCGTCTGCTGCCAGCCTGAGAACCAGTCGAATGCCAGCCTGAGAACCAGTCGAATGCCAGCCTGAGAGCAGTGTGCTGCCCGCCTGCAGGCATTCCAGGCTGCCCCGCTTCAGTTTCAGAGGGGACTGTGCGCAGCGGTGACAACTGTGCGCAGCGGTGACAGCTGTGCCGCATTCCGTCGGGAAAGAGCACCGCCTGAAAGAGAACCTCCCCCCGACGATTGCTCAGGCGAACGCGCGCCCGGCGATGCACACAAGGCCCGCCTGAAAAACAAAAAAAGTCGAGAGCCGTTTCCAGCTCTCGACTTTATTTTGGGGCGGAGATCAGAACGCCCTGTGCGGATGCTCAGGGCTCTGAACTTCTGGTCGGCTGCTGTGGAGAAGCCAATGACTCTCGCCGGGACCTGCGCTGTGGCGCTTCACGATATGAAACGTCACCCACCATCGGGTGGAACGCGGTCCCTACAGGCGGGAGGCGTTCTTAGTACAGGTCGCCGCCGCCGTGTCCGCCGGCCTTCTTTTCGTCCTTCGGCTTTTCCGCGATCAGGGCATCGCTGGTCAGCAGCAGGGTGGCCACGCTGCTGCTGTTCTGCAGAGCGGTGCGGGTGACCTTCACCGGATCGATGACACCGGCTTTCACCAGGTCTTCATAGGTGTCGGTCGCGGCGTTGTAACCTTCGTTCCCCTTCTTTTCCGAGACCTTTTCGCAGATCACCGCGCCGTCAACGCCGGCGTTGTTGGCGATCTGGGTCAGCGGGGCACGGCAGGCACGCACAATGATGTGGTAACCGACTTCTTCGTCGTGAGTCAGTTTGCCTGGCGTGACCGAAGTGGAAGCACGCAGCAGGGCGACGCCGCCGCCGGGCAGAATGCCTTCTTCCACGGCAGCGCGGGTGGCATGCAGGGCATCTTCCACGCGGGCTTTCTTTTCCTTCATTTCCGACTCAGTGGCCGCGCCCACGTTCACCTGAGCGACACCGCCGGAGAGCTTGGCCACCCGTTCTTCCAGCTTTTCGCGATCATAGTCGCTGGTGCTGGCGGCGGCTTCGCGCTTGATCTGCTCGATTCGCGACTTGATGTCGGCGGTCTTGCCGGCCCCTTCGATCAGGGTGGTATTGTCTTTGTCGATGACCACCTTTTTCACGCGGCCCAGGTCGGACAGCTGCAGGTTGTCGAGCTTGATGCCCAGGTCTTCAAACACGGCCTGTCCACCGCACATAATGGCGATGTCCTGCAGCATGGCCTTGCGGCGATCGCCATAGCCGGGAGCTTTCACGGCGGCGATTTTGAAGGTGCCGCGCAGCTTGTTGATCACCAGTGTCGCCAGGGCCTCGCCTTCCACGTCTTCGGCGATGATCAGCAGCGGCTTGCCGGCGTTCACGACCTTTTCCAGGACCGGAACGAGTTCCTTGATGTTGGTGATCTTCTTTTCGTGAATCAGCACGTAGGCGTCTTCGAGCACGCATTCCATGCTCTGCGGATCGCTGACGAAGTACGGCGACAGATAGCCGCGGTCGAACTGCATCCCTTCGACGACTTCGAAGTCGGTCTGCAGGGACTTGCCTTCTTCGACGGTGATCACGCCGTCCTTGCCGACAGCTTCCATGGCATCGGCGAGAATCTTGCCGATGGTTTCATCGCCGTTGGCGGCGACGGTGCCGACCTGGGCAATGGCCTTCTTGTCCCGGCAGGGAATGGCCATGCCTTTGAGCTTTTCGGTCACGTCGGCAACGGCCTTGTCCATGCCTCGCTTCATTTCCAGCGGGCTGACACCGGCCACAACGGCCTTCAGGCCTTCGTTGTAGATGGCTTCCGCCATGATGGTGGCGGTCGTGGTGCCGTCGCCGGCCACGTCGCTGGTCTTGCTGGCGACTTCCCGCACCATCCGGGCACCCATGTCTTCGAACTTGTCAGACAGTTCGATTTCCCGGGCGACAGTCACGCCGTCCTTGGTCACGGTCGGCGAGCCGAAGCTCTTTTCAAGAATCACGTTCCGGCCCTTGGGACCGAGCGTGACGCGAACGGCCCTGGCGAGCTTGCTGACGCCGCGCCGCATCGCTTCCTGTGCTTCCTGGTCGAAAGCAATCATCTTGGCCATGGAAAAACACCTTTTATTTCTGGGAACCTGGTTTTCTGTAACTTCGACCGATGAAACATCCCGGTGCCGCGCAACGGAACGGAAGACAGATCTGGCAAGACCGTTCCGGGGACTTCAAAGAACACCGTTCTGAACGGAAGAGGAGTCCTTCACCACAGGCGGCGAATGCGGAGTGTTCTGTCAGACAGCTTAGTAAGTGCAGAGAATGTCCCGCTCGGACAGGAGCAGGTATTCCTCTTCACCCACTTTGATTTCATCGCCGGCATAAGAACTGAAGATCACGCGATCTCCTTCTTTCACCGTCAGGGGCACCTTGGTGCCGTCGTCTTTGGTGTGTCCATCGCCAATGGCGATCACTTCGCCGCGCTGAGGGCGATCTTTTGCGGAATCCGGAAGCACAATGCCCCCGGCCGTCATGGATTCGGCGGCCTGACGCTTCAAAACCACCTTGTCTCCCAGCGGAACAATCTTGGAACCGCTTTTGCCCTTCTTCGCCATGAATTCAGTCCTCTTTTCCTCATCAGGATATCAGGAACGAGCCGGCTGGTTGCTGCGCCGACCGAATGACCGTGCCGATTGACCACCCTGCTGGTCTGCCTGTCTCTGAGTACCTTTTCCATCAGGCCATTCAGAGTGTCGAGACAGAGCCTGGGCGACAACACTCGATTCCCTGCTAAACAAACGCCGTGCCAATGCTGTGCGTCATCTGTAAGTTTTTAATGTGTATTGCTTTGTGTTCTTTTCTGTTTTCGGAAGACCGCGAGATTGGCGGCTTTTCCCACACGACTCCGCAGGCCGGTCGGCCAAAGTGGCAGTTCTGTCCCGGCTCTTGTTCATCCCGGAAAGATGTTGCGGCTCGCGATGACCTGGGAAAGGACCAGCCCTGGACGAGCGCCCCGTCCTCAGTGCTCCGCGGCAGGCCCGGGCCCCCAGACCTCGTCACTTTTTCCGCGCAGCAGATCCGGCAGGCGACGCAGCAGATAATATTCGTTGTAAGGCCGGTCGTCCGTAATCACGACCGTCGGATCGGGATTCAACAGGCTTTGCACGGGCATTTCGGCCTTCAGAACCAGCTCCAGGCTGTCTTCCGAATCCCATTCTTCCAGATCGTGCAGGGCGGCTTCCGGCATGCGGGCCCGCAGTTCCGCAGCAGTTCTTTCCGGAATCGGTTCCAGCGAGGCGAGAATATGGCAGCCGAAGCCCCCCAGCCCGCGATAGGTCCGCACATGGGGGAAGGAATCGACCACCGCGCGCAAGACCGCCTCGAACGATTGCCGATCCCCTGAGGGGAACCATTGCTGCAGAATTCCATGCGGAGCCAGCCTGCGTTTCAGTTCGGTATAGAAATCCCGGGAATACAGCAGGCTCGACCCGGCCGCTTCGACCGGCGGGGGAGGATCGATGGTCACAATAGAGAAGAGCTTTTCGGTCCGGCGCACAAACCGACGGCCGTCATCGATCACAATGTGAGCCTGAGGCTGCTTCAGCAGCGTTTCGGCATCGGCATGAAACAGGGGAAATGCCGTTTTGACGCCGGGAACCAGTTCCACCGCGGTCACGTCAATATTCCAGGTGAGCAGGGAACGGAAGGTGGTGCCCATTCCAAAGCAGATATTCAGCGCGGATTCCGGGGGTTCCGACAGCAGTGCCAGCGGCAGATGCGCCATCAGCTTGGTCGTGGTGGTCAGGGTGGTAATCCCCATGCCATTGACAATCAGTTCCGGAGGGTGAGTGTCCCCGTATGCACTGGCGACGACCGTGGCGGTGTGATCGCGAAAGACGCGGAAATCTTCACGCTGCCGCAGTTCTTCATAGCTGGCTCCGTCGAGACAGAGCGCCAGTCCGGCAACGGTCGCGAGGGTCCAGCCCAGCAGAATGCCCATGCGGGATCTGCCAGAACCTGTTGAGCGGTCAGCGCCTGTTGAACGACCAGAATCCGTCGGGCGGCGGAAGGCAAACCGCCCGGCGAGAAGCCAGATCGGCAGGGCGAAAACAATTCCGGCTCCCAGAATGCCCCATTTCGGCAGCAGAATGTAAGACGCCAGAAGCGGCCCCAGAATGCAGCCGGCCACATTCACGGCATAGGCCCGGCCGGCCAGGGCCGGATCTCCCCCGGAATCATCATCGATCAGTCGAGGGGTAAGGTATCCCAGCAGTAGGCAGTACGGAACAATCGCCCCCAGGGTCCAGGCGATATGGAAAATCCAGTGGACATCCATCAGCCGCAGAATTCGGGGGTCATTCGCCAGCATCTGGCTGAAAGCGGCCACCGACAGGGCCACGGTCAGCAGTTCCGGAGAAAACAGACGCTGCTTCCGGCGATCCACCCGATACACCACGGAACCCAGCCAGGTGGAAAGCAGATAGGTAAACAGCAGGCCTGAAAAAGAATAGACCTGCGTCCGCAACACCGGGGCAAAGGCCCGGGTCCAGACCACTTCCATCCCCATGGAACACAGACCGGTCCAGAACAGAATCAGATAGGTCGACCGTCGGGACAGGCTGGAAAACGCTGCTGTCGAAGGAACTGCGTCCGGAAGGGCGCTGGAAATGTCCTGGGCATCGATGGCCGGGGAGGGAGGCGGGCAAAGCCGGCTCAACAGCAGTCCACCTGCCGCGGCCAGCCAGTTTCCACAGGCGGCGACCAGCAGGGTGCCATGAAATCCGAGCCATTCCACCAGCACCACCGGGGCGAGAAATGTGCCGGCCAGCGCTCCCAGCACATTGGCCAGATACAGATAGCTGAACGACTGGCTGCGTCCGTCTTCCGGGCGCAGGGCCTGCATCATGAATGGAAATGTCGTTCCCATGGCCATGCAGAAAGGGAGCAGGGCGAGCAGAATCACCAGGGCTGAAAGCCCCAGATAGGTTGCGGAATCGGCCTGCCCGGCATTCAGCAGAGCCTCTCCTCCCCGGGAAAACAGCACCGGAACGGCCAGGCCCCCCAGGCCAATGACAAATTCCATGGCGGCATAGACCAGAAAGGCCGCGCGCCGTGACAGCGGGATTTTTCGCAGCAGGCCGGCCGCCAGCAGCGAGCCGCCTCCCAGTCCGGCCATAAAGACCGACAGGACGACCGAAATGACCGGCGTCACCACGCCGAATGCTGCAAATGCAAGTCTCAACCAGACAATCTGGTAAACAAGACCGCTCAACCCTGACAGAAAAAAGACTGCGAAAGGAAGTCGCTTGGAGAACATGATTGCCTGGCAAAGAAGGGATGCGAAGACCGGCCCATCATAGCAGATCGGGCTCGGGAAATGAGGGGTCCGGCAGCAGGTTTGGTCCGGTTGTGCTCACCGGATCCGGCCCTGCACGCATTCTGCCGGATGAAGCGCCCCGCGCCGCGCGCAGAAATGCGGTTCGCGCAACCCCGTCCGCACAAATCGGTCTCTGCCGCACGGCTTGCGCCCCGGAATCTGCTTTCGGTCAGATCCGGTCTCCGGCGTCGGCGTGTTCCGCCAGCGGAATGCCGGCTGCCGTGGCCCAGGCTCCGATCTTCTGTCGACGAATCGCCGCCGCCAGCAGGTTGGGAAACTGGTCTGGAGTGCATCCAAACGAATCAATTCCCCAGGCGGCAAACTTGCGGGCGAGTGACTCATTATAGGCCGGCCGGCCGTCATCGCTCAGGGCCAGAAGCACAATGATCTGCACGCCTGCCTGGCGAAGTTCGGCCACCTGTCGGAGCAGGGCGTCATCGGAGCCGGAATCGAACAGGTCGCTGACCAGAAACAGAATCGTTTCTTCCGGACGCTGGACGAGTCGCCGGCAATAGGCCAGTGCCGGTCCCAGATCGGTGCCGCCCCCTAACCGGGTTCCAAACAGCAGATCGACCACATCATGCAGTTGTTCCGTCAGATCGACAACCTGGGTGTCGAAGACAACGAATCGGGTCCGGACCGACCGCAGCGAGGCCAGAACCGCGGCAATGATTCCGGAATAGACCACCGAGGCGGCCATCGATCCGCTCTGATCCACGCAGAGAATCACATCGCGCAGGGAGGCCCCCCGACGCTGAAATCCGACCAGATGTTCGGGAATGATTGCCTGCAGATCGGGCTGGTAGTGCTTCAGATTCTTGCGAATCGTCCGGTTCCAGTCGATTTCCGAAGGGCGCGGGCGATTCGTGCGGGACACCTGTTCGCATGCTCCCCGCACGGCGCTGACAAGATGTTCGCGAAGCTGACGCTCCACCGCCTGGGCCACCTCACGGACCACCTGTCGGGCTGTCTCGCGGGTTTTCTCGGGAATCACACTTTTCAGAGCGAGAAGAGTGGCCACCAGTTGCAGATCCGGCTGCACACTGGCCAGCAGTTCCGGTTCGAGCAGCATGCGGTCGAGCTTGAGACGTTCCATGGCATCGCGCTGGACGATCCGGACGACGGAGGCCGGAAAGTAGCGGCGAATATCACTCAGCCAGCGGTTGATCTGCGGGGAGGAACGGGCAAACCCTCCCTTTTGACGAGGCGCGTCATAGACTGTCTGCAGCACCTGGTCCAGATGCTGATCCTCCGGGCTCAAGGCCAAAGACGAACCGCCCGGCGGGCTGCCCTGGCCCGGCGCATCGGCCGAAGAACTGCCTGAGAAATTGGTCGGGGAATCCGCTGGTGAATCGGGCGGCGAATCGGCACTGGCCCCCAGAATCAGCCGCCAGCGGCGCAGACGTTCAGACGGCCGGGAATGTTCAGCCATGATCAGAAACTCCCAGAATCAGAGCGAGAACGGGCAGCACCCTGTCCGCCCGTTCCGGATGCAGAACCAGTCCCGACGCAGCCGGAACGGGAACCGCAGGGAGTCCGTCCGCGGCGGGAGACATTCTCCGCAACAGTTCTCCCATCTGGCGCCGTTCCGCCGGCGCGAAGGTGGAGAAGGCGCGCCGCAGCAATGGCAGTCCCTGTTGAAAATCATCAGGCGAAAGTGTCTGCACCCAGAGATCCAGCACCTGCCAGAGACGCTGTTCTTCGAGCAGCAGCAGCCCGCTGCCGGTCAGCAGGCCTTCCAGCCAGGTGGCGGAATGCTCGACCGGATTCGCGCGGGACAGGGCCAGTTGTGTGAAACGTCCCAGTTCCTCGATGTCGATGAGTCCGGCTTCGAGCAGACGGCGGCAGCACCAGCCCTGCAGCAGCCCGGGAATCGCTCCGCCGATCATCCCCTTCTGGCATTGTCGCCAGCTGTCCAGGGCCTCGTTCCATTCCAGCACCTGCAGCGCCGTTTCCAGGGGAGCCAGCGCGGTGATCCACTCCCGGGCCTGTGACACGTCGATGCCGGAGCAGGCGGGAACAATGCCGGCCAGAATCCGGTCGATCATTCCGCGCGCCACCTGTTCGAGCGTCATGAGATTGCTATCGCGAACATCCCCATAACGCAGAACGCGGGCCATCTGCGGCAGGGCGAGGACCAGATGCAGCACATCGGTCGAAACCGCCGCGCGGGCCTGAATCGATTCAATCGCTGCCGGAAGCGGTGACGGCAGATCGGCCAGCAGCAGTTCCCCGACCAGCTGCACCAGTTCCGGCAAGGTTTCGGCCTCCTGAACGCGGCGCAGCGTGCGTCCGGCGGCGGCTTCTTCCACGGTGTTGCCCCAGAGATTCGCGGCGATCAGTTCAATTGCAAATTCCGGCTGCCATTGCAGGGTCCAGGTTTCCCGGAAGGTAGAAAACCCGGCACTGGCTTCCTGGCGTACCCCCCAGGGAATGTTCAGCAGCCCGAGACGATGCAGTAACAGACTGCGCTGCCGTCCCCGTGGAGTCCGCAGGTCGAGCGACACCACTTTGGGAGCCGGTTCCGGACGGAGACGCAACGACTTCTGCAGGCGTCGCAAATCTTCTGCCAAGGGCACAGCGGGAACCGCACTGGCCACTGTGCCCATGTCCCGGCCCAGTTCCAGTTCATCGCGAATCCGTTGCAGCGGTGCCGGTTCTCCGCGGCAGAGCACCGCCTGCAGGGCTTCACGCAGCTCGATCAGCCCGGGGCCAGGACGGTGGCGCATGGCGGCCAGAGCATCGGCCAGACGCCGGGTTTCAATGACCGAAGCCGGAGAGGCATCCAGGCCCTCGCGGCGCAGCAGCTGTGCCGCCTGAACGATCCAGCGCGGTCCCGCTTCGGCAGGCGAGGTCCACAGATGACGATACCAGCCCGGGGATTCGACGCCTGCCCCATAACCGCTGCGCCAGGCCAGCCGGGCGAGTGTCCAGGGAATCCAGGTGGCCGTGGTTTTGACGCGCGGGAGTGATTTCAGGCGTTCCCGGTCGGCAGTCGCGGAACATGCGGATCGCTTTTCATCCAGAACAGAAGCCTGCAGCACCGGAGCATGAAACGCCCCGCAGACGACAGCCACTCTGCCGGCCGATGCACGCCGGGCCCGACGAATGGCCTGGCGCATCCACGCTTCCCGGGTCAGATCGAGCGGAGTGACTTCCGGGCAATGTTCCCGGACGGCGAACATGGCTGTGAGAATGGCTTCAAACACGTCGCCCAGATTGCCGCGGCGTTCGATCAGTTCTTCCCACCAGAGTTCCGGATCGGAATGCCCGTCCGCATCGGCCAGCAGGGCGAGAGGATCGGTGCGCCAGGCCGGGGAATCGGCAACCGGCTTTGCCCTGGAAGTGGAATCTGGAGCCGGATCTGGAAATGGAGCCGGAAACGGGGTCGGAGCCGGAAACGGAATCGCGGAGTCATCCAGGGCGAAGCGATGACTCATGGGAAAGTCGATGGCATGAACCGCCGCGCCGTTCTTGAGCCCCCAGACCAGAGCCTGCCATTCCGGCGAGAATTCGACGAACGGCAGCACGATCGACTGTCCTCGGCGCGGGTCGGCCGAAATCAGCAGCGCCACTGGCGGACGCATTTCCGGCTGAATGGCAAACGCAAAGACCGGTTCGGCATCGGCCGGGGCTTCGATCAGCACGGTGTCCGGAGCATAGTTTTCGAGCGCCTGCAGCACTCCCCGCGCGCAGCCGGGGCCATGATGGCGAATTCCAAACAGTCGGACTTCAGCGGGCACGGCGTGGGACGGGGTCAAAGGATCAGAAAAGTGTGGAGCGTGACAGGCACCGGAAGGGGCAATGTCATCGGAATCGACGTTGGTCTGAATGTGCTCTCAAAGTCGGAACGGGGAGGATGTCATTCCGGAACGGTCGGTGTTGTCGGCCTGGGAATTCAAACCGCCTGAAGTTCAAAGCGGGGGCGGGCGCTATTCGGCATCGCGTCCGGCACGATACAGGTCTTTCCAATCGTGACGGTCGCGAACAACCGTGGCCAGGTATTCCTGCCAGATCAGTTTGTCCTGGACCGGATCTTTGACCACCGCTCCCATCAGTCCGGAGATCAGGTCAGAGGCGGTGAGCCGGCCTTCTCCATAATAGGCCGACAAGGCCAGGCCCTGATTGACCACCGCAATGGCCTCGGCCGTGGAAAGTGTTCCGCTCGGAGACTTCAGACGGGTGCGACCATCGGTGGTCAACCCGTTGCGCAGTTCGCGAAAAATCGTGACGATGCGCCGCACTTCTTCCAGAGCGGGAACTTCTGCCGGCAGCTCGAGTGCCTGGCCGAGTTCTGTCGAACGCCGCAGCACGATGTCGACTTCGATCTCCAGTGTCTCCGGTAATGGAAGCGAGACAATGTTGAAACGTCGAAGCAGCGCGCTCGAGAGTTCGTTGATCCCTTTGTCGCGATTGTTCGCCGTGGCGATGACGTTGAATCCGCGCCGGGCCTGAACTTCGGTATTCAGCTCGGGAATGGGAAGTGTTTTTTCCGAGAGAATCGTGATCAGCGAATCCTGAACCTCTGTCGGAATCCGGGTCAGTTCTTCGATTCTCACCAGTTTTCCGGTCCGCAGACCGTGCAGAATCGGGCTTTCCACGAGTGCCGCCGGTGACGGGCCGTCGGACAGCAGCCGGGCATAATTCCAGCCATAGCGCAGAGCCGATTCATCCAGGCCGGCTGTCCCCTGCACGAGCAGAGTGGAAGTGCCGGAAATGGCGGCCGTGAGATGTTCGGCGACCCAGGTTTTTGCAGTTCCCGGCACGCCGGTCAGCAGGAGTGCCCGATCCGTGGCGAGCGTGGCAATGGCAATCTCGATGAGCCGCGCCGGCCCGATGTATTTGGGCGCAATCACGACGCCGTCCGGCAGAGTGCCACCCAGCAGATAGGTTTTCACCCCCCAGGGAGAGAGCATCCACCCGGCCGGCCGGGGGCGGTCATCCTGTTTCTGCAATGCGGCCAGCTCAGGGCCATACTGCTGCTCGGCATGCTGTCGCAGCGGCTGCGAATGATCGGGAACAGGGGAGGAGGTCATACCTGAAGAATACTTTCTGCAGTCAAGTGCCTGAGAACACGTCCGGGACTCTCAGAATTTCGATGCGCCGGAAATGTTCTCGCCCTGCGGGAATGAGGGGGCCTGTGGCTCGGAAGTTGGTTTCAGAACAGATTCCGTCGGGGAGTGCCGCCGGGCTTCTTCCAGAAAAGTTTGGCGAATACGAATCAGATCGGCAAACTGTTTGAGAATCTGCTCGAGGCGGGCGGCAGCGATGGCACCCTGTGTGGACGAACTGACGGCCCAGGGATGGAAGACTTCGGAAAACACCTGCGGATGCAGGCCCAGGCCTGCCGGCAGCAGCGTTTCACACCACTGGGAAGCTGTCGTATCGTTGCGGCTTTTCAGCAGCTGGCGAGTGAAATGCAGCCAGGTCTGCGAAAGTGAGGCGGGCCAGGGAGTCTGCAGACGCGACAGCAGTGCGGCCATGGGCAGCGACACGGCCAGCGCCGTCTGTCGGAGACAGTTTTCGCATACCAGCGAAAGTGTTTCCGGGTCGGTCACATTCGCCAGTGCCAGCAGCGGCTGAATCAGCCTGTCATCCGGTCGGGGCATCTCATTCACCTGACGGAGCCCGTATTCCCAGCAGGCCGCCTGCCAGGCGGCGGCATCGGAATCGAGATTTTGAAAGCGGGTCAGGGCTTCCACCCAGTCGGTGATTCGCAGGTCCTGATTCCAGTTCTGAAGCATCCGGATTACATCGCGCGGAGAACATTCCAGACGCTGCGACCAGAACGAGGGACGCAGGGAAGTGACCAGCCTGTGCAGCGGAACCGTTTCAGAAATATCGGCCAGATCAGACCGATCAGGCTGATCCGAAATCGACGGCGGGGCCGGCCGGCCTGTGAACTGCTGAATGATCCGGTCGGCCTGATTCTGCAGTTGCAGTTCGATTGACGAATCGGGAACAAGCAGCAGCAGGCTGCGGGCGATGGCCTGGACCTTTTCAGAACGATCCTGCAGACAGGCTTCCAGAAACGGCCCGTCTTCCCTGGAAAGATTCTTCTGCAGAATTTCCAGCAGCTGGCGGCGGGCGTCGGCCTTTTCGGTAGTCCAGACGGCGCGCAGCCACTCGCGGGCCTGAGCCGGTTCGACCTGGCGCACTTCACGCAGAGCCTGCAATCGCCGAGGAAAAGGACTGTCATTCCATTCCACTTCCCAGGCGGCGAGCCGGTCCGGCAGGGGACGCTGAGTCTGCAGCACCCAGTCCCAGCGGGGATTGAAGCGGGCGAGCCAGCCGGCACGCTCTCCCAGCACCGGCAGCAGCAGCCGGCGACGGGCAGGGTCCTGCAGTTCCAGCGCCAGCGGCAGCAACTCATGGGGGAGATGAATTCCGGTGTCTCCCAGACACTGCAGAAATTCCGGCAGCAGATTGACCGCCCCGGCGGAAAACGCCTGACGCAACAGCTGGGTCAGTTTTGGAGTGGGGGACTTCAGCGATTCTTCCGGCGGAGGAGGAAACGGCGGCACCTGCACCGGCAGCGTTCCGGCCAGCGTCTGAATGGCCTGACACCCCGCGCGCAGCAGCAGCTGGCGTTCGACGGAATTCGCGGCCATGCCCCCCGGCATCTGCAGAACCAGCCGGTCGGCACTGACTCCGGAATCGCACGGCGGCGGGGGAAACTGGGACGTTCCCAGAAAGGCAGATTTCAACAGATCATCCATGCAGGCTGAGATCCACCAGAGAACGACAACAGAGATGCAAAAGCCTCGTCGCGGTCGGGACACCTTCCCCCCGTGTGGGCCGGGACCTGCATATTGTGAAGAGAGTTTCCGGATGCGCCAACAATGCACCGTCCGGGAAGAGTACCGTTCGGTTCGCAGCCTGTTACACTGCCGGTGCCTGCGTCAGGTGCCGTCTGGAGAGATGGATTCGCCAATCCGCAGGGCAGGGACGGTTCATGGGAACGGGACGAGGGCATTGAGCCGGTGGCTCGTTCCGGATGCACTCACTGACGTTTTGTGCTCTGCTGGAGTTTTGTGCTCAGAAGAGGCTTCGAGTTCAGTGGATTGTCAGAGCACGTCGCGTGAGCAAGTGCATGTTTTGCCGCGCTGACGTTGTTTCCAGCTGAAATGCAACTCCCTGCGTGGCGGGATGCGGCCCAGGCGGGAGTGAGGCATTCCAGCTCTGAGAATGCCGCTTCAGACACCAGGGAATGCCGGGGAATGCTGGAAACGGACGACATGAACATTCTGGGAATCGAAACATCCGGCGCGGCAGGCTCGATCGCGCTGATTCGGGCGGGAGAACTGTTCGGAGAATGCAGTCTTTCGGCCAGTGGACGGCGGCATGCACGAACTCTGGTGCCGGAAATCAGCACCCTGCTGGAACAGGCCGGATTGCGTCCGACGGATTTGAATGTCATTGCCGTGAGCATTGGCCCGGGAAGTTTCACTGGTCTGCGGGTGGGCGTGGTCTGCGCCAAAACGCTGGCCTATGCGGTGGGCTGCCAGCTTGTTTCTGTCGACACGTTTCTGGCCGTGGCGACCAGTCATCCGCCGTCAGCGGCACCTGTCTGGGTGATCGACAATGCATTGCGCGGAGATGTCTGCGCGGCGGAATACCGGCACGACTCGTCCGGCTGGACCTGCACCATTCCGGCGAAATTGCGCTCGCTGGAAGACTGGAAATTGGACGTGACAGACCAGGCGCTGGTGACTGGTCCGGGGGTGCTGCCATTGCAGGGCGAGTTGACCGGCCTGCGTCTGGGACCAGAAGCTCTGCAGGTTCCGCAAGCGAAAGCCATTGCGGAACTGGGGGCGCAACAGGCCCGACAGGGGCTGCTGGCCGACCTGTGGACGCTGGCTCCGTTCTATATGCGGCGCAGCGCGGCGGAAGAAAAGGCCGATGCCGCCGGCGCAACCGACGGCTGATCGATTGCGGCAGCCAGTGAATGTCCTGTCCGGCCGGGCAGGGGGGCGGGCAGCAGCCTGTTCAGGCGGGTGGACAGGCTGTCAGCCTTCTGAGGGCGCGGCCCGATATTGGATTTGCACTCTGTCTGATTTTTTGTGCTGAAACTCTGAAAGGTTCTCAGAGCTTGCTCGTAAGGAGAGTGAGTTCCCTTTCATTCTCCGGGAAGGTTCAGGACGAACCTGCTTCGACAGGGAGGTCGTTCCCGGCGATGAGAGGGGAAATTGCTCTTCCCGTCTTCGCAAGGACTCTGACCGATGGTTCGTGAAGCCCGATTTTCGTGGGACCGTGACTGCCCGCCGCCTGCTGATTTGCAGAGACCGGCCTGGGATGATGACGACGCGGTTCCGGATCCCGATGATCAGCCGCGCCGGCGCACAAGCCGAAAAACAGAGCAGCAGCCCGACGCCCGGCAATCGCCGGATTCTTCTGCGTCGCGACGGAGGCACCCGTCTGATCTCTGAGTGCGGACACCAGACCGGAAGAGGTGCCGGCGGCCGCTGCGCATTCGCCTGAAGAAACATCACTTGCCGCGTGCCAGACCGCGCGGCCCATCCGGAGGTAAGGCGCTCATGCCTGAACGCGAAATCAAAAAGCAGATCTCGATTTTTCTGGGAATTTCCGACTGGCGCGCCCTGCGTGCCGAAGCGGCGCGACAGCAGATTCCCATTACGGAACTCTGCCGGCAGTGGATGTCCCCAGAGATTCGTCGCCTGCCGCGCGTGGAATGCCTGCGAAAGTGAGCCCGTTGAATGGCTACCGGCTTTCGAACTATTTCAGAAAGGGGTTTTCCGTGTTCCGCAGGCGATCCAATGGGCCTGCATGCGGTGAAGCGCGCCCATTCGCCTGCACCGGAACCATGAAAATGGTCTGGAGAGTGCCTCACTCCCGCTTGGGCCGCGTTTCGCCACGCGGCGAGTGACGATTCAACAAGTGAAAAGCGCGCTGCGCGGGCTCCGGTCAGAGCCACTGGCTCTAATGCCCCAGTTTTCGGCGGTAGATCTGCACATTGTGCGGAGCATCGTCGGTCGTCAGAGAGCGATCGAACAGGGGAGTGGCGTCTTCAGAATACCGGGACACGGTTTCGTTGAAGCTGACGGTCTTCACCAGCCCGATGAGGTTGTATTTTTTCAGAAACTCAGGAATCCAGTTCATCAGCAGCGGTTCAGATCGTTCCGTCTGCAGCCAGGAGGTGCGAGTTGAGACCAGCACCACGAATTCCGGCCTGGCCGCTTCCACTTCCCTGATCATTTCCCGCTGCATCGGCAGAGCCAGCGGATGATGCTCCATCAACGGATACATGTAGACATCACCTGTTGCCAGCCGGTGCCCGGATTCGAAGGCAATCTGCGGTTCGGAACCGAGAATGACCAGCTGCGAGCCAGGGGGCATCACTCGTTTCAGATAGGCGGCAATTTCGGGGGATTCGACAAACGGATTCGGCCCATACATCGTCCGGGAGACATCGCGCAGCGACTGGGCATAGAGCAGGCGTCCCTGAATTCCCAGCGGCCACAGGCAGGCGAACAGCACCACAGACAGGGCAACCCAGCGACCGGAAGGGCCGATATGTTGAGTGCAATACTGCGAAACGACATGCACCCCGGCACCGGCCAGGCAGGCGATGGGAGGCATCAGCATCAGATAATAATGCTCGCGAAAGTAGAACCCGGGACAGATCGACAGAAGCCCGGCCAGCAGGCCTCCCAGCAGCCAGAATTGCCGGTCAGCATCTGCCTGCTTCCAGACCGACACTCCCCCGGCCAGCGCCAGAGCCAGCACCGGCCAGATGACCAGCGAGATGGGCCAGGCGGAATGCGCAAACAGAATCGGAGCATCCGTCAGGGAAATCTGGCTGGTATAGCTGCGGGGATACTTGAACGTCCACAGGACGAAATCGTCCCAGGCTCCCTGACGCCACAACGCCAGTGCCATGACGACCCAGACCAGGGCGATTCCTGATCCCAGCAGCAGCGCGGCGAGTCCGCGCGAGAATCCTGCAGGCGCGGCCGTGCGCCGAGACTCGACCGGCCAGGAGGCTTCGACGGGTTCATCCGGATTGAGCAGCGGGGGAAGTGAACGCCGTTTTGTTCCGGACAGACACAGGACCACACAGCCGGCGAGTGCCACATTGAAAATGGCATGCTGCTTCATGATGACGGCCAGCCCCAGCAGCCCGCCGGACAGAAACAGCTGGCTCAGGCTGCGATATTTGAGTCCCCAGGCGGCAGCGGCCAGTCCCCAGGCAATAAACAGCACGGCAAAGTGTTCGGCATTGGCGATGATGCCATGCATCACTGGCAGCAGCATGAGCAGAAGGAAGAACGTGGTCGCAAACGTGGCCTGAACCGCCGAGCTGAACGCCCGGCAGAACAGCCAGATTCCCAGAGCGCTGAGCAGATTCACCAGCAGCAGCCCGGTGTGAATGGCCCGGACATTTTCTCCCAGCAGCGAAAAGATGCCGGCATAAGCGGCATACATGCCGGGCCACTTCATGCTGTGAATCTCGCGATACAGCATGCCTCCCTGCCTGAGGATCTGTGCGCCATAGGCATATTCGCCTTCGTCACGTTCCAGCGGCAGGTCGAGCAGACGCACCCGGGCCGCCAGACAGGCGATGAGAACCAGCCCGAGGATGATCAGGCTGCCGGACAGACGCAGGGTTTCAGACCGTTGCGAATGATCGGAGTTGAGAACCGGCCCAGCCATGTCGGAACAGTCTTTCGTTCAGGCCATCGGCTCGCTCTGCACATAAATGCCGTCCGCACGCACTTCCACCGGAAAGACGCGAATCGGCTTGGTGGCCGGCATTTTCAGGGCCCGGCCAGTGACCACATCGAAACGGGCTCCATGCCGGGGACAGACGATCTGCAGGCCGTCCAGCTGCCCGTCGGTCAGCGGCTGACCGTCGTGCGTACACATGTCTTCCACACAATAATAGGTGTCACCGACCCGCAGCAGCAGTGTGAGGATTTCGTCGTCGAGAAGCACTTCTTTACGGCCCAGATCCGGAATTTCCTCCAGACTGGCCACTCGTTCGAACGGCATGGATGGCACCTTGCTTCAGCCGGGGCCGGTATGTCGTCTTCAAGGCGGCAGAGGACAACGGAATCGGCCCGGGTCGAATCGGAATCAGTTCTCTGTTTTCTGGTCGGTGTCCGCTGGCCGGCGAATGTCTGCCAGACGGATCACGCGGAACCTTCTTCCGCTTCCGGAAACAGCTGGGAGACACTGGTGCGGTCATGGATCGACTGAATCGCTTCCGCGAACAGCCGGGCCACCGAGACCACGGAAATACAGTGTGTCAGCGGATCGTTCTGCGGTTCAATGGTGTCGGTAATGAACAGCTGCTTGATCTGGCTGTTGGCGAATTTCGCGGCCACCCCTTTGGACAGGGCTCCATGCGAAACCGCGGCATAAATATCGTTGGCCCCGCGCTGCTTGAGCACCTCGGCCATGGCGATCAGGGTGCCGCCGGAGATGGTGAAGTCGTCCACGACCAGCACATTCTTGTTGCGGACATCGCCGATCAGTTCGAGCACATGTGCAGTTTCGGTGTGATCGCGCCGGGTCTTGTTGCCGATCACCACCGGTACACCCAGGTAATTCGCATAGGCCGAAGCACTTTTCGCGAAGCCGATATCCGGGCTGCAGACCACCAGATCGGGAATGTTCAGCGTGCGGATGTGATCACACAGCACATACCGTGCGTACAGATGATCGACCGGGATGTGAAAGAACCCCTGGATCTGCGGCGTGTGCAGGTCCATCATCAGGCAGCGGTCGGCCCCGGCGGCTTCAATGGCATCGGCACAGACGCGGGCCCGAATCGAAACTCGCGGTTCATCCTTCTTGTCGCCTTTGGCATAACTGAAGAAGGGGACCACCGCGGTCACCTGCTGGGCGCTGGCCCGTTTCAGCGCGTCGATCCAGAACAGCAGTTCCATGAAATTGTCATTGACGGGATTGTGAGTCCCCTGAATGACATAGCAGTCGCGTCCGCGGACATTTTCCAGCACGCGAACGAAGACGTTTCCTTCGCTGAAGTAATGGGCTTCACAGGGAGTCAGGCGTACTCCCAGTTCATCGGCCACCCGTTGGGCCAGTTGCTTGTTCGCAGAACCGGCCAGCAGCGCCAACTCTCCCTGCGGCGGCTGAAACGCATGCGGCCGGGGACCATGATTCGAACGGTGCTGCATTGCTGGACTTTGAATAGAACGTTGCGGAATGGATCTGCCCTGAATCAGTCACTGTGCCAGTCATGGCAGGCCAGCCATGGCAGACAGAGTCGATGCGAATCCGCATTCTACCCGGCAGGCAGGTGCTGACAAGCGGGGAACCGGCCCGGTTCCATGACTGCCGGCTTCGCCATTTCCTGCCAGTTGCGGTCCTGTCCTTCAGGCAACAGGGCATTTCGCCCTGCTCTCTGTCGAAAATACCGCTGGCCGCCAAAGCGAGAAAGGCCCCCTGTTGCGGAGAGCCTTTCCCTGTTTTTTCCGGTTCTTTCTTCGAGCCCCGATCAAAACCGCCTTCCCAGGAGAAGAACCGGCCTGCCATGAGCGGAGCGGGATCCGTGATGTGAAAGATTCCCGGATCTTTTTTCGGCCGGGCCGATTCCGGTTGCGAAATTCCGGTTATGGAATCAGGAACACCAGCCCGGTATAGACTCCAGCTGCCATGGCCGCGGCTTTGGCATTGAATGGCACCTGATACAGCAGTTCGGGAGCCGCATCGCCTGGCCGGTAATAGCCGAGAGCGTAGATGTCGCGATTCACAGGGTCGAAGGCCATCTGGTAAGGCAAAGCGATGAACTGCCCGGCGAATTTTCCAACAGAAACGAACGGCTGCAGGCCGCAGGGCCATTTTTGTCCGTAGCGCTCCAGCGAAACATCTTCAAAATAGAGCGGCTTGTGATGCAGGTCGGTGGCAACCCAGCAATAGTTGACCGCCGTGAAATAGCGTTCGACCGATCCTGACTGCGGCAGCGGGCGAATGTCAGGGCACCGGGCCCGCTGATCATCCGGCGTATCGCTGGGCTGGGGACAGAGATATTCATATGCAGTCCGTCCGGTTGGCGAATATCCGTAATACGGTTCGATCCGGGTGATCGGACGAAACACCGTATCGTATTCGCCGGGAAATGGCTTTTCGGGAATCGGCACCACGGAGGAATCGGCCGACACCGGTTCGGGCGGCAATGCCAGACCGGAGGAACTTTTGCGGACGCTGCCGTCTTCAAAGGCCAGAAAATCCGGCAGAGAAATCACCGGGGCCCGGGCCGGAGCAGTGGCCAGCGGCTCGGTGGAATCGGAAAAGGTGCGTGTTTCGGCAGCCGGCGCATTGCGACTGGCTGAACGGTGTCTGGCCGGCACCGCCATCGGCGCTCCGGCGGGTGTCACCGCGGTGTCTGACCCGGAAGAATCCTCCGATACCACTTCGGCCGAGACCTGTTCGAGCGTGGTTTTTTCAACCATGAAATGCTCGACATGCATGGCCCCGCGCACGGAAGGCCGCACCGGCTCTGGCCAGAGCTGATGACGCAGATCCTGCCAGCGCTGCGACACGGTGTGCTCCTGTTCGGGGGCATTCGCGCCCGAGGCAGGCTCGGCGGCCTGAACAGGTGCCGTCCAGGACAGTGTTGTCCCGGACAAGGCCGATGCGGCACACAGCGCTGACAGCATTCCGAGTCGCCGCCAGCGACAGAATGCTCGGTCAAAAGCCGTCGACAGGTGCATATTCTGTCGTGTAGTTCGGTGCTTCTTGAGTGATGGCAATGTCATGCGGATGGTTCTCCCTCACCGTCGCCGCCGACACTCGCAGGAATTTGGCTTGAGTGCGCAGCTCTTCGATCTTGCGCACTCCCAGGTAGCCCATCCCGGCACGCAGCCCCCCGACGAGTTGGTAAAGAAGTGTGTTGAGGTGTCCCTTGTAGGGAACGCGGCCTTCGACACCTTCAGGAACCAGTTTCGGCGTTCCCCGGCCATCTTCTTCAGTCTGGCTTTGTCGATAACGCTCACTACTTCCTTTTACCATCGCGCCTAACGATCCCATTCCCCGATACCGCTTAAAGCGCCGACCTTGATACAGGATTGTCTCGCCTGGGCTCTCGTCGAGACCGGCCAGCAGGCCCCCCAGCATGACGGTGTGCGCCCCGGCCGCCAGGGCTTTACAGATGTCACCGCTATAGCGGATGCCCCCGTCGGCAATGATTGGAACATCAGATCCGGCAATCCCTTGTGTGGCTCCGGAAATCGCTGTGAGCTGCGGAACGCCGACCCCGGAAATGATACGGGTCGTGCAGATGGAGCCCGGTCCGATTCCCACTTTCACGGCATCGGCACCGGCATCTACCAGGGCTCGGGCACCGGAAGCTGTAGCGATATTGCCGGCAATGATGTCGATCGACCAGCGAGATTTGATTTTCTGCACAGTTTCAATCACGTTCCGTGAATGACCGTGTGCGCTGTCCACCGTCAGCAGATCGACGCCGGCGGCGATCAGGCGTTCTGCCCGTTCATAATCATGCACCCCGACAGCGGCACCGACCCGCAAACGGCCGCGGACATCTTTATTGGCGCGCGGAAAGCGAAGATTTTTGTCGATGTCCTTGATGGTGATCAGTCCCCGCAGCTGAAACTGCTCATCGACCAGCAGCAGCTTTTCGACTTTGTTGATTCGCAGAATCCGTTCGGCTTCCTTCAGGTCGGTCTCTTCCCGGGCGGTGACCAGTTTGTCTTTGGTCATCACGTCCTGAACCTTGGTTTCGTCGGAATCCAGAAACCGCAGATCGCGCCGGGTGAGAATTCCACGCAGGCGGCCATCTTCCGAGACAATCGGCACTCCCCCGATATTGCGGGTATCCATAATGGCAATGGCTTCGCGAACGGTCGCCTGGGGAGGCAGCGTGACCGGATCGACAATCACTCCGTGTTCACTGCGTTTCACACGATCGACCTCCAGCGCCTGCTGCTCGATCGTCATGTTCTTGTGAATGATGCCGATCCCCCCTTCCTGGGCCATGCCAATCGCCATGTCGCTTTCCGTGACCGTGTCCATCGGGCTGGAAATGATTGGCACGTTGATCGAAATGTTCCGGGTCAGCCGGGAGGTGACATCGACATCTCCCGGCAGGCAGTCGCTGAAGTCGGGAACCAGCAGCACGTCGTCAAATGTCAGGCCGGTTTCGAGAATACGGTCTTGCATGGCGGTCTTCTCCTTTATTCGGAATCGCAATCGTCGCCCGAGGTCGACGCAGACTGCGGATTGTCTGCAATGGCAGACTGAATACGGTCGGAAAGTTCAATCAGGCGGGCAATATCCAGTTCTTCAGCCCGGGCATTAGGCAGCAGCTGCATGGAATCGAGCACGCGGTCGATATCGGGTTTGTCGAGTTCACGGCGATACATTCCACACAGGACGCTTCGCAGAAACTTCCGGCGGTAATTGAACACCCGGCGAATGAAATCATGGAAGAACGACCGGTCATGCAGCCGCGCCCGGCCGGCCGGATCAGGCAGGATCTGCACAATGGCCGAATCGACTTTCGGGCGGGGCCAGAACACCGTGGGGCCGACCTTTTTCAGCAGCTCGACCTGGCATTGTGACTGCAGCCAGACCGACAGCGCTCCATAATGCTCGCTGCCGGGACCAGCCTGCATTCGCAGCCCGAGTTCGTATTGAATTGTGACCACCATCCGGATCCAGGGGAGCTCACTGGCGACCAGATTGGAAATCACCGGCGTGGCCACGCTGTAGGGCAGATTGGCCACCAGCTTCAGACGGCGTTTCGGATCGACGGCCAGCGCCTGCTGCACCAGCTCGATCACCGCCGGCTGAAATGTGTGCTTGCTTTTCAGGGCATCGACATTGATCAGCGAGACATTGCTGTAAGGAGCAGTCGCTTCGCTGGCCAGCTGAAACATGTTGCGGTCCAGCTCGACCGAGATCACATGCCCGGCCTCTTTCGCCAGGAAGGTCGTCATGCCGCCGGTCCCGGCACCGATTTCGAGCACCACGTCATCGTGAGTCAGTTCGGCACCGCGGACCACGAACTCAATGATGTTCAGGTCGATCAGAAAGTTCTGTCCCAGACTGGTGCGAGGGCGGAAACCGTGCCGCTCAAAGAGCCGCATCAGATGAGATCGTGTCTGTCGTTCCGAATGTTCCATGCCACTTGCCTGACTGCCGCAGAATTTTGAATATCGGGTAACGTCCGAAAATCATCAGGCGGGAGCCAGCATTTTCTCCAGATACTTCCCGAGAACATCCGTTTCAAGATTCACCACATCCCCGGGTTTGCGGCGGCCCAGGGTGGTCACCTGCAGTGTGTGGGGAATCAGTGCGACACTGAATCGTGCCTGTTCGACATCGACCAGAGTCAGCGAAACACCATCGACCGCGATGGAGCCTTTGGGCACCATCTGCCGGGTCAGCCGGGCAGGAACGCCAAACCAGAGAGTTGTCCACTCTCCGTCCGTGAGGATCTGCTCCACTTGGCCGGTGGCATCGATGTGCCCTTGAACGAAGTGCCCTCCCAGCCGGTCGCCGACTTTCAGGGAGCGTTCAAAATTGACGACATCCCCTGGCTGCAATTGTCCCAGGTTCGTCCGCGACAAGGTTTCGCTGCCGGCCTGAAATGTCCAGCTGCTGCCGGTCTGCCGGACCACGGTCAGACAGCAGCCGTTCAGGGCAATGCTGTCGCCGATGCGGCTCTCTTCCGAGGGGCGAGTACCGTCTGCCAGGGGCGCTGGTTCCAGCGTGAAGTCGATCGCGCCGCCATGTGGCTCAATCGCGATTGCTGTGGCCAATCCCTCGACAAGTCCCGTAAACATATCAGTTTGCGTTAATGAATGACGCGTGGAATCGAAAACGTGTGCGTGTTGACGCTGCCTGCGCTGCTGGAATCCAAAGCACATGCACTCAAATACACTTGCTGACGCGGCGTGTTCTGTTGGAACAACGCGCTGTTGAAATCAAAAACATACCAGAAAACAGACACAGCCTGTCACGCTTCCCGCCCGGGGCGAGAGACGTGACAGGCTGCAGATGACCTCACTTTGGTTTTCCATCGAACGATTATGACAACCCGGGGGGCGGTTGTCCAATCGACGCGAGCCAGGGAGGATCTACTCGTCGGTTCCCTGTTTCAATACCGGGGCAGTCGCTGCCGGCGCGGCATCATCGATCTGGACGGCCGGACGGGCCGCCGCCGTGCCGGGCTTCAGTTGCGGGCCGGTGCGATGGGCTTCCAGAATCAATTTGAGCTGATCGCTGTTCATCACTTCGCGTTCGATCAGCTCGGTCGTCATCTGCTCGAGCACCGCGCGGCGCGTTCGCAGAATTTCGCGCGACATCTCCATGCATTCATCAATGATCCGCCGGATTTCCAGATCGATTTCGCGCAGCGTATGTTCGCTGTGTACAAAATCGGAAGGGCCGGAGGAGGCCCCGTTCAGAAACGGCGAGCGCTTGGATTCCCGGTAATTGACCCGTCCCAGCTTGGGACTCATTCCGAATTCCATCACCATCCGGCGGGCCAGGTCGGTCGCCCGTTCGAGATCGTTCTGGGCACCTGTCGAGGATTCTTCAAACACAATGTCTTCGGCGGCAATGCCCCCCAGCATCACACAGATGCGGTTGCGAATTTCGGTCTGAGTGATCAGATGCCGGTCGTCTTCCGGGCGCTGCAGCATATATCCCAGTGCCCCGAAGCCACGGGGAATGATGGAAATCTTGTGAACCGGATCGGTCTGCGGGAGGCTGCAGGCGACCAGGGCATGGCCACATTCGTGATAGGCCACACGCTGCTTTTCTTCTTCCTGAATGATTTTCGAGGCCTTTTCCAGTCCGGCCACGACTCGCTCGATCGCCTCTTCGAATTCATGCATGGAGACCGAAACACGGTCGTTCCGGGCGGCCAGCAGTGCGGCCTCATTGACGAGATTGGCCAGATCGGCTCCGACAAAGCCCGATGTCAGGCGGGCAATCCGGCCGAGATCCACATCATCGGCCATTTTGATTTTCCGCGTGTGAACTTTCAGCACGGCTTCGCGGCCTTTGTAGTCAGGCCGGTCCACCAGCACATGCCGGTCGAACCGTCCCGGACGCATCAGCGCGGGATCGAGCGTTTCCGGGCGGTTGGTCGCCCCCATGACGATCACGCTCTGATCGGAAGAAAAGCCGTCCATCTCGACCAGCAGGGCATTCAGCGTCTGTTCGCGTTCGTCGTGTCCTCCCTGCATGCCACTGCTGCGGACTTTTCCCAGTGCATCCAGTTCATCGATAAAAATGATACTGGGGGATTTTTGAGCCGCCTGCGAAAACATGTCGCGCACCCGCGCGGCACCGACCCCGACAAACATCTCGACAAAGTCGGAGCCGGACAGGCTGAAGAACGGAACCCCGGCCTCGCCGGCCACCGCTTTGGCCAGCAGGGTTTTGCCGGTGCCTGGGGGGCCGACCAGCAGAACGCCGCGCGGAATCCGTCCGCCGAGCGCCTGGTATTTTCCGGGAGTCCGCAGAAATTCCACCACCTCGCGCAGTTCTTCCACGGCTTCTTCAATGCCGGCAACGTGATCGAACGTCACCTTGACGTCGTCTTCGGCATACAGCCGGCCCCGGCTGCGTCCGAACGACATTGCCTGCCCATGCCCGCCCAGTCGGCGGAGCACAATGATGAAGACCAGAATGAGCGCCGCCAGCATCACAATCGAGCCAATGGTGTTCCATTCGGTTTCCGGGGAGGAGCCGTTGTAATCGATCCCTTTGGCGTCCAGGACATCGCTGAGATCCGCGATCTTCTGGTCCGCGATGCCTCCGATGGGAATCCGGAAACGCTGCAGCTTTTCCGCAGCCGGGCTGGCTTCTGCTGCATTGCCGGACGAAGAAGACCCCGCAGGACTGTCTGAAGACGTCGCCGGCGAGGTCTTCGAGGCCGTGGCCGCAGGCGAGGGCGAGTCTGCGGGGGCCGAAGTCGGGGTTGTCGGGGTGGCTGAAGTTACCGGGCTGGCTGAAGTGGATCGGCTCGATTTCAGCTTGCCGGGTTCCACTTTCGGCTGATTCTGAAAGGTGATGAACTGCCGGCTGATTGTCAGTTCATGCACGTTGCCCGCGTTGTATTTGCGGGTTTCCAGTCCATGCACAAACTCGCCAAAGGAAATCGGCTGCGAAAGCGTGTGTTCGCGCAGCCAGACCCAGCCGACAGCCAGCACAATGCCCCCGACCAGAAGATACCAGAACGCCGCTCCGGTGTGCTTTTCATTGCGCTTCGGAGTGGTTCGTGGCTCTTCATCGCCCACGTCGGGGGAAGGCGATCCGAATCTCACCATGAGTCATCCCTGTGGGGTGTGCTTCGGGAGTCGCAAGCCTCGTGCCTGCGGAGTTCCCATCTCTGCAGGAACCCCCGGGATCAGTCCGAAGGCCCAGAATTCGTTTTCAAAACAGGTCCTGAACCCGCCCGGCAAAGGGCTTTCGATCAGGACCCGGGCGTCAGTGTGAGTCGCACTCTTTCTGATAGTCTGCATACGAGAGCAGGGCTTCGAGCTGCTGCGGGTTTTCGACTTCGATCCTGAGGATCCAGCCGGCGCCAAACGGATCTTCCGAAAGGGGCGTCAGGTCGTCCTGCAGAGCAGAATTGACCTCGAGAATTTTACCGCTGACCGGTGCGTAGAGGTCGGAAACGGCCTTCACACTCTCGATTTCCCCAAAGGTTTCTCCGGCACTGATCGGCTTTCCGGCATGAGGCAGCTCGATGTGCACCACGTCTGTCAGCTCTTTCACGGCGAAGTCACTGATTCCGACCGTCGCCGTGTTTCCCTCGAGAGCCACCCATTCATGCGTTTTGGCAAACTTCAACTGGTTCGGGTTCATGGCGCGAACGGTACTCCGCAGAATTGCTTGGGATGAAAAAGGCTCAGTTGTCTTTCACTTGTGGACGTCGCATTCGGCACAGATGCTGTCTGCTGCTGATTGATTCGTGGCGGCCCTGATTCCCCGACTTTTTCAATGGGCCTGTGCAGCCTGACCAGCGCGACTTGGCCGGTATGACCTGACCATGGTGACCTGACTGTTCGACCAGATCGGCGTGATCTGATCAGAATCGAATCTCAGGTGCCGGGGGCATGCGTCTTTTCTTCGATGGCAATCACAGTGTCTTCGCAGCAGGCAGTGCCGTTCAGGTCGTGCTCCTGAATGCCGTGTGCCTTTTCGAACTCGTTGATTTTTTCGAGCCGGCGCTGGTGGCGCCCCCCTTCGAATTCGGTACGCAGCCAGATTTCGACAATGCGTCCCAGTAGGCGGTCGCCCAGCATGTCGGCCGACAGGCACATGACATTGGCATTGTTGTGTCGCCGGCTGTATTCGGCCGTGACATCATCATGGCAGGTCACAGCCCGTACGCCGGCAATTTTGTTGGCGGCGATACACATGCCCATGCCGGTGCCGCAGATCAGAATCCCCCGGTCGACCTGACCGGAGGTCACCGCGGCAGCCACTCTGAAGGCGTAGTCGGGATAATCGACGCTCTTGGATTCCGAGGGGCCAAAATCGATTCCATTGTGTCCCAGATCTTTGATCTGAGCGAGAATCTGTGCTTTTACCCGCACACCGCGATGATCACTCGCAATGGCAACATTCATGGACTGTTTCCTTCATTCCCGCTCACTTCCAGATCCGCCAGAATTTTTTCCAGATGATGGCGGATCACATCACGACATCGCGCGTATTCTTCAGGTCCGGCTCCCATGGGGTCGGAGACATCCTGCGACAGAGCCGACAAAAGCCGAACCTGCCCGGACGTTTCAGGAAATGCCGACAGCAGGGCATCACGATGGCTGCGGGTCATCGTGAAGACATGATCGCAATGCTGCAGCAATTCCTCGGTGACCGGCTGGCTTTCGTGCCCGCTCAGGTCGACACCGTCCTTGCGGAGCAGTTCGACCGCTTCCGGACTGGCGGCGGCTCCTTTGTAGGCTGCCAGCCCTGCCGAAGCCACCATGTATCCATGATCAATCAGCTCATCTTCCCGGCATTGCAGACGATCTGCGAGCATTTTGCGAAACAATGCTTCTGCCATGGGACTGCGACAGGTGTTGCCTGTGCAGACAAACAGATAAACCTCACCGGCCAGACGATCAAGCATGCGCTGACTGACTACTCCCGGACGCTCAACCCGAAGTCGCGTTCCATTGACTGCCACCACCGTCGGCGGAGCATTAAACCGTGATTGCGGGGTCGAGATCACCGTTTTGACCTGCCGCTGCTCCAGACACTCTTTCCGCTGTTCCCGAGAGCCTAACAGACTCAGGGCCGGTGCCGAAACGGATCGCAGGACTTCCTGACAAAATGAATCGGCCGGGCAGTAATAAGCCCGTCCCCCTTCGGTCATGGCCCAATTCTGTGAAGAGGCCGGCCACTGTCGCGACAGGCCAGACGCGACCGATTCTCCTCCGCGCAGGACGACCGGCCCGGGCCAGCAGCGCGCGGACAATTTTTGAAACAGCGACGAGGCTTCCGTCAGATAGTCTGCGACCGAGGCTGGATGTGGCAGGCAGACAGCCGCCTGTCCGACGCCCTGTCCCGACGCGGGCTGGTCTGCTCCGTGCAGCCGGGAGGCCGTGGAGCCATGTGTGGCCAGGCCGAGCAGATTCCACCCGCATTCATCCGGCAGGCAGACGAGTTCGCCAGCCTCCAGGTCGGCAATTGCCGTTTGCAGGGCCTCCTGAACATCAGTCGTCTGGTCAAGCAAGATTTCCCGGGGCATGAGCTTCCAGCTCGATGGAGGTCTCGAAAAGGGGCACGGCAAAATCACGAACAGCTGCCGGAACAGGTCAGCGGGACACCTGACAAATGGACCTGTTGTCGGCCTGGGCGAGGGGCTGCCCCGATCAGGAACGTCTCTGGACTTGTTCCCGGCGAAGACGATACATCATATCAACGAAACAGGATGTTTTTGTGTCTCGCTTCTGTTTTCGATCCCGGATTGTTCCCAACACTCGGAATTTCAGCTGATGCAACGCATTCCTGATGGGTTACGGAATGTTGTCTCCCGCTCTGCCGGTCATCGTATCCCTTCCATTGCCGGACAGCAACCAGCGACCAGTTCACGATTTGAAATCGGAGCAGATCCGCCGCCATCAGCGGGGCACCTGTTGCCATGGCCTGCCAGGGGCTTTGGTCCGCTGGCCGCGCCGGTCAGGAATGTCGGCTCCCGGCCTGCAGTTTTGTCCCCGGGCAGGGGAATCCTCCGGTATCTTTGGCGGGCAGATTCGGGGAATATTCCGGGATTTTCCGGTCCGTTCAGATTCCGGCCTGTCAGTTGGACGAATTGCAACCTGTTATTCAGCAGTCAGTTGTGTTCTGTTAAAATTTCTTGTCAGAGTCCGGAAAGTTCCGGTTTCCCGATTGACATTTCCTTCGCAAACGTTTTAATTTTTCCATGGATCTTGAGTGTCGCGCCCGACAGTTTCAGGTGCAGCACCGGAAGGTCCGCTGTTGATCGCGAAAATTTTCCCCGGCAGGTCAGGCCAGGGGAAGGATGCCCGGCGGCTTTGATGTCGTCAGATCGGAACAGGTCGAGGGGTCGATCGGTTTCGAAGGCTGTTTTCGGTGAGACAGTTTTTGATTGTCTGAAACTTATACAGGCTCGTGGTTTTAACGGAGTCGGCTGTCAGCCATACGCTCAAGATGCACCGGTCGGCCGGATCAGGCCGGCAGAACGTGCTGGAGCAGCTGCTCGTGCCGCTGAGGCGGATTCCCTGAAAAAGAGTATCGGGAGAGTGATTCCTGCTCCGTTCAGGGTCCGATATCAGAGTTCAGGCCGTGCTGCAGTTTACTCCAAAGGGGTGAGTGGTCGCTGAGGTTGACGGAGAGGTTCCCCCCAGGGCCTCCCGGTCAGCCAGAATGGCGCTCGAACTCCGCAAATGGGAAGTCTGGCAATGGTTGCTGGAAACTCACCGTCTCGAATTGTCGTGACCGGAATTGGCGTTGTGTCGCCAGTCGGCATCGGGCAGGACGCATTCTGGCAAAATCTGACGGCTGGTCATTCTGGAATTGCCCCCCTCAGCTCTCTGGCCAGCAAAAACCTGCCCGCCAAGCTGGCGGCAGAAATCCGTGACTTTGATCCAGTCAAATACATCTACGACCGGAAATTTCTGAAGGTGATGTCGCGCGACATTCAGCTGGGAGTTTCCGCCGCTTCGCTGGCCATGAAAGATGCCGGCCTGTTTCCCGGAGATGTCGACCCGCATCGTCTGGGTGTGGAATTCGGTGCCGGCCATATCGCCTTCACGCCCGACGAGCTCTCGGATGCCGCACGGCTGTTTCAGGGCTGCACCGAGGCCGAAATTGCCCGGGAATGGGGAACCAAAGGGCTCGAAAAAATTGCTCCGCTCTGGCTGCTGCGTCAGTGCCCGAACATGCCGGCTTCGCATGTCGCCATTGAACACAAAGCCAAAGGCCCCAATAACACGATCACCAGTGCCGACACTTCGGCTCTGCTGGCCCTGCAGGAAGCGATCCGCTGGATTCGCCGGGGGCAGGCAGACGTGATGATCGTCGGTGCCTGCAGCTCGAACACCAACCCGGTGGACATTGCCCGCATCAGCCTGTGTGACACACTTTCGCGTCAGGATGATCCCAATCAGGGCTGCCGCCCGTTCGACCGGGATCGGGATGGGACAATTGTGGGCGAAGGCTCGGCCGTTTTCATTGTCGAAAGCTACCACCATGCTGTGGCGCGCGGAGCCAATATCTATTGTGAAGTCCTGGGAGTCGGGGCCGGTTGCGATGGCCGCGGCACCGAAGAGGTTGCCGGGGGCCGGGGAATTACGGCTGCTGTGAACTCGGCTTTGCGGCAGGCCAATCTGTCTCCCCGCGAGCTGGGGCATGTGAATGCTCATGGGAAAAGCACCCGGAAGGACGACTGGCTCGAAGCCCGGGCCTATCATCAGTCCTTTGGCGATGACTCGGACCGGATTCCCGTGGTGGCCCTGAAGAGCTATTTCGGAAACTTTGACGCCGGATCAGGGGCAGTGGAGCTGGCAGGCAGCATTCTGGCCCTGAAGCATGGCGAACTTCCGGCGACGCTGAATTACAAGCATCCTGACCCACTGTGCCGGCTGAACGTCGCCCGTGAGCGCACCCGGCTGCGTTCATCGGTTGCCATGACGGTGAACCGGACTTCTCTGGGGCAGAGCGCTGCGGCCATCATCCGCACTGTTTGAGACAGGGGCGTTTGAAACCGAACCGCTGGAAATCAGGCAGTTTCAAGCCAGGCAGTCAGAAGCCAGGCATTTGAAATGGTTTGAAACGATGCTGTCTGAAGCCGTTTTGTCGCCCTGAAGCCGTTTGTCGCCGAGCCGGCCAGGGCCGATTCTCTTTCGATCCGTGCAATTCCTGCTGAACAGATTCGCCGGCTGGTCTTTTGCGACTCGGCGGCGGTCCCTGCCCTGCACGGCCTGGCAGGCTGTCTCCGGGCACCCGGCAGCGGAAATTCACTTGAGGAATTCCCGGCGGAATCCTCAGGAGGGCAGACTTTCGTTTGAAGTCTGCGTGTGGCTCGTTAAACTGTGGAATTCCAACAGAATACGGTTGCCACGGTCGGCGGCCGATCTCTTTCCAATCTGATGGCGTGTTTGAACATATGCAGACTCAGCAATTTCTGGCGACTCTTCGCGATGCTCCGTCCCTGAACCAGGATGATCTGCGCAACATGATGGTCCATTCGCTGGGGGCGGGGGCCAGTGAATTCCGCAAGGCCGTGGAGCAGGTGGTCAGCGAAGCGGAAACCAATCCATCCCTGACCGTTCGGGCCGGGATCGGGCTGTTTTTCCTGGGACAGCCAGAAAAAGCTGAACGGACCCTGCAGGGCTGCAAAGAAGGGCTCGGCCGATTCTTTCTGGCTCAGAGTCTGTCCTCGCAAGGCAAGTTCCTGGCAGCTGCCCAGGAATACGAAGCTGCCGCCAAGGCCGGATACATGCCAACCGAATCCACACTGCGCCGCGCTGGATGCATCCGGAAAGCCGGCGATCTGGAAGAAGCGGAAAAGCTGATCCGCAGCACTGGCGGAGATGGAGCCCGGCTGGCGGAATATTCCTATCAGATGGGCTGCATCCTGTCTGACCGGGGTGACACGTTCGGAGCCATTGAATACTTCGAACGGGCGGTCGACATGGACCCGAATCATCAGCGGGCCCTGTTCGCATTGGCTGTGCAGAACAGCCGGCATGGCGATGATGACGAAGCGATTCAGCTGTATGAACGCTGCCTGTCGCGTCCTCCGTTTTATCTGGGGGCCCTGCTGAACCTGGGGCTGCTCTATGAAGATCGCGAGAATTACGCCGCGGCCCAGTACTGCTTCGAGCGGGTGCTGAAATACGACTCGAACAACGAACGGGCACGCCTGTTCCTGAAAGATATCGAAGCCACCAGCGGCATGTACTATGACGAAGATTCGCTGAAGCAGCAGCAGCGGTTGGAACAGCTGCTGGGCCGCCCGGTGACCGACTTCGAACTTTCTGTCCGCAGCCGCAACTGCCTGTCGACCATGGGCATCAACTCTCTGGGCGATCTGACCCGTATCAGCGAACAGGAACTGCTGGCCGGCAAAAACTTTGGCGAAACCTCACTGACCGAAGTGCGCGAACTGATGCGGCAGCATGGCCTGTCGCTGGGGCAGTTCATGCATGAAAAGCAGCGGGAACCGGCCTTCGATGTCCGGGACATGTCCCCGGAAGAACAGGCCAAGATGTCGATGCCGGTGTCGGATCTGAACCTGTCGGTTCGCAGCCGCAAGTGCATGACCCGTCTGGGAATCGCCACCATCGGGGAACTGTGTGCCCGCACTGCCGACGAACTGCTGTCGGCGAAGAACTTCGGTGTGACCTCCCTGAACGAAATTCGCGACAAGCTGCAGGAAATGGGCATCAAACTGCGTAACGACTAGCAAAGGGTCTTTTCCCAAAGGCTGTGCCGCCGGCATTTCGCCTGTGGATACAGATCAGTCGCTGGGCGGAATGGATTCTGGCCGGGAATGGTTCATTCCCGACGACTCCCGGTCGCGTGCGGCAGCAGCCAGTCGGAGTCCCGTTTTCAAAAGATTCTCATCGCAACCGGAGATCAAATGATGTCCGGTTGCCTGCGTTTCAGCTGCAGGCGCTGGCCGATTCCGGATTCCTGCGGGCTGATCGGCAGGGAACTGCCAGTGGTTTCGTCGGGAACCGCTGCAGGTTCGAATGCCGGATGTTCAGGGGTTGCGTTTGTGAAACTTTTCAGAGCCGCGAACAAAACATCTCCAGCAAAGAGAAATTCCTTTCCGCGAGCGGATCGCGGAATTTTTTGTTAGCGTGTCTCCATCATTCACGGTTCCTGTCACTGGAACTGTGAAACATCATGATGCTGTTCTTCTTTCTCTGCTCCTGACAGGAAACGGGAGCCCTGCATCGTCGAACAGTCTGCGTTCAATCTTCAAGGGAGTATCCGGATGACGCCTGGCTTCAGCGCGACGCGTCGGCCTTCGACTGATCCCCGCTTTGAGGACATTGCCAGCCGGGTCGATGCCGGAGAGCGGCTGTCGGCCGAAGACGGACTCTATCTGGATGAACAGGCTGACCTGATGTCGCTGGGCATGCTGGCCCATTCGGTACGCCTGCGACGGCACGGGAATGTGGCGTACTACAACACCAACATTCACCTGAACCCGACGAATGTGTGCGTGTACCGGTGTACGTTCTGTGCATTCCGCTCGGACCTGAAAGCCCCGAAAGGGTACGTGTTCTCTGACGACGGCATTCGTGAACGGGTGCTGGAAGCCCAGGCTCAGGGAGCGACAGAAATTCATGTCGTCGGCGGGCTGCATCACCTGAAGAAGTTCGACTGGTATGTCGACGTGGTGCGGATCATTCATGAAACCGCCCCGCATATTCATATCAAGGCCTGGACGGCGGTGGAGATCAACTGGTTTGCGCACCTGACCAAAAAGCCGTATGACTGGATCATTCAGCAGCTGATCGATGCTGGTCTGGGGAGTCTGCCCGGCGGGGGAGCGGAAATTTTTGATTCCGAAGTCCGGGCGAAAATCTGCGAACACAAGGCCGATGCCGGACACTGGATCGATATTCATCGCACGGCGCATGAACTGGGCCTGCGGTCGAATGCCACGATGCTTTACGGGCATGTCGAAGAAGCCCGGCATCGCATCGACCATCTGATGAAGCTTCGGGACCTGCAGGATCAGACCGGCGGGTTTCAGACGTTCATTCCACTGGCGTTTCATCCGGAAAATACCGGCATGGCGCACATTCCAAAGCCGACAGCGCATTGTGATCTGCGGACCATGGCTGTCGCGCGGCTCATGCTCGACAACTTCGACCACATGAAGGCCTACTGGATCATGCTGGGCGAGCAGACGGCGCAGGTGGCATTGAGCTTTGGGGCCGACGATCTCGACGGCACTGTGGTGCATGAAGTGATTTATCACGATGCCGGGGCGAAAACCCCACAGGGCCTGACCGTGACCGATCTGCATCGCCTGATTCGCGAAGCCGGCTGCGAACCGGTGGAACGGGACACGCTCTATCGCCGTGTGCATCGCAACGGAGCGGAATGGAGTGTGGGCGAACCGGTTCTGGTTGGATAGAGCGTCCTTATCCCGTCTAGGCCGCGTTCCGCCACGCGGCGAGTTGCGTTTTCTCAAGTGAAACGCATGCTCCACGGGCCCAGGCGAGAGCAACATGCTCGAAAGCAGCCGGCACAGGTCGACAGTTCGATCGTGCCAGGCCTGCGTAAGAATGCAGGCTTGTCACTGTCTGGAGGAACCGGCCTTCTCGATGTTGCGCCGATGTCTGCCGATCAGCAGCGGGCAGGGATTATCGACCGTTCTGTGGGCGGACCGGAGGGCGGACCGGAACAGGGACCGGCGGATTGCCGGAGTTCCCGGCTGATGTCTGGCCGGCACCGTTCAGAAAGCTGAAGGTCGATACGTCGACAATTTCGCTGGCCTGCGGCTGCAGGCCGATCCGGACAGAACGCCGATCCGGCGACACAATGGCCTGCGCATTCAAGGCGGTTCCCTGCGGAATCACCTGAATGACCGGGGCATATCCAAAGGCGCCGGCTTGCGGCAGGCCAGCCCGCTGGGCACTGCCGGTCCGACTCTCTTCAAATGCCTGCCGGGCGGCGGCATTGTTGGCGCTCATCGGCCGGTGTGCCGGCTGTGGGGACGAAAGTTGTTCCGGCAGTGGTGAATCGAGACGGATTTCGGACACCAGATGCGGCTGCGTCCGGCGGCCCTGCAGCAGATCGACCGTCAGGCTGTAGGTCGAGCCAGGTTCCAGGGAAATTGTTTTAACGAACCGCGACTGCTCCGGCTGGCCGGTGAATTGCGTGACCGTCAATGTCGCCCGATTGCCGACCAGCGTTCCTCCGGCGTTCTGAATGGTCAGCCGGTACGGGCCAGGAAAGGCCCGCGGGGCGACATACAGCTCATAGGAGTTTTTGGCATCCGGGCCCACACCGTCGTGGAGAAACAGGCCGCCTCCCTGGGTTTCCGGCGTCTGGATCGAGCAGACTCCTCCCTGGGCTTCTTCCACCTGCAGATCCAGATCCGCGGAGCCGTTCCATTCCAGACGGACCATCAGGTCAATGCTGCGGGCCTGATCGAGCGAATTCTGCAGGCGCTGTGCGGTCTGCAGGTCTCCCTGCTGCCGGCTCAGGCGAATCTGTTCGCGCATCGCGTTTTCGGCATCGCGGTGCCGGTCGGCAAAGTCGGTTCCCCAGGCGGTCTGAAGAATGCCGCAGGCGGCCCATTCCAGATCATCGGCCTGTTTGGTCTCCCGGGCCAGCTTCAACCCGAGCAGATACGGCTCGGAACGCTCAGGCAGCATGCGGGAGGCCTGCCGATACAGCGTCAGCGCGGCCGAGTTGCGTCCTAACCGGGTCAGATAGGCTCCGGAGAATATCATGCTGGCATAGTCGACCTCGCCGAAATCGGTCAGGGAGAACACCACTCGCTCGACGTCTTCTTTGGGGAAGCCTTCAATTTCCATGGACAGGGCCAGGACTTCATACATCCAGGGCTGTCCCTGTCCATGCACCAGGGCCGATTGCAGGCACCCGATGATCTGCTTGTATTGCTTGTCGCTTTGCAGCTTCAGCACCCAGCTGCTCAACAGATGCGGATCTGGACGATGTTCCGCGAAAAAACGGTCCCAGATCTCGCGCGGGTTGCCTGCGGTCAGATCGGGCTGCTGGACGTCGGTTTCGAATTTCGGCCTGTCGGAACCGGCCTGCGAAGAGCGCGCCGCAGGGGAGGGACCGGCCGCCGGGCCTGTGGAATTTGGCGGGCTTTTGGCTTCGGACTGAGAACCAGCCAGGGCAGAATCCGACGCAGTTGCCGGACGCTGCCCTGGCCTGGATTGCTCAGTTGTTCCTGCCTGTGCAGGTTTCGACTCGAATGCTAACGGACTGGTTTTTTTTTGACGACTTCCAGGTCGCTTGCGGGGGAAGATTTCAGATCGCTCACAGAAGAGGGCAAGCTGGCTGCCGGCTGAGCGGGAATGCTGAAGAAGCCCCCACCGCCTCCCATGCCGCCGCCCATGCCACCCATGCCGCCGCCCATGCCTCCCATGCCGCCGCCCACACCACCCATGCCGCCGCCCATGCCACCCATCATGCCGCCGCCCATCCCCCCCATCATGCCGCCGCCCATCGGCTGAATGGGCACAACGAGGTCACCGACCGGGTAGACACGAATTGTCGGATCGGCATCGGCTTCTGCTTCAGTGGTGATCATCATGACTTCGTCACGCACCACATATGTCAGCGGGGTTCCGGCCACGTCGGCGAGCATCAGCTTCAGCGCGCTGCTGAGTTTGACACCGGAGAGCACCAGGGAAATTTCTTCTTCACCGGTCAGGCCTTCGGCTTCGAGAGCCGGACGGTCGATCAGAATGGGAATTCCGAACTGCTCGGCCAGATATTGCACCACGGCGCTCAGCGGGTTGGCCGGGAATTCGACATTGGTAATCTTGTTCAGCGCTTCATGAATTTTCTGTTCGTTCTTGCTGCTGGTCTGCAGGTCGACCGAACGCCACTTCTGCCGCATTTCGGTCAGAGTCCACCACACTTCCGCATCGGGATAGCGGATGGGCGGACTGTCCGGGAACGGCACATGTGAGAGTTCGACCTGGTGCAGCACTTCGAGGAACCGGTCGGAACGCAGGGATCGCAGGCGGGCCGCCTGATCGACCTGGGTCGATGCTTCCGTCATGAAGACTTCCGCAATCCCGACAGCCGTGCCGGGATAGGTATCCAGAACACTGCGGGCCTGAGCTTCTGCCGCGGCATAAGCGGCCGGCTCCCCCTGCGAGGCTTCGACCATCAGGGCACGAATGCGGTCGACCATCTGCACCAGCCGCAAATCGCGTTCGCGGGCAAATGCGATGAGCCGGGCAGAGACTTCGGCTTCCGCCCGCAGTCGCTGCTGCTCCTGGGATTTGGCTTCATACTGGGCACGGCGGGCCCGCACCTGCTCCAGCGTGTTGTTCACTGTTCGCAGCAGGTTATTTCGCAGGTCGGCCGGCACATCGGTTGCCGATTTGATGGTGGTCCGGGTCCGGTTCAGCAGGTTTTCGGCCTGTTCACCGAGCGAATTGTCCACCATCCGGTTGGCTTCCTGAACCTGCATTTCCACCTGCCGGGCGAGCTTCTGCCCTTTGGCTTCACGCAGCGATTCATAGCTGGAAATATTCCCGGCTTCGACAGGCAGTTCCCGGCCTGACAGAGGATTGGAAGGGGGAGCCGGAATCGGAGGTTCTGAAGACAGGGTGCCCGGGGCACCGGGAGTGCTGCCGGCGGAACCGGGGATCGAAGGAACAGCATCATCCGGGGCTGTGCCGCCTGGACCGGGAGCGCCCGGCAACTGTGCGACCAGCACCGACCGTTCCCGCGCCTGACGCAGCAGGGAATCGGCCCGGCCATTGCCTGGATCGATGGTTTTCAGGAAGGTGCCGACCTGTTCGGCCTGTTTCAGTTCTCCACTGGCCAGGGAAATCTGACCGGTGACGGCGACCTGCGAAACATAGTCTTCGAATGCCTGATGAGCGGCGCTCACCATCCAGTCGCCGGCCAGTCCGATTGCCACACCGTCGGTGGCCCGGGCATCTTTCCAGAAGTGCGACAGGAAGGTGTTTCCCTGGGTCCGTTCGATCTGTGGGGTGACAGACACGCTCTCGACAGAACGCTGATCGACCTGGCCGATGAAGTGCACCTTGTCGCCGGCCTGCAGATTTCCGGAGAACAGATAGACGGTTTCCCGGTCGCTGCGCATCGGGAGCGGCCGGTGCGGCAGAAACTCCACATCCGCGGCATTGCTCGACATGGATTCCGGATAGAAGACCTGCTGATGAGCCGCCTGGGCCAGCAGTTTCCCCACCTGCAGGGCATCGGGGGACTGCTTCGACCATTCATCCCGGACAAGATATCCACCGGTTTCTTCACTCAGAACGCCCAGCAGTCGCAGGTCGGTGCAGGACCCGACGGCAAAGGCATGAATCGGAACATGCTGGTTCCGGAGCTTCGCCGTCAGCGCGGTGAGTTCGACCGGCTGCATCAGATGAGCGGCGCTCATGCCGTCACCAATGATCAGAATCGAACCATGGGGCGAATTCTGCAGCAGTGATTCGGCGGTAGTCAGAGCCTGAGAGAGATTGGAAGCTCCGGCAGGAATCCGGTCTTTCACCCGGGTCAGCATTTCTGTCTGAGCATCGGCCGGTGCGGCAAAAGTGGCGCTGAGCGGCGCGGTATTCACATCATAAGCCAGCACCGAGACACGGTCTCCGGCCGGCAGTGAAGCGAGAAACTTCTGGAGAACATCGATTCCGAGCTGCCGGTGTTCGCCAATCTGGCTGGCGGAAGTATCCAGCAGAATCACATGATCCAGGGGCCCGCGCTGGCCCAGCTGGACATCGCAGGGGAACGAAACCGATCCGATCCGCCCGGATTCAGGGGAATCGTAGGTGCGCACAATGGGATCGGCAGCCAGTCCCAGGCTGGTGAACAGCATGCCCCCGAAAGCGGCCGGAAACAAAGCTCGAGCAAACTTCCAGCGATATTTCATGTTCAATGTCTCCGGATATGATCTGCACAGGGGCCGCACTGCGAGTCTCCCGGAAAGGGAGTCTGCGACGTGCTGGAATACCACCATGCGTCATCTTACCTAAAGTCGCCAATCGGTATGAATTCAAATTCCAGAAAGAAAACATTTCCGGCGGTGACTCGTCCGATTCACCCGGCATCATCGGCATGCGCCGTCAGGCCGGACTGCACCAACCTGCAGATCATCGCCGCAATCTGCCCGGTTGCTGTGGCAAGTTCAGGATTTAGGGACTGTGACGCTCCCGGACGCCCGGAACTGTTCCCCGATGTCTCCCGGTTGCCGGGAGGCAGGACTACATTCCCTGTTCTTCAATCTTCAAACGTTCAGCATACATCTGTTGTAACCGGGATTTTGAGTAAATCCGGACCACTTCGTTGTTATATGTAATCTGGCCGTGCTCATTGATTCCGAGCATCTGCTGAATTTCGGGAGTCGCCCGTCCGGCATACAGCGCGGCGAATGTTTCGGGGTCGACACCGCGACCGGCCTCCAGGTCTTCCTGAACGTTTCCGCCTCCGGAGAGGATCAGGAAGGCATTCAGTCCGCTGGTGATGCTGACATATTTGCCGTCGGCTTCCAGTGCTTCGCGGGCATCCTGCAGGCGAAGATGTGCCTCATGAATTTTCGCGGTCGTCGGGTCGTCTTTGGTCTCCTGGGCGGTGACGCTCCGGAGAGTCAGACTGCCGGTCCCCAGCAGATAGCCGGCAGCCACAAGCAGCAGTGCTCCGGCGAAGGAACGCAGACGAGGCATGTTGGCACTTTCGTAATCGAGGATGCGTTGTTTTCTTGGGAATCCCCCTGAGAATACCCCAGTTCAGGAACGCCAGACAACGTCCTGTCCGGGATTTTCAGGAGGGAGCACCTGCTTCGGGCGGCGGGAAAATCAGGCGGCCCGGCGTCCGGAGGAGTCCTGCGGATTCGACGTCGCCACCGGCACGCGGCTTTTCCGCAGTTCCGGCCGGGTGTCATGACTGATTTTCAACAGCCCCCAGGCTCCGGCCAGCGAAATCAGGCAGCCGACAATCGCCAGCTGATTGTCTGTTAACTGTGACCAGTCCATCCGTTTCTCCCTGTCACTGCTCCCCGGCCGGTTTTTGTGCCGGGAAAGCAGGCTCGTTGCGTGCCTGCGAAGTGCGTTTTGTGTCTGTCAGGGAACAGGACCGGGGAAACAGGCCCAGAGGCCGGCACCGGGCCGATTGTCGCAGGCATCGTCTGTCTGCAGGCTCTGCCGTGGCATTCGGCGTTTCGTCCCCTGTGAGAGTTGTTCGGCCTGGTCCCTGTCGATGATCGAGCCAAGTTGACGGCCGGCTGACCCGAAATGGCGAGTCACGTCATCCATTCCGCTCGTGAAGAACCTGCCTGCTGTGTCTGTTGGCAGGCCTGTAACGATCAGGCGGTCTGCAGGCGGAAACCTTTCCATTCCGACCTGCAGAATCGAATTCTTCCGAGACATCGGTCAGGGGAAGGGGTTCCTCTCAAGACTGGGGAGATGGGGATGCCGATCACAATGGTGGTCAGGTTCCCGTGGTTCCGGTGAGCTGTTCCCGGGAGAATTGGCCGTCCGCGTATCATTTTCAGGTCACGGGCTGTAGCATCGGTTTTCTCCGGTTTTCCCTATCCTGCTGTCTGGTTATGACTTTCCGGTTCTCTGTCCGCAAGGCGGCCGGGGGCTGTCTCAGTGGGCAGTGCGGTCAGCAATTGTCTGCCGATGGAAGGGGGCAGGGAAGATTTTGATCTGCTTTTGTCCGGGGGGCTTCTTTCTTCTCCGGGAAGAAGATGATGATGAATCTTTTGAGGATGAGCTTGAAGACAGTTTCTCAACGATTGAATTCGCAACGATGAATGGCCGGTGCCTTTTCTCACGCGGCAGAGTTTGAGCAGAAGCGTTCGTTCCACCATGGCACTGACGGAAGTGAATCTCGGGATCGTAGGGGCCAACACCGCCGCCGCAGGACCGGTTCTGGCTGCGCTCGGTCAGCAGGCGCGGCTGCGGGTGATCGAACTGTTCGATCCGCTGCTGCAGGCGGCCCAGACGGAAGCCCAGCGGCTGGACGCAGTCTACTCTCCCAGTCTCGACGGCCTGTTGCGCCGCGTGCAGGGAATTGTGATCGCCGATGTGCGCTGGATGGGAGTGGAACCTCTGGTGCGTGCCGCCATGCTGGAACGTCCGGCACTGGTGCTGGCCCCGGTCTTCAGCCGTTTCTCACTGGCCGATCTGCAGCGTCTGAAATCCTTTTCCGACCTGACCGGCACGCTGATGATGCCGGATCTCTCCTGGCGCTGGGCCCGGTCGACATTGCGATTCCGGGAGCTGGCCGCATCCCGGCTGCAGGCCGTGGAAGAAATGGAACTTCATTGTCAGGCCAGCCCCGGCAGCCAGGAAGAGTTCATGGCTCTGGACTGGTGCGTGAATATCATGCAGTCGGAATGTCGGCAGGTGCAGTGCAGCCCGGATGGCTCCACAATCACGCTGCTGTTTCGCCGGCAGACCGCCCGGAAAGAACCGGTGCGGGTGGTGCTGATGCTGGAAGCTGATGAGCCTGCAGCCCCCTTCCCATTACGAAAAGGGATCATGCGCTGCCGGCAGGGAGAAGCCGTGATCACCAGTGAATCGGAACTGAGCTGGTCCGGGAACGGAGGTCCTTTGCAGACCGAAAATCTGCAGTCCGACCGGACCGCCTGCAGTCTGATGCTGGATCTGTTTGGACGCCGCCTGGTCGGTGGCGTGGTGCCGGTGCCGGATGTCAATGACCTGATCGGAATCACAGCCATCCGACTGGCCAGTCAGCACAGCCAGGCGACCGGGGAATACATCGACGTCAAACCGTTTCTGATCAGCGATCCTGAGCTGTGAAACGGTTTGACAGCCCTGCGTGTTTCGCTCGTGGTGAAGAATTTTCAACCGTCGCGCGGGGGGCTGCCTGTGTTACTGGCCGTCGACCACCACGAATTCGGCGGAGGAGCCGGAGGGCTTTTTGAATTCCATCTGCAACTGTGCCTCTGGCTGGCCGGAGGTATCAACCCGAACGATGACGGCATGCTTTCCCGGTTCGAGTTGCACGGTCGCGGTGGAAACCGCGCCCAGGTCTTCGTCGTCGAGCCAGACCTGTGTTCGAGCCGAAGTCTGAAGCGTCAGGGTGGCAGGTCCGGCCGCTGAGCAGGAGACTTCTCCCCGAATAAAGACGACCGGGCTTTCGGCCTTGGTGGTCAGTGTGTTCAGCGGAAGCTGCCCGTTGACTTTGGCATAACAGGGAGTCCAGTTGGCGGAATCGAGCACGGTCTCTTCAAAATTCGTGACGATGCTGTTGGGCTCCCGCAGATTTTCCGGGGTCGGCACCAGCACCCGATAGCGCTGCATGCGGGCGGTGGAGCGGATGGCATAGTCTCCTGGTTTGCCCAGCGCGCCCAGAAAGGCAATCAGGTCAACGAATTCAGCATGGGTCATGAAATTGACGAGTCCCTTGGGCATCAGGGACTTACCTTCGATTTCCTCGTCGATATCCGCCAGGGGAATGGCAATCAGCTTTCCGGTGGCATCTTTCAGCACCAGGGAATCGGCGGTGCGGCTGGCAATGATCCCCTGCAGCACTTTGCCGTCGACCGTGGCGATCAGCTTGGTCGTAAATGCTTCCTTGATGGCCTGATCCGGATCCAGCACGGAGGAGATCAGATATTCGCCGGGAGAGCTGGCCCCGATGGCGCTCAGATCCGGACCAATTTGCCCTCCGCCGCCACTGACGGCATGGCAGTTCATGCAGCTCAGTTCCGTGCGTCGAAACACGGCTTCACCCCGGGCAGGGTCTCCATGCTGGTTGGCTTCCTCGACCAGAGCTCGCAGTTCTTCGGCGGTCGGGGTCGGAATGGCCTGATCCATGCCTGCGAGTCCTGAAAGGACCTGATTGAGGATCGCATCGGTCCGGCCCAGCGAGAACATGTGCCGCAGCAGCAGCTTGGCCTGATCTTTTGTCGGCGGGACCTGCTTCAATTCGGCCGCCAGCAGGTCTGATCCCTGTTTCAGGTTCAGAAAGGCATCGAGCAGCGGCGTGGGATCGTCATGCGGGCCGGCGGACTGCAGAATGCGGGCGGCCAGCGGTGCGGCAGCCCGGGCGTCCAGAGCCGCCAGTTCCGAAGCCCCCAGCAGACGCTGCTTGAACGTGGTCCCCTGGGTCGCCAGTTCTGTCAGCAGGGTTCGCGACAGAGCCGGGTCCAGGGCGGACAGGGATTTCAGGGCCAGTCGACGTACTTCCGGCTTCGTTTCAGAAGCCGAGGCCAGCTGCTGCAGACGTGGAGCGGCGGACTTCACTTTCCACAATCCGGCCAGTTCAATGGCCGGGCCGAGAATAGCCAGGTCCTCGGTCTTCAGCAGTTCTTTCAGGCCGTTTCCATCGCTCTGAGGGACCACTTTCCGCTGAATGGCGGCCACCGTGAGCCAGTCCAGGGTTTCGGCTTTCAATGTCGCCGGCCAATTGGGATTGGTCGCCACCTGCTGAAACAGATAGTTCAGATCGTCGGCCGTTCCTCGCTCGGAGATCATTTTCACAATCGCCGGCAGGCGCTGCACCGGCACGCGTCCACTCTCAAGCAGCTTCCGCATGGCGGCGGCCGGGCTGGGAGACTGGGCCTGTACAGAAGAATTCAGGCCGACGAGGACCGTGAAGAGTGAACAGATGGCAAGGACGCGGACATGGAACATAAGGGGCAATTCCCGATACAGACAAACGATTCGAATTCAATCTTTTCCCCGCCTTTTCCCGGTATGGTCCTGAGTTCAGAGACCGGGGACAGTGGGACAGCCCGGATGGATGCCAGCCGGACAGAAATTGCCTGCCGTCAGGCACCCGGCAGCGTTCTGTCGCGGTATTCCATTGCCGTGCGCCGGTGGGAGTGTTTTGTCACATTCCCGTTCACACACGTTTCCAACGTCTTCAGGTCCAAACATTCTGAGGATCTGGTGACCAAGGGCACTGCGGGGCGACGGCAGGGAAGGAGATCCGGCAGGCATCCACAACAAACAAGGGCATTGTTGATTGTACTGATCCCGGCGGGCGATTTCATTCATTCCGGTTGATCTGAGGAATTCGTCACGATTCAAAACGGCACCCAATCGCTGAAAAGCATGTCATCGCGCTATTCGTGGATTTCTGCCTGACAGGTTTTCATTCTCGAAACCGCTTGTATTCAGCGGTTTGCGCAGGCTCCTAAATTCTTCAGACAGGACAGGTCTGCCAGCCTGAAACGCCGGGTCAGGAAATCCTGCGGGAGTTTGACAGGAAATCGTCAGCAGGCTGCGCATGGCTGCGAATGGAGGAAAACTGCAGAGACTCTGCGGGCGGTCCTGTTTTCGACTAATGAACGGACTGCATGACGTCCGGGCCTTTCGTTCGTGCCCGGATTGAGAAACCGCCGATGAATCAAACTGCCTGCATGGACGGATGGGCCTGTGACATCACCCGGATGTGATGACTGGTTTGTGGTCAAACCTGTGTACGTTGCGCTGACTTCTCGAAGTTCTTCGTGTCTTCGGCAACGCAAGTCGGGCACTTTTCTACTCCCTGTGGCTCGCAACACTTATCTGGAGTGACGACGCATGGTGCGTTCGGAACGCCGCGAAACTTCGTATTCAAGAAATTCGCTGGCCTTGCTGGTTGCCATTGTGGCGCTCGGCATTGCCCATCTGAATTTCGATCCGACCTGTACCGGAGGCGAAGGGGGACGAAAGCATCATCCCCGTCGCGCCGCCATACTCCCGCATTCGGTCGCACCGGAGAGCGGCACAATTCTGACGAGCGCCTCGGCCGCCGATGAAACCGGCTCTTCCGGGGTGACGGCCGCTCTGGCTGGTCAGGAAGACCCGAACCGTCTGTCTGGTGTCTGGGCTGTCAAAATGGCCGCGGCACTGCTGCAGAAGGGGTGCGACAATTTTTCCCGCGTTCCTGATTACACTGCCAACATGTTCAAGCAGGAACGTATTCAGGGAGCTTTGAGTGACGGGCAGAATATCGATCTGAAAGTTCGTCATGAGCCCTTCAGCATCTATATGAAATGGCAGTCAGGGGATCGCGGACGCCAGCTGATTTATGTGCAGGGGCAGAATGACGGCAATATGCTGGTGCAGCCAGGCGGCATCAAAGGCCGGCTGACTGGTCTGCTGAGTCTGGAGCCGACCGGATCGCTGGCCTTGTCGGAATCACGCTACCCGATCATGAAAGCGGGGCTGCTGCAGCTGGGCTTCAGCATTCTGGAATATCAGAAGCAGGACATTGCCCGGGGAACCGGATTCCGCTGCGACCTGCAGGATCGACAGGACTTCGACGGCCGGGCCTGCTATCTGTATCACATTGAATATGAATCTCCGGAGGTCAATGCGACCTATCGCAAATCCCTGATCTTCATCGACAACGAACTTCTGATGCCGATCTGCGTGAAGAACTTTGGCTGGGTCAAAGATGCCAATCCCCAGCAGCTCGATGAAGAATCGTTGATTGAATTTTATGCCTATACGGATCTGCGGATGAGCCAGGAGCTGGGAGCCGTTGACTTCGACCAGCACAATCGTGAATACAAACTGCGGGTGAGATAGTGTCGTGTCACTGAATTGAGGGAACTTATTCCTGTTGGCTGGCGTCTGATTCTTAGAGAGTCATGTCGGGTGGCCGGGTGCCGGGTGCCATGTTCGCATCGCGCAGCAGGGCGAACATGTCTTTCCCTACGGCAGCTGTGTCGGCATGCTCATGCTGCTGGCGCGACATGAGCATGGCACCCGATTCGCCCCTCTCGAAAATGCCACCCCGCCTGCAAACTGCCGGAGAATGCCAAACCGCTCTTCAACCTCCCGCAGAAGAAGTCCACCGGCATCGGAGGTGATCTTCCCGCCATCAAAGTCGGCGAGAACTTCGCGGCGTCCATGAGGTTGAAAGAGAAGCGGCTGTGTGTGACACTCTGTCATGACGAGACGTCCTGTCTGGCGTGAATTGAGTTGTGTGGTAACAACACTTTACGCAAATTCAGCCGTCTCGTTTATCATGCGCTGTGAGAAATCCGGGGTAGGACTTTTTGTCACAGGAAACACGCGGGCATCGAGCAGCGGCCCTGCGCTGTTTCAAATGGAAATCCGTATGACTGGGGTCCTGACGCTTCGTTGTTCCCGTTCGCTTCAGGCTGCGAATTCGTCTTCATTCGTCAATGATCGCTTTTTGGGTGCCCCAGCCACCCTGCCGATGCCGGCGGGACTGAATCCCGCCGCTCAGAATGGGAATGCGCGACCATTCAACACGTTGCGATCTCTCACACGCGACGATCCATCACGCTCAGCGCTCCGACGAGCGGCGGAGTTGATCTCCGCCGTCCTCCCAGTGTCGATGATGCGTTCCCGTTGGTCATGTCTTCAATTCGGCCATGCATGTCTATCCATTATCCATCACTCGCATTTTCCCAGCACTGTTTCAAATGGAAATCCGTATCAGGTGTCGGATTCCTGTAACCAAGCTGCCTCTGCTCTCTGGCAAGATCGTGTCGCCCAGAACTGGGGCCATGAACGTCGAAGCTCTATGGACATCAAGTACCGCGCCCCAGCCACCCTGCCGGAGGGCACCCCGAGGGACATTTTCAGAGTCTGGCGGCTTCCCGCTTTGGGTGAGGACGTTGTGCCTGATGAACCATCACTCTCCGCGCGGCAGAACGCAGTCTGTCTGGAGAAGAATGCACTCTCCCTGAGTTCGCTCATTGGACAACGCCCTGCCGGGCGATATTGTAGGCCAATGTGAGCCGGCAGATTCATTGCGAATCCGGGGAAAAAGGGACGGCATGTCAGCTGAGGTGCTGATTATCGACAATTACGACAGCTTCGTGTTCAATCTCGCCCGTTATCTGGAAGAACTGGGGCAGTCGATTCGGGTTGCGCGCAATGATGCCCTGAGTGTCGACGACGCTCTGGCGTGCCGTCCTGGGGCGATCGTTCTGTCGCCTGGTCCCTGCGCGCCGGCCCAGGCAGGAATCTGCGTCGAACTCGTGCAGGCCGCGGCCGGCCAGATTCCGATTCTGGGAGTCTGCCTGGGGCATCAGGCCATTGCCGAGGCCTATGGCGGAGAAGTCGTCCGGACCGGGGTGCCGGTCCATGGGCGGCAGTCCACCATCTGGCATGGCGGATCACGGCTGCTTGCCGGCTGCGACAATCCTCTGCCGGTCGGTCGATATCATTCGCTGGCGGTTCGGGAAGAAACCTTGCCGGAAGAACTGATCGTCACCGCCCGTACGCGCGATGGAATGGTGATGGCCGTGGAACATCCGTCTGATCCGGTTTTCGGGACGCAGTTCCATCCGGAATCCATTCTGACGCATCAGGGGCATCTCATTCTGGCGAATTTCCTGCGTGCTGCCGGGCTGACGCCTGTCGGCGCTGCAGCGGCCGGCGAAGTCACCGTGCCTGTCACTGGGGATGATGATTTTTATCGCCGGGAAATCGAACCTGGCGGCCCGTCCCGGTATCCCTGTTGATTGCCGTCAGAGCCGGTTATCCTGTGCAGTGTCTTCTGGTCCAGAAGTCAGTGGCAGATTCAGTCCACTGCAAATGCATGACACGGAAAACGCGGAAGAATGCACTGGCTGACGCGGCCTGCTCTGAAAATGCAGAACAGCGCCCTGGCTGATGCTGCAGAAATGTCTGCTCACTGCCGCGTCATGTCCTGAAATCCGGAAGAAGACATGCCATTATGCAGTGCGCCTGAATGATGCGCTCTGCAGCGGATGACGGCAGAACACGGGCCGGAAATTTCAGTCACTTTGTTTCATTCACCACGGGCAATCGAATTTCGTCGAGGAAATGCTGATGCGGTTTACGAAGATGCATGGCGCAGGGAACGACTATGTCTATGTCAACGCTTTTGAAGAGCGCCTTGATGCCGACATCGCTCAACTGGCACGCACGATCAGCGACCGACACACCGGCGTCGGCGGGGACGGCCTGATTCTGATCGGCCCTTCCGAGCAGGCGGACGCCCGGATGCGAATGTACAACGCCGACGGCAGTGAATCGGAGATGTGCGGCAATGGCGTTCGCTGTGTCGCCAAATATGTGTATGACCATGGCATCGCCCGCAAGCCGGAACTGAAAATCGAAACCGGCCGGGGAGTGCTGACACTGCAGGTCTTCCCTGAAAACGGTCTGGTCCAGCAGGTACGGGTGAATATGGGCCCCCCTATTCTGAACGCCGAGCAGATTCCGACCACGCTCCCGGGAAATCCGCCAGTCTCCGTGCCGCTGGAAGTGGCCGGACGGACTCTGTCGGTCACGGCGGTGTCGATGGGCAATCCCCATTGTGTGACGTTCGTCGATGAAATTACCGATGAACTTGTGCTGCAGATCGGGCCGCAGGTGGAACGTCACCCGGCATTTCCCCGGCGTGTGAATGTCGAGTTTGTTCAGATTCTGTCGCGGTCGGAAGTCCGGATGCGGGTCTGGGAACGGGGAAGCGGAGAAACCATGGCCTGCGGAACAGGTGCCTGCGCGGTGCTGGTGGCCGCCGTGCTGAATGGTCTGACCGACCGGAAGGTGCTGTGCCATCTGCCAGGCGGAGACCTGACCTTGGAATGGGCGGAATCCGGCGAAGTCTTCATGACCGGGCCTGCCGTCGAAGTCTTCTCAGGCGACTGGGCATAACGTATTCGGCCCGCTCGCAAGGTTGTGTCGGCCTGTGCAACCGGATTTTCCGGAAGGCCTGGAATTTTTCGGTTGGCCTGCAGTCAGGCGGCGGAAACTGCCGATTCAAGGGCATCCAGAGAATGCGCGAGGAAAACGGCGGCCATGTGGCCGGCTCGCGACATTCTTATGCCTGATCCGGCTGCTTCGGTCTGAACATCCATGTTTCGCGCGGCATTTCTTTCCTGTGGCCTGTATCTGGCGCTTTGCGGGGCCGGCCTGCTGTTTGTTGATGACCTGCAGTTGAGTGCCCGGGCAGCGGCGGGAGAAAACCCAGTGCTGGTGGCAGTGACCCAGGTCGATTCCGAAGGACATCACCATCTGCATCCCCCGGAATGGATGCCGTTTTTGCTGCTGGGACTGGGACTGATCACCATGCTGTATGCCGTGGCCCTGCCACGCAGATAGAGCCGGTGGCTCTTTCGGTGCCCGCGTCGAAGAGGGGCGGGACTGATGAATTTGCTTGTCTCTGAGCAGCGGGATTCAGTCCCGCCGGCATTTCTGCTGGAAAACATGGTCTCCCTTCAGCGTGGGACCACCAGGTGCCATCTGGTCGGCTTGTCCACCAGTGCGAGTGTGATGGAATGCTCCACGTCATTTTTCAACGTGGCTGGGACAGGTTGTGGTCATTGTGTTGAAGAACAGGAACTGGACTCGCATCACAACCTCCCCTCGAAGGGAGATTTTGATTCGCGCTGCCTTGTTCCGCAGGACTGACTGAACGGACAGACTGCGTTCCGGGGGCAGATCACTGATGTCGATTCAGTTGTCTATTCCCCGGCCTTCCACTCCCGGTGCGGGATGACGCTGCTGCTCATCCAGCCTCCCCACTGCCAATGCTCGAAATTCCCGGCTCATGGCGAACAGAATGGAAGAAATTCCGGATCAACAATAGAGCGTAACCACAAATGCAGCAGGGAGACAGCATTCTGTGGACTGGCACAGGCAACTGGAATTCTTCACAGGCATCGATGCAACTCCAGGGAAGGAGATCTCATTTGAATCGTAGCACGGCACAGTTGACCTAATCGTCTTCACAGTTGGACAGTCAATTCGATGGCCACGGGCAGTGCGTTGCATTTCACATCAGAGGATTCCCATTATCTGTCGGAAATGTTCGACTTGTGTGCTGCCATGACCTCTCACGGTTGTTCTGGGGCCATGTCGACTTCTCGTTTCCTCTGGCGTTTATCTTCGATTCTTGCTTTGTTGTGGATCATCGCTTTCCACACGCCCCAGCCACCCGGCCGAGTGCCCGGCGAATGGGCACGATTCACCGCAGGAAGGCCCATTGGATCGCCTGCAGAACACGGAAGACTCATTCAGAGATGGCTCGAGAGCGGAGTTGTCAATGTTGTCTCGCGCAGCTCTTAATTCCCCCCTGCGAATTCAGGCCCGAACATGACAGAACAAAGGCCAGACGGATCTAGAATTTGCAGGGTTCCAGGCGATCGAGCTTCCACCCGTCCGGCAGAACCGTGTGCTTGGGAATGACAATCACCCCGTCACGGACAATCACCGGGCCGCAAGTGCCATCCGGCAGATCCGGTTTGGGAAGCCGGACAATGACGTTTCGCCCGATGCGGCAGTTCTTGTCGACAATGGCCCCTTCAATCACACTGCCGGAGCCGATTCCCATTGGCGGGTCAGCGGGATCATTGCGTTTCGCACGGGGATCTTCTTCATAAAAGTCACAGCCCATCAGCACGCAGCGCCGAATCTGCGTCTGGTCTCCAATCACGCTCCGGGCTCCAATCACGGCTTCTTCCACCGTGACACCTTCAGACAGCGAACACCCATCGGCGATCAGGCTGTGGCTGATCTGCGCGCCGTCGAAACGACTGGGTGGCAGAAACCGGGGACGGGTGAAGATCGGAGCGCCCGGCACGTTCATTTCGAACGGCGGATTTCTGGAAGCCAGCTCCAGATTGCATTCGAAGAATGCCTTGATGGTTCCGATGTCTTCCCAGTAGTCGTCGAACAGATGGGTCTGCACCCGCTTGGCGCGAATCGAGGCCGGGAAGACTTCCTTTCCGAAATCGTGATAGGCCGTCTTCTGCAGTACGTCCACCAGCACATTGGTATTGAACAGGTAAATTCCCATGCTGGCCAGATAGTTCCGACCGTTGCAGGGAATGCCCTGCGCTTCGATCCAGCTGGATTCTGTTTTGAACTGATCGAGTTCCTGCACGGACTTCGGCTTTTCCAGAAAGCCCTGGACCCGGCCGGATTCGTTCAGCCGCATAATGCCGAAGCCGGATGTCTTTTCGGCTTCGAGCGGCAGCGCGGCAATTGTGACTTCCGCATTGGTCTTCAAATGGGTTTCGAGCATTTTCAGATAGTCCATGCGATACAACTGATCGCCGGACAGAATCAGCACATGATCGACGCCCGGTTCCTGCAGATAGCGCAGTTGCTTGCGCACGGCATCGGCCGTTCCCTGATACCAGTCGACCGATTCATTGGTCTGTTCGGCGGCCAGGATTTCCACAAATCCGCCGCTGAACTGATCGAAGTTGTATGTCTGGCGAATGTGCCGGTGCAGGCTGACCGAGTTGAACTGCGTCAGCAGATAAATCCGGCGCAGGCCGCTGTTGATGCAGTTGGAAATGGGAATATCGATCAACCGGTATTTGCCGGCCAGCGGGACCGCCGGCTTCGAGCGTTCGGCCGTCAGCGGCATCAGACGTGTCCCTTTGCCGCCGCCCAGAATGAAACAGATGATATTGTTCATAATTCAGCTTCCTGCCTCTCCTGGTTCTTGTTCGCACACCACATTCAGATTCACATGGCATTCGTATTCATACCGGCCGGAACGAACGGCCCGGACGGAGACGTTTCCTGGCAGTCACATGGTCTGGTACACGTTCTGGCACGTCATGCATTCCGGCATGTCATATTTTCTGACGCATCTTCTGTCGGTCCTGACTGGTTTTCGTCCCGGAATGATTTGCACGCAGGCATTCCCGCCCGGGCCCTTCTGAACAGTCAATTCCACGCGGTGATTCCTCTCCGGTCATTCCCACTCCGGCACTCCCCTTTGGTCAGGGCGTTCGCATCGTTGTCGACACTCTGTCTGGAGGATGCATGGCCGAAATGGAATGGCCGGCATGGAACCGGCAGAGGGCCTGCATTGGTTCCGGAAACGCCGCCGCATTTTACCATCAATGGCGACTGATTCCGGGACCGACTCCGGCATTGTGTCCAACACTTTCCGGAAACGCGAGCCTCTTGTGACCGGGATTTTGCAGTCCGTGAAATTCCCGGCCGATCCCATTCGATCGGCAGCAAAATGACACAGAAATCTGCCAGAGAACGGTCCTGCAAGTCCTTCCAGCCGAAAGTTTTCTGCATGCGGCATGTCTGTTGAAAGCGGGAAAGCCGGTCTCACCATCAGGAACAACATGATTTCCTGTGATGGGTTCCCGGAGCACGAAACTTCCGCATTCGGCAGAGAGCGGCTGGATTCTTTTCAGGGAATGTGCGAAAGTCGGGAAAGGCTTCGGTCTGTCCAGATCTGAGGCCTGCAGCCCGGAATCAGGATCAGGTGTCATGCCCTATGGGGTCATCACCGCTGAACCATGCCACCGGCGGAACTGCCTGCCCCGCCGGCTTCGGGCAGACTCTCTGTTCTCGCCGCCTCCTGTCTTTCGCAGGACCTCTGTCGGGCGCGTCTTTCTTTTTCTTTCTATTTGTCCTGCTGTGACTCAATGTCGTTCCAGGTCGATCTGCGCGCTCCGGATCTGTTTCGCTGTTCATGCCATCCGCCATTTCCCCTGGTTTTCTGGAGAAGAACGATGCCTACGAAACACCCCGTTGAGGAACTCCGCAACATTGTGCTGGTCGGCCACGGTGCGACCGGCAAAACATCGCTGACCGACCTGATGCTCTACAAAGCCGGGGTGAACCGCCGCGTCGGTTCGCCGGATGAAGGCACCAGCCTGCTGGATGTCGATGACGACGAGAAATCCCGGCACCATTCGATCACCTCGCATGTCTGCCATTTCGAACATCAGGGCGCGCGCATCAACGTGATCGACGCTCCCGGCATGCCGGATTTCATCGGGCAGGTCGTCGGGGCCTATCGCGCGGCCGAAACAGTTCTCATCATCATCAATGCGCCCCATGGTATTGAGGTCAATTCCCGGAAATCGTTTCAGCATGCAGGCAATCAGGGGCTGGCACGTTTTCTGGTGATCAACAAATGCGATGCCGAAAACGTTCATCTGCCGGAACTGATGTCGCAGATTCGTGAACAGTTCGGGCCGGCCTGCGCACTGATGACGGTCCCCATGGGGATCGGTTCTGACATTCATGGCGTTCTTGACATCCGGCATCTTCCCGACACGCTTCCCCTGGATGCCGCGATCGACCCGCAGATGGTCCATCAGCAACTGCTCGATGCCGCTGTCGAAGCGGATGAGGAACTGATGGAACGCTATTTAAATGGTCAGCAGTTGACGGAAGATGAACTGGACGGAGCCATCTGCAAGGCGATTGTGCAGGGCACGCTGATTCCGGTGTTCTGCACCGCCGTGAAGTCCGACATTGGCGTGCAGGAACTGATGACGGCCCTTTCGAAATATGCCCCATCCCCGGCCCAGCTGCAGCGACACATTCTGCGCGACGGCACTGATCTGGAAGTCTGCAGCGACCCCCACGGAGCCCTGGTGGCACAGGTGGTCAAAACCCGCATGGATCCGTTTCTGTCGAAAATCAGCTATGTGCGAATTTATTCCGGCACTCTCAAACGCGATGACAACGTGCATGTCGTCGGCACATCGAAAACACTGCGGGTGCATCATCTGGTCGATGTGCAGGGAGGCCAGCACGAAAATGTCGACGAGGCCTGCGCCGGAAATCTGGTGGCCGTGACCCGGCTCGATGATCTGCACACCGGGGATGTCCTGTCCGACGGTTCGGACGAAATCACCATGCCGCCGATGGCTTATCCCCGTCCCATGTTTTCGCTGGCGGTCGAACCGAAGAGTCAGGCCGATCAGGCCAAAATCTCATCCGCGCTGAACAGGATTGAAGAAGAAGACCCGACGTTTCATGTCCATCGTGAGGAGCAGACGCATGAAATCGTGATGGAAGGGATGAGCGAACTGCATTTGCAGCTGATCCAGAACCGTCTGCATCAGCGCGATAAAGTGGACGTTGTCACCCATCCCCCCCGTATCCCGTACCGGGAAACCGTACAGGGAACCGCCGAAGGAAGTTATCGTCACAAGAAGCAGTCCGGCGGCTCAGGCCAGTTCGCCGAAGTGCATCTGCGGGTCTCGCACTGTCCGACCGATATCGACCCGGACGAATATTTCGTCAAGGAACGCTTTCCCAGCCTGCGGACATTTCATTACGACAAAGACCTGAATTCCTGCTTCGTCGATCGGGTGTCCGGTGGCTCGGTTCCCAACCAGTTCATCCCGGCTGTCGAGAAGGGAATTCGGGAACGGATGACTCAGGGCAGCCTGACCGGCTGCCAGATGCAGGATCTGGTTGTCGAACTGTTTTTCGGCAAGGACCATCCGGTCGACAGCAATGAGGCGGCCTTCAAAACGGCAGCCAGCATGTGTCTGCGCGAACTGATTGAGCAGGCACACCCGCAGTTGCTGGAACCGATCGTCCAGCTCGAGATCACCGTTCCGAGTCAGCGCATCGGGGAAATCTCCGGCGATCTGAACGCTCGACGCGGCCGCATGGAGGGGATGGAAGAACTGCCTGGCGGCTTTACGATGATTCATGCCCGGGTGCCGCTGGCGGAAGTCACCGTGTATGCCCGGACACTCTCCAGCCTGACGGCAGGGCAGGGGTCATTCACGATGGAATTTGCCGGATATGAACCGGTTCCTGCTCATGAACAGCAGCGGATTTCGAGTGCCCACCATGCTGCGCAGAAGCAGCACACCAATGGCCATGCCGGATAGATGCCTGACTTCTGCAGGAGCCGGGAATCGCTATGCGGCGAGGGACGTTTCGTCAGAACTCGCAGCCTCTTTCAGGGCACGAAACGTCAGTGAGTGCATCCGGAAAGAGCCACCGACTCAAGAACGAGTCACTCTGAATCCGGGCGTTTTCTGAAGGATGAATCCAGTGGGGATGAATCCCGCCGCTCGAAATTCGCGTGTCTTCTACTCATGGCACTCCGTGACGACCTGCCGGCGTTGAGCGGTTCGCCGTCGAATTGCAATGTCCATTTCCCCATGCGGCGATCTGTCATGCATTGCGGTTGATCACGGCAATCCATCACGGGCTGTGTCCCATCACGCTCAGCGTCCCGTCGAGCGGCGGAGTTGATCTCCGCCATCTTCCGAATGTCGAGCATGCAAGACAGTCCGTCACACGGCCCCGCGCTGTTTCAAATGGAAATCCGTATGACTGGGGCCATGACGCTTCGTTGTTCCCGTTCGCTTCAGGCTGCGAATTCGTCTTCATTCGTCAATGATCGCTTTTTGGGTGCCCCAGCCACCCGGCCGATGCCGGCGGGACTGAATCCCGCCGCTCAGAATGAGAATGCGCGACCATTCAACACGTTGCGATCTCTCACGCCCGGCGATCCATCACACGCGACGATCCATCACACGCGACGATCCATCACACGCGACGATCCATCACACGCGACGATCCATCACACGCGACGATCCATCACGCTCAGCGCTCCGACGAGCGGCGGAGTTGATCTCCGCCGTCCTCCCAGTGGCGATGATGCGTTCCCGTTGGTCATGTCTTCAATTCGGCGATGTCCGTCCGGTACATCATGCACCCGATTTCATCGCATGTTGCAGTCGGTCACACTCCGGCGGGGCTGAATCCTGCCGCTCAAGAGTGGGCAAATTTACCGGTCCGAAAATCCCCCGACACAAGCACCAGATTTTCCTCGAATCGGGCGCAGAAGAAGTTGCCAGGTTTCCCATCTTTGGGCCCCCTGAGACAGGCACGCGACAGTAACTATTTATATGATGGGGGATGTCATCTTTGGCGATGCCACTGGCTACCGCTTTGTCACAGCTGAAAATGGGGATCGAAAACGGCCTTTGCCCGACAACAACGGGTGATGTGCCGAGAGACCCCCACCCCGCCGTGACACGGCACTACCGGAAATTTCCATGTCTTGTCTGCGCGCTGGAATCTGGGTCGTGTTTTCCTGCTTGTGCCTGATCAGCAGCCTGAGCGCTGCAGAGCCGGCAGTCGATTTTCAGCGACAGGTTGCCCCGGTACTGAAGCAATATTGCGCCGGCTGCCACAACGATGCCGACCGGGAAGGCAACTTCTCTCTGGAATCCTATGCCTCTTTGCAGCAGGGCCTGAAAAAGAAGCCGGCAGTTCTGCCGGGTGATCCGCAGGGGAGTGTGTTGTGGAAGGTGATTTCCGGCGCGGCCGAACCTGCCATGCCCCCGGAAGGGGAAACGCCATTGCCTGCCGAAGCCCGCGAGTCGATTCGCCTCTGGATCGAACAGGGCTGTCACGGTCCGGCCGGGGCCGTGCCTGATCGACTCACGCTCAATGTTCCCCGGATTGCTCCCGGAACGCAGATGGCTCCTGTCACTTCGATCGCCATTTCCTCCGATGGAAAACGGCTGGCCGTGGCCCGTTATGGAAGCATTGCGCTGTTTCAGCGGACTGGCACCCGGCAGTCTCCTGCCTGGAAACCGGAGCGGGAACTGACAGGCCTGCCTGGAAAAGTCGAATCTGTTCACTTCTGCAGCCAGGGAACCCGCTTGCTCTCCGCCTCAGGCGTCACCGGCTCGGGGGGAGTCGCCACACTCTGGAATGTGCAGAACGGAGAACGGATTCGCAGCATCCCTGCACATCGCGATGTCATTTTCGACGCCGAAATCTCGCCGGATGAACAGATGATCGCCACCTGCAGCTATGATCGCGAAATTCATCTCTGGGAAGCCGCGACCGGAAAGCTGCTGCGGACTCTTTCCGGTCACAATGGAGCGGTGTATGACATTGCCTTCAGCCCGGACGGAAAAACCCTGGCCAGTGCCAGCGCGGATGACACCTGCAAGCTGTGGCGGGTCAGCGATGGGGAACGGCTCGATACACTCGGGCAGCCGCTGAAAGAGCAATATGCCATCACGTTTACGCCGGATCACCAGTTTGTCATTGCCGGCGGAGCAGACAATCGGATTCGATTCTGGAATCTGAAGTTCGGGGATCAGCCCGGCATCAATCCTCTGGTGATTGCGCGGTTCGCACACGAAGCCCCGGTCACCACGCTGTGCCTGTCTCCAGACGGCACCCGACTGATCTCGGCCGCGGAAGACCGCACGTTGAAAGTCTGGAGCACCGCCAATCTGACCGAAGACCAGTTGCTCACCGGGCAGTCGGATGTCGTCGAAACCGTGGTCTTTGTCCCGGGCGAAGACCGGTTCATTGTCGGCCGTCTGGATGGAAGCTGGGAAGAACTTCCGCTGCCGGCAGTCCGCAAACAGGCTCCCGCAACAGTCTCGACTGAAACGCCGGAGCCGACCGCCGCGCCGCCGGCCCAGGCACAGCCGGTCAAAGAGGTCGAACCGAATGATCAGTTCAGTCAGGCTGGCATTCTGTCGCTGCCGGCCAAAGTGACCGGCACACTCTTCAGCCCGGCCCCGGGAAGTGATGTGGACTATTTCCGCTTTCATGCCCAGGCCGGGGAGACCTGGATTGTGCAGATCGACACTCCCCGGGGAAAATCGCAGCTCGACTCTTATGTGGAAGTGCTGACAGCCGGCGGGCAGCCGATCGAACGGGCCATGCTGCAGGCCGTGCGCGATTCCTATTTTACCTTCCGGGGAAAAAACAGCAGCCAGTCCGATGATTTTCGAGTCTTTAACTGGGAAGAAATGGAAGTCAATCAGTTCCTGTACTGCAACGGCGAGGTCGTGAAGCTGTGGCGCACTCCGCGTGGGCCAGACTCGGGATTCGATGTCTATCCCGGCTCCAAAATGCGATGGAATTATTTCGATACCAGTGGACTCTCGCACGCCATGGGCGAACCGTGCTATATCGTGGAAGCTCACCCGCCAGGGACGGAATTGATTCCCAATGGCCTGCCGGTCTTTCGGGTGTATTACGCCAACGATGATGATCCCCGTCGAGACAATGGCAGCGATTCCAAGCTGATGTTTACCGCCCCTGCAGACGGAGACTATCTCATTGCGGTGCGCGACGTGCGCGGCATGGAGCAGGCCGATTTTGTCTACACTCTGAATGTTCGCGCTCCGTCCCCGGACTTCAAAGTGGCCTTGAGCAATCGCAAGCCGCAACTCATTCCCGGCAACCGTCGCGAAATCCGGTTTGTCGCCAGCCGTATGGATCAGTTCGACGGGCCCATCACGATCACCGCGACCGGCTTGCCTTCCGGATATGATTTTGACGGTCCGTTGCTCATTGAAACCGAAAACCTCGAGGCCCTGGGGGTGCTCTCCCTGGCTCCTGAAACAGCGGCTCCCGCTCCGGAACAGGTCCGGCAGATTCGTTTTGTGGCCACTGCAGAAGTCAACGGGCAGACCGTTTCGCACGAGATCCCCGGCTTTGAAGCAATCACATTCGAAAAAGATCCCGGATATCAGTTGACGATTCGGCCGACTCCGGGCGGAGCGACTCCGTTGCCTTCGTCCGCCGGAGCACTGGAGTTCGAGATCGATCCCGGTGAAACCATTCAGCTTGAAGTGGTGGCCGAACGGCAGGGGTTCCAGGAAATCATTGAATTTGGAAAAGCCGATTCCGGACGCAATCTTCCGCATGGGGTGTATGTCGACAACATTGGCCTGAACGGGCTGATGCTGCTGCCCGGCCAGACGGTCCGGACATTCTTCATCACGGCTTCCAGATGGACCCCGGAACAGACGCGCACGTTCCATCTGCAGGCAAGTGGAAAAAGCGGAACGGCGACACAGCCGGTGATTCTGCATGTCCGCAAACCGAACTCTGGAGCACGCGGCCAGCAGGCCGCAATAAAATAAGGGCCGGGTGTCCCGACTCTGCGAGCCGGGAGATTTGCATCGGCAGCCACCTGGAAAAATGACAGGGGGCATTCCGTCGGGCTCGCCCTGGCGGACAAGCCGGCCAGTGCCACCCGGCGGTCCCATGCTGAGTGGAGACCATGTTTTCCAGCAGAAATGCCGGCGGGACTGAATCCTGCTGCTCAGAGACAAGCAAATTCATCAGTCCCGCCCCCCTCCGACGCGGGCACCCGGACCGGGCAGACTGCTCGAAATCCGGGAATAAAATTCTGAAAATCTCTCACCGAATGTGAAAGGGAGCCTGGTTTCGCGGTTCAATCTTCAACAGTCTGACGGGCAGGGCAGGTGCTTGTTCTGTCAGACTGCAGGCAAAAGCCAGGCTTGCGCAACCCGTGAATGAAAAGTGCGGTACCGCAGCGGCTTTTGATGAAGCATGATCTCTTCACATTCTGACAGGAAACCCGGCATGTCAGACGGCGAGACAGAACAGCGTGGCTCCCCTCAGGAGATCGGCAGTATCCCTGCGTCCGAAAGGGCTCCCTGGCAGCAATCGGGGCGACTGAAGAACAGGCTGTACTGGCTGTTCGGCTTTCAGGCCGAGGTGAAACCCGGCGATTATGCACGCATCGGAATGGTGCTGATGCTGCTGAAGTATGCTGTCGAAGCCGGTGTGCTGCTGCTGGCGACCGGGTTGCTGCTGACTCCCCTGGAATTTTTGATTCCGTCGATGATTTTCCGGGAGCGGATTCTGGCTGGCATGCCGGAATCGCTGGGCTGGCTGTGGTTCCTCTGGACGTTGCCGTTCATGTGGATTGCCGTTTCATTGAGTGTCCGGCGCTCGGTCAACGCGGGAGGTTCTCCCTGGTTTGGCCTGATGGTGCTGGTGCCTGTCTTCAACCTGATCGCCATGGTGGTTCTGGCCTGCTGCCCGGAACGCCGGCGGGGAACAATCCGGGGAGAACTGCCCGTCGAACCGGCGCTGGCGCAAATTCAGTCGGCGCTGATCGGCATCATGGCAGGCGGGCTGCTGGCCGTGGGCATGGTGTTTGTGGGGATCTATCTCTTTCGTGATTACGGCGGTTCGGTCTTTCTGGGAACTCCGGTCATGGTCGGAGTCATCAGTTCCCTGATCTACAATCGTCAGGTCCCCCGCAGTGCCCTGGCCAGCATGTTTCTGGGCGTGCTGTCGGTGGCGATCTGCGGACTGATGCTGATTGCTTTTGCCCTGGAAGGAGCGATCTGCATTCTGATGGCCGCCCCGCTGGCACTGCCGCTGGGGGCGCTGGGAGGATTTGTCGGCAAAATCATCGCGACGACCGCCCGCCGGCCTGTGCGCGGCGCGGTCACTGCCATCGCACTGCTGCCAGGCTGGGCAGGAGTGGAATCGGTCTCCCATCCGGTGCGTGAATTTCAAATCATGACAGCCGTGGAAATTGATGCTCCGATCCAGAATGTCTGGGACACCATCATTGCCTTTCCCGACATCACGGCCCCGCCTCCCTGGTACTTCCATCTGGGGATCGCCTGTCCGGTGCGGGGGCGGATCGACGGTCATGGACCGGGAGCGGTGCGGCATTGCGAGTTTACAACCGGCACTTTTGTCGAACCGATTACCGTCTGGGATGAGCCGCATCGTCTGGCGTTTGATGTGGCCGAACAGCCACATGCCCTGCGCGAACTGAGTCCGTACCGGCATGTCCATCCGCCCCATCTGGAAGGTTATCTGGAAAGCACGCATGGTGAATTCGTGCTGCAGGAGCTTCCCGGAAACCGTACCCGCGTCGAAGGCCGGACGTGGTATCATTTTGAAATGTATCCGCAGCAGTACTGGACACTGTGGTCGGACCTGATGATTCTCCGGATTCACGAACGTGTGCTGAACCATGTCAAGCAGCATGCGGAACACCACTCATCTCTGGATGTGAACGAATGATTCCACTTTCCCGGTTTTTGAACTTTGCGATCGTCTGCCTGGGCCTGCTGAGTGCATCTGCACTGGCTGCCGAACCGGAAGTGCCTGCGACACTGATGACCCGTTGCGGCAAACTGCTGGTCGATGAAACCTTCGAACAGGTTCCGCCTCCCTATACAGGAAAGCCCAAAGGCTTCGCCAGCGGGTTTGCAGGCTGGCGCTATGACATGGGAAAACGTGCCGGTACCTGGAAAGTGAGTGATGGATCGCTGAACGGCGTCGAAACTCCGGGCGTCATGCATCCGGCCACGGCCTCGATCGGAGTGCCGTTTCGCAATGCAGTCATTGCCTGCGAAATTCAAATGGAAGATGTGCCGCTGCAGGGACGAAGAGGACGCAGCATTTCTGTGCGGGCGGTCGACGACAAAGATTATGTCTGCACGGTCGGAATCTGGCCGGGAGGTTTTCATATCCAGAAAGACGACAACGACCATGCCGGGCCGGATGTCAATGAACGGCTCGGACTCACGAAGGTCTCGAACCCGCTGGGAACATGGGTGCCGGTGGTCTTCGAGATTTATGGGGATGAAATGGTCGGCACCGTGAACGGTGTCAGCCTGACAGGGCGGCACCCGAATATTGATCGTGACAAACACAGTGTCATGTTTGTGATCAGCAATGAAGGTCGTGTGCGAAACGTGCGCATCTGGGAAGCACTGCCGCATCCTGACTGGGCCGCCAATAAGGCGAAACTTCCGGCTTCGTTGCCGCCTCCGATGAAATCAGAACAGAAAGAAAAATCGCAGACAAAGTGAGAAATGTCACACAGGGTAAAGCATCACGGGATCAGGTCTGCGTCTCGCTGAGCCATGGCACGATGCCCTGTATTTTGTCTTGTCAGTGATGTCGTTCTGAATGGGATTTCTGAGCGGCGGGGTGCATTCCCGCCGGCTTCACCCGTCAGAAATTCCTGCATTCAGAATGAATCTCGCTTCAACCGACGGCTCCTTCCGGCATGCACTCACTGACGTTTCGTGCTCTCGCAAGCGCTTCGCACTCTGATAAAACGTTACTCATCGCCCGGTGGAAAGCTGCCGATCCGGAAGTGACGTGTTCTTCGCTTTATCTGCGGGACAGCAGATCTTTGAGCGCGGCGGTCAGCTCGGTATGCCGATGCTGAAAACCGGCCTGCACGGCTCCCTGCGGCAGCACCCGGGCGCTGGACAGCAGCAGTTCTTCAGCCATTTCCCCCAGGAAAATTCGGGCGACAAGGGCCGGCAGTGGAATCAGGGCCGGGCGGTGCAGGACTTTTGATAAGGCCCGGGTAAATTCCCGGTTCGTCACCGGCTGCGGCGAGACACCATTGATCGGGCCAACGATGGATTCGTTTTCGATGCAGAACTGGTAGAGCCGGCAGATGTCATCCAGGCTGATCCAGCTCCAGTACTGGGAACCTCGTCCGATGACGCCTCCCAGGCAGGCTCTGAACTCAGGCAGCAGCGATCGCAAGGCGCCTCCGGCAGGGGTCAGCACCATGCCGGTGCGCACATGCACGACCCGCGTGAAGTTGCGGGCCGGATTGGCGGCATGTTCCCAGTCCTGGCAGACTTCGCTGAGAAATGTGGAGCCGGGGGGGCTGGATTCTGTCAGTTCGGTGCTGCCGCAGTTGCCATAATATCCGGTGGCCGAGGCCACGATGAACACCCGCGGTGGCACCGGCATGCGGGTAATGGCTTCCGCCATTCTGGCCGTACTGGAAATACGGCTGTCGTAGATGGTGTCTTTTTTGAACTCGTTCCAGCGGATGCCGCTGATCTTTTCGCCTGCCAGATGAATCAGGGCGTCGCAGCCTTCCAGAATTCCGGCATTCAGACGCCGACCGCCGGTGTCCCAATAGCGTTCCCGGGACGACCTGATGTCACTGCGCACCAGACGGATGACTGAATGCCCGCTTGCTTCCAGGAGTTGGACAAGATGTCGACCAATCAGACCGGTCGCTCCTGAAACGAAGACATTCATCCGTGGCATGCTCTCAGAAAAGTGTCCTGTTCTGACCTGACTCCGGGACGACAGATCTGAATCGCAATGTCATCGACGTGCGGAAGAAATGGCCCGGAAAACCGGAATGTTTCTGACCGAAGATCCAGATCGTTCTCTGGTTTATACCGTCTGAGCGGCTCTCATCGCCACACTGCTGGACTGCCGCACCTGCAGAAACAGCGAATCGTGTCGGTTTGCCGGTACAGAGCGCCAGCATGCGGATGCAGGGGAGTAACTGAGAGCCGCGAACAAAACCACTCAAGCAATGAGTATTTCCTTTCCGCGAGCGGATTGCGGAATATTTTGTTAGCGATTCTCAGGCCGCTCCCCCGGAGAAAGAGGCTTCGCGAAATACGGAGCGCGGAACGCCGGAGGGGCCTATCGAACCTGCGGGCGAATGACCGGCATCGCATTTTCGTCACTGCGCAGGCCGGATACGGCCGGAGTTCCCTGGGCATTGCGATAGTCTGGAGGAGTTGTCAGCACGGCTCCTCCCTGGGGACGAGGGGGCTTCTGACCCGGCGAGGAGCGTTGCGGGGCAGGGATCTGGCCTGCGGACTGTGACGCGGGCGCAGTCTGTCCGGAAGTCTGGGGCCAGGAGATCTGCGAGTTCTGGAAGGCCGGAGATTGCGGTGCCGACTGCATGGGAGTCTGGTTCTCGGCCTGCATGACCCCGGCGGTGGAATACTGCTGCTGTTGCTGCAGTTGTTGTTGCCGCTGCAGTTCTTGCTGCTGCTGGGGATCGAACAGTTGATACCCGGTCTGCAGGGCCTGGGCATTCAGAACGGATTCTTCTGGAATGGCAGGCTGGGCATGGGGCCAGGCAGGGGGCGTCTGGTTGTCGGGAAGTGCAGGAGGATGCGGAGTGTAAGTCATGCCCTGTGACTGCGGATAATAATACTGCGAGCCTGCTGACGGAGAGACCGACGCATTGACCGGCCCCTGATTCCAGTGGTCCTGCACTGGCTGATTCGCCTGTTTTCCGGCATTCCAGCGTTCGATTTCGTAGCCCTGCATGGCATTCCACGAAGACTGGGGAATATTGCTGTTGGCGATCGATGCGGGATCATACAGGTGTTCCGCACGATACTGCTCGGGAACATACATCGGGACCGTATTGGGAGGCATCTGCCCTCCCTGGGTGAAAGCGGGAGGCAGAACCGGCGTGGGGTTGGGCTGAAAACTCTGCGACAGGTGCGGACTCGGCTGTTCCTCGGGCCATTGACGCTGCGGCGGCGGAACATTCGCGTCGGCATAGTTCATTGTCCCCGCAGCCTGGGCCGAGACGGCCTGCTGATAGGACGGATACGATGTATCACCGGGCAGTCCCATTCCCATCCGGGCCGCCATGCGACTGGCCTGATCATAGGAATTCATGTCAGGTGAAACGGGCGCATTGGACGAAAAACCGGGGGTGTTTCCGAAGCCGGCCTGCTGTGGATTGGCAGGAAGATTTCCCGGCCGTTGGGTGGAAGGAACCTGTGCCGGCATCTGCGGCAGGGCTGCCATGTGCTGTTGCGGATTCCGCCCGGCCAGGGGACCGTTCTGCGGCATGCCAGGCTGCAGTGCCTGCTGGGGAGCCTGCTGGGAGAAGTTGCTGGCAGCCATACTCCCGGGCCCGGTTCCCGACATGGCCATTTGAGGCCGGTTGTTGAGGGCAGAGGGAACAGGCTGCTGCGCGCCGGCGGACTGGGGCAGGGCCGCATGCGTGGCCTGCTGAATCCGTGCGGCAGGATGCCCGCGCCATGGCTGCTGCGTGGCATTTGCCGACAAGGGCTGTGAATTCTCGGCATTCTCGTCCCGGCCTGCCTGCAGGCCGCCGGACTGGTATCCGGCAGGCTGCACCGGCGGGGGAGCCTGGGGAGACCCATTCATCGTCATGGCAGACGAAGGATATCCCGGCTCAGGCTGCATGGTGCTGGCCGAAAGATGCTGAATCGGCTGGGGGCCGGCGTTCACATCGCGAGTGACCGGAATTCCATTGGCCATGCCGGAGAAAATGTCGGTTCCCCCCATCTGGCCGGACATCGACGAGGCGGCGTCGCCTCCGGGGAGTCGGGTGATTTGCCGTGTCTGATTATCGATCAGCAGCGGGCCGGACTGGGGAGCTTTTTCATTGTCGATCTGAGCCAGTCTCGCCCGCAGAATTTCTTCTTCGGCAGGTCGGGCGGGAGGGAAGGCGGTGCTGGCGGGCCGATTGGCTCCGGCACTGGCCATTTGGGGCTGGGTGTCGCGGGCCTGCTGACGTTTCTGAATTTCATCAGCAATCCGTTCCCCCTGAGACCGGCCTGGCAGCAGTCGGTCGAGCAGATGAGGACGGCTGTCTGATTCGGGTTTTTCGCTCTTCAGAGTCGTTTGGGGAGGATTCTCGGCGAGGGCCTTCTGCACTTCGGAAGCCGGCAGAATCTGGGCATAAATTTCCTGGGCCTGCCCGGTTTTTCCCTGACGTGCCAAGGCATCGGCCAAATGACGGCGGGCCTTGACATTGTCGGGATTCGCCTGCAGGGCACGCTGTGAGTATTGCTCACTTTCTGAAAAGCGCTCCTGCAGGAAATAGGAATACCCCAGATCCCCGAGAAGGTCGGAATCGTTGGGATTCTGGGCCAGGGCCTGCTGATAGTGACGCTCGGCCAGCGTCCAGTTCTTTTCGAGATCCGCGATGATGGCCAGTCCGTGATGCGCCCGCAGATGCCGGGGATCCTGCGAGAGTACGGTCTCGAAATGCATTCTGGCCCGCGGGAGGCGGCGTTCATCCTGATCCTGGTACCAGGCTGCGACTTCCGACTGACCGGCCTGAATGTGTGAGTCGAGGCTGTCGACACGGGCCAAGGCTGACTGCGGAGCAGTTCCGCGTTCTCCGGGCGGAGTCACCGGTTCTTCCTGGCGAACCTGCTGCGGCGACGCATTGAGTTCCCAGGCGGCCATCTTGTCTGAGGTGGCGCAGCCGGCGAGGAATATCGCACACGGGAACAGGCAATGTGTCAGTCTTTTCATGAACAACCTCTGACAGCCCGTCCACACGAGGAGAATTCCCGTCTGTTCGAACCGAGGGGGATGCAAGTCAGCGGATCTGAAACCGGAAAATGTGGGAAACTTCGTGAAAAAACAGCAAAGCTGCCTGAGACAGGAATACAAAGGAGGGGAGACGGTGAATCAGGCAACTGCAGCCTGCTTTTGCCCGCGAAAGACGTTTGAGGAATGAAACGCCCTGAACCGCGTGTCAGAATGCATTCTCTGTTGAAATCCTGCGTTCTGACCAGACACGACCGTCCGCGCGGTTCTAGCGAAACACCGGCAGACTGTCGAGATCAATCAGACCGGAACATCCGTACTAATCAGTGGATCGGCAGAATTTGACAGTCGAGGAAGGGAGGGCATTTTTCCCAGAATTCGCCCCATATGCATTTCACCTGATGGCGTACATTTCGCCCGGTTTCGGAATGAGTTCCTGCAGGGATGAGGCCCTTGCGAGCCGCGGACTCGTTCAGGACATCGAATCCGGGGCGGCGGTGAAATGTTCCGGCGGAAACTGTGGTTAAGTTCTCTGCTGGATGAGCGTTGCGGAAGACCAGGGGAGGACGAGGGGGCTTATTCCCAGGTGTTGCCGAAGATCTGGGAAATCTGGGCATCACGCTGACGCGAGGCTTTGTCGGCAGCGGAACGGTGAGCGCGAATGGTTTCCAGTCCGGCGGTGTAGCAGCTTTTGTGCTGCAGGCGGAGCGCCCGCATGGCGAAATTTTCGGCCTGTTCATAGTCCTGGCGGTGGTCTGCCACGATCGCCAGATTGAACAGGGCGGCATGGTTGTCGGGTTCTTTGTCGAGAGCCTGCCGGAACATCTCTTCGGCCTGATCCCATTCGCCCTCCTGCGCGAGCAGCATGCCTGAACGCACTTCGCGCCGTCCCCGGGTCCACATTTCGCAGGCAGCCAGTTTGATTTCGGAATCGACCTCGTGCGGGGCCAGCATGGCCACAATGTCATCCACGCACTGCCGGGCCAGCTGTTCCAGAATCTCGGTCTGGGTGGGAATCTGGTCCCCGCGTTCGACCATGGCCTCGAAGTGGTGCGACACCTGCCGGTCGGCGCGAATTTCCCCGGATTCCACATCGACCAGCTTGAACTCCACGGTGACGGTGGCCTGCCGGACGGTGTTGTCGCGCAGTTCCGGAGCCACGACCGCCGGCCGCTGCGAGACCGACTCCCCGGCCAGCCGGAATGGAGACTTGCGCACCGGCTTGTCTTCGCAGCGATATTCGACCACGTTGCCGAGCACGACTCCGTCGACCCCTTCTGCACGGGCATTGCCCAGCAGGGCCTGAATCCTCTGATGTTCGGGGGATTGCTGAACCTTCTGCTGTTCAGGAGACTGCTGAATTTTCTCGCGTTCCGAGGGCTGAACGTGACTGACCTGCTTCAGCTCTTTTTCCGACTCCGATGGCGGCACAATGGTGTAGAAGTCGCTGGCCCAGAGCTGCCGGGACAGGTTGTCGGCCAGGCTGTCTCCCTGATCGCCGGAGAAACCGGCCACCATGATGCGGTCGAGGCTCGACACATCGAGCTGCGCAGGCGCCCAGAACTGGACCACCGCCGTGCGGATGCAGCCGCTTTGCAGCATGATCAACAGTGTCAGGGCAATCGCTGAACGCATCCGTGTAGCTCTTGCGACGTAAGGAACGCCATCTCACGCTTTGAGGCTGCCGGGGACCTGCCTGAACTCTCCGGAAGGCTGTCTCGGCACCGATCATCCGGCGGCATCTGGCCGTGACATCGCCTGCCAGGCACTTTACGATCTGGACTGTCCCGGGGGGCGGGTGAATCTTGAATTCGACCGCTCTGAAGTCTTTCAGGCCGTGGCCCCGGTTCGTGGTCCGCTGTCTGGTATCGTCCGGACGATGCCGTGCGAGTTCTGAAAAGCCCGGACGAGGGCCAGGCATTGTCCGAGTTCTGCCAATTGGATGGATTCCGTTGACTTTAACGACGCGCCCGCAATTGAATCGGCTGCTGGTGGCACTGTGCGCGCTGGGATGCCTGGTCAGTGGTCTTGCGATCGGACTGCTGGATTCCTGGAATAACCTGTGGTGTGGCAGTTTTGTGCGGTCATCGCTGCTGCTGGGAGCCTTCTGGCTGGGAATGCCGACGCAGGGACGGGCGGCGGCCTGGGCCGGGTTTTCCCCCAGCTGGGTTCTGGCGGGAATTGCCGCAGTTGTGCTGCTGGGAAGAGTGATCCGGCAGCCGCAGATTCTGCTGCCACTCATCGGGGCGGCCATGACACTGCTGTGGCTCTGGCCATTACTGGCCGGAAAACGCCGCTGACGAGAGCAGTGTCGACTCAAAAAATGAAGGGACTCAACGCAAAGTCCAGCAACGAATGACATTTCGTTATCACGTGCCACAAGTCCAATCCCTGGCAGGGGACTCGAGCAGGTTGCTCTTTCCAGTGCCCGGGTCGAGTCAGTGTCCAGACGGAGAATTTCACTCATTCCAGAGCGGCGGGATTCAGTCCCGCCGGGATTGCTGCTGGGAAGACGTGGTCCACAATCGGAGGGTGACCGATTGGAATGCCGGGTGCCCGGGCTCTGTGAGCCCGGGAATAATGCATGCGACCGGCTGCGATGCGTGATGAAATCTGCCGCGTGACTGACTGGAATGCGCGAGGAATTCCGGCGCGTGATGGATGGACGCATCGCTGCATGGAAGATGTGACCAACGGGAACACATCATCGGCACTTGGAAGACGGCGGAGTTCAACTCCGCCGCTCGGGGAGTCGTACCGGATGAGGAGCCAACGTGTGG
>Ga0182738_1000146_pt1 | contig 111608 bp, 92 predicted proteins | sample eDN5th30CBELigMG_FD_128876 | JGI IMG/M metagenome (GOLD analysis project Ga0182738, IMG submission 128876) | Enriched Miracle-Growth compost microbial communities from Emeryville, California, USA - eDNA 5th pass 30_C BE-Lig MG (version 2)... ... | reverse complement strand
CGACCTCACCAGGGTCTGGACAACCGCACCCCCTGGCAAGCCTTCACCTCTCGCCCCCACAGACCACTCTGAGACCATCTAAGAAACCCCGCTCAGTGGTCCGAATCAAAGGGTCCACCTCACGACCATCTCCATGAAGATCGGATTTTCATCGCCTGAATACTTCATACGAGTGTTTCGCAAGGCATACCATATGACGCCCAATCAGTATCGGATGGACTTCCGAAGCCGGGGGCTTCTCGAGCGAATCTCCGACTGACCGACAGCGCGATCTGTCGCAAAAGTACTATAGATTGACGCAAAAGCCTCTTGTGAGTGCATCTGTCCCAGCTTATGTTCGAGCTCTGAAGCAAAGAGCAACTTGCTCTGGCAGCCATCACTGTCTGGGCAAATCGTCGATGCGATGATCGGCATTTTCTTTCTGCTTGCTCGCTCTCTTTCTGCTCGCTGTTCGATCCGATTTTCATAACACCTGGGAGAATCGAAATGAAGAGGTCTGGAAAATTAGCTATACGATCAGGTTTTACGTTGATTGAACTGCTGGTAGTGATTGCAATTATTGGAGTGCTGATCGCATTGCTGCTTCCGGCTGTCCAGCAGGCGCGCGAGGCGGCACGGCGCAGCCAGTGTAAAAACAATCTGAAGCAGATCGGCCTGGCGATCCACAACTATCACGATACACACAATTGCTTCCCGCCGGGCTCCAGCAACAGCGGCCTGTACGCGATAGGCACGGTCCCCAACTGGCGTGCCATGATTTGGCCGCAACTCGACCAGACCAACTTGTATAACAGTATCGATTGGACAAGTGCCGGCAGAACGTTTACATCGGATGAGTGGGGCGGAGGTGTCCAAAACAGGAACTTGCTTCGAGGATATGTGATTGCTGCATATGCGTGTCCGTCAAGCGCGCTGGACACCAACCCCAATACTGGGACGTTTAACAGGAATATCGACCGGATTCAGGTGCCGATGTATGTCGGCATTGCTGGTGCAGTCAATCCTGAATTGGGTGTCCAGTATCCCGCCGGCCAAGTGGTAGGCATCGAAGGTTTCTTCGGATACCTTACAAACAACGGCACTCTCTTGTGGAATCAGATTACGCGCCTGCGCGATCTGACGGATGGCGCCTCCAATACCTTGGTGATAGGAGAGCAGTCCGGTCTGGTTGGAGAGACGGATCTTCGCTCCGGATACTTCGGCGGCTATGACGGGACGAGTTTCGAAGGCCCTGTGACGGCAACCACGCCCGCAATTGAGCAATGGGGATTGGGAGTGACGGCAATCCTCTATGCTCCGAATCGTCGGGCTTCAGCCTACGGATCGGATGCGACGTTTTGCAACAATACGATCCTGAATTCGTTTCATACAGGTGGAATTCATGGTTTGTTGGGAGACGGCTCGGTTCGCTTTCTCAGCGAGAACATTGACGGCGAGAGCTTGCGGCGGCTTGGTGCCCGCAATGATGCTCTAGTCCTTGGTGAATATTAGTGCTGCACCGCAACTCAGGGTTCGGGGCGATTCCTCGCGGTTCCGCTCAGTTGTCGCTTGCTTCACATTTTTCGACACGAAAATTGAGATGCGAGAGACGATTTCGTGCTTTGTCAACTTTAAAAAATCGGGTAGATCTTCACGTAAAGTCCAACAATGGAGGACGTTTCGCGATGATGCACCCTGAAACTAAGCCCTGATAGGGCATTAGTCTAAAGGATGATTATGTTACGCATCATGCAAATCCATCTCATGACAGGAGCGTGCGCTGTTCTGTTGTTGACGGTCGGTTGTGGACGATCTGATGGTCCGGAAACTGGTATCGTTGCTGGAGCGGTGACCTTTGAGGGAACCCCTTTTTCAGAGGGTCAAGTCGACTTTTTCTCGTCCTCCACAGGCGATGGAGCAATGGTTCCGCTTGCGGCTGACGGAACTTTCGCGATTGACACTCCCTTGCGCGTCGGTGAATACAAGGTCTCGGTTCGGCCACCGTCAGTCATCCCCGGCCAACCGTATCCCGAATCGAGAATCCCCAAGAAGTACCAGCGTCCGTCCACCTCCGGGCTGACGGTGATCGTGGAAAAGGGAAAGAACACCTGTCAGTTCGATTTGTAGCAGGGCCTTTTCACTCGAGATTTAAAGAGAGCCACGAACAAATCTGCCTGAAAACGAGAGATTTATTTTCCGCGAACAAGTTCATCGCAGGTTTTGTAAGTGGTTCTAAGTATATGAACCTTTAATCCAGTCTGGAATATTTATGGCATCTCATTTTTTCACATTCGCACGTTGTCTCCCCATTTTTTTATTGTTAAATCTGCCGGGCTTGGGAGCAGACAACAAGCAGTTGCTGCGGGAGCAGTTTCATGTTTCGGACAAGACGTTGGTCGCATGGGCCATCCCTTCCGATCTGAGACAACGTGGTTCCGGAATTCTGACTCTTCAGGAAGACAGCCGTTTTGATTCCATCGTCTTGGGGGAAATCGAAGCGGGGAAGTGGATGCCTGGAAGCGACATGTTTTATCGGACGCATCGAGTGCAGTCGCGATGGGACCTGGAAACCGAAACCACGCAGCACACCAAGATTCCTCTCTGCCTGGCAATTGTCTACAAAGGTAATTCGGTGACGATGTATCGCAACGGCCGACGATATTGCAGCTATGAAGTGGAGAGTCAGCAACCATTTAATAATAGGAGTGAAATTGTCGCCGGTTTACGCCTGTCGACCGGGAGTTACGGTCCATTCGCGGGGATCATTGATGAGATACGCCTTTATGGCATCGCTCTGACGGACGATGAAGTCGCGTCGCTCGAATTACATAAGCATTCTGAGCCGGTTCCCGCAGCTTGCTGGAGATTCGAGGAAGGCAGCCTGACGGACGAACAAAGATTATTTCTGGATGGAGAACTTCATGGCAATGCTAAAATCGTTGATGGAAAATTAATCCTGGATGGTACCAATGACAGCCATTTTATTGCGAGGCTGGTGGAACCCTGGAAGCCGGCGGCAATCCAGGCTGGGTTTTACACACCGCGAAGAGTGGGGGGCATGTGGGACACCTGGGTCTACTACTACAAAGGGATTTGGTATCAGTATTACCTGGCTGGAAATCGCGGGAGTTGGGACGGTTTCGAACTCATGACATCGCCGGACGGCGTACACTGGAAGCAGTTTGACAATCCGGTTCTCAAACCGCGCGCGGGCACGACGTGGATGGGAACCGGACACATTATCGAAGGTCCGAATTTTGACAAGCAGCCCCATTGGATCATGAACTACTCAGAATGGTTTGGAGACAAGCAGGATATCATGTTCGCCACTTCTGACGATTTGATTCATTGGAAAAAGGTGGATGAATCGAATCGCTTCACTCAGGATACGAGATGGTATCTCGCAAAGGGCCGATGGGATTGCATTGACTCCATTAACATTGATGGCACGTATCACGGTTATTTCACCGCCGACCCTGATCCCACGAAGAATCCGTCTCCTGTCTGCGGTTTCGGGCACGCGGAATCTCAGGATGGGGTTCACTGGAGGGCAGCAGCGCCAGTGTCTGGAAATATCACGGGAGAATTCGGTGGAATCCAGAAGATCGGCGAGAAATATTATATTACCATCAGTGAAGGGCGTATTGCATGTTCAGAGTCTCACCTCGGCCCTTTTATCGCCCAATCCAAAAACCCAAACATGTTTGACCCGGGGTTCGACATGTATTTCCCCAGGTTTGTTCACAATCCTCCCGTGGACGCAACGCTCGATAAAAATGGAGTATTAGTCAATCACTTTTATATGGGAGGCATGGGGGTGTTTTCCGCCCCTCTGAAAGCCGTGGAAATTGATCATGAAGGCATTCTGCGATTGAAGTGGTGGAAGGGGAATGAGAAATTAAAAAGAATCGCCGCTGCGGTCGGATTTGAACAGCAGGGGGCTCGCGATGCGCAAGTGAGTTTCCTGTCAAATCGATTTGATCCGAACGAATCCGCCGTCGTCGAGGCAGCTCTTTCACTGTCCAGCGACCCTCCCGAGAAAACATCGGCCGGGTTCTATTTTGACCAGGGTGATGGAACCGGATCTGTCTTGCTGGTCAATCAATCCGAAGCTGTCTTTGGAACCATGGCTCAAGATGGAAGCGGTTTGAAGATCAACGTCCGCTGTCGCCGTGATATGGCTTTCGGTTCGAGTGGAACGCTTCGAATTGTGTTTCATAAAGACCTGATGGAAGCCTATTTGAACGATTATCTGGTCATGCTCAAGCGAGTTCCATGGAATGGGAGACTAGGGCTTGTCGGTGAATCGAGCAGCCTCCACGCATGGAAAAGTGATCTTATTAAATAGCGACGTAGGATCCGCTGTGCGGACGACCGCTAGATGTGGTTCGCGGGTGGCCCAGGTGGCTGGCAACTCTTGGGTCGGCGGAGTGTGTGAGAGGTCGCGGGAAGACTTCCCCGTGCGTCAGGGATGCGTGCAGACAGAGCCGCTTCTTACAGCTTCGCAGCCCCGGAAGAATCTTCCGGGGCTACCTGCGAACCTATTTTGCTGGTGATAAGCTCAGAGAAGCTGGGGGGAGCACGATTAGCAGGGACTTCGGTTGGTCGTTTACAACGCGTCGCACCTTCAGAATGATGGCTGGTTCGTTCCGCAGGTCTTGTAATGCCTGTGTCAGTTCCTGCGGCGAATTCACCGGCTGGCGGGCCACTTCTTCGATCACGTCGTAAAGTTGCAATCCCTCTGCCGCAATCGTGGTTTCCGGGAGCGAACCGACCAGGACTCCTTGCTGGTTGTGAGCGTACCCAGCTTGGATCGCGACTCTCGAACTGATCGGCAGGACCGACAGGGAACCATTGGAAGAGTGTGGAGCAGAGTGCTGGCTGGTCGGTTGTGCGGGATCGCGACGTGGGGCAGGGGAGGCTGGAGCACGTTTTTCTGCTTCCGGTTTTTCCGCAAGGATGACGGTCAGCGAAGACTGCTTGCCCGCCCGCAGGACAATCACCCGCACCTGTTTGTGCACCGGGGTGACGCTCACTTTATTAATCAGATCGCGGTAATCTTTGACCTCCAGGCCGTCAAAATTCACGATGATATCATCAGCTCGAATACCGGCCTGGGCGGCGGGGGTGTTCATCATCACCTTGGTGACATGCGCTCCCAGTTTGCGGTCCAGGCCATAGCGCCGGGCAGATTCGAAGTTGAAGTTTTCGTCCAGCTGCACGCCCAGGTATCCTCGTCGTACCTGACCATAATCCAGCAGTTGCATGACGACAAACCTCACCAGGTTGCTGGGGATGCTGAAGCCGATCCCTTCATTTCCGCCCCCTTGTGAAGCAATTGCGGTATTGATCCCGACAACTCGGCCGTCCAGATCGATCAACGGCCCTCCACTATTGCCGGGATTGATGGCAGCATCCGTCTGCAGAAAGTCCTGGTTAATCACATTGCGACCGGGAAGTTCCAGTGACCGGCGTCCTTTGGCACTGATAATGCCCAGCGTCACGGACTCGGTGAGACCAAACGGACTCCCCATGGCCAGAACAAAATGTCCGATGTCCAGGTTGTCGCTGTCGCCGAACTGTGCGGTTTGAATTTCAATTTCGGGGACGCGCAGGACCGCCAGATCGGTATCGGAATCTTCGAGTTTTTCCGTCGGCTTCAGGACTCGACCATCATTGAGGTGGATATCGATCTGATTCAGGCCGGCACCTTCAACCACATGCCGATTCGTAATGACGAACAACTCTTTGGTTTGCGGATTGCGCATGATGACGCCGGAGCCGGTCTCTTCCACGTCCCCGGATTTTCCAGGGTGGATGCTTTCGATGTTCACGACCGAAGGCATCGTCCGCGCCGTCACGCTTGCCAGATTGCGGCCGGCCTGACGAAGTACTTCCATCTGGTCATCGGCAGCATAGCGAACAGTTTGCGGTTCCGTATTCTGTGCCAGAATCACGCGCCCGGGCGCCATCCAGACCAACCCGGCAAGCAATCCGAAAATGAAAGCAGAAGGGGATGGTTGACGCATCTAAAAACTTCCTGTATCGAAGGTCGAGCAAGTTGCTCTGGCCTGGGCCCGCGCAGCGCGTGTCTCGATTGATGAAAGACGACTCGCCGCGTGGCGGACCGCGATCGATGCGGGAGTCATGCGCTCTACTCCGGGCTCAGGCCATCTCTGACCAGGACTGACGCGGAACGAGATTCATCATTCCGCTTCCAGATGCAGATCTCGCATTGTCAATTCCCGGTCCGAGTCGCGGGCCTGAAATTCCCAGGCGGATTCCCAATTCGGTTCTACTTCACCTTGTTCGCGACGGTCCTCATAGGCCCGCTGGCAGGTAATACAGCACGCAGTGTGAGGAAGTGCCTGCAATCGGGCAATGGGAATTCTGGTCCCACAACGCTCGCATTGCCCATAGGTCCCGTTGCGAATGGATTCGATCGCCTTTTCAACTCGAACCAATTCACGGCTTTCCAGCGAAACCAGCTGAGATTCCAGCTCCTTTTCCGCATCATGAAAAGCCATGTCGCCGGTATCTCCCCCCACGTTTTCCTGGAAATCCGTTCGTGGCAGAGAAAGCTTCTCTCGCAATTTGTCTCGTTGGGCCGTTAACCGTTCGTGGAGTCGCAGCAGTGCATCTTTTCTGGCCATGATCGTCCCCCCTTTGACAACGGACAGCTGAAGTCAGCCAGTCCGGATAATTCTGCTTATTTCAGCCTGCCCGCCATGGCCGCTGATCGAACCATGAAAGGGCAGGGTGATCGAAACGTCAGAATTTTACGCCGCCGGGATTTTTTATGAGGCCAAAACTCTTCTATATTTATAAATTATTTGTAGTTATGAGCTTACGGTGATGCCAAAAACTGAAAATACCACAAAATTGCTGATTTTTCGTATTTATGAACCAAAATGGCTTTTCTGATTCTGATTCTGTTCGATCTGCTGGGCGGTGACATTTCTCTGAGAAGCAGCCTTCTGAGAAGCAGGCTGTGGTGCAGAGAGGGGCTTGGCCACGGGCGAGGTTTCCGCAGTTGGAGTCTGCAGCCCGGAAAAGGTACTGTGGCCAGCGGGCAGGACTTGTGATTCTTCACGGACCGGCAGGCTGTCCGATGGTTCCGCAGTGGCCGACTGCTGCTGGCGGACATGTGCCAGCCAGTTTTGAGCAGCCACCAGTTCGGGTTTCTTGGTCACCGCCAGAGCAAAATGTCGTTCGGCATCCTGCAGGTTTCCTTGTTGTTGAAGAATGAGTCCCACGTTGTAATGGGCTTCAGCGTCCCCCACGGTGCGAATGAAGTGAGGCAAGGCAGCATCCACTTTTCCGGTATGGACCAGTGCAACCGCCAGGGCATATCGGGACTGGGTATCATCCGGCTCTGCCAGCATGGCCTTGGTCAAGGCTTCCCGGGCTTCCTCCCACCGTTCCTGTGAAGCATAGAATTGCCCCAGGCTATAGTGTGCGCGGGATGAAGTGGGGGCGACTTTTGCAGCCTTCTTGTACCCCAGTTCCGCCTGATCCAGATGGCCCATTTCCTGATCCAGCCGCGCCAGTCCGATCAGGGCTTCCACCTCTTTGGGTTGCAGTTCCACCGCTTCGGCATAGCTCTTACGGGCTTCTGCCAGTTGCCCGGTCTCTTCCATTAACCGGCCATAAGCCACTTTCAGGCGAGCGGGATTTTTCGGATCGTTGGGAGCAGCCGGCACCTTTTCTTCATAGGAAGCCTGATGCACCTTCGGTTTGGTGAGAGATTTCCAGGCGGACGAAGGGGATGGGGGCGTAATGGTAATACAGCCGCTCACCGAAGAGAGGACAACGCATCCGGCAATCAATGCCATTGTCTGCCGGACTGGGTATATCACTGATCGTCTCCTGAATCCATTCATTGTGCATCCCGAACGACCATGTGCCTGTCCACGAGAATCACTGTCTGCCTGAATGACTATTCGAATGTTTTGTCAACTTAGAGCGCATTAACCCCAGATCGCATTAACCCCATACAGGCCGATTTATCGTTTCGCTATCCTTTATAGCGAAACGATAAATCGTTGGATTTTCTCCGTAAGTCTCCACACCTATGATGGACAATACGGAAGTGAGACGCTCTATACGGATGAATGTACTCTAATGGGAAACTTGCGGCCCCCCCAGACATTCCTGAAACGCTTCGAAGACAATCTTCTCACTGAGATGTGGTCGCTCTCCTCTAAATCGACAAATCGCCTCGATCACATCCATTAAATCACGGGGATCGCTCGCTTTCGGAGGACTTTCTGCAGCGTATTGTGTCGTGAGGAGCCGCGAAACGATCCAGTCGTCGTATTTCATATTCCGTTCTTCGCAGACATGCCGAAAAATCTCGCGATATTGATGTTCGCTGGGAGAGCCGATTTCCAATTTGTGGCGAATTCGTCTGAGAAATGAAGCATCGACCAGATCCTCCGGACGGAGATTGGTCGAGAAAATCGTCAGTTGCTCAAATGGGACCGTAAATTTCTTGCCGGTACTCAATGTCAACGAATCGGTTCGCTCTTCCAGCGGCAGAATCCACCGGTTCAGCAATTGCGGCGCAGGGACGAGTTGCCGTCCAAAGTCGTCCAGCAGAAAGACACCTCCATTCGCCTTCAAATGCAATGGGGCGGTGTAAAAGCCGCTGGCTGCATGAAATTGTAAATCCAGCATTTCCAGGCTCAATTCGCCTCCCGAAATGACGACCGGCCGACGAACCGGTCGCCAGCGCAAGTCCGGATCTCCCTCTTCCGGAGATTCTTCTTCGATCTGCTTCAACTGATCTGTGTCCCTGGGCGGCAAATGCACCGGACGATGAACATTGGGATCAAACAGCGAAATGATCTGATTATCGACCGTAAAGGCATAGGGAACATAAATCGTTCCGCCACTTTCGTTCAACCACCGTCCCAGCCCTTTGGCGATCACGGTCTTCCCATTCCCGGGAGGTCCATATAGAAATATGGACTGCCCGCTGCAGACCGCTGGCCCCAGTCTTTGCAGCAATTCCGGGTCGAGGACCAGGTTGTGCAATGCCGACTGCAATTGTTGCCAGTTCAACGACAGGTTTTTCACTGCCTGCACCCGGCATTGCCGGGTGTACTGGTCAAGTGACACCGGGGCTGGACCGACATACCGACAGATTTCAAATGCGTCTCGAGCGCGATTGCGTCCCAGCTCTGTCAGTAAATATCGATAACTTAGCGGGCCAACCATCTCCGCCGAGGTCACCTCAACCGCCCGTTCCGCCTTCAGAAAGCTCAATGCTTCCGAAAGCACGCTAAAGGGTAACCGAATCTGCCGGCTGATCTCAAAACCGGTCAACGTCCCGTTCAGATACATCAGCTTCAGGACCAGATCGGTAAGCTGGGCCAGACCAATTCCCGCAGCTTCGAGACTGTCGGGCGCCCGAGGCGGCTCAACCTGAAATCCCCCGGATTCCTCAACTTTAAAATCTTCAACCGCCTGAAGAGGGGCAGCGTCGAAAGGGGCAACATCGGCCTGATTTTCGGGATGAATCGTCTCGCACAGATCCCGCACCTGTTGCACGATCCGCTCATAGACATCAGCGGGCAAATCGACAGCCTCGGGGATCGAGGTCAGGTCATTGTCAGGCGCTGCGCCTGCGTTGTCCGGATGTGAAGAGAAGGGACCGTAGGACATTAGGGGTAAATTTAGGGGTTAGGGGTTAGGGGTTAGGGTTTAGTAGTTAGTAGTTATATGTGTGGAGACTTGCGGAGAAAATCAACGATTTATCGTTTCGCAACAGAGGACAGCGAAACAATAAATCGACCCATACGGGGTGAATGCGCTCTAAAGGGGTGAATGCGCTCTAAGGACGTGGGGCGTCACTGTGTGTTGTTTCCGCTGCCGGTCTCGCCTGCTGTTTTGGAAAGGATGGGGAGGGGCATGTTCTCCTGGGCATTGGTGAAGATGCTCTGCACCTCGGCGGCGGGTCGACCAACGGGTTGGGTCGTTCGCAGGGCGATCTGAATACCAGGATTTGCTCCGGCCAGTTGAGCGATCTCACGCTGCACATTGGCTGTGCGAAGACTGTTCTTTTCCGGATCGCGAGATTGGGCAATGCTCACTTGCTGATGTTCCGCGGGAACGCTGGAGACAATCCAGTTCAGATGGACCCGTCCGGAACTGTTCAGTTCGTTGGTGACCGGGTCAAAGTGATAGTCATGGAGTGTCGTCTGCTCCAGCCAGCCGTTCGAGACCTGAATATTCACAAAGGCTGCGACCGCTTCACGATCCTGACAAAGATAAGGATGCGGCCAGTAATGAGCATGATGGTACTTATGCACAAAGGTCTGTGACGGGCCGACCGGCCGTGGCTGCGGAGGCCATACTTTGCCGAACTTATAAACCTGACGCCCACCTGGTGGATCGTTGGCGTGCATTTCGTAATATTCTTTTGATCCCCAGTGTGGTCCATCCTTGCTGGAGAAAAACGGCCAGTCCGCACGAGTCGTGGGTGTCGCTGCCAGGATCGCCAGCAGGCTGCCAATGATCGTCCATCGAGACATTCAGACACTCCCTTGAAACAACTCTTTTAGACGATTGCTTTATTAGCTCTAAAAGTTCGGATCAACCTTAACGTCAAGTCCGACAACTGAGGACGTTTTGCGATGACGCACCCTAAAACTAGAGCGCATTCACCCCGTACAGGCCGCGTTCCGCCACGCGGCGAGTTGCGTTTCATCAGTCGAAACGCGCGCTGCGCGGGCCCAGGCCAGAGCAACTTGCTCTAAGCCATAACACGGCACGATGGACATCCCCATTGGGAACTCGTCCATGGTTTGTTATCGGCAACCGGTTGTGCCGATCGTAACGACAATTCTCAGTCGGTCGGTAATCGCTCAGCCAGAACGACCGCTTACAAAAAATCCCGCGGGCGCGAGGACGCCAACGGGATTCGAAAACCAGTATTGTGATCGTGGATCAGGCAGCTCGACGCATTGGCAGCACAGTCCGGCCGTCGATCTCTGCGAAGACACGTTGCAGACCTTCGACCACCCGAATCTGACGTTCTTCGCCCAGTTCGGCATAGATCGGCAGGGCGATTGTTTCCTGAGCGGCTTTTTCGGCTTCCGGCAACTGGCCAGCCCGGTATTGCAGATTCGAGAAGCATTCCTGCAGGTGCAACGGGCGTGGATAGTAAATCGCACAACCGACGCCTTGTTTCCTTAAAGCTGCCAGGACTTCATCCCGCAGCCCGTCTTTCACTCGTACGACATACTGATTGTAGACGTGATGCCGGGCGGAGAGTTCGCTGGGGAGTTCCAGTCGGTCTGTGAGCCCGCATTCAGAAAACAGTTTCTGATAACGCCCTGCGTTTTCGCGACGCCCTTTCGACCAGTCGTTCAGATACCGTAATTTCACGGACAGAACAGCTGCCTGCAGAGCATCCAGACGGCTGTTCAGTCCGACTTCCAGATGATTGTATCCGCCAAAGTCTCCATGCACGCGGAGACGTTTGAGTCGATTGGCCAGGTCCCGGTCATCCGTGGTGATCATTCCGCCGTCCCCCGCGCCACCCAGATTTTTAGTGGGGAAGAAGCTGAAGCAACCCATCGTCCCCAGAACTCCCGCCTGACGACCGTTGTATCCAGATCCAATGGCCTGGGCTGCGTCTTCAATCACCGGCAGGTGATGATGCACTGCGGTGCGCCAAATGGGGTCCATGTCCGCCGTTTGTCCATACAGATGCACCGGCAGAATCGCCCGGGTGCGACTGGTAATGGCCGCTTCCACAGCTTCCGGCTTCAGGTTGTAGCTGACCGGATCAATATCCACGAACACGGGACGAGCCCCGGCCCGGACAATACAGCTGGCGGTGGCGAAGAAGCTGTACGGAGTCGTAATCACTTCGTCGCCCGGCCCGATCCCCAAAGCCATCAGGGCCAGGAGCAGGGCATCTGTTCCGGATGCACATCCGATAGCATGTCGGGCATCGACATACTGGGCAATCTCTGCTTCAAAGGTTTCAACTTCTTCACCGAGGACAAAGGTCTGCCGCTCAAAAACGCGGTGGACAGCCTCCTGAATCTCGGGGCGAATGGTCTGATACTGTTCCACCAGATCGATCAGCGGAACCGGTGCCGGTCCCACAGGTGCATTGGCTGCATGGGATTCATGTGGGCGAGACAGTGAAAGAATTTTCGACATCAGCGACTCCATTCGCTAGCTTTCGTCATCCCGCGATCTGTGCGGGCGGGGGGGACAGTAAGGCCGATTTCCGTCTCTGTCAAGATGTGCATCAGGACGTGAAACATGCTGCCTCATAATCGGCATGGTCAGCCTGTCCAGATGATTTCAATTTGACTAAAGTTCGCGCTTCCCAGGATTGAGCAGAGCCTGCTCCGCATCTCTCTTGTAGAAGTTTGTGCGTGTTTCTGTGCGTTCAAGCCCATACGTGAAAAGGGGTTACATGTCGCGGATTGCGTTTTTCGAAGATCAGGCCGCCTCTCAGTTCTCCCCACTGGCGCTCTTGCGGCCGGTTTTCGAGCTCCTTTGTGGACATTTCTCAAATCGAGAACGCTGCTGCTCTCGCTTTGGAGATTCTGAATGGGGGGCCGTCGTCCGACCAGAACTCGCGGAGTCCTATGCGGAAGAACATCCGCAGGCGGCTGTCAATCAGGATGACTGGTTACAGCAGGGGCCAATCGTTCTGGTGAATGGACGCTGTCTGGTCGAACCGGACCAGTTATTCGCATTGCAACCCAATACTGCTGCGTGGATTGGGGAGACGTTGGCTGCCATTCATCTCTCTGCAACGCAGGCACTCACCACGGATGCGATTCTGCAGGGGGAGACCGTTCTGGAAATCGCAAGAGGGATCTCTTCGGTACAGGTCAGCGGGACGGTTCTGTCTTATCCCTGGGACTTGATTTCTGAGAATTCCCGGTGGCTGTGCGATGATTTCAGTCAACGTTCAAAACCTGCGGGAATCACGGCACTTGATTCCCGCGTGGCGATCATGGGCTCGGTGGAGCAGGTGTTTATTGACGCATCTGCCCGGTTGGATCCGTTTATTGTGATCGATGCCACGTCCGGTCCGGTCTGGATCGACCGGGATGTCCGAATTCAGGCATTTACCCGAATTGAAGGCCCCGCGTACATCGGACCTCAAACGGAGTTATTCCGGGCAAATGTCCGGGCCGGTTGCAGCTTCGGTCCGGTCTGTCGTCTGGGGGGTGAAATCGAAGAAAGTATCGTTCACGGGTATGCCAACAAATATCATGATGGTTTTCTGGGACACAGTTACGTTTGTCCCTGGGTCAATCTGGGGGCCCTGACAACGAACAGCGATCTGAAGAACGACTATTCCAACGTCAGCGTCCCGCTGACGGGCGAGAGTATCAAATCCGGTTCCCGCAAAGTGGGCTGTTTTATTGGAGACCACACAAAAACCGCACTGGGCAGCCTGTTTAATACCGGGTCTTCCATTGGTGTCATGAGCCTGATTCTACCTGCGGGGGAACTGCTGCCCAAACATCTTCCCAGCTTCACACGTTTCTGGCATGGAAAAATCGAGCCACTTCCCAACGGAATCCAGTCCAGCCTGGAGACCGCACAAGTGGCCATGTCCCGACGCGACAAGTCATTGACACCCGCCATGGAACGGCTGCTGCAGTCTCTGCATGCCCGCACCGAAGCCGAACGGCAAAAAGCCATTTCACGCACCGTTTAGAGCAAGTTGCTCTGGCCTGTGCCCGCGCAGTGAGCGTTTCGCCTGATGAAACGCAACTTGCCGCGTGGCGGAACGCGGTCTATGCGGGAGTAATGCGATCTTCGCAGCCCTCAATCCGGCAGAGTTCGAGAAGTGTTTGCTCAACTGGATCACCTCACTGCAGGAAATCACTGGGGGCCAGATCGTCGCCATCGACGGCAAGACGCTGCGGGAGAGCTATGACAAAGCGTCCAGCAAGTCAGCGATTCACATGGTCAGTGCCTGGGTCAGTGCCAACCACATCAGCTTGAGGCAAGTAAGTGGTCGTGGACGAGAAGAGCAGCGAGATCACTGCCATTCCGAAACTGTTGGAAATGCTGGAGATTTCCGGCTCTCTGGTCACCATTGACGCCCTGGGCTGCCAGACGGAAATTGCCGAGAAGATTGTCACCCCAGAAGCGGATTATGTGCTGGCGGTGAAGGGGAACCAGCCGACGGACGCTGCTGGCCGGCATCGAGTCGTTCTTCATGGATCACCTGAACGATGAGTTTGCCCTTATTCGTCGGTGACGCAGCCTTCGCTGGCGCTTTTGACATTTTTGATGTATTTGTAAAGCGTCCCGCGAGTGGCGGGATAGGGGGGAGCGGTCCAGGCAGCTCGGCGTTTTTCGAGTTCTGCGTCGGAAAGATCGACATTGACCTCGTTGGTTTCCGCATCAATGGTGATGACGTCTCCATTCTGGAGTAATCCGATCGGTCCCCCTTCCTGGGCTTCCGGGGTGATGTGTCCAATGATGAATCCGTGTGATCCGCCCGAGAAGCGGCCGTCCGTCAGCATCGCCACTTTGTCACCCAGCCCAGCCCCCATCAATGCACTGGTGGGTGTGAGCATCTCGGGCATGCCGGGACCTCCCTTGGGGCCTTCATATCGAATCACCACGACTTCGCCCCCTTTGATCTCCTTGTTCTCCAGCCCGCGCAGCATGTCTTCTTCACGGTTATAGCAGAGTGCGGGGCCGGTGAATTTCAGACCTTCTTTGCCGGTGATCTTGGCGACCGCTCCCGAGGGAGCCACATTTCCACGCATGATCCGCAAATGCCCCGTCTTCTTGATGGGATGTTGCAGGTCGTGCACCACGCTTTGTCCACGTTGCAGTGCCTGGACTTGTTCCAGATTTTCCCCCAGCGTCTTGCCCGTGACAGTCAGGCAGTTGCCGTCGATCAGACCTTCTTCCAGCAGATACTTCAACACGGCGGGAGTCCCTCCCACATTATGCAGATCTTCCATCACAAACTGTCCCGATGGTTTCAGGTCTGCCAGAAATGGAATGTGATCCGAAACCTTCTGGAAATCGTCGATTGTCAGGGGGACGTCCACGCTACGGGCAATGGCGAGCAGATGCAGCACGGCATTGGTCGATCCTCCTAAGGCCATCGTGATGACCATCGCATTTTCCAGGGCGGCCCGGGTGATGATGTCTCGCGGCTTGATATCTTTTTCCAGCAGATTGCGGATGGCTGCTCCCGCATTGAAACATTCTGCATATTTCTTCGGGTCCACAGCAGGGGTGGAGGAAGAGAAGGGGAGGGACATGCCCATGGCTTCAATGGCACTGGACATCGTATTGGCGGTATACATACCTCCGCAGGCGCCGGCACCGGGACAGGCATGCCGCACGATGTCCTGTCGTTCTTCATCGCTGATGGCACCGGCGATGTACTGGCCATATGCCTGAAAGGCCGAGACGATATCCAACTTCGTCCCCTTGATGCCGCAGCCGGGCTTGATCGTTCCTCCGTAGACCATCAATGAGGGCCGGTTCAATCGCCCCATGGCCATGATGCAGCCAGGCATGTTTTTATCGCAACCAGGCAGGGTGATCAGGGCATCGTACCATTGGGCTCCCATCACGGTCTCGATGGAGTCCGCAATGAGATCACGCGACTGCAATGAGTAGCTCATGCCATCTGTTCCCATGGAGATGCCGTCACTGACTCCAATGGTATTGAATCGCATGCCGATCAGGTCGGCTGCCTGAACTCCCTCTTTGACACGACCCGCCAGATCCAGCAGGTGCATATTGCAGGAGTTCCCTTCGTACCAGCAGCTGGCAATTCCCACCTGGGCCTTACTCATGTCCGCTTCGGTCATGCCGGTGGCATACAGCATGGCCTGCGAAGCCCCTTGAGCACGGGGTTGGGTGATGCGGGAAGAAATTTTGTTGAGCTGGGTCATGGTCAAAATCGTTACGTCAAATGAAATTCAAGACAAGCACGCAGCCTCAGCCGGCGCAGGGGTGACGAATCAATACGAAGACTCCAGTGTGACGATTCTGGATTTCAGAGTCGAGCGATCCTGAGAAAGGGAAATGTCCAGGAAATGTTCAGAGGAGAATCACAAGCTGGAGCAAGTTGCTCTGGACCAGGTTCGCGTGGCGCAAGTTTTTTGATGAAAAGCAACTCGTCGCGTGACGGAACATGGACGATGCGGGGTGAAGACGCTTTGGTGTCATGGGCAATCAGGCCTGGAAAGCCTTGGACGGGATGACAGGATGCGAAATTGATTTACGAACAGACTTCAAAAGGGTATTCTGAATAGCATCCAGCAGTGTGAGTGCATGAAAATAAAGAGAATCCAACGATTCATCGTTTCGCTGCAGACGAGAGCGAAACGATAAATCAGTCGATGCGGGGGTAATGCGCACGAGAGCGCATTCACCCCGTACAGGCCGCGTTCCGCCACGCGGCGAGTTGCCTTTCATCAGTCGAAACGCGCGCTGCGCGGGTCCAGGCGAGAGCAACTTGCTCTCGCCGGTTCGCAGTGGCTTTCGCCTCGTAAGATTTTATTCCGGGATGGCCGCTGTGGCATCTTTGTCGTTTTTTCTGGGACAACACGAAATATGAAGAAAATTGATCAAGTTACCGGTCCCGGGATTCCGCTGGTTTTGGACGACATCGATACGGATCGCATTATTCCCGCCCGTTTTTTACGCTGCGTCACCTTCGACGGGATTGGTGAACACGCTTTCGAAGATGATCGTCAGCAAGATCCATCGCATCCCTTCAATCAGCCTCAATTTCGACAGGCAAATGTTCTGGTCTCGGGGCGAAACTTCGGTTGCGGCTCCAGTCGTGAGCATGCTCCCCAATCGCTGATGCGATGGGGGATTCAGGCGATTGTGGCGGAATCGTTTGCGGAAATCTTTTTCGGTAACTGTGTGGCGCTGGGGGTTCCGCCGGTCTGTGCAGCCCGGAATGACCTGGAGAAACTGGCACAGGCGATTGAAGCCGATCCGGCATTGCCAGTCACTGTGGATCTGCTGGCGAATGAAGTGCGATATGGTACAGAAAAATTCGCTTGCTCCATGCCGCACAGCGCAAGAGATGCGTTTACGACAGGCCAATGGGATTTTCTGGGGCAACTTCTGGAGAATCGTCCGGCAATCGAAAAACGAATGCAGGAATTGCCGTACCTGAATCGCTTTGCCGGCACGGCATGAAATGAACTAGTGTCTCGCCTACTCTAAAAATCGGGGTTCATCTAAACGCAAAGTCCGACAACGGAGGACGTTTCGTGATGACGCACCCCGTAACCAAGCCCTGACAGGGCACTAGAACAAGTTGCTCTGGCCGGGGCCCGCGCAGCGCGCGTCTTGACTGGTGAAATGCAACTCGCCGCGTGGCGGGACGCGGTCTATGCGGAGTTCATGCGCTCTAAATGAAATGAATTGCGAGAGTTTGGGCGTCTTCGAAAATCGAAGAAACCCCGCGAATCATACAGGAATTCGTGGGGTTTCTGCTCATGTGGTATTGCACCGTCTCTGACTGCTCGATTGCGACAAGATGGCGTATTGCAGGATGTTGCGATTCGATGAGTCTGAGTTCTCGGTCGTCAGACGGCTTTAATAATAGCTGCTTTAATAATATTTGTGTCCAGAGCTGGATTCTTGTGTTGGACCGCGGTCACCGGTGATGTCGTCCTGTCCATCGCAATAGTCCGCCTGATCATGGAAGCCGCTGCCGTTTGCCCAACCCTGATGGCCTGAAAACCCGGAGAAACAGTAAGATTGGTTGATACTGCCGAATGCAGAGCCAACATCTTCCAACTCCTGGTTCACACCGTGAGCGACCTCCGAGAGACCTACGACCATGCCGATGACGACGATTGTGGAAATTAATACGAGTTCTGCGGAGACAATAAACCCCGCTTCATCGTAAAAAAGTTGGTGAGCCAAAGCTGCCATGTCAGTGTCCTTGCCGAAATCTAAGAGTGAGAGTCGAGAGCTTTCTGAGGGGTGGAATCACTCTGTCCTGACAGGTTCTCGAGCAACGCGAGCAGGCTCGTTGACCTGCTCGCGGCAAGTTTCCCAACCTGTCAATTCAGGTTTGAAATTCCACCGGTTTCTGACCGGGCTGAGAGTCGAATTCAGCCGAGTCGTCAGGCATGTCAAGCAGCGTGAGTGCCAAGATTTCGAAACAATCTGATCAAAGCGATGATCAAGAACTTGTAAGATGTTCTGAGACTAGATGTTAAAGAATTTTTTCAACATGCAGAAATGTCGCTTCTCATCGCAGCTTGAATGCGGCGGCAGGTGGTGAATCAGCATCATTCTCTCAGTGGCGACAGCCATGTTTGAGTTATAACTGGGAATCTGGTAGCGTGTTACGGAGATGTGGAGAATGGGCACAGGATGTTGTTTTCAGGCAACATCTTCCTGCGGAATGTGATTTGGTCTGTTCCAAGGGGGAACGGGAGCCTGGATTCGCAAAAATTGCGAGGAAGAAGGGTCAATTTGCGAGGAGACGTGGAGCGGGTTCACCTGTAACGTCGTCAAAAATGCGTTCAAAGCCTGACCGGGGGATCGTTTGAACTTGCATGGGCATGGTCCTCCGCTATACTTCGCGGCTTACATTCCGGTTCTATCGTCGCTTTAAGTCTGGATTGGCAGTTTGAAGAAAATGATTTGAGTGCGGCAACAGTCGTGCGGATCATGTCCGAAATCTGTTGAAGGCTGTGGGGGCGAAGCCATTAATGCTAGCGTAGCTCAACGGCAGAGCACCGGTTTTGTAAACCGGCGGTTGTGGGTTCAAATCCCTCCGCTAGCTCTTACGAGCGAATCCATTTGTGGTCAGGTGTGAATTTTTTTGCCTTGCCAGTGGTAAGTCAGGGGATTTGGAGTTGTCTGCAAGCGGTACGGTTTGTTCATGAGCGGTTTAATCTGTTCATGACGGCGAGGTCAGGGGGGTGTGCCCGAGCGGCCAATGGGGCCAGACTGTAAATCTGGTGGCTCTGCCTTCGAAGGTTCGAATCCTTCCGCCCCCATTTTTATGTGGAGATCAGGTTGCGTTTGTGTGAAAAGTTGTGCTGAGGTCGTTGGCGACGCTGGTGCTGTGTTGCAGCTTGGTTTCAGGGTGGGTCGTAGCACGTGGTAAAGCGTTCTTTGTTTTCGGCCTTTGTGTTAAGGTTTGTTTGGATTTTGAGAGTTGACAAAGCGCTGGGTTTCCTGGTGCCGTCGGCGGGTGTAGCTCAATGGTAGAGCTCCAGCCTTCCAAGCTGGTGGTGAGGGTTCGATTCCCTTCACCCGCTCTGTTTTGTTGATGGGCGGTTGGTCTGCAGCTTCAAGAATTGATTATTGAAGTAACAGGCGGACAGCTTTGCTGCTGTGGCTCAGTTGGTAGAGTGCGTCCTTGGTAAGGACGAGGTCGTGGGTTCAAGTCCCACCAGCAGCTTACCGGCCCGTCCGGTTTTGTCGCAGGGAGTCTGTGGGTGTGCCGCGGGTCCTTGAGGTGTGCGGAGATCGAGGCCGCACGGTACATGAAGTCGAAGTCACTGGGAGTTTGGAGCGCTAGTCATGGCGAAGGAACAATTTCAAAGGACAAAACCGCACGTCAACGTCGGCACCATTGGTCACATTGACCACGGCAAGACTACATTGACTGCTTCAATTCTGGCAGTGCAGGCGACGAAGGGGCTGGCTAAGCCGATCGCTTACTCCGAAGTGGCGAAGGGTGGTACGGTTCGCGACGATACGAAAACGGTGACAATTGCTGTGTCTCACGTTGAATATGAGTCGTCGGGCCGCCACTACGCACACATCGACTGTCCCGGTCACGCAGATTATATTAAAAACATGATCACCGGTGCTGCCCAGATGGACGGTGCGATTCTGGTGGTGTCGGCTGCAGACGGTCCGATGCCGCAAACTCGTGAACATATCCTCCTGGCTCGGCAGGTGAACGTGCCCGCCCTGGTGGTGTTCTTGAATAAGTGCGACCTGGTCGACGATGAAGAATTGCTCGAACTGGTTGAAATGGAAGTTCGTGATCTGTTGAACAAGAATGGCTTTCCCGGGGACGATGTGACAATCGTTCGCGGATCCGCCAAGCCTGCTCTGGACAACCCGGCAGACCCGGAAAAGAATGCCTGTATTGGCAAGTTGATGGATGCTCTGGATAGCGATATTCCAGAACCGGCTCGCGAAATTGACAAGCCGTTCATGATGGCGATCGAAGACGTGTTCTCGATTGAAGGCCGCGGAACTGTGGTGACCGGTCGTATCGAGCGCGGTAAGATCAAAGTTGGTGAAAAGGTTCAGATCATTGGTCTGCGCGATATGCAGGAAACAACCTGCACGGGCGTGGAAATGTTCCGCAAGCTGATGGACGAAGGGGTTGCCGGCGACAACGTCGGAATTCTCCTCCGCGGTACCAAGAAGGAAGATGTGGAGCGGGGTCAGGTTTTGGCCGCTCCGAACAGCATCAAGCCGCATACGAAGTTTGAAGCCGAAGTGTACGTGTTGAGCAAAGAAGAAGGGGGCCGCAAGACTCCGTTCTTCAGCGGTTACCGTCCGCAGTTCTACTTCCGTACCACAGACGTAACGGGAGCTGTCAAATTGCTGGGTGATGCAGAAATGTGTATGCCCGGTGATAACGTCGCACTGGAAGTGGATCTGGGCAAGCCGGTTGCTCTGGTGGATGGCAGTCGCTTCGCGATTCGCGAAGGGGGCCGTACCGTGGGTTCCGGGATTGTCACCAAGATTCTGCAGTAATTGAAAAGCGAATTCAGTCTGTTGGGCAATCGGCAGGCTGAATTTGGATTGGTTCGAATATGTCAGGCAAATCCGGCGCTCCGATGTGATCGTAGTGTCGGCTTTTGCCGTTTTATGCTGGTCGTGGGAAAGATTGAGACAATCGCGGCAGCCTGCTTCTGCGAAAATCTGGTTTTCTCGACCTGCTTTGCGAGTTGGCAGTGCCGTGTGACGGCTTTGTTTCAGGGTGCGTGATCGCGAAACGTCCTCCGTTGTCGGACTTTGCGTTCAGACCTATCTGAATTTTTAGAGTTGACAATGCAGTAGTTGTGAGGGACGAGGAATGGCTCGCGAATACGTCTGGCTGGAGTGTACGGAGAGCGGATCTCGGAACTATCGTGTCCCCAAAGAAATGCGGGGAACGGAGCGCCTGGAATTGATGAAGTACTGTCCGAAATTGCGAAAGCACACCGTGCATAAAGAGTCCCGCAAGAAATAGCGAAATCAGAGAGAAGTGAACGGAGAAAAATGAACAGAGGCCCAGGGATTTGCTTTCCCCGTCCTCTTTTCACTTTTTCTCCTGGTAAACGGGTGTAGCTCAATTGGCAGAGCAGCGGATTCCAAATCCGCAGGTTGGGGGTTCAAGTCCCTCCGCCCGTGCTGATGTCTGCAAGGGCAGGCACTGCAGGGTTCAGAATGATAGCTGTCTGCTGCCAGGCGAAAGTTGTGGTAGTATGTGGCAAGTCCCATAAAAGACAAGTGATCTCGCAGGATCGCGAGATAGACCATTGGCGGAAGGGTGTGCCTGGGATGGCAAAGGCAAAAGCAGAACCGTCATTGATGGGGGAAATGTTCCAAGGTCGGCTCTACAAGCCGAATCAGGGGCGCGTCGTCCGTCAAGTGACAGGCCTGGCAGTGGCGTTGATATTTTTTGCAGCTGCCTGGCGGCTGCATTCAACGTTGCTGGTCGATCTGGGGCCCACGTTGTTTCTTGGTGTCCCTGGAACTGAAATCGGAACACAGATTTCCTCGAGCATTGTACGGCGAGGAGTGCCGATCCTGATTGCCCTGGTGGGAAGTTGGCTGGCCTTTCGACTGGTGAACTGGCCACCATTTGCAAACTTTCTCATTTCTGTCGAAGCAGAAATGGATAAAGTTTCCTGGGCCAACATGGAATATTTGAAGCGAGCCACTGTGGTGGTGCTCGTGGTGATGGTTTTTCTGGGGACCTACCTGTTTGTGTGGGATATCCTCTGGCAACAATTGTTCATGTTGATTGGTTTTCTGGACCCGTCTGCCGCTGCGTCTTGATGTTGTCGACTCTGCCGGAATCTGCCTTCAAGGTGGTGACCTGTAAGCGGCATTTTCTAATGTTTGTTTTCCGGATCGCTTGAAAAATTTCGAACGATTCACAAAGATGCGTGGCTCGCCCATGGATGATGAACGAAGCAAGACTGTCTCCAAAAAGTCCAAGGCGGCGCAAGCTGCTGCTGGTCCTAATCTTGGGAACACGACGATGGCTGGGGGTGAAAACTCCGAGATGCTGTGGTTCGTTCTCAAGGTGCAGAGCAATCGCGAACGGTCCATTCGTGATTCCATTCTCCGTCGGGTGCGAATGGAAGATATGGAAGAATTTTTTGGTCAGGTACATATTCCCGTCGAAAAGGTTGTGGAAACCAAGGGCGGGGGGCGTCGTGTCCGTGAGCAGAAAGTTCTGCCGGGATACATGATGATTCAGATGGAGCTCAATGACGAGACCTGGCATCTCGTGCGTTCCACCAGTGGCGTGGGAGATTTTACCGGGGCAGCCGGAAAACCCATTCCGATGGAAGAGAAAGAAGTCAGTCGCTGGCTGGGGCTGGATGTTGTTGTCGAAGAGCCTGGTGTGGTTCCCGAGAAAACTACCAAGCCTGTCGTCAAGTTTGAAGTCAGTGTTGGCGACCACGTCAAGGTGAAGGAAGGGGCCTTCGAGAGTTTCGAAGGTGTGATTGATTCTGTTGATGAAACGACCGGTAAGGTCAAGGTGATCATCGAAATTTTCGGTCGTCCTACAGAAGTAGAGTTGGAGCACTGGCAAGTAGAGAAGGTGTAGTGGGGTTTGCTGGCGATGTTGCAGCAGCTGGTGGCTGTGGTATCTGCTCTGCCTGGTTGATGTCTCCGATTGGAAATTGGCAATGGGTAAGAAAAAAGTCGTTAATGCGGTTGTGAAGGTTCAGATTCCCGGGGGGCAGGCGACGCCGGCTCCGCCAGTGGGGACAGCCTTGGGTCCCCAGGGTGTGAACATTGGGCAATTCGTTCAGCAGTTCAATGAGCGTACGCGTGATATGCTGGGGACCACGATTCCTGTCATTATCACGGTATATAATGACAGGTCATTCGACTTCATTTTGAAGACGCCGCCGGCAGCCGTCCTGTTGAAGCAGGCCGCTCAGGTGGCGAAAGGGGCTGCGAATCCCCGCGTGGAAAAAGTGGGCGTGGTGACTCAGGCTCAGTTGCGAGACATCGCGCAGCGGAAGTTTCAGGATTTGAATGCGTCCAGCGTCGAGCAGGCTGTCAAGGTGATTGCCGGAACTGCTCGCAGCATGGGGATTGCGATTGTTGATTGATGTGTGATGGATCGCCCATTGTCTGGGGTAAGCATCTCCCGGAGAGAACGATTGGGGATGCAACGTCATCGCCCGTCGGGCAGAGGGCAAGGCAAAGTGGTGATGTTACCTGGATCGGACGATTCAGCGATATGGGTGCAGGGATGGCTGGAGTTTGAGCTGTTGTTTTGAGATTTCTGCCTGTTTGAGTTTTATGTAGTTGAGCGGAATAGTTGAAAGATTGAGTCATGAAGATTTCCAAGCGGCAGAAAGCTCTCGGCGAAGCGGCTCAGAAGTTGGGTGTGCTGCCTGTGGCGGCAGCGGTTTCGGCCCTGAAAGGGCTGGAGTCCAGTCTTCCCAAGGGTGTGAAGCCTTGCAAGTTTGATCAGTCGGTGACGATCGCTGTTCGGCTTGGGGTTGATCCGAAGCATGCAGATCAGATTGTCCGGGGAAGCATTGTGCTTCCACATGGAATCGGAAAGACGCAGCGAGTGCTGGTGTTCTGTAAAGACCAGAATGTCGCCAAGGCGACAGAAGCCGGCGCGGATTACGCCGGTGGAAAAGAGCTGGCGGATAAGATTAAAGATGGCTGGCTGGATTTTGACGTGGCTGTGGCGACGCCAGACATGATGGGCGTGGTTGGTCCACTTGGTAAGCTGCTTGGCCCCCGCGGTTTGATGCCTTCACCCAAAGCGGGAACGGTCACTCAGGACGTGGCGACTGCCGTCAAAGAATATAAGGCGGGGAAAGTGGAATTTCGCTGCGATGATGGCGGAAACGTCCACTGCGTGGTCGGAAAAATGTCGTTCAGCGAACAGAGTTTGACCGAAAACATCCAGGCTCTGTTGCAGTTGATTCAGCAACTCAAGCCGCAGGCAGCCCGCGGGCAATATGTACGTTCAGTGACCGTGACTGCTTCTCAGATGCCTGGAATTCAAGTGGCTGCTGCTTGAATTCTGCAAGTGTGCCGTTCGTTACGAGTACTTGCGGGATTGGCGGAGATTGAAGCCGATCTGAGAAATTTCGAAGAGTGCCCTGTCAGGGTTGAGGTTTGGAGTGGCGGCCTTCGAGCGTCCCGATGGATGGACTGCTGTACGTTTCGGGTTGCTTCGCCTTGTTTATCGTTGATAAAGCCGTGGTTGCTCGAAGATCGTCGTGACTGCGTTGTTTTAAATTGAATGCGGAATCATGAGTAAGCCAGTCAAAGAAATGATCATCCGGGATATTCGGACCGGTCTGGGGGATCGTCAGGATCTTCTGGTGGTCGATGTTTCCCAGTTGACCGCATTGACTCAGAATCAGCTGCGGCTGGATCTGGCGAAAAAAGGTGTCACGCTGCTGGGGGTGAAGAATTCCTTGGCACGTCTGGCACTGAAGGCGTCGGGTTTTCAGTCTGTCGATAAAATCTTCGATGGGCCCTCGACGCTGGTCTGGGGCGGTGAAGATATTGTCGGCCTGTCTCGGGAGATTTCCGAATGGGTTCGAAAAAATGAGAAGATGTCCATCAAAGGGGGCGTGGTCGACGGTCAGGGAGTTGATTCCGATGCGGTCGACAGCATTTCCAAGGGACCCAGTCGAACCGAGTTGATCGGGCAGATTGCTGGCTTGTTGCTCAGTCCGGGAGCCCAATTGGCTGGGGCATTGCTGGGGCCGGGTGGAAGAATTGCCGGTGCGATCACGGCGATGTCAGAGGAAAAAGAGGAAGGCGGCGACGCGGCGTAGCGTCCCGGTTCGGCCGAGTGAAGCGGCCGATTTACACAGCCCGCAGAATCTGTCGCTCAGATTTGCGAGCCGACCCTTCAAGGCGTGCTCTGTTCGGCATGCCGTGCAAGGGATATTCACTCAACCGAGCCGGTCGGTCATCGCCGGCGTTTTAGTTTTGGAGAATTGGGAATGTCAGAAGTTGCCGAAAAATCGTTCGACGCCAGCACCAAGGAATTTGGCGATAAGCTCGTTGGTCTGACTCTGCTGCAGGCCAAGGCACTGGCCGATTATCTGAAGGAAGTCCACGGGATCGAGCCAGCCGGCGGTGGTGTGGTGATGGCTGCTCCAGCTGCCGGTGGTGCAGCCGCAGCTCCTGTTGAAGAAAAGACCGAGTTTGACGTAGTGCTCACCAAATTTGGTGAAAACAAGATCAACGTCATCAAGGTTGTGAGAAGCATTACCGGTCTGGGGCTGAAAGAGGCCAAAGATCTGGTTGAAGGAGCGCCCAAGCCGGTCAAGCAGGGTGCATCCAAGGAAGATGCTGAGAAAATCAAGAAAGAGATTGAAGAAGCTGGCGGCAGCGTCGAAATCAAGTAATTCGATGCTGATGAGTCATCCGGGCGATGCGGCCGTCAGAAGTCGCTTCGCCCGGTCTGTTTCTTGCGAATCAGCATGACATGTGCCGAACGGTTGCATTATTTCAAAAGAGTGCTAATGTAGGCTTCCAGAAGCCTGCAGAAGTTTCTCCAAGGACGTGGCATTGGTCGCTCGGCGATATGGTTTTTTCAACTGTCGACAAAGCTCGGTGTTGCGGGCGTTGTCGGAGTGGTGGACAGTTGGCTCTTCTATTTTTGTATGGCGATGGTTGCGTTGGTGTTACTCAGCGTGGCAGTCGTCAGCGTTCTATTCCGGAAGGGGGTCCGGGTTGATGGGGCTGTTTCTAATGCCATCAATCAATGGATCGCTGTTCTACCCGCTATGTGGCTCGAGTTCTCTCAATATGCCACGGCTCGTCATGGGCGGCATTGCTTGGTGTTTGCTGATCCGGAGGTGGATGATGCCGTCTGCTGAGTTTTCGGATCAGGCTTTTCAGCAGGTTCATGGCGTGGAGTGTTGACCCCCTTCACGTTGTGTTAAGTGTTCAGTTTGAAGTTGTTCTCCTCGCGCGAAACATAAAGATCCTCGCATGCCAATCCCGAATCAGCGAATTCTCCCGGTGACATCCATTCGGCACTTTGGAAAGATCGAGGCCGATCAGGAATTGTCCGATCTGACACGCATTCAGACGGAGTCCTATCGCCGGTTTTTGCAACTTGAACGAAAATCCGACGAGCGTCGTGATGAAGGCCTGGAAGCCATTCTTCGCGAAGTGTTTCCGGTCACCAGTTATGACGGCCAGTTCAAGCTGGAATATGTCAAGTACGAGCTTGGCAAACCTCGTTATTCGCATACGGAATGCCGACAATTGCGGCTGACCTATGGACGGCCCTTCCGTGTCACGCTGAAGCTGATGAAAGAGCAGCCGATAGAAGAAGAAGTCTATCTCGGCGACATGCCGATCATGATCGGCGGCGGTGAGTTCATCGTGAATGGTGCGGAACGCGTTATTGTCAGCCAGTTACACCGTTCGCCTGGTGTGGATTTCGTGATGACGGCGGAGCCCGGAGAACGAAAGACATATTCTTGTCGCGTGATTCCCGAACGGGGCAGCTGGATTGAATTCATGATTTCGAAGAAGGACACGCTGGGTGTCCGGATCGATCAGAGTGGCCGTTTCTCCGCCATGACGCTGCTGCGTGCGATGAGCAGTGAATACAGCGGCGATACCGATCTGCTGAAGTTATTCTATCCCGTGAAAGAAGCCAAAGTGGGTTCGGATGGTTCCGCCATTGCCGGGAAGTATGCTGCGGAAGATATCGTCTATCCCACCGGGGATCGCGTGGGTGAGATTATCTGCGGTTGCGGGGACGTGATTGCTGCAAATCTGGCCTCGGAGATCGCAGAAGCGGGAGTCAAGAAGGTCCAGCTGATCGAAGAAGTGACGGACCATCTGATCCTGAACAGCGTGATGGAAGATGGAACATGCAGCCATGAAGAAGCATTGCTGAAGATTTATCAGCGGCTGCGTCCGGGTAATCCGCCCGCCTTGGAAAAGGCCATGGATCTGTTCAAGGAGAAATTCTCAGACGTCAATCGCTATCGTTTAGGGCGTGTGGGACGTTTCCGTATTAATCGGAAATTTGATCAGGATATCCCCGATGATGAAATGACCCTGCGAGCGGAAGATATTGTCAATGCTGTGCGCTACCTGGTCCGGCTGCGTGAAGGGGATCAGTCTGCCTATGTGGACGATATCGACAACCTGGGAAATCGCCGTTTGCGGACGATTGATGAACTGGCGATGGATGAAATCCGCAAGGGATTTCTCAAGTTGCGGCGGACCGTGCAGGAGCGTATGAGTCTGAAAGATGTCGAAGAGATGTCTCCGCGAACGTTGGTGAACCCCAAGAGTGTTTCGGCTGCCATCGAATATTTCTTTGGTCGTAGCGAACTCTCACAGGTGGTCGACCAGACAAATCCGCTGGCAATGATCACCCACGAACGACGGCTGAGTGCCCTGGGACCAGGTGGTCTGAACAGAAAACGAGCCGGCTTCGAAGTTCGCGACGTGCATATTTCGCACTACGGTCGAATCTGCCCGATTGAAACGCCTGAAGGAACGAACATCGGACTGATTTCCAGCTTGAGCATTTTCGCCAAGGTGGATGATTACGGATTTCTGATCACTCCTTATCGTAAAGTGGATAAAGGGCGGGTGACCGATGAAATCGAATGGCTGCGAGCCGATGAAGAGGCGAACGTCTTCGTTGCCCCGGCAGATACGCAGGTCGAAAAAGGTCGGATTATCGACGAGCGGGTCCTGGCCCGTTACCGGAACGACGTGCACTGGATGGAAGCCAAAGCAGTGCAATATATCGACGTTGCACCAGAGCAGATGGTGGGAGTTTCCGCTGCTTTGATTCCATTCCTGGAACACGACGACGCCAACCGTGCGTTGATGGGCTCCAACATGCAGCGTCAAGGTGTGCCGTTGCTGGTTTCGGAAGCCCCGTTGGTCGGCACTGGCATGGAAATGGAAATCCCCAAATACTCGGGGATGGTCGTCCGTTCGGACCGCGCCGGCAAAATCACTTATGTTGATGCCAACGTGATTGAAGTGGAAGGCAAGCGCTTCCCGTTACGGAAATTCACCGGACTGAATGAGCGAACCTGTTTGAATCAGAAGCCGATCGTCAAGATGGGCCAGAAGGTGAAGAAAGACGAGATTCTGGCAGACAGTGCAGCGACCGAAAATGGCATCCTGGCCCTGGGCCGGAACGTGCTGGTGGCGTTCATGTCGTGGGAAGGGTTCAACTTTGAAGACGCCATTATTCTGTCCGAGCGACTGGTGAAAGATGACGTCTACACGTCCATTCACATCGACGAGTTTGACGTGGAAATCCGCGAGACCAAGTTGGGGCGTGAAGAATTCACTCGCGATATTCCCAACGTCAGCGAAAAGGCACTGCGTCACCTGGATGAAAACGGGATCGTGGCTGTCGGGACCCGGGTGAAGCAGGGAGATATTCTGGTCGGGAAGGTTGTGCCCAAAGCCAAGGCAGAACTGACACCGGAAGAAAAGCTGCTGCATGCCATCTTCGGAAAGGCCGGGGAAGATGTGAAGAACGAATCGCTGGAAGTTCCCAGCGGTGTCGAAGGAATCGTGATTCACACCGAGAAATTCTCTCGTCGGATGAGCCTCTCCGAAGGGGAACGCAAGGCGTTCGATGTCGAACTCAAGAAAGTGGAACAGGATGGTTACCAGAAGGTTTCCGCCAAGTTTCAGGAATTTCTGGTGGAATACGAACGTGTTCTCGGCAAGCATCTCACAAATGATGACGGTGCGGAGATTCGCAATCTGGATGATGCCAAAGCCGTTTCCCAGTTTGCACGGGAATTCGTGAATCGTCAGGATCAGTTGGACATTCGCAGCCCACAGAAGCAGGCGGACTTGCGAAAGCTGATGAAAGATCTGTGGCCGTTCGTTGAAGACACGATTGATGAAGCGGAACAGAAACTCAACAGCATGAAACGTGGGGATGAGCTGCCCAACGGCGTGCTGCAGATGGTCAAGGTCTATGTCTCTTCGAAACGTCAGATTTCGGTGGGAGACAAGATGGCCGGTCGTCACGGGAACAAGGGGGTGATCTCCAAAGTTCTGCCGGTGGAAGACATGCCCTATCTGGACGATGGAACGCCGATCGACATCATTCTGAATCCGCTGGGAGTGCCCAGCCGTATGAATGTGGGTCAGATTCTGGAAACCCATCTGGGTTGGGCCGCTGCGAAGCTGGGCTTCCGAGCCATTTGCCCGGTGTTTGATGGAGCCACGGAAGAAGTGATTCACGAGGCATTGCGAGAGGCGGGACTTCCAGAAGAAGGGAAGATTCAGCTGCACGACGGCCGGACAGGAGAGATGTTCGAGCAGAAGACCACTGTCGGTTATATCTACATGCTCAAACTGCATCACCTGGTGGATGACAAAGTGCATGCCCGGGCGACCGGTCCTTACTCGCTCATTACTCAGCAACCGCTGGGTGGGAAAGCCCGTTTCGACGGTCAGCGTTTCGGAGAAATGGAAGTCTGGGCATTGGAAGCCTATGGGGCCGCTTACATTCTTCAGGAATTGCTCACAGTCAAGAGCGACGACGTGGAAGGCCGGACCAAGATTTACGAGTCCATGGTGAAGGGGGAAAATACTCTCGAAGCCGGGACTCCCGCCAGCTTTGACGTGCTCAATAACGAAATCCGTGGCTTGTGCTTGAACATGCAGCTTGAAAAAGCACATACATAAATGTGCAGGAACGATTTGGATCCAACAGTGGGCCGGATCCGATCGTCCCGGGCGCAAGCCCTGGGTGAGAGGGTCGAACAAAAGCGATAAGGCCCAACGGGCCGTGACTCGTTGAACTGGGGGGCGATGATGCCGCAATCATTGTCGAACGTGCTGGTTTATAGTGTTTTCAGCACAAAACATTGACCACCACGGTTACAGGATTTGCAAGTGCGGGGTGCCATGGCCGGATACCTCGTGGGAATTACACAAAACCTGAAATGTCCTGCATTGATTGTCGGGGTGGTCGCAGACCATGTCCTTTGCTCTGCAATAAATCGGCAGGGAGTCGATGATGACGAACGGTCTGTTTGAGATTGATGATTAACGGGTGAAGAAAAAATGGGTTACGACCCGTTGGGCCTTGGGAGTTGAATTTGTCTCGTTGCTCCGGGATTGGCGCCCTGGGTTTTCGAGTTCAGCCCCTGCGGGGGCATTGACAATGCAAGCAAAGCGTCCTGTAACGAAAAAGAAGAGGACAGAATGAGCGTTGGCGAAGGCATTTACGATCGCGTAAACGATTACGGGGCCATCAAGATTTCTCTGGCGAGCCCGCATGACATTCGCAGCTGGTCGTTTGGCGAAGTCAAAAAGCCCGAAACCATCAATTACCGGACGTATCGTCCGGAACGCGATGGCTTGTTCTGTGAGCGGATTTTCGGGCCGGAAAAGGACTGGGAATGTGCCTGCGGCAAGTATCGCGGCATGAAATACAAGGGGATGATCTGCGATCGCTGCGGTGTGAAAGTGACTCACAGCCGCGTACGCCGCAAACGGATGGGCCATATTGAACTGGCCGCTCCGGTGGTCCATATCTGGTTCTTCAAGAGCATGCCCAGCCGCCTGGGTGCGCTTCTGAGCATGAAGACCACCAGCCTGGAAAAGGTGATTTACTTTCAGGAATACGTCGTCACCGATCCCGGCGATACGCCGTTGCGTCGTTGCCAGTTGCTCACTGAAGATGAAGCTCGCGACGCCCGTGAAAAATATGGCGAAAACGAATTCAAAATCGAAATGGGCGCGGAAGCCATCTTCTCGTTGCTCAACAGCTTAAATCTTGCGGAAGAGTCCACCAAGCTCCGTAAAGAATTGAAAGAAACCGGCAGCCAGCAGAAGACCAAAGACCTGATCAAACGGCTGAAGATTGTCGAAGCACTGCGTGACAGCGATAACCGTCCGGAATGGATGGTGCTGCACTGTGTTCCGGTCATTCCTCCGGATCTGCGCCCGCTGGTGATGCTGGAGTCAGGCAACTTTGCGACCAGCGACCTGAATGATTTGTATCGACGCATTATCAACCGTAACAACCGGTTGAAAAAGCTCGTCGACCTGAACGCACCGGAAGTGATTGTCCGGAACGAAAAGCGGATGCTGCAGCAGTCCGTGGATGCACTTTTCGATAACGGTCGTTGTAAGCGGCCCGTGCTGGGATCTTCGAATCGCCCGCTCAAATCCTTGACAGACATGATCAAGGGGAAGCAGGGACGGTTTCGTGAAAACCTGCTTGGTAAACGGGTCGATTATTCCGCCCGGTCCGTGATCGTGGTGGGGCCGGAATTGCACCTGCATCAATGCGGATTGCCGAAAAAGATTGCCCTGGAACTCTTTCAGCCGTTCATTATTCGTCGTCTGAAAGAGCTGGGGCATGCGGATACCATCAAGTCGGCCAAACGCATGCTGGAGCGTCGTGATGAAGAGGTCTGGGATATTCTGGATGAGGTGATCACCAACCATCCGGTGCTCTTGAACCGGGCTCCGACGTTGCACCGCATGGGGATTCAGGCGTTTGAGCCGGTGCTGGTGGAAGGCCATGCCATTCGTGTGCATCCACTGGTCTGCAAAGGCTTCAATGCCGACTTCGACGGCGACCAGATGGCCGTTCATTTGCCGTTGTCGATCGAAGCCCAGGTGGAAGCGACCACGCTGATGATGTCGACCAATAACATCTTCAGTCCGGCGAACGGTGCCCCGATTATTTCGCCGTCGCAGGATATCGTGATGGGTTGCTATTACTGCACCTTGCGACGGACCGGCCGTCCCGGGGAAGGGATGGTCTTTGCTTCGCTGCAGGAATGTCTGACAGCCTATCAGCAAGGCAAGGTCTCCCGGCACGCCACGATCAAGGTGCGTCTGCCCAAAGACAAAAAGGTCAAAGGAGAAGGTGCGGATACTTACCGTCCGGGCGGACTCATTGAGACGTCCGTGGGTCGCGTGATCTTCAGCGACACGCTCGATTCCCGGATGCCGTTCTACAATATGGCATTGAAGAGTAAAGACCTGGCGAACGTGATTTCCGACTGCCATCTGTTGCTGGGACAGCGTTCCACCATCGAGCTGCTCGACAAGTTGAAGGCCATCGGGTTCCAGGAATCGACTCGGAGTGGTCTGTCTTTCGGAACGTCCGATCTGGTGGTGGCTCCCAACAAAGAGGAAGTGATTGCCCGGAGCGAAGCAGAAGTGCTCAAGCAGCAGAAGCTGTATGATCGCGGTGTGATCACCGGACAGGAACGATATAACAAAGTGATCGACATCTGGACGCATGCCCGGGAACATATTACCGAGGCCATGAAACGTGACCTGGAGCACGACATCCGTGAAGAGGGTGCTTATGTGAACCCGATTTATCTGATGGCGGATTCCGGTGCTCGAGGGGGTCTGGAACAGATTCGTCAGTTGGCTGGGATGCGTGGTCTGATGGCCAAGCCCAGCGGCGAAATTATTGAAACGCCGATTAAATCCAACTTCCGCGAAGGTCTCACGGTGCTGGAGTACTTCTCCTCCACTCACGGAGCCCGGAAAGGTCTGGCCGATACCGCGCTTAAGACCGCGGACTCGGGATATCTCACCCGTAAACTGGCCGATATCTGCCAGAACCTGGTGATCACGATGGATGACTGTCATACCACCAAGGGGGTAACCCGGGGAACGCAGTATCGTGGAGAAAAGGTGGAAGTCTCGCTGGCGGATGCCATTCGTGGCCGTGTCAGCCGGACCAATATCGTCGACCCGATTACCGACGAAGTGATCGTCCGTGAAGACGAACTGATTACCCATGCCATTGCACGTCGCATCGAAGAGATGGGCCTGGAAAGAATTCAGGTCCGCAGCCCGATGAGTTGCGAGGCAGAACTGGGAATCTGCAAGCGCTGTTACGGAATGGACTTGTCAACCGGTCTACTGGTGGAAGAAGGTCTGGCTGCGGGGATTATTGCCGCCCAGAGTATTGGAGAACCCGGAACGCAGTTGACGATGCGTACGTTCCATATCGGTGGAGCGGCTCAGTCGGACGTGGAAAAATCGGACATGCGGGCCCGCAAAGCGGGACGTGCCAAGTATGCCCGTATTCGCAGCGTCGTGAATGTGGAAGGTCAGACCGTGGTGCTCGCCCGACAGGGAGAGATCATTATCATCGACCCGAAAGACCGCGAGCTGGAAAAATACATCGTCCCGGCTGGGGCCGTGTTGATGGTCAAAGAAGACGAAGCGATCTCTGCTGGTCAGGTCCTCTGTCAGTGGGATCCGCATGCCGTTCCGATCCTCGCGGAAATTGGGGGTCGCATCCGGTTCGAAGACCTGATCGAAGGTCGTTCGGTGAAATCCGAGAAGGATGCCGGGGGGCACGTTCGCCGGACTGTGATCGAGCACAAGGGTGACCTGCATCCGCAGATCATTATCGAAGACAGCACCGGCAAGATTCTGGACTACTACTATGTGCCGGAACGGGCCAACCTCGAAGTGAAAGAAGGGGATCAGGTAGCGGCCGGTTCTATTCTGGCCAAGCAGCCGCGCGAAGCTGCCGGAACCCAGGACATCACTGGAGGTCTCCCCCGAGTGACCGAACTCTTCGAAGCCCGGAAGCCGAAAGACCCTGCCATCATCGCCGAGATCGATGGCGAGGTCGAGCATCTGGCCGAACGAAAACGGGGCAAACGTGTGATTCTGGTGCATGGTGCAGATGGAACAGATGTCGAGCACGTCATTCCACATGGTAAGCACGTGCTGGTCCACTCCGGTGACCTGGTGAAAGCCGGGGACGCGCTGGTCCGTGGGCCGCTGGTGCCGCATGACATTCTCCGCGTGAGTGGAGAGGAAGCTGTTTCGCAGTACCTGCTGCACGAAATTCAAAACGTGTATCGTGCCCAGCGAGTGGGGATCGACGACAAGCATATTGAACTGGTCGTTTCCCAGATGCTTCGTAAAGTTCGCATCGATGATGTCGGTGATACGGACTTGCTGCCGGGTGTCGTGATCGACAAATGGGAATTCCGACGTGTGAACCGCCGCCTGATGGACAGTGTCCGTGTGACCGATCTGGGAGACAGCGAATTCCAGCCGGACGATATCGTTCCGCTCGAAACCATCGAAGAAGTGAACGAGCAGATCGAAGCTTCCGGGGGCAAACCGATCAAGCACGCCAAGCCGCGACCAGCCAGCGCCAGTACGCAACTTCTGGGAATTACAAAAGCCGCAGTGCAAAGCGAAAGCTTTATCTCGGCAGCCAGTTTCCAGGAAACCACCAAAGTGCTGACAGAAGCCGCCCTGGCCGGCAAGACCGACGGTCTGGTCGGGCTCAAGGAAAATGTGATCCTTGGTCACCTGATTCCCGCAGGAACGGGTTTCAAAGTTCATCAGAATGCAGAAGTCCGCATCCGTCCGGAAGCCCAGCAGGAACTTCGTGAAGAGCATGCCCGGATTCTGGCAGCCCGTCGCGAATTGCTGAACGAAGGGGAAGACGGTCTGATTGGACATCCCAGCGCAGCCATGCAGCCGCTGGGAGATGTGCCTTCCCTGTCGGACCTGTCTCCGGATGACTAAAGCAGGTTGCTCTCGCCAGTGCCCGCGCAGCACACGTTTTGACTGGTAAAACGCAACTCGCGGCGTGGCGGAGCGCGGACAATATCGGGTGAATGTGATCTAGACTAGAGCAAGTTGCTCTGGCCTGGGCCCGCGCAGCGCGCGTTTCGACTGATGAAACGCAACTCGCCGCGTGGCGGAATGCGGCCCATGCGGGAGTCATGCGCTCTAACCGTTCGGTGGGAGCAATATGCTCTCGCCAACATGCCTTCTATTTCAATAACGATCCAGCCTTGGAGGACATCTGCCCTTCAAGGCTGGTTTTTTATGTCATCGCGGCGAGTTGCCAGTTGCTACGATGATTGTCTCTGCTGTGCCTGTCTCTGCTGTGACTGTTTTTGTTGTGACTGTCGCCGGTCAGCGATTCACCGGGTCAGTTGCTTTTCGACCCGGCGAGGCAAACAGTTGTTCCATCTTCTGAACCGCCTGTTCGAGTCCGGTGCGAGCAGTCAGGCGGGAACGGATGGTCTGGCAATTAGAATGAACCTCCGGCGACGAGAGGAGGTCTTGCAGCATGTTCGTCAGATTGTCTGTGGTGAAGCGTTTTACGGGCAGGCTTTGGCCGACATGCAGTTGTTTCACACGCACAGCATTATCAAACTGATCGTGCGCCAGCGGCATGACAATTTGTGGAATGCCAGCCAGCAGCGCCTGCGAGGTGGAACCAATTCCTCCGTGATGTACGAAGGCTGCGGATCGGGCCAGCAACAGATCCAGCGGTACATAATCAATATGGTGAATCAAATTGGGGAGTGGCGCCGGGAGTTGTTCCGGGTGTCTGGTGAGGAACACTCCCCGTCGATTGAGTTTCTGGCAGGCAGCGGACGCTGCTGTGAAGAAGTCCCGGCCATGAATATTGGCTGTTCCGGGGGTGAAGACCAGCGGAGGTTCCCCAGCATCCAGATATGTTTGCACATCGACGGGTAACGGCTGGTCTGCATCATCGTTCCATAAGGGAAAATCCGTTTGCAGGAGTGGATGCGGCCAGTCCGGCTGCGGTGCTGCATACCATTCTGGAAACAGGCAAAGCACACCCGTGGGAGAGTTCCACCAGCGGCCCGCCCGCTTGACGGGGGGCAAGCCGAGACTCTTTCGCCATGGATTCAGATGTGCTCCCAGGAGGCGATCCAGGGCAAATTTTTCCCCCACGCGATAAAGCAGGCTTTTGAACCAGCGGGGCCCAAAGAGATTTGCGAGTTGTGGCGGGGCATGATCACTCCACAAAACCGCCGGTTGGAGATGGACGGTGAGAACTGGAATGCCGTGTGATTCCTGAGCGGTGCGCGCTCCAAACCCCAGGCAGTTGGAGAGACAGATCGTCGGTTCCAGATGTGCCTGCTCGACCAGCAGCTGATGTTGACGCTCGAGAATGGGTTGGAAAAACTTGAAGATATGGCTGAATGCTTTTTGCGGGTGCCAGAGTGCGGGGTCCTGGATCGCCTCGAAATATTGTTCGCGTGTTCCCAGTTCCTTGAATTCAATCTGATGCTTGGCAGCAAGTGGCTTGAAATAGCTGTTGGTCGCCAGGGTGACATGATGTCCCTGTTCCCGTAGTTTTAACGCCAGCCCCAGCATCGGAAATACATCGCCGGCACTGCCAATGGTGGTCAAAAAGAAGTTCATCAATCCAGATCCGTTGTGGGAAGAACATGAAATCAGCCTGGCGTTCCGATGGGCGGCATCATAACTGTTCTGCGTGGGTCATGCCCATTCAGTTGTTTGTCAGTCTCGATTCTTCCATCTCCAGGCGTTAACCTGATGGTTGCTTTACGGTGTATGGAGTGCATGCGCACGATTTTGATTTTTGCAGACAACTGATCCCTTCCATGATTTCCACAGTCACTTCCTCTGTTGCATCCATTCTGGAAAAAGCGGTCTCCGGTGAGCGGCTCACTCCTGATGAAGGAGTTGCGTTGCTGGAGACGCACGATCTGACGGCACTTGGACAGGCCGCCAATGCAGTGACACAAAGGCTGCATCCAGAACCAGATCGAACCTACAACATCGATCGGAATATTAACTATTCCAACGTCTGCGCAGCCGTTTGTGATTTTTGTGCGTTCTACCGCCCGGTCGGTCACGCGGAGGCCTATGTCCTGACAGAAGAGGCCCTCTTTCAGAAGATTCAGGAGACGGTTGATCTGGGAGGAGATCAGATCCTCATGCAGGGGGGACTGCATCCGCAGTTGCCGCTGGAATGGTATGAAGAGATGCTGCGTTCTATAAAGCGAAAGTTTCCACAGGTGAACGTGCATGGCTTCAGTCCGCCGGAACTCTGGCACTTTCACAAGGTCAGCAAGCTTCCGCTGGAAACGGTCTTGAAACGGTTGATGGATGCCGGTCTGGGAAGCCTGCCGGGAGGAGGAGGCGAGATTCTCGTGGATCGTGTCCGCTCTCAGATCACGCGGGGAAAAGTGTTGACGGATGGCTGGCTGGAGGTGAATCGAGTCTGGCATCAACTGGGTGGCAAGAGCACCTGTACGATGATGTTCGGACATGTGGAAACCCTGGAAGAACGGATCGAACACCTTGACCGTCTACGGCAGCAGCAGGATGAAACCGGTGGGTTTACGGCGTTTATCTGCTGGACGCATCAGCCCCCAGCGCAGGCCCCGTGGTTTGGCCGCGATGCAGTGGCAGGTCGAAAGGGGGGGGTGGATATGTCGGAACTTCCACCAGCTGGCGCCTTCGAATATCTCAAGACACAGGCGGTGGCCCGGCTCTACCTGGATAATATTCCTAATATCCAGTCTTCCTGGGTCACGCAGGGCGAAAAGATTGGTCAGATGGCGCTTTATTTCGGCGCCAATGACATGGGAAGTTTAATGATTGAAGAGAATGTGGTCTCTCAGGCGGGGACAACATTCCATTTGTCGCTGGAACAGATTCGCCGTTGTATCTCTGATGCCGGCTTCACTCCGCGCCAGCGAAATGTGTTTTATGAATTTATTGATGCCTGAATGAATTGATGGTCCGGGAGTCGCGGCCCTTGGCCGGTCCCATTTTATCCTCCTTTATCATGCTTCAATTTTGCTATGCGACTCAAGGATGTTTACACCCGAGGTTTCGGTTTATCGTTCGAGATTTTTCCACCCAGGACGGTACAGGGGGATGAATTACTGTTCGAACATCTGGAACGCTTGCGGCAGCATCGGCCGGCGTTCATTTCCTGCACATATGGAGCAGGTGGCAGCACGCGCGACAGGACCGTGGAATTGTGCCGCGCCATTCAGGATCGATTCGGTCAGGTGGCGACCGCCCATTTCACCTGTGTCGGTTCGACAGTGGAAGATCTGCTGGAGTGGCTGGCCAAGGTCCATGCTTGCGGCGTGCAGAATATCATGGCGCTGCGGGGCGATCCCCCTGCCGGTGAATCCTCTTTTCAGGCAGTCTCAGGCGGATTGAAGAACGCCAATGAACTCGTTTCGCTGATCCGCAAGCATCATCCCGAAACGGGGATTGGAGTGGCGGGCTATCCGGAAAAGCATCAGGAGGCCCCCAGCCATGACATCGACCTGGCACATCTCAAACGCAAAGTGGACGCGGGAGCCGATGCCGTCTTCACTCAGCTCTTTTTTGTGAACGATCACTATCTGAGATTTCGTGATCGGGCAGATGCCGGCGGGGTGAAGATTCCCATCGTGCCGGGAATTATGCCTATTACAGAATTCGCTCGCATTCAGCGTATTATTAAAATGTGCGGCACCGATTTCCCCGCAGAGCTTTATGCAAAACTGGAAGCGGCCCAGGACGATAAAGATGCGCAGTTTGAAATTGGTGTGGAATTCGCGATTCAGCAATGCCGCCAACTGATGGAACAGGGCGTTCCGGGCATTCATTTCTATGTATTGAACAAGTCGGAAGCTGTCGACAGAATTCTGGACGGTCTGAGAGCAACTGGTTCTCGCCTGAGTCCGCAATGAGAGCAACCTGCTCCGGCCTGGGCTCGCGCAGTGCGAGTTTCGAGCGATGAAAGGCAACTCGCCGCGTGGAAGAACGCGACGAGTTGCGGGGTGAATGCGCTCTCAACCCTGACAAGGGGGTGAGGCTTCCATTCTGTTGGGTTGAGTTGACTGTCTGGATTCCTCCAGTCCGCTCTATTCAAATTTTGTCGTGCCGGGGAGTGCCAGCGGCGGCACATTGACCTTTGTCTCCCAGTTTGGAATTTCCGGCACAAGCACTTCTTTGGAATTGAGTGCCATCTCCCAGGTCACTTCTTTTCCGGTATAGGCAGCCATGCGGCCCATAATGGCCATCAACGTGGTATTGACCATGCGGTCTCCATCGTTGATCGGTTTGCCGTCCTGAATCGATTTGAAGAGTTCATCGTGCTCGACCTGATACATATTGGGGCTCGGGCCACGATATTTCCATTCTTCTTTCCCGGAGGTTCTGACACCGCGACGGCTGATTTCCCCCTGCCCCTGCGTTCCCAGCAGGAAGCAACTGTTATCGCTATCGCAGCCGTTGATCTGCCGCTGGGCGAGAAAGCCCCGGGTCCCATCCTCCCAAAGATAATTCACTTCGACATGGTCGAAGATATTTCCGCCTGGTGAAGGAATCTGGCGTCCCCCCACCGCTGTACAGCTGACGGGTGGCTGATCTTTCTTGGACCAGCCAATCCAGTCGACAGCATGAACGGCCTGCTCGACCAGTCCGTCCCCGGACAGCCAGGCAAAGTTGTACCAGTTCCGGACCATCCATTCGAGATCGGTCATGCCGTCAGGCCGGGCACTGGCCGGCGGCATGGGCTTCACCACGCCGGTCAGGTACGTGGCGTATGTACACAGGACGTCGCCAATTTCTCCGCCCAGAACACGTTCGAACAGGGCTCGCCGGGGCAAATCATACCGCCAGCAAAACCCTGCCACGACAGCCAGATTTTTCTCTTTGGCCTTCTTGACGGACTCGATGACGGAACGAATCCCGGGGCCGTCTGTCGCCATGGGCTTCTCTGTGAAAATATGCTTCCCCTTTTCCACTGCATAGGCCAGATGTTCCGGGCGAAACCCGGGGGGGGAAGCCAGCAGCACGACGTCACTGGCATCAATCACATGGCGATATGCTTCCAGGCCGGAGAATTTGTGATCATCATCAACGACAACACGATCAGCAATGTCCTTTTGCGCTTTGAGTGACTTCAGACTGGATTCAAGTTGTTCGGCAAACGCATCTCCCATGGCGACCAGCCGGGTCTTGGGGTCTGCATGCAGCGCCTGATTCGCAGCCCCTGTGCCGCGTCCCCCACAACCAATCAACCCGACGCGAATCACATCATCACCGGCGGCATAAACCCCGGTATTGGCAGCAAAGGTAGCCAGCATCGAACCTGTAATCCCAGCGGCGGTTCCCGCTTTCAGAAAATCACGGCGTGATGCTTCGAGATGCATTTCAGATGCTTGTGTTGGACTGGCCATCGGCAGGTCTCCAAAATCGGATTTTTCGGGCAGGATGACATCAACGAATGCCCCAGATCGGGCGCGGATGCGGACAGAGTCCCAATGGTCTGATCACCTTGTCCTAAATAGATGTCGAACATTGCTTGCACGATCGTGCTCGTGCTCGCAGCGAGTTTCTCATCCCTCAGCCTCAAAATGATGCAACACCAGGTGATGGACAGGGCAACTGATTTGACCGTTGCTGTGCGATGTTCAATGGGCAACAGGCAACTTGTCGTGTGACGAAGTTTGGTTCATCAGATCGACATCCGCACCATCTTCCACCGGGAACGATCGAATAGTAACTTCTACCGGCAGATGATCCGAGGCCCATGCCCAATTATGTCGGCATCGAATCGGAATTAACCACCCATTTGTCCAAATCTGATCTAATTGCATCAATGGAAGAGGAATTGGCCATGTCGGTCCATAGCCTCGTCCAGCGACTTCGAAGGCCAGTTTGTGGTGGACTCGCAATGGTTGCAGATGAATCGAATCCTGTGGAGTGTTGAAGTCACCCAGAACGACCAGCGGAGACTGCGCTAAACTTTCGGCAATTTCTGCCAACTTCTGCAGGGCCCGTTGGCGGGAAATCAGCGGATGGGCAAAGATGTCCACCAGCACCACTTCACAGGACTGTCCACGCAGATGGATTTGTATTTGCCTCGCTTGAGATCCATTTCCCAGCGAGTGCGGTATGGATTCTCCACTCCGGCCTTTGGTCAACAGATACATATTGCTTCCTAGTGCCGAAACATCGTGGTGGGGAAGTTGTTCTTTCCAGAATTTCTTCCAGCCGGGAATATCACCCTGCACTTCGACCAGTCCGACAATGTCCGGATCCTGGCGGCGAATGAAGGCGGCAGCGGCACTCAAGTCTTCACGCCGGGCCAGATTCCAGAACAAGACTGAAATATCGTCGGCTGCAATGTCCGGAACAGATTGCGGAGGATCTCGAAACTTCCAGTCTTCTTCAGACCAGATCGCTCCCAGCAGGGCACAAAAGACCAGCCAGCGCACTCCTGCTGCGCGGCGACGGCGAACCCCGGCGGACAGAGTGCAGCAACTGGCTCCCAGCAGCAATAGCGGCAACGGGGTCGCATAGAACACAATCGCTGACAACAAGTAGCGATCCTGCACCGTAAATCTCACCACACTCCCTGCCAGAGTAATCGCGGCAATACAAAACAGTACGGCGCGCATGCTACGTTTCAGCAAGCTTCGACGGGACGGCGCCTCTTCCGAGAGGTGAACGGTTTTTGTGGGTTTGTCCGCTTCCGCCATCACGCATGCACCAATTCAAAAACTCTGCCAGATCACGTGGGCTTCACTTTCATGATGAGAACTTCTGCGATGGCCACCGGATGGTCCAGCCCGAAGCTCAAAATCGATTCTGGATGCAGTTCTCCCAGCACTCCCCGCAATTCAGCTGATGTTGTCACCTGGGCGACACGTCCGGGAATGAACGCTGGATGATCGATTGCGTTGAAGGAACCTGTCAGCCCCAATTCGAATAGCAGTGCATCGATCACGGACCGAACAGAGGCATAACTGGCTTCGCGTCCCATCTCGACGAAGGAGAGTCGGCGTTCTTCCCGGGCGCCCGTTTCCGCTTCCGGATCGAGCACGGTGACGTTATCCAGTTCAAAAAACCGGAGCGGCAACGGCGCGCGTTTGTTCTCCCGCAGATGTTCCATCAGTCCGGTCATCAGGTGAGACCGAACCACGGTCATGGCTTTGAGTTTGGGGTTCCCGATCCGGGCATAATGTTCTGGAACCGGCATGCGGAACTTCGTGAAATGCGATTCCTCGGTGGTCATCGGCAGACTCATGATTTCAGAGTAGCCCAGACCCAGCAGGACGCTGCGCACGAGGTCGCTGGCATCATCTTCCGCCCGAGACTGACCCGTTGTGGATTGACTGGCATAACGGGGAATGATATTTCGATAGCCATAACCAATCGCCAGATCCTCAAACACATCCACCATATGCTTGAAGTCGGTCCGCAATGCGGGATACCGCACTCGAAAACGGGAAGCGTCCTGGGCTGCCGGTTCCACGTCCAGTCGCATGCGGCGAAGTGCTGTGACCAGATTTTTTTCGTCCAGCGGCAACCCCAGCCAGCGCCTGGCCGCTTCCAGCTCAATCTCCATTTCTCGTGGAGACAGATCGGGTGAAACAATCTCCTGGCCATCCGCCGACTGCAGTTTCACGGAAAACGCCTGTCCTCCCATCTCAACCAGGGATGAAACAAAGGTATCCAGCGACTTGATGACAGCCGATTCGCTGATGCCGGTGACATCCACAAAGAGCCGCCGCGATCCCAGATGCACTTTTGTGGATTCACTATTAATAATGGGAGGCATCGAGAGCACGGTTCCCGCAGCGTCCTTCAACACGGGATAACGCTGATATTCTGCCAGCAACCGGGCATAGCCAATCCCTTTGGGATGCTTTTCCAGGATTTCTTTGCCGGTCATTTTTTCGCCCGGGCGGCCCAGCGGCTCGAAAGCATCCCGCTCGGGATCGAGAGTCGTATAGGTGATGGGCGAGCGAATGGTGTCCAGGTCATAAACACCAATGGAAGCCAGCTTCCGGTCGCGTCCCACTCCCCAGTGCAACGCTTCCTGCAACTTCATCAATGAGACCAGAACCACGTCCGTCAGTTCCGGCATCTCCACGATGGCACAACGGATGAATGGCCGTGGACAGGTTGCGGAATTCGTTTCCGGATCAATCTGGACAACCACATCGGACGGACGGACCTGATATTCAGGCAGACCTTCAACTTGTCCGAGGAATCCTTTCAAGGCCCGGGAGATTCCTCCCGCATCGAACAGGTCGGGACGGGCCGCCAGCAGATCGAGACGAATGACGGTGCTGCGACCGATTTTCTCGAAACTTTCTGTCTGTTCAAATTCACACCAGCTGCAATGATTGGTGATTTCCGCTCCGAGGGAGGATTCCACCACCTGACCACACTTGGGACAGCGAAATCGATCGACATCCAGTACGTCATCGACGTCGCATCCAATCTGTTCCAGAGCATCCGCCAGCTCTTCGACAGGATAAGTTCTCCCCAGGAGTTGATTCAGCCAATCTCCCTCAACGTTAATCACAGGCACTTCGGTCACTCCCGGTCATTCAGCCGTTCCAATTTCATTCAATCCCATATTAACAATCCGGTGCAAACTGCAATCATGGTCAAACATGGAATCGCATGTGCTGAATTCCGTGGATGCCGTTTCGATTTACGGAGCATCAGATCCATCGTTCTCTCCCGGGATCATTCCTGGTAGAAGTCTCTCTCAAGAGGGGGCGATCTTACCGGACAATCACCAGAAAAGGGAACTGCACGCGATATGTGGCAAGTCATTCATGGCTGGGCAGGGCTGACAATTCTGATTTCCTGCCTGATGAGCATTCTGGGGATCGTGCTCGCAGCAATCATGATTGTGCGCATGCCGGAGGACTATTTTCTGGAAGACAAAAAAACTCGAAAATCTCCCCAGGCGCGCCAGCATCTTCTCTGGATCATCTTTAAAAACGTGGTGGGCGCCGCCATGATCATTCTTGGGATTGCCATGATTATCCTGCCTGGACCGGGAATCCTGGCCATTCTCCTCGGCCTGTCCTACATGGATGTGCCTGGCAAACATGCTCTGCTGTATCTGGGATTGCGTCTGAAATCGGTCCGCAGATCGCTCAACTGGGTTCGCCGGAGATTTGGGCACCCCGCGTTCACGTTTCCTCCACAAACGCTCACAAAGCAGCAAAAGTAAGAAACCATCACAAAAGTGGCCCCGACTCGCTGCGTGGCGGAACGCGGTCCATGCGAGGTGAAAGGGCTCTGGCCGGAGTGAGTACGTTTTCGCCGTTCAGCAGAAGCGAGGAAGATCATTCGCGAGGAAAGTTTTCATTTAAAACCGGCACCAGGAACTTCAGGCACTCCAGCAGGACTTCGGCGTGAATCCCGGTCGATTCGATATTGCGAATCACCTCTTGCGGGTAGTAGTCGAGGACGGGGGCGGTTTCCTGACGATAAACTTCAAATCGTTTTCGAGTGACGGTATCACTGGCATCGTCGATTCGGTTTTCCAGTGCTGCCCGGCGTCGAATCCGTTCGATCATCGCTTCTTCGTCATCGCAGGTCAGATGCAGCAACAATTTGACGTCAATATATTTGCTGAGCATTTCACACTGATGGATATTTCGTGGAATTCCATCCAGCAGCAGCAGATGCTCGCGCGGACGAAATCGTTCCGCTGCGCGTTGAGCCTCCAGCCAATTGAGAAAGACGCGGATGGTCACGTCGTCAGGGGCCAGTTCTCCCTTGGCACTGAATTCCTTCACAATCCGGCCTTCCAGGCTGTGGCTGTCCAGCTTGCGGAAAATCACTCCGCTGGAAAGGTGAAAGAAACCGGGAATGCGTGTCAGAATTTCTCCCTGGGTACCTTTCCCTGCTCCGGGGACACCGAAGATCAGTGCCGCAGGGTACGGGTATTTGGGTTTCCCCATCAGACTGGTGCGTGCACCGGATATTGTAGGCATAGGAGCTCAAGATCAACGGAACGGCTGACTGACAACTTATCGCTCTCTCGTTCTTATCGTTCGAGGCGACTGCGACGGTCCTGCCAGGGGATGTCCATGCTTTTCAAATTGTCTTCCAGGAACTTGAATGCGTAGGCATATGGCAGTTTCTGGCGAAACATGGCAATTCCGCGGTCTTTGATTTCCGGTTTGAACAACGTCACCCGGGAGTTTTCGTCGTTTCCTTTAGAAGGGGGGGCGAATGCGTCAAAAATCGAAGTCGCCTGACGCCTGTCCGCATTATCGTCTGCTCCCACAATCACCTGTAACGCCAGATTGATCGCAGGGCCTCGCAGCGGGCGCAGTGCTGCGGACGTCTTGATACGACCGGCAGAGGATTCGGGAGAAACCAGGATCAGTGCTTTGACGTCCTGTCCTCGAGGAGTCCGTTCGATGGGTAATGGGGCGTCATCATAGGGAGGCCGACTCCAGTCAAATTCAGTAAAGGCTGCGGCAACGGCAGCACCGGTCCCGGACCCGACAATTCCGGTTTTCGCCATGTTTAGCCGCTCCGCCTGATGCTCCGCGAAGATAAATCCCTTGACAGCCATCATGTCTGAGAGTGCCATGGCGGGATAATCGTTACTCTGAATCCGATCATCCGAATTCACAATACTTTCCCCATGTTTACGGGGATCGACGGTAATCACTGCGTATCCGCGTTTCTGGAGCAGCAGCGGAAACGGATCCTGGTCTCGCGGTGAAGAGCTTTTGTCCCAGAGCAGACGGCTTTCCTTATCACCGGGGATCAGGATCACCACGGGAGCATTGGCAGCGGTGGCTCCGGGGGCTTCTTTGCTGTCCTGGAACGGGTAGTACGTAATGCTGATCGGGAAACCATCCGCCGCCCGCAACACTTCTTTTCTGCCCCCATCCTGAGCAGAAACCGGCACAGCCAACCCGAAGACGAATAAACTCAGAACGGCAGCGAAAGGGACGCGAATCATGAAATGCGGCTTTCGAAAACGAAGGAACGCTCGCTCGACGGCCCACTCGCTGAACCTGCCGACAATGAACGCTGAAGCTCACGGAAATCTTGCATTCAGTTTAGGCAGGCCGGATGGTGCAGGTCAATTCGCGAAGATCGGTCTTGCCCGATCTCTCCAGATTTCGGACTGAAGAATCGTTGTATTCTCCTCAATGTCTCAGGTCTCATTCATTCAGGCAGGGCATCACTTGTCGGAAATGCCCTGCTTGCAGACAATCGATGCTGTCGATTTTCGCTCATTTGAAAGACAAGCGTGTCATGGAATCCTTTGCTGCTCATGATCTCTGTGGACTTATGCCGCATGCCGCACAATATCAGGCAGAAGTGATTTCTCAGCGGGAGCTGGCATATCAGACTTATTCGATACAAATTGCCTGCCCCGAAGTGGCCAGGTTGATCGTTCCCGGTCAGTTCTTCATGATCCGACCAGCTCGGGGAACCGATCCGCTGCTGGGGCGACCCTTTGCTTTGTATGACACCATTCTTAATGATCAACAGCAACCAGTTGCCTTCGAATTCGCTTATCATGTCATTGGCAAAATGACCTCCCTCATGAAGACCTGGACAGCGGGGACTCCTGTTGAAATCTGGGGGCCGCTGGGGAATGGGTTTCCCATCTTTCCCGGGCAGCATCTGCTCTGTGTCGGAGGAGGGATTGGCTATACCCCGTTTTTGGCAGCAATACGCTCGGCGCTGGGACTGCGGGCATACGGTACTCGACAGGCAGCTGCCAGTCCGCCGCCACGAGTCTCTTTTTGCTATGGCGTACAATCCCGCAGGCATCGAGCAGACCTGACAGACTTCAACGATTTTTCCGGAATGCGAACATACATCACGACTGATGACGGCTCAGAAGGTCGCCGAGGATTCGTCACGACAGTGGTGGATGAGTTACTGCAGGCCAGTGGAGTGGATCGTCCAGACGGTGTATTCTGTTGCGGGCCGGAACCGATGATGCATGCTGTCGCCCGGATTTGCCAGGCCGCTGGAGTCGCATGCTGGTTGTCATTGGAAACACCGATGGCCTGCGGATTCGGAGCCTGTTTCAGCTGCGTGACCCGCGTTCGAGACGCATCGAGCGCCGATGGCTGGGATTATCGACGGACCTGTGTGGAAGGCCCGGTCTTCAAGGCAGATCAACTCGTGCTTTGTCAACTTTAAAAATTAGGGTGGGTATTAACGCAAAGTCCGACAACGGAGGACGTTTCACGATCACGTACCCTGAAATCAAGCCGTGACACGGCACTGGTTACTCACTAATCATCCAGTCGTTCCCAGTCTGATCGGATCAGGAAATACTAGCGCGTTTATCCCGTATCGGCTGCGTTCCGCCACGCGGTGAGTTGCCTTTCATCAGTCGAAACGCGGGTTGCGCGGGCTCCGGTCAGAGCAACTTGCTCTCAGGAACAGCTCCGAAATAACTTCCTGATTTCTTATCAGAGGTAAAGACGTTGGTCCATTCGTGGTGAATTCGCTCAAAATCAAGGAGCAGATGTGCAAATACAGATCCTCCAGCATCTTCTCAGCGGCGACGCCTTCTTCAGTGGTATCGGGATTCTGCTGCTGGCGGCCGTCTGGAGAAATGGAAGCTGGTGGGGACATCCGGGGTTCGTCACGATTCTGGTATTTCTGGGGGCGGTGCTGGTTGTCTTTTCTGCGACGCCACTTCCTGTGTCCGCCCATCTCTGTCTGATTTTCATCACGATTGCCTGGCTCAGCCTGACGGCCACAACTCGCCGGCGCAGCGATCCGAGATTCGAAGAACCATTTGATGGACCGCGCAGATCTCCATTTCATTCCGTGCTGACCTTCCTGTTTGTCGGAAGCTGGATGCTGGCGGCCCTGTACGAAGCGGCCTGGCGTCACCTGCCCATGCAGGAGTTTTCCACGATCTCGCCGTTGATTGTCATTGCGGATTCCGTCACCGCCGGGGTAGATGAGAATGAAGCGGTCACCTGGCCCAACCTGCTGGCTCGCGATCATGGATTGCAGATTGTGGACCTGTCCTGCATGGGAGAGACTCTGGCCTCTGCGATTCAACGCGTCCAGGGAACCACGCTTCCAGAAGGGCTCGTGGTGATCGAACTGGGAGGAAACGATGTCCTGGGCACAACAACCGTTGAGGAATTCGATCAGCAACTGGAACTGCTGCTGCAACTGGTCACTCAGCCACCCCGTGAAGTCCTGATGTTTGAATTGCCGTTGCCTCCCCTGGGAAACCGCTTCGGACAGATTCAGAGACGACTGGCAAGCAAGTATCACGTCCAGCTCATTCCCAAATGTGTGCTGGCAGAGTTACTGCTCTCTCCGGACACAACGCTCGATTCGATTCATCTCACGCAAAATGGACACGATCGACTGGCCCGGGCCATGTGGGACATCCTGTCCGGGAAGCCGCTGACGGCAAGACCATAACAACCGCCTGCCGGTATTTTTCTCTTCTCTCCTCTCCTCTTCCCCCTCACATCATGGAGAAGTAGTTTTCGACGGCAAAATCCAAGGCTTCCCGGGTCACCACTTTGGGAGTTTTCTTATAGATGCAGTAGTTTCGCACCTGTTGCAGCAGGTCACGTGGCTGACAATTACGGAACGGCCTGTTTTTCGCGATGTAATGCGTCTCAATCAGGTAGTCGATATCGTCCAGTTCGTAAAGCAGTCCCACCTTGGGGGCCATGATCTGAAACAACTGGCGAAAGTGTTCCCGGGAAGGGTCGGGGACTTCAATTTTGTACGGAATACGACGCAGAAAGGCTCCATCCACGAGATCGCTGGGCTCCAGGTTTGTGGAGAAGATGATCAACTGGTCAAAGGGAACCTGAATCTTTTTGCCGCTTGGTAAATTCAAAAAATCGAAACGTTTTTCGAGAGGGACAATCCAGCGATTCAGCAGGACGTCCACCGGCATGGTCTGACGGCCAAAGTCGTCAATCACCAGTGTCCCGCAATTGCTTTTCAGCTGCAGAGGCGCTTCACAGATCTTGGTGACCGGGTTCTGTGTGACCTCCAGTTCGTTCATGGTCAGTTCGCCTCCCGCCACGATGGTGGGACGACGAATCCTCACCCAGCGGGGGTCGACTCCGGACAGGTCGAAGAGTCCTCCGGCGTTTTCGTCCCGGAGTTCTTCATGCACTCCCGGATCGAACAGACGGATGATGTCTCCATCGATTCCAAGTGTCCGGGGAATCCAGACGGAATCTCCAAAGCACCGTGTAATCCGTTCGGCAATGCTTGTTTTTCCGTTTCCAGGTTCGCCAAAGAGAAACATTCCGCGGCCGGAATTGATAGCTGGCCCCAGTCGGTCAAACATCGTTTCCGTAATTAAGAGATCAGAAAAAGCGTTCTGCAAATCTGCTTCCGTGGCTTCCATGCCCGCGATGGTCTGCAGTTCCATGGCCTTCAGATATTCCGGTAATCCGACAGGGGCAGAACCGAAATAGCTGCATTCTGCGTTGTATTGACGAGCCCGTTCCCGACCTTGTTCCACAATCGCGAAGAGATAATCTCCCATCTCGCCCGCAGCTCGATAAGTCACCAGTTGTTCGTTCTTCCATTCCTTCAAGAGTGGAAACAGAATTCCGAAAGGGACCCTGATCTGACTGGAGATTTCACGACCGGTAGCAGAGCCTTTCTGCAGCAGAAACTTGAGAACCAGTTTCTGTGCATCATCTTCCCGCAGTCCCATCCGCTCAAGTGTTTCGGGAACGCGTGGCAGAAACGGGGTCTCTTTGTCCCCCTGATCTCCCAGAAGCGAATTGACCCGTTCAAACAGGGCTTCCAGATGCTGGTTGCCGCGAATCACGGCGGGGGTCAGTTGTTTTTTAACGATGCCGCCCCGGCCCGCTTCGAGATAGACGCTGCGAGTTTCAACGCCCGGATCATCTTCAGCAACAGGGGAGAGAACAGGTCGATTCGTATTCATGAAGAGGGGCATTTTCAGAATCTGCTCTTGCGAATTGACTCTATTGTGTCAATCTGCAAAAAGTGAGACCGGGTGCCTGAACACTAGCTCACAGTTCGGGGAATCGCGCTCCCTTCTGCAGATTCCCAGGCAGAGCGGTGTCATGATCACAAAGCGGTGCCATGATCATCGTCACAATTGAAAGAACCGGAACATGCGATTTGAAAATCGAGTGGTGATTGTGACCGGAGGCAGCAAAGGGATTGGTGCTGGTTGTGTCCGGACCTTTGCAGAGGCGGGGGCGCGGGTTGCCATTCTGGATATTGATCTTCCAGAAGCTCAAAAACTGGCGGCGGAACTGAATGAGATTCGTCACGGAAGCATTTTTGTGCTGCAATGCGATGTCAGCGACCTGTTGCAACTGGAACTGTCGATTGCAGAAACCGCAGCCCATTTCGAACAGATTGACTGCCTGATCAATAATGCCGGTGTTCATCCTCCCGCCACCACGATCGAAGAGACTTCGATTGAAAGCCTGGAACGACTCTTTCGCATCAATTTCGTCAGTACCTATGCCGCCGTCAAATTTGCGTTGCCACATCTCCGCAAGACGCGTGGAACCATCATCAACATGAGTTCCATGACGGCGGTCCTCGGTCAGCATCAGTCCTCTGCCTATGCAGCCACAAAAGGGGCTCAACTCAGCCTGACCAAATCGCTGGCAATCGAGCTGGGAGCAGCGGGAATCCGTGTGAATGCCGTTCTCCCCAGTAATGTGGACACCCCATTGATGCGAGACTGGGCAGCCACGCTTCCCGATCCGGAAGCAGCTTTACAGCGAGTGGCAGATCTGCAGGTCTTCGGACGTCTGGCTCAACCGGAGGAAATTGGCCGAGTCTGCCTGTTTCTGGCGACAGACGATTCCAGTTTCATCACCGGCCAGGGTCTTGAAGTGGATGGCGGCGCGAGCCTGGATTATTGACTGCGAACGATCGAAAACAACCACGTCGCCCCGCCCGCCCTCGATCTCTCGTTGTCGGTCTGCGCTTCCTGAAGCAACTTGCTCTAAAAAGCGTTCGATTGATCGAATGCTGAATGCCGCAAGGGCCGGACGTGGACAACGCGAGGATGCGTGAGCCCGAGGTGAACGGTCTGCCTTCTGAAGCGGAGGAGCCGGTTGTTTCTGGTTTGTCACAACTCTTTTCTTGTAAACACATTAGAATGCACTAATGCGACTGGCTAAGCAGGAAACAGGCCCTGTTGTCAACCGTCAAAAGTCCCTTTTAGAGCGACTGGAAAAGTTCAGTCCGGGGACATGAAAAGCCTCTTGAAGACTGGGTGAGGATGCCTCAGGATGGTTCGTGGAAGGATTGGTTGTCTGCTTCAACGGATTGAACGAAAGGTAAGAATTGATGAAAGTGAAACTCCTCGCACTCACCTGTTCCGTGATGTTTCTGGCGGCGGCTCCTCAGCCACCCCTTACTGAGAACACACAGATTCAGGCGATGTACGCGGCTGCCAATCGACATCGAGCACAGTACGGTTTGCCGAATCAGGCCCTGGACGAAGAACTTTGCCGCGTGGCCCAGCGATGGGCGGAAAACATGGCTGCTCGCCATTCCATGTATCACGGTGGCGGAGAACAGATTATCGCCATGGGGTATCCCAATGCGGAAGCCTGTGTGCAGGGCTGGATTCATTCTCCCGGACATCGCGTCTGGGTACTGAGCCGGAATGCCCGAGTCGGTTTTGGCTGTGCGACCAGTTCCACGGGCCAGCTCTACTATGCAGGTGTCTATCGTTAAAGAAAGCGGTCTCTGGCATCGTTGGCATGGTTGTGAAGTCTGAACTCTAACACGAGATGGAATCGTTAGATTTCGTTCACATGAAACCAATCTGACAGTAATCTGACAATACTCTTTTTGAGAAAGGCTCAGGCCCGAGTGGTCTGAGCCTTTTCATTTTTTTGAAAGCTGTCGAAAATTGGAATCCACACGACTCAGACGGGATGAATCTGTTTTCATCCAATTTTCAGGACGACCTGAAAACGGTCTGATGCCGCGAACAAAAACCTTTCGATCGTTGAAGAACATCTTCCACGAACTGTTTTTTGTGAGTTTGTGAGCGGTGATTTGCCAAAGAAGTGAGGACGACCTCGCACATTTCCCGGGAGTAGAGAGATGGCGTGGTGGATTTTAATTGTGGCGGGTCTGTTTGAAGTGGCCTGGGCCAGTGGACTGAAATCTTCACACGGGTTCACAAAACTCGGGCCGTCAGTCTTTACACTCGTGACTTTGAGCATCAGTATGATTTTGCTGGCCATCTCTTTACGCACGCTGCCTGTCGGGACCGGGTATGCCGTGTGGACAGGGATTGGAGCAGTGGGCACCGCTGGTGTCGGGATCCTGTTTTTTGGAGAACCCGCGACCGCAGCCCGCTTAGGATTTTTGGTTCTGATTGTCACTGGTATTATAGGACTGAAGTTTGTGTCATCCTGAAACAGGAAAGCCTGAAAGTTGCCGGAGCTTCGGGGCTTGGCATTCTTGACTCTTTCCTGACTGTCTCTGTCCCGGTTCAGAGTCAGAGCGCATTCACCCCCCCTGTGAGGCCGCGTTCCGCCACGCGGCAAGTGCCTTTCATCAATTGAAACGCGAGCTGCGCAGGCTCAGGCCAGAGCAACTTGCTCTAAAAGGATCTTCCCATGCCTTGTTCTTTCCGGCTGTTGCTGTCCGAATTATGCCTGCTGGCCTGCCTGCTTCCCGGGCTGGCCTTCGCGGATGATGTGCGTGAATTACAACAGCAGGCAATTGAAACCAAAACCGGTGCATTTGGCCATTGGGGCTGGCATCGCGAAAACTATATGGGCTGGGGGTCGCATTCCAATCGGCTCATTCCCGTGTATACCTTCGGGACAGCCCAGGCTGGCCCGGGAATTTCGCTGAAGTCTTATGTCGGTCCGAACAGCCCCTATGCCAGCGAAGAGAAGTTGAAGCAACTCTATGGAGATGTTCCTTATGGAACGCACAATGCCAATCCGCCGTATTTTGATCAGACGAACATCTTCGATATTCAAAAAGCCGCTCTGAATGCCGGCAAGAAACATATCATCCTGATCGTGTTTGACGGCACCGACTGGCAAACCACCTGGGCAGCCAGCACATACAAAAACAAAAAAGTTGCTTATACCTCCGGTCGCGGTACTGGACTGCATGTCCAGGATTATCAGGCCAATGGAACCACGGAGTTCGGTTGGATGGTCACCAGCCCCTGGTGCGATCACGCTAAAATCGATGTCGATGCGCAGACCGTAAGCATCGACGATTCCACGCTCCGTGGCGGATATGCCCACGAAATTGCCGGCCTGTATCCCTGGAGTGTTCCCACGGACGAAAAATATCTCGTGGGAAAATCAGAGACGAAAAAGCACCGGCAGGCTTATACGGACTCTTCCACCTCCGCGGCCAGTATGACCAGCGGCGTGAAATCGTTTAATGCCTCCATTAATGTTCGCGTGGACGGAACCCTGGCTCCCACCATCGCGGAACAGGCTCAGCAAAAAGGATACAAAATAGGCGTGGTGACCAGTGTTCCCATCAGTCACGCCACCCCTGGAGCGGCCTATGCGCACAACGTGCATCGCGATGATTATCAGGATATCACCCGGGACTTGCTGGGGTTGCCCTCGATCAGCCATCCAGATCATCCGATGCCGGGAGTCGATGTTCTGATGGGAGCGGGGTATGGATCGGAACGCAGCAAAGACAATGGTCAGGGCAAGAACTTTGTGCCGGGCAACGCCTATCTCACGTTGCAGGACCAGCAGACCGTCGACCTCCGCAATGGCGGAAAGTATGTCATTGCCCAGCGGACCACGGGGGTCAAAGGCATTGAAGAATTACGAACCCGGGCCTATGAAGCCATTCAGGGGAAACATCGCTTGCTCGGATTCTTCGGCACGAAGTATGGACATCTGCCGTTTCGGACGGCCGATGGCAACTTCAATCCCACGGTCGGACGAAGCAAAAAGGCAGAAAGCTATACCGAAAACGACCTCATCGAAAACCCCACGTTATCACAAATGGCGGAAGTCACTCTGGATGTCCTGAACGCCGATGCCTCCCCTTTCTGGCTGATGGTGGAAGCGGGAGATGTGGACTGGGCCAATCATGACAACAATATCGACAACTCGATCGGCGCGTTTCTCAGCGGAGACGCTGCTGTCAAAGCTGTCACTGACTGGGTTGAAAAGAACAGTTCCTGGGATGAAACCGTTCTGATCGTCACAGCGGATCACGGACACTACCTCAATCTCGATCATCCGGAACTGCTGGTTCCCGATCAAGTTCCGTAGTTCCATAAGAAGGCTGCGGCGTTGTTCCAAATTCAGACAGCCCTGCGAAGCACTTCACTTCGCCGGGCTTTTCCTTTCCAGGAACCCATGCGCCGCAGTGGGTGGCGAGAAGACCGCATCAGCCCAAAGCTCCTGACGGGTCGATATTGCGAAACGGCTGACTTCTTTTTCCTTTTGACTGATGGACAAAAGGGCACATGCGAATTCTTGAACCCCTGTGACAAATTATGAAGACGTTTCTCTGGAGATTTGCTAAGATTTGCATGACCATAGGATCATTCCCAAGGCTCTGTCAGGGCTTCGTTTTAGATTACGTCATCGCGAAACGTCCTCCGTTGTCGGACTTTGCGTTAAGACCTGTCCGGGATTTTCAGGATTGACAAAGGATTAGGGCATTGGCGATGAAAACTTCCCGCTGGACAGCAGGTTCAGAAGTCGTTCTGCCTGGAGGTGAGCAACAGGCCCGCCTCCGACAGGCTGATCGGGATCGTGGACAGGTCTGTGAACGCGGGTTTACGTTGATTGAACTCCTCGTGGTCATCGCCATTATTGCGATTTTGCTGGCACTGCTGCTGCCGGCAGTACAGCAGGCGCGGGAAGCATCGCGTCGTTCCCAGTGCAAAAACAATCTGAAGCAACTGGGGCTGGCGTTCCATAACTATCACGACGTCGCCCGCACTCTTCCGATTGGTGCTTCGTACAGTCAAGGTCTCGGTCTCTCCTGGATGGTCAGGCTTCTCCCTTATCTGGATCGGTCCGCGATCTTTAACGAGGTCGATATGAACAGTGCGAATAATGGTTATCCGGGACGCAACAAGACAAATGGACAGCTGTTTCACGGAGTGAAATTATCGACTCTGTCCTGCCCTTCCGGAACTTTTCCGCAGATGAAAAGCCTCGATATGCTCCCACCCCCGATCCCTCCGCCCAAGGTCTCGCATCAGCAGACCTGTTATGTCGGGATCTCTGGAGCCACGAACGTGGATGGGTTTCCAGCCAGCCGCGTTCAGGATTACAGCTTCGGATATATCTCCGCGGATGGGCTGCTGACCGCCAATCAGTCCCTTTCACTTTCTACCGCGATAGATGGTCTCTCCAATACCTTCATCGTTGGAGAATGTTCTGATTATGCTTATGAGCAGAACGGCCATGGCGTCAATGTGGATGGTTCAAACCTGCAGAGCTGGATTTCCGGGGCGAAATCCAGCGGCGTTCCTCCGGAGCATGTCCTTCCCTCCAATCCTGGAACCCGCCTGGAAATCTACAATCTGACCAGTGTGCATTATCCACCAAACGCTCTCTTTGTGGGGGCCACTCCCGGTCAGAAAGGGATGCAGAATATGAGTGGTCCAATGAATCCTCTGACGTCGCCCCATGCGGGCGGAGTGCACGGACTCCTGTCGGATGGCAGCGTCAGGTTTCTCAGTGAGAGCATGCACCTATGGGCGCTCAAAAGCCTGGCCTGCCGCGACGACGGACAAATCGTAGAAAAGTTCTAAGTTCTGTCCCTAGACCAAGTTGCTCTAGTTCGCTGCAATTTTGTGAAAGCTTCTTACACTTACACATCTTTCGGGAGTACATACGGTGCACGGTAGTTTCGTTCCAGCAGAGCTGCTGCTGCGGGCGAATCCGGAAATGTCTGAGCCTCGGAATCGAACACCGGGACACCCCCCAGTTCAATTTTGACGTCATTCTCCGAAAGCTGATTGGCCTGGAGATGTTCCACCATTCTTGTGCCCGCTTCGCCGAATAATGGTTCAGAAGAAATACGTTCTCTGGCTTCAGGCAACGAGACCGTTTTACCCAGTCGATGTGAGATATTTCCGAGGTGACACAGGCTGGAGGAGAGGTGCCCGTCCGGCACGCTGCAATTCAGATCGGTGGAATTCCGGGATCGCACAGCGGCGATGAAATTTTCTCGATGATGCTGGCGTCCACCATCCGCACCCACGTCTCCCCGGATGTGTCGAATCGCCTGGCCCTTTTTGTCGAAGACCGTCCCCTCATCAAAGCCGACATAGCTTCCCTCTTCACAGTCCACCACAATGCCCAGGCTCAGATCGCGATACTTGTTGTTTTGCGTGGTCCCTGCGACGGCGGGAAGATTTCGGATTTCCATAATGATCGGAGCGGGTTCATAACCGTAATGGATGATCTGGGTATTGGGTGTCTCGCCATTGTCATCCCATCCATAGCGTCCTCCTATGCTCCATGTCGTGCGAGGAAACTCTTTAACCCCCAGCACCGTGCGGGCCATATCCAAGACATGCGGACCATTATTTCCCAGCTCTCCATTCCCCAGTTCCCAGAACCAGTGCCAGTCGTAATGGTATTTCTGACGGAGAATGGGAGTGGGGGCCGGTCCCGACCAGAGGTCATGATTGACGGTAGACGGCGGAGCCGGGGGATGATCAGTCTGGCCGATCGACTGTCGCCGAGAGTAGAACAACGCCCGAACCGATTTGATCTTTCCCAGTGCCCCTTCCCGGAGTTCTTTGAACCAGTCCTGCAGAAAGGGCAGGCTGCGACGCTGAATGCCCACTTGCACAATACGCTGGTATTTATTGGCGGCCCTGATCATCTGATTGGCTTCCCAGATGTTGTAGGAGCAAGGTTTCTCGACATAGACATCCTTGCCCGCCTGGCAGGCCCAGACTGTGCCTAATGCGTGCCAGTGATTGGGAACTCCCAGGACGACGGCATCGACTTCGGGATCATCGAACACCGTTCGCAGGTCCGCGTACTTTTTGACGGCTCCAAATTGCTTTTCGAATTCTTCCGCACGAGTCCCCAGGACTTTCGAGTCGACGTCACACAGCCCTACCACCCGAACGCCCGGGAGCTTGGGAAAGCCCAGCATATGGGTCCTGCCAATACCGTTGACACCAATCACGACCACGCGGATGTCGGAATTCGCTCCCAGCACGCGTGCCCAGGGGCGAACTGCCAGGGCGCCTGCGGAGGCCGCCAGAAATTGACGCCGATTGACATTCAGAGATTTCCACATGCTGCGACCTTCGAAAGAAATAGCGTGACAGTCGTTCCCGGTAAGGACAACTTTAACGAGATATCTTCGTGTCACAAGAGGATTTCAGAGTCTCATCACTGTTCACAAGAGCAGTCGGATTCAGACCATGCCTTCCAGCGGATCGATTTCGATCACCCGCATTGTCTTCCAGCAGCCCTGCAGAAAACGCCACAAGAATCCCAGCCCCATGATGATGACCGCCAGGGTGATCGCTGCCCAGCAGCCATAGAGATTTCCACCATGTGCAATCAGCCAGACCGTCGGCACGACCATCAGCAGCCAACTGGTCAGGACGGAGAAAATCAAAGAGAACATCGTATCTCCCGCCCCTCGGATGGCGGACCCGAAAATGATCGCCATGGCATCAAAAAACGTATACAACGAGACGAATTGCAACAGGCTGATCACCATGGGGCGCATCGCTTCAAACTGGGCCTTCTCGTCCCCGTGCATGAACGGTGAAAGAATCATTTCCGGGATGGAGAGATAGATCGCGGAGAACAGCAGCATGTATCCACCGGAAAGGGCAAAGGCCTTCCAGACAGTACGTGCTGCCAGTTCTGATCGACCTTCTCCCACACGATGACCGACCAGCGTCATCACAGCCATTCCCATGCCCATCATCGGAATGAACGCCAGGGAATTGAGCGTGAAGGCCAGGTTTGTCGCAGCCTGTTCAACTGTCCCCAGCTGACCAACAAGTGCGATGAATGCGGTAAACGCTCCCACATCCAGCAACATCTGAATCCCGTTGGGGAACCCGTAACGCACATTGCGCCGCAGCAGCTCCCAATCGATTCCAAAAGTTTGAGAAAAAGGATAGTGATGCTTCCGGGCTTCCGAAATGAGGAAAAAAATGAATAGCGCCATGCCGACAAACTCCGCAGTCACCGTGGCGGCAGCAGCACCTGCAATCCCCATCCCCGAGAAACTTCCCCAGCCAAAAATCAGCAACGGGTCCAGACAGGCATTCAGACAGGCCATAAATACATTCACCTGCATGACGACGGCGGTCCGTTTGCGCGCAGTGAAAAAGCAGGATAATACGGAATTCAACAATGTCGGAATCGCAACTGGAAGGAGCATGTTGAAATATTCAATCTCCAGTTTGACCACATGTGGCTGATGTCCCATGGAACCGAAGATCCGCGGCGAAAAAAAATTCAACGGTTGCAGCAACAGGCCGGCAGCCAGGGCGATGAACAGACCCTGCCAGATGGCTGCCGTCACCCGATCTTTGCGGCCGGCCCCTTCATATTGTGAGACAAACGCATTGGTATATCCCGCCATTCCGAATGGCAGGCTGATCAGTGTCCAGTTGAGCATGACCGCCGGCATCGATGCGGCCAGGGCGTCAACGCTCAAGCGGGCGAGGAAGATCCGATCGATGACGTTCATCAGCGATAACGAGCCAGCACTGATAACGAGTGGAAATGCAATGTGCAGCAGTTCGCGCAGCGAGCCCGCAGGGGCATCTGCAGACCCCGTCCCGATCTTCGTTTGATGTTCCACGTCCATATCAACCATCAGTCAGTCGTTCCAAGTCTGTTCCGATGGAGACAGGAAAAAGGGAACAGGGAAAAGAGAACAGGGGGGAGATCGGATTTGATGCTCTCCGCTCTCCTCCGTTCCCTTTACGTCACTTTGAATCAGGCTTCCGAACTTGGAAGGACTGCCTGTTCCTGGAAGAGAATCGACAGTTTTGGCAGCGGGAAGAATTTTCGCAAGGTTCCACGGTCAACAGTTCAGCCAGAATTTCTGACCGGGATTTCGAATCAGCTGCTCTTGAAGAGTGCCATTGTCCTGGACGCATGCACCCGGTGTCGGCCACGTTCGGCCACGTTCTGCCACGCGGGACACAGTCCACAATCAATCCGCAGACATTCACTGTGAACCCTGGCCAGCGCAGCACGCGTTTCGACTGATGAAAGACAACTTGCTGCGTGGCAGAACGCGAACGATACGGAGTGAACGCGATCTCAATCAGAAATCGAACCAGATCCCCATACCGGTGAGAGATTCGTAACGATGAACGAAAGACCATTGCATGGAGTTGCCGTTGTAGTGCTGGAAGCCAGCTCGAAACAGATTGTTGGATTGGCCTCCCCGCCAGGCCCAACCGGCTTCCACATTCACGCTGCCGCCAAAACGCAACTCCTGCCGCAGATGGCCATTGATCGCAGCAAAGGGAGCCCCGCGAAAACCGGTCTCCACTGCTGGAGAATACTGTGTTCCAAATTGCAGTTCGACAGGCCGGGCTCCCCCTTCCGCACCCACAGCATAGGCGACTTCCCAATAGCCCTGCAGTTCCGGTGTAAAGTCATACATCACAGCGGCCAGGATAGAATCCCGGACATAATTCACCCGGTGATAGGTCGGATTTTTGATGATGTATTCATCCCCGACATGACTGCTGATATGGGAATATCCCGCCTTCCAGCGCCAGGGCCCCCGTCTCCAGGTGCCCACAAATCCCGCCCGAAAGTCTGCTGCTTCCAGATCGGATTCCTCTTCCGGATCAATTCGAACGAGGGCTCCCCCCTCAACATCAAACTGAAAACCATCGGCATTCGGCCCTTGGGTTCCATGACGAAACAGACCCCACCGGCCTCCCACTGCCGCTTCCCAGATCAGACCACGGTTTTTTTCGTACAGCCACTGCGCTGCTGTACGCGGTTCTTTCTCCCCAGCCAGATAAGAATGAAACATCAGCCCCGGCGGAAGAACCTGCCAGGTCTCAGCCCCCACATCATCCAGCATGGTGGGGGTGAATGATGATGGAAGCAAGTCGGGTGGCTGTTCCCAGACCGGCAACCCCTCCTGAATGGTGACTTGCTGGGCAAAGTCCGTTCGCAAAATCGATTCGGGAGCAATGGCATCGAATTGAGCCTCTTCAGACTCAAATTCTTTGAGAGAATCCGGCCAATGAATAAAGGTGCCGGGGCGAATCCATTCCGTGTCGGCAAACGCTGACACCGAGACCCCGAACAGCATCGAAATCGCGAAGAACAGCTTGACACATGTCGTCCGGAGCATCTGACCAGTTCTCTGGAGTAAGAGCAGGTTGCTTTCGCCTGCGCACGCACAGCGCGCGCCTGGATTGATCACATTGCTGTCTTCCCGGTGGGCCAACCCGTCTGCGCGGACAGGTTCTGGAGTGGGCTCCGCAGGCTCAATGGTCTGCTCCCCACAAATTTTCCAGCCTGTCAACTCAGGTGTGAAGTTCCACCAGTGGCAAAACGCAGCTCATACGAGATGAATTCGTTCTCGCCAAAAATTTCCCGTCCTGTACTATCGTCTGGTTACATCGAGGAAATCGCGTGCAGCGGTTGCAATCAAGATGCAAATTCTCCGTCTCTGTCCGATTGTGCGGCTTGTAACGAATGGGCATAAATGGTCGCTAACGACCTAATAATCTTGCCTCAAAAAACTCAAGTCATCAAATTTTGTCCATTAGGGTACACATGAACATTGCACATCGGTATATTGTGAACATGCGGTGCCAATTTTTCATTTTGCCTTCTACGAATCCGGGAGAAGGCAGCAGCAATCGGCTTGTTTAGAGCAAGTTGCTCTGGCCCGGGCCAGAGCAGCACGCGTTTCGACTGATCAAAGTCAATTCGCTGCGTGGTGGAGCGGAGTCCATGCGGGAGTCATGCGCTCCAGTTGAACGAAGCCCTCTGTCCGAGAACGCTGCTGGATTTAAAAAGGAGTGTGCAAGTGGCTGATCAAGCAAAACTGACAAAACGCCAGCATCTCATCTACGAGTTCCTGAAAGACCGCATTCTGAACCGGGGATATGGCCCGACAGTGCGTGAAATTGGCCTGCACTTTGGAATTCGGTCTCCAAATGGCGTGATGTGTCATTTGAAAGCGCTGGAAAAGAAGGGGCTGATCACTCGCGAATCGAATATGTCCCGGGCTATTCAATTGTGTGAGTCCATCCGTCGTGGCAAAACGAGCCTCCCGATGGCGGGGCAGATTGCTGCCGGGACACCTGTTCTGGCGGTGGAACAGTTGGAACGCGCTGAGTTTGCCGATCTGTTCGAAGATGAAGAGCTGTTTTGTCTGCGGGTGCGGGGCGATTCCATGATCGAAGATCATATTGCCGATGGGGATTATGCTGTCATCAGACGCCAGTCCACCGCCCGCGACGGAGAAATTGTGGCGGCCCTGGTGGATGGTGAAGATGCCACCTTAAAACACTTTTATCGTGAAAACGGCCGCTATCGACTGGAACCGGCCAATTCCTCAATGAAGCCCATCTTCAGCGAAAACGTGGAAGTGCTGGGAGTCCTGCAAAGCGTCATTCGACGTTATTAGAGCAAGTTGTTCTCGCCGGGTGGCGAGACGCGGTCGATGCGGAGTTCATGCGCTCTAAAGTACAGTCCAAGTACAGTCCAAATTCCCGATGTACATAGCTCCAGGCAGAAGCAGACTGCTCTAATCGCCGTGCAGTTGGCGAAGTCGTGTGGATGTTCGCAGCATCCACTGAATACGTTCGAATTCATCCAGCCAGTCCTGTTGAACGGCCGCGGTCAAGTCTTGATCGGCACCCAGGCCGGTCGGGCAGGAAGCGCCTTCCAGTTTGCTCATGGCTGCCCGATATTTCGAAAGAGTTTTATCGCCATAACGACCGCAAAACTGTCCATCTTCACTCAGGAATACCACAGCAGGAACCCGGGCTCCGCCACAGGTGGTCAAGGCTGCGGAAAGTTCCGGCGACTCATCCCGGTCCACGTAGCGGACCTGAATTTTGGAGCTGGCTGAAGCAAAGAGTTCGAACATCGGACACTGATTCACGCAATCCCCGCACCACGCGCCCGCCATCACCAGCACTTTCATCTCCCGGGTAAAACGGCTCAGCAATTCTGTCTGCGGAGCGGTGAGTGCGATGGAAGACAGGAAATCCGCCCAGCGCCTTTGTTGCTCCGGTGTCCCGTATTTTGTCAGAAAGTCATGATAAGAAAGACCCGTCTCGAAGGCGGCAGCATAATTCATGATGAGGATTTCAGATTTAAAGGATTCACCTTGAGAGCGTTCACCCTGTATGGGTCCCGTTCTGCCTCGCAGAATGCAGCGTTCGATCCATTGAATCAGATGCTGCACGGGCACAGGCCAGAGCAATTCGCTCTCAGTCCAACAGGATTCTGCCCACCGGATTCTGCCCACCGGCCATGCCGGGAAAAATTGAGCAGACCGTATTTGTTTGGGGTCTGCATCAATGTTCCATCCTTCCGGAGGGAACTTCAAGCAACTTCTCGATATTCATCCTGATTCATCCTGCCGACGCCCAGTCTCTCAAAGTTTTTCGTCTCATTGTCGCTGGCAGGCGATGAAGGTACGATGCGTTGCCAGGGTCTCAAATTCTTATTGCCAAGAGTTTGAGATATTTCCTCCCCTTTTTGGGTTGCGCCGATGACCTGCCGGTCTCGCTGAAAAAAACTGGCTCACCGGAAAAATTGATCTTTGCCCGTTGCTGGACACTCGTTTCGCATGTCTCCGAACATTCCGGATCTGGTTGCCCCTGAACCCTGGAAGCGTCGCCACCTGTTGGGTCTGCAAGGACTCGACCGGCAGGAAATTGAACTGATTCTGGATCACGCTGCCGAGTTCAAAGCACTTCAGCAATCAAAGACCAAGCTGGAGCATTTGCGCGGCAGAGTGGTCGCCAATCTCTTTTTTGAACCGAGTACCCGCACCCGCACCAGTTTCAGTCTCGCCGCCAAACGCCTGAGTGCGGATACGGTCGATTTTACAGCTTCCGGCAGCAGCATTTCCAAAGGCGAAACCTTCATCGACACCGCCCTGACGATTGAATCGATGGGGGTCGATCTGATGGTGGTCCGGCACAGTTCTTCCGGGGCTCCGGAAATGCTCTCCCGCTATCTGAAGTGCGGTATTCTCAACGCCGGTGATGGAACTCACGAACATCCCACGCAGGGACTGCTGGATATCTTTACCATTCGGGAACAACTGGGCAGCCTGGAGGGGAAGACCGTCACGCTGGTGGGAGATATCAAACATTCCCGCGTCGCCCGTTCCAATATCTGGGGGCTGACGAAACTGGGAGCAAAGGTGATTGTCTGCGGACCACCCACTCTCATTCCCCCGGGGATCGAACAACTGGGGGTACGGGTGGCGCATCGCTTCGATGATCTTTTACCGGAATCGGATGTGATCAATCTGCTGCGAGTTCAGTTTGAACGTCAACGAGGAACCTTCTTTCCTTCGATCGCGGAATACGCACACCTGTTCGGGATGAATCGTGATCGGGTTCGCCGGGCGAAAAAAGATGTGCTCATTCTGGCTCCCGGACCGATCAATCGCGGGGTGGAAATCAGTTCGGATGTGGCTGACGGACCACATTCACAGATTTTGCATCAAGTCACAAATGGTCTGTTCGTCCGGATGGCCTGTCTGCATCTGCTGGCCCAACGACAACTTCAGGAGCGCGCTGACTGATGGGAACGCTGCTGATTAAAAATGGCCGTCTCGTTGATCCTGCGCGGCAGTTCGACCGCATCGGCGACCTGCTGATCATTGATGGATTCTGCGCCGAACCGGGCCAGCACATTGGGGAAATCGACCAGACGATTGATGCCACCGGGCTGATCGTGGCCCCCGGGTTCATCGATTGTCACGTCTCGTTCCGCGAGCCCGGTTTCGATGAGGATGAGACCATCGCTTCCGGTGCCGACGCCGCCCTGGCAGGGGGATTCACCACAGTGGCCTGCCTGCCGGAAACCGTTCCGGTGATCGACACCCGGGCTTCCGCGGAATTCATCGTGCGACAGGGAGAACGGGCCGGTCGTTGCCGAGTGCTGCCGCTGGGAGCGGTCACCAAGAACCGGGACGGAAAAGAACTCTCCGAAATCGGGCAGTTGATCGAGGGGGGAGCGATTGGATTTTCCGACGGCAAACAGCCGCTGGGAAATGCGGAAATCATGCGACGGGCACTTCAATATACGCGGATGTGGAACAAGCCGATTCTGCATCATGCCCAGGTGCCGGAACTCGTGCATGGCGGCATGATGCACGAGGGATTTCAATCGACCGTGCTGGGTCTGCAGGGGATGCCGGCCGCTGCGGAAGAAATCATGGTGCGCCGAGACATTGCCCTGGTGGAAACAACCGGCGGACGGGTGCATCTGATGTGCATCTCTTCCCGCCGAAGCGTGGAAGAAGTCCGGCAGGCCATCAGTCGGGGGCTTCCGGTCACCGCCGATGTCACTCCGCATCATCTGTTACTGACGGATGAGTCTCTGGAAGGATACAACACCAATTATAAAGTCGATCCTCCCGTTCGCACCGCCGATCATCGGGCCGCACTCATTGAAGGTCTGAAAGACAATACCATCGGGCTGATTGCTTCGGACCATCAGCCGCATGCGGAAGAGAAGAAGACTCTGGAAATCGACCATGCCCCCTTCGGGATCGTCGGACTGGAAACGTTGTTGCCGTTGTGTGTGGAAGCCCTGATCACTCCCGGCCATCTCGACTGGTCGCAATTCATCTCCAAACTGACCGTGGGCCCTGCCCAACTTCTTTCTTTGCGTGCCGGTTCGCTCCAGCCTGGAATGCCTGGAGATGTGACGTTGATTGACCCGCTGGCCCAGTGGCACATTGATTCTGCCCAATTCCGTTCGCGCAGCCGCAATACCCCGTTTCATGGTCGGGCTGTGCAGGGACGGGTGGAATCCACCATCGTGGGGGGGGAGATCAAATACGTCGCCGCCGGTCGCCCTGCCCAGGAAGGACGCTCACCGTAGTGCCTTTGTCTGGGCTTAGTTTGGGGGTACGTCATCACAGAACGTCCTCCGTTGTCGGACCTTGTCTCATGGCCTACTCAATTTTTCAGAGTTAACACAGCAGCCGTTCGAAGTTTGGCGGATCGCTTCAGTCCAGAGTTCGTGAAAGTGGAATCACCAGGCTGAGAACCTGGCAGTTCCTCCACGACCATGAAACGCAAAAATCACCTGCAACGGCACTTTCAGCAGCATGAGTGACTGACAGATCGATCGAATCGGCGTTCATGAACAGGCAAACTTGAGAAATCTTTGCGAATTTCTGTTTTTGTTGTTCGTGCGGGTCGCAAAAGATGATGGGGCTCGCCAGTGAGGGGCCGGGTCCGGTTCTACCGGTTGAATGTAGAATCCTGAATAGAACACTACGTGTCAGCCCGCCCGCGTTCAAGTCCACAGCACCGTGTTTCGATACAATCGATACGTCCCTGTTGTCGATGGACAAGCAGGTGCGGCGCGGTATTTGTATTAGAACGCATCGACCGCGTTCCGCCCCGCGGCGAGTTGCGTTTCACCAGTCGAAATTCGCGCTGCGCGGGCACAGGCCGGAGCAACTTGCTCTCGATGATTCAAATCCACCCTCTGGAAAATTCGCCAGTCTCGTCACGCTTGAATTCACGAGAGCAGGCAGGCGGATTGCGGAGGGCTTCATGCCAGAAAAATTGCAGTGGAGAGTTGGAAATGCGATCACAAATCGCCGGCCCAGTGCAGGTTTGGGGGTGCATTGTTCTGCTGTTGTGCACAACATTCGCCTCTGCACAGGAAAATCCGGACGCCACACCGGCTCCTCCCCTGAACGATCCCCTGGTGGTCAAACCGACTACTATTGAAGGAAAGTTTGCCGCGGCCCTGTTCATGCTCAAACTCGCCCGCCCAGCTTTAGCACGGTACTACCTGGAGCAAACGCTGGCGGACGAGCCGACTGCGGAAGACATGTTGAAACTGCGCGAATTGCATGGCAGTGGAACATTTCTGGAATTAACCGCGATCGATGCCTTGAATCCACCGGCATTGGAACTGCTGGACCGGATGAACAAGGCGATTCAGGATCATGTTTCGAACCCCGGCTATGCCGACGCCCTGCTCGACAAATTGAGCGGGACACCGCGCGAACGGGCCGAAGCCCTGTCCGAGTTGCAACATCTGGGCCCTTATGCTGTTCCTCCCATTCTGAAACGGCTGGCGGATGGTCAACACGATGATGCGGCAGTGCTCATTCTCACCTTGACCCAGCTGGGCTCGAATGCCGCCCCACCACTGGTCGGGGCGCTCACTGCTCCGCTTCCGGAAATTCGGGCCACGGCGGCCCGGGTGCTGGGACAGATCGGCAGTACGCAAGATGCAATCTGGCTGTGGGCGCCCGCCTTCACTTCCGGCGAGCCTGCCGGGTCTCAGGTGGCTGCTCGGGAAGCGCTGGCACAGCTGAAATATGGTGATAAAAATGCCGTGAACCGCATCAATGGAGATGGGGCAGCCCGGTTGCTGCTGGCGGCTGCCACCCAGCATTTGAATGGCCGATACCAATGGCCCGAACTCTATGACGACGTGCCGGCGGTTCCGGTCTGGAACTGGGATGAAACACGGGGGACCGTTGTGGAATATTCCGCAGCGAAAACTCAGGCATCCATTTTCCACGCAGAACGTCTGGCCCGTGAAGCTTCGTTGCTCGCTCCAGATCTGCAACAGGCAACGGTCGTGCTTCTGGCCAGCCTGCTGGTCCGCGAAGTGGAACAAAACCGGTGGGATCTGCGTCTTCCGGAGACCGCTGGCGGAGCGCTGGATCTGGCGGTCTCCTGCGGCCCCGAATTGTGCGAGCAGGTTTTGCGTTATGCACTGGATCAGAAAACGCCTGCTGCTGCCCTGGGAGCTTTGCAGGCACTCAGCTTGAATGGATCGACAGAACGACTCTCCAGTGCTCCCCCGCATGGAGCGGTGACAGCCGCACTGGATGCTCCCGATTCCCGCGTGCAGTTTGCAGCTGCCGTCACCATCCTGCACTGGGAACCAACAACGGCATTCCGCGGTTCCCGGCGAGTGGTGGAGATTCTGGCACGTACGCTGAACTCGGAAAGTAGTCCGGCCAGCGTGATCATGGACCCCAACCAGATCCGTGCGAATGAAACCGCCGGCATGTTCACGGAACTCGGCTTTCCAGCCTCCATGGCCCCCACTGGCATGGAGGGTTTTCGAATTGCTGCGGAACGTGGCAATATTGAACTGGCGGTCCTGCATCCCAATGTGATCCGCTGGGAGCTGTCTCAAACCATCGCCAATTTACGAGCCGATTCCAGGACCGCAGCCATTCCCGTGATCATTTACGGTCCGGCAGGCATACGCGATCAGTTCGATCGCATCTCGCAGGAATATCGGAACGTGACCTATCTGGATGAAGGGAATGTCCCGGTGGATCTGGTCAAGAATCTTCAACCCGTTCTGATGCAGTTGTCTCCTCCTCCGCTCACGGAAGAACAACGCAGTCGCCAGATGGCCGAGGCATCGTTCTGGTTACGTAGAATCGCGATTCGAAATGTGGGCCAGGTTTTCGATCTATCACTGGCACAGGACGCGGTGATGGCATCCATTGGCAAACCCCGGCTGGCAGAAGATGCACTGGTCACGCTGGGAGCGATCGGTACCAGTCAGTCTCAGCAAAAACTGTTCTCAACAACCACTGCCCCGGCTGCGAATACCAACCTGCAGGCACTGGCTGCCACTCAGTTGGCATTTCACATTCAGCATTACGGCCTGCTCCTTTCCAAGAGCGAAACCAATCTGCTGAAGAGTTTATTCCAGGCGGAAACAGACCCCAATTTGCGCACCGCACTGGCCGGCGTGATTGGGACTTTGAAACCGACCGCCGCTGCGGCCCGGCTGCACCTGTTACAACATCCCCCGTCGACCGCCCCGCTGATTCCTGCACAGCCTTGAAAATGTTCTTCAATCGATGTGTCAGGACAGAACTTCCAGCAGGAGCAGGCTGCTCTCGATGGCAGATGGGAAGACCGCATGGATTCTGAATCAGTTTCAAGTTGGATCTGCCAACTCAGTCAGGGCAACCAGCAAGCGGCTTTTAAACTCTGGAATCGATATGGAAAAGCGCTGCAGAATCTGGCAAAAGCACATTACACATTTGCGCTGAATGCCGTTTTTGATGAGCATGACCTGGCCCAAAGCGTGTTTATGGCACTTTGGCAGAATGCGGAAGCCGGCCGTCTGAAGGGGGTGCGAGATCGCCAGGAATTGTGGTGGATGCTGCTGGAGATGACCCGCCGCCGGGCCATTTCGCGTGCCAAGTACAATCAGGCAACCAAACGTCCGCAGGCCCCATCGAACCCCGGCAAGTACGATCCATTGCCTGAGCTGAGCGATCCCAAACAGCTTTCCCCCGAAGTCCTCAGCATTCTTCATGAAGAGCACGATCGCATCATGCAGCTGTTACCGGATGATCGTTTACGTACGATTGCCCAGTTGCATCTGGAAGGCTTTTCCAACGAGGAAATTGCCGGCAAAATAGAACTCAGTCCCCGTACCATCAGCCGGAAGCTGAAACTGATTCGTGACCAGTGGTCGATCGAATTGCACTCATGACGCCGGGGTCTCCGGTGCCGCTTCGCCTTCAGACTGGACGTAGCTGCGACCGTGATAAAAGGGAGCCCAGATGGCGAACAGGACCGTCGAGACCATCATGGTCACGGTAAAGAACCAGTAGTAACTGGCCCCTTCCAGAATGGGTGATCCCGCTTGACTGGCGGTCTCAATCATCTTGTTGACATAGGCCGTGTACTGGTTTCCCAAAGTGATGGACAAAAACGAAACGCCCATGACCAGCGACTTCATTTCATTGGGGGCCTGTGTGTAAGCAAACTCCAGAGCGGTAATCGAAACCAGCACTTCTGCCGCGGTCAGGATGGCATATGCGAGAACCTGCCAGCCGATCGAGGGCGTTTCCCCAGCGGTAATCCGGGTTTCAATCCAGGTCACCAGCAGAAAAGAAAAGATCGTCAGAAACAGTCCGAAGCCAATACGGCGCAAAGGGGTAAGCCGTACGAACCTGCCCGCAAATGGATAAATCACATAAGAAAACAGGGGAATGAACAGCATCACAAAAATCGGGTTCACCACTTGAAACTGCGAGGCACTCGGTTCCAGGTTGTTCAGGAACGGAAGATGCCGGTCCATCTTGCCCGCCTGGGCCACCCAGCGGGAAGCTGTCTGGTCAAACAGAGACCAGAATGGTGCAATCAATAGAAACACCGGCACCAGATTGAGAATGGCCCACATTCCAGATTTGCTGAATGTTTCGCGAAAGAATTGCTTTCCCGAAGGGGGGACATGCACATAATGATTTCGCCCCAGCCAGAAAACGATGGTGGCCAGCGCCATCAGGACTCCCGGAACTCCGAACGCCCAGGAAATCCCCAATCCGGGAGAGGTGAGCAGCACCGGCGTGAGCATTGTGGAGAACGTCGCGCCGAAGTTGATGGAGAAATAGTACCAGCCATAGACCACGGGGAGCAGATACGCATTGGCCCGGCCAAACTGGTCTCCCACATGGGCAGAGACGCACGGTTTAATTCCCCCTGCGCCCAGTGCAATCAGGGCCAGTCCCCACCAGAGCAGTGTTCGCTGATCAATCCCTGTGTTGAAATCCATGAGCGCCAAAACGCCATGGCCCACGCAGTACAACAGGGAAACCGAAAGAATCATCCGGTACTTCCCTACCAGCCAGTCGGAAAGAATGGCCCCCAGCAAGGGGAAGAAGTAGAGCACGGAACTAAAATTCGCAATCCAGCGAGTTGCCTCCGCTTCGCTCATCAAGTCCGGTTCTCCGGCAGCATTCAGCAGGCTTTTGGTCATGACAACCATCAGGATGGCCTTCATGCCATAAAAGCTGAACCGCTCTGCCGCTTCGTTTCCGACGATATACGGAATTCCGGTGGGCATCCCCTTTTGCTCAACGGGAGCCGTCAGAAATTTCTGCTGTGCCATTGCGAACTCTGCTGAAGCAAGTTGATGAGATCCAGGATCGTAGCGACTTTTCCGAAACAGGTTGAGTGTGATCTTCCCCCCTGCGAACGGAGCATGTCGCCCTTTGGCAACATGTTGCCGGTTCACATCACAGGCATGGCACCATGTGAAAACGGCTCTCTCTGCGTGAAAACCCTCATCGCGAGTGTGGACGTGTGGAGTTCCGGCATCATTCTCCAAGTGTGATCGTGTTCAGCGGAATGTCCGATCACGATTTCGGTGACAAGTTGTAACTCATTTCATAAAAATGAATTACAACACAAAATAATTTTTATGTTCAGGATTTTTAGCGCGTGTTTCAAGTCTTTGGCACTGGAGGTGCTTTTGTTTTCACTCATCAACAACAAACACCCCCCAACTCAGGAAAAACCAATGACAACTTTCGCAACACTCCTCAATGATGAAGCTGGTTTTATCGTTTCCGCCGAACTGGTTCTGATCTCCACCATCGCCGTGCTGGGTCTGGTTGTGGGACTCAGCGAAGTTGCTCTGAACGTGAACAATGAACTCGAAGATGTCGGCTCCGCCTTTGCCAGTATTCAGCAAAGTTACAAGGTCCACTGCACTTCCGGACATGGCGGCCAGGTCTTTGGCAGCAGTTTCTGGGATCAGGCCGATTACTGCAGCGGCCAGTTCGATATCCAGTAATTGGATCAGAGCAAGTTGCTCTGGCCTGGGCCCGCGCAGGGCGCGTTTCGACTGGCGAAATGCAACTCGCCGCGTGGCGGAACGCGGCCCATGCGGAAGTGAGGCGCTCTAAACTGGAAACGATGGTCAGACAACAACCTTCCATGCTCTCACGATCAATCTCTCTCTACGCTCTCACGTGGTGATTGCTCTCACGAAACAGCGGACACGAAAAGTGTCCGCTGTTTTTGTTGGTATTCCGAGTTGTCCGGTTGTGAACAAGGTCGGTGCTGATCGGCTCGCGAAAAGAAATTCTCATTCATCGAGAGATTTTGTTTTCGGCTCTAAAACTCGTTCGGCAAACCATTCAGCGGTTTGTCGGAGGCCGGTTTTCAGCGTGATTTGTGGTGACCAGCCCAAAATTTGCCGGGCTTTTCGGCTTGAAACCAGGTTGGACCGTAAGTCACCTGCTCGTGCGGGACCATGAAGAAAATCCGGGATCGTTAAAGAGATCTGGTGGTCCAGAAGAGATTGCTGACAGCAATTCTGCAGAGCGCTTCCCAGTTGATTGACGTCGGTTGCGATTCCGGTCCCGACATTGATTGGTTCGAATCCTTGAAGATCAGACTCAATGGCTGCCATATTGGCCCGGACAACATCGGAAACATGCACATAATCGCGAATATATTTGCCGTCCCCGTTAATGGTGGCGGTTTCTCCCTGGAGCAGTCGGGTGCAGAAGATGGCCACGACTCCCGCCTCACCATGTGGATTCTGCCGTTCTCCATAGACATTGGCATATCGCAGAGCGACTGCTGAGAGGCCGTGTTGTCGCTGAAAGAATTGCAGATACTGTTCCCCGGTCCATTTGCTGATGCCATAAGGTGATACGGGATGTGCCGGAGTCTCTTCCGGGGCAGGATCAGTCACTTCCCCGTAGAGAACTCCTCCGGATGAAGCAAACACAAGCCGCTTTGCGTTGACCTGAACGGCAGCGGTGCAGACATTGATCAGTCCGCAAATATTCACTTCAGCATCATATGCCGGTTCGTGGACGGAACGGCTCACGGATAACTGGGCCGCCTGGTGATTGACGATCTCCGGCCGGAATTCTTCGAAGGCTGCAAAAACGCCATCGGCTTTCCGGATGTCCTGTTCAAAAAAAACGGCGCCGGAGGGAATGTTTTCCCTGCTTCCGGTGGAAAGATCATCAAGTACAGCGACTTGGTGACCCTTTAAAAGCAGTGCGTCAACCAGGTGACTGCCAATGAAGCCTGCGCCGCCCGTAACGAGTACCTTCATGATAATTTCTCCTCAATTTTGAATGAGATCGCATTCACCCCGCACAGGCTGCGTTCCGCCACGCGGCGAGTTGCGTTTCATCAGTCGAGACCGCGCTGCGCGGGCCCAGGCCAGAGCAACTTGCTCGAATTGGATCAACTCGGAATGATCTGGATCAACTCGAAGGAATCTGATCCAATTGTTGCGATGTTGGCATGCTGATGCTGTGTCAATGCTTGAAACTGTAGACAGTATTGCGAGAACGTCCGCCGGAGTCGAACGCAGATGTTCGTCTTCCCGGGTAGAATGTGAGTTGAAACAGTGGCCGCGATTCAGGCATTAAGAATTCCCGACGTCAAGGTGTTGCAGATTGATCGCTATGGCGATGAACGGGGGTTTTTCTCCGAGACTTATCATAAACGCAGGCTCGAAGAAGCGGGAGTCAGGATCGATTTCGTGCAGGATAACCATTCCTATTCACAGGCCTGCCAGACCCTGCGAGGGTTGCACCTGCAGGCTCCTCCCTATGCGCAGGCGAAACTGGTACGGGTTCCCCGTGGACGGATTCTGGATATCTGCGTCGATGTGCGGCGAGGGTCACCCTATTACGGACAATGGGTCTCCGCTGAAATCAGTGCACAGGCATGGAATCAGATTTTTGTCCCCGTGGGGTTCCTGCACGGATTCATTACGCTCGAGACCGAGACAGAGGTGCAGTACAAAGTTTCAAACCATTATCACGCGGAATCGGAAAGAGGCGTGATCTGGAACGATCCGGATCTGAAGATCGACTGGGGGGCACAAATCAACCCGATCCTGTCTGCAAAAGACCTCTTGCATCCGGCATTTCTGGATTTTCAATCACCATTTGTCTATTGAAATCTTCTAAGAGCCGCGAACAAAACCTCCCGGACAAGGAAATTTTCCTTTCCGCGAGCAAGTTCGCTGCAAGTTTTGTCAGGGGTTCTAAGACAATTTACACATCGCATTGCATGAAACGGAGCAGCAATGAGAATTCTTGTTACGGGTGGCGCAGGATTTATTGGTTCAGCGGTCATTCGTCATCTCATCAACGACACCGAACACGAAGTCGTCAACGTTGATAAATTAACCTACGCAGCCAATCTGGAAAACCTGCAGGGGCTCGAAGAGTCCGACCGCTACGATTTCGTGAAAGCGGATATTTGTGATGAAGAGTTGATGCAGGACATCTTTCGGCAGCATCAACCGCAGGGCATTATTCATCTGGCTGCAGAAAGTCATGTGGACCGCTCGATTGACGGGCCTCGCGCTTTTCTGGATACAAATATCATGGGCACGTATTCTTTGTTAAGTGCTGCCCGCTCGCTCTGGAAGACGCTGGATTCCAGCGGTCAGGCGGCATTCCGGTTTCTGCATGTCTCCACAGACGAGGTTTATGGATCACTGGGGCCAGAAGGCTATTTTACGGAACAGACTCCATATGCTCCAAATTCTCCTTATTCCGCCAGCAAAGCTTCGTCAGACATGCTGGTCCGTGCCTGGCACGAGACATACGGCCTGCCGATTCTGATCAGCAACTGCTCAAACAATTATGGACCTTATCAATTTCCCGAAAAATTAATCCCGGTCATTATCTTAAATGCGCTGCAGGGGAAGCCGTTGCCTATTTATGGAGCGGGAGACAATATTCGAGACTGGCTGTTTGTGGAAGATCATGCTGAGGCACTTTGCCGCGTTCTGAGCACCGGAATTGTGGGAGAGTCCTACAATATCGGGGGGGGGTATGAAAGACGGAACATCGACCTGGTCAAGGACATCTGCCGGCAACTCGATGCTGCACTACCGGACTCTCCGCATGTTCCGCACGAACAATTGATCACCTTTGTGACGGATCGTCCCGGGCATGATGCACGATATGCTATTGATGCCACGAAAATTCGCCGGGAACTGGGTTGGACCCCCCGTGTGACACTGGAAGAGGGGCTGCAGCAGACCATTGACTGGTATCTGACAAACCGGGACTGGTGGCAACGGGTGCTGGATCGGGGCCACCGTCAGGAACAACGCCTGGGCGTTTCCAGTTAAGCTGCTCGCGGATGGTTTCGATATTGTCATCGTCGTTGACGTTCCAAGTGGTATTGCGAGAGGCCATGCTATTGCTTTTTGGACATTCTGGACAAGTTGCCAGTGAACTGCGGGCCGCTGCCGCAGCGCAGCGGGTGGAACTCCGCCCACTCTCCAGCCAGGAGGCCGATTTTCGTGATCCGCAAAGAATTCGTGAGATTGTCGCCGGCGCGCCGGCCGGCACATGCGTGGTGAATGCTGCTGCTTATACTCAGGTCGATCAGGCGGAGTCCGAACCGGAAACCGCCGAACTGATCAATGCGGTCACTCCCGGCGTCATTGCCGAGGAGTGTGGTCGTCGCAATTTTCCATTCATCCATCTCTCCACGGACTACGTTTTTGCAGGGGACAAGACTACTCCTTATGTGGAAAGCGATCCCGTGTCGCCCATGAATGTTTATGGGCGAACCAAACGGGACGGAGAAGAGAGAATTTTTCGTGCCTTGGCCCCGGCGATCGTCCTGCGAACAGCCTGGGTCTTCAGCTCTCACGGAAAAAATTTCGTAAAAACCATGTTACAGCTGGGGCAGAAAAGGCAGGAACTCAATGTCGTGGCCGATCAATTTGGCGGGCCGACATCCGCAGCTGCCATTGCCCGTATCTGTCTGGAACTGGCCCGGCAGATCTTGCAGAAGGAAAGCCCCGATGCTCTGTCCGGGGTCTACCACTACTGTGGAGCCCCTGCGGTCTCCTGGCATGGGTTTGCCGAAGAAATTTTTCGCCAGGCTGGACTGAAGGTCACCGTTCATCCCATTCCTGCCGGCCAGTACCCCACGCCGGCGGCCCGACCGCATAATTCAATTCTAAATTGTGACAAGATCTTTCGTGACTTCGGAATTTCGCAGCCCGACTGGCGACAGGAACTGACCAAAGTACTACAGGATCTTCAGGCCCCTTAACGGCCTGTTGAAAAACGCACAGACAGAAATGTCTTTGCCACCAGAAGCTTCTGGATCTTCGAAAAGAGTGGGCCGGACATTTCTGTCTGGCCGAGATTTCATGGTTTTTCAACAGGCTGATCTGGGCAATTTTGTTTTCATGGCTTAAATCGGAATTTGGAAATGCCCGCTCTTCATCAGAATCGTAAAGGGATTGTCTTGGCCGGCGGTTCCGGCACACGATTGCATCCATGCACCATTGCCGTCAGCAAACAACTGCTCCCCATTTATGATAAACCGTTGATTTACTATCCCATTTCGACACTGATGCTGGCTGGGATACGGGACTTATTATTGATCTCCACACCGCACGACATCGGCGGTTTTCAACTGTTGCTGGGAGATGGGAGTCAGTTTGGACTCTCCATTCAATATGCGATCCAACCGCAGCCCAATGGACTGGCCGAAGCATTTATCGTTGGGAAGGAATTTGTCGGTTCGAACCCTTCGGCACTGGTGCTGGGAGATAACATCTTCTTTGGACATGGACTGACAGGAACCTTGCAGAAAGTTTCGCAGCGGCAACAGGGAGCAACAGTTTTTGCTTATCCCGTCGACGACCCGGAGCGTTATGGAGTCGTGGAATTATCTGCAGAGGGAAAGGCGATTTCGCTGGAAGAAAAACCTGTTCATCCCAAAACCAATCTGGCGGTCCCCGGCCTGTATTTTTATGACTCGCAAGTCATCGACATCGCTGCCAATCTGCAACCCTCGGCTCGGGGAGAGTTGGAAATCACCGATGTGAATCGGGCGTACATGGAAGCCGGCGAGTTGTATGTGGAAAATTTTGGTCGAGGCTCGGCCTGGCTGGATACCGGCACCCCCGATTCCATGTTGCAGGCCAGCCAGTTTGTGGAAGTTGTGGAAAAACGACAGGCACTCAAAATTGCCTGTCTGGAGGAAGTGGCCCTGCATATGGGGTATCTCACTCTCGAAGAGTTCGCTCAGCGGGCAGCAGGCATTAAAGGCCAGTATGGGAATTACTTACGAAAAATCATCAAGCTGGGAGATCATGGTCAACCCATAGAGAGCGCATGACACGCGCATCGACCGCGCCCCGCGACGCGGCGAGTTGCGTTGCATCGGTCAAAACGCGCGCTGCGCGGGCCAGGGCAACTTGCCCTGGTGTTGCCCCGCAACTTGGGGTTCGGGTTGGTTTCTCGCAATTCCGCTCTGTTGTCGCTCGCTTCACATTTTCCTAACCGAAATTTGAGATGCGTTCGACTACTGGGTTTAAACGCAAAGTCCGACAACGGAGGACGTTTCGCCATAACGCACCCCACACCCAGCCGTAACACGGCACCGGTTGATCGAGTGCGATCTGAACACATCTTGCGAATTTCACACAACTTGCCGTAGCATCTCGCGTTCAGGTGTTCTTGACAAACAGAATGCCTGCCTGAGAAATGGTCTTCGATACGAGGGGACTGTGCAGGGAAGAGATGGGTTTGTGCCGGGACGTCCCGCGTCCGATTCATGGAAGAAGAACGGCACCAAAGCAATGGTCCGCAGCGTAACGCGGAATGTGATCTGCTTTTTGGCAGCGTTTCTGCTGCTGGCGCTGGCGATGTGCGCAGTGGAAGTGGTCTTGCGCACCGCAAAGCTTCGGTCCCGACTCAACGCGCGAGCTCCTCTCAACCAATTGGAAGAACTGATTGCTCCCGACGAGACCTCCTGGATTAACGTGAAACCGCTGATTGATGTGAATCTTGTCGCAGGATCATCCCGGAGCATTCATATTCAGACCGATGAGCATGGACTGCGGGGACCATCTACCGTGCTGCCGAAACCACGTGGCACTTATCGCATCTTGTGCCTGGGGGGAGACAACGTTTTTGGTTCCGGTCTGGAAATACGGGAAACCCTACCTGATCGTTTGCAGCGGATCTTGAATCTGCATTCGGGACTACCGGTAGAAGTGATCAATGCCGGCTGCCCCAACGCGGGGCCGCTCATCAATCTCCTGCGGTATCGAACACGCCTGTCAGCGCTCCAGCCGGACCTGGTGATTCTCTGTTTGAACGAAGAGGACCTGGGATATGACCGTGACGTTCGTGGCGCTTTGCATCTGGATGAAGCCCGCAATCCCGCTTATGCCTCACATCCCGGTGTTCGCGGGCAGGGCTCTTCGGTCCTCGACGGGGTTTGCGACGAGTTTCTCGTTGCCGACTGGCTACTGGGCTGGGCGGGGAATGTCGCGGGAATGCGTTCCAGAACGGCCAGTCACAGCAAGGCCCCGGTACGGGAAGGGATTCAGCGTGATCTGGCAGCGATTGTTCCGCTGTCACAACTGATTTCAGGTCAATTTGGCCATCTGCTGATCTCCATTTCTCCCAGTCCCTGGGGGGTCGATCGCGCAAAAAATGCCATCGATAAGACACAATCCTCCTTTGCCAGAGACGTGGGCACTTTCCTGGAAAACGTTCATCTGTCAGCTCAAATCGAGATTCATGACGGCCTGACTTCATTCAGTCAGGCGGAAAAAGCCCATCACTATTTCTCTCCCCAGACCGGAGCTTTATCCGCAGAGGGAAATCATCTTTACGCACAGCAACTGGCGGCCTACCTTCTGGAGACGATTCCCGGATTAAGTGGCACGCCAGCCAGCTCTCAACAGACAACACCGGACTCCATCCCGTTGCGGAGATAGTGTGAGTCGGGGAGAGCGGAAAGTGAAAGTGAAAATTCAGCGCGTGGCGCCATTTCTGACCTCTCATTTCAATGGCTTGTCGAACTTGGAAGTATCGTCATGAGCAGGACGAACCACGAAATCGAAGCAGGCAATCCCTTGGGAAAACTCCCTGTCGAGACTCCCTTTCAGGTTGTCGTCCGTCCACAAACAGTGTCGTCTCCACAAACAGCATCGGCTTCTTCTGACAGCAATCAGAGTGATTCACGCATCTCGGAATCCTTTCAGTCCGAGGAAATGGTTCAGCCTGAGGAAATGGTGAACATTGGCGGTTCAGACTCGGACGTGCTCTCGCTGGAGGAGATTGAAGCTGCTTATCTGCAGGCGCTGGAAGCGGCGGAACTGGCAGACTCCATTGCTGTTGAAGAGCTGGAAAGCACAGCGGAACGTCTCTCTGCAGAGAATCATGCAGCCCGGGAGCAATCAACTCCAGAACCCCGCCCAGAACCGGAACCATCTTCAATTCCATCGGTTCAGCATCACTCTTCATCAATGATGGAAACCATTGCTGCATCGGAGGAGTCATCAAGCAACAATGCTCCCATTGTTCCGGTTATGGAAGTTGATGAACCCATCCTGACGGCAGAGCAGGTGATCGAAGCCATCTTATTTGTCGGAGGAGCCCCGCTGCCCGTCAAAAAATTTCTCGATGTCCTGGGAGGAACATATACTGCGGAGCAGGTGGAAACGCTTCTGGACACGCTCAATACACGGTATCTGGCGCAATGCAGACCCTATGAGATTCGGTTAGAGGAAGGGGGCTACAGAATGCAGCTGACATCCGCGTACGAAGGAGTCCGCGGCCGAGCCTATGGCCATGGTCCCAAAGAGGTCAAGCTGGCACAAGATGCCCTGGAAGTGCTGGCGTTTATTGCCTATCAGCAGCCCGTCTCACGAGCAGGGCTTGAGGAAACAGGAAAGCAGAACGTCTCGGCTTTATTGCGACAACTTTTGCGACGCGAACTGGTCTGCGTTGATCGTTCCGACGAGACTGCGGGCGAGGTGTTGCGGACCACCGGCCGGTTTCTGGATTTGTTCGGATTGACGTCGCTGGAAGATCTCCCGCAGGTGGGAACCTTCAATTTCAAGTAGTGTTTTGTCAGGGCTTGGATTTGGGATGCGTGATCGCAAAACATCCTCCGTTGTCGGACTTTGCGTTCAGACCTACCCCCAATTTTAGAGTAGACGAAGCAGTCGTACCCGATTACGGGTTAAAGGAAGTTGTTCTCATTCACTCGGTCGACCGGTTTTGCTGGAGGGGGATCGTTTGTGTTCCTGAATTGCTTTCTGCTGCAGTTCGATCAGGATCTCGCGAAGCCGTTCCAACCCCATCATCGCCAGTGCATGTCGTAACGAGCGGATCGGTCTGCCGGTTCCCGTGCTGACGGAATTGACAGCCTGCATGATGGCAGCTGTCACCATCGGTCGTCCTCCAATTGTCCGGGCGATCTGATGAATACTGATCTCTTCATCGCCAGCCAGCATCAGAAGAGTTTCGATTTCTTCCGGCGTGGGAAATGCCACGAAGTGCGGAGCAGCCAGTTCATGAGAGAAGTCTTTCCGGACTTCCATGTCCAATCCTTCCTGTTCTGCGGGCTGCCCTCAATGACAACCCGGCCTCTCGTCCATGTTGACAAGAAAGAGATCAGAGGTCGGGGATCGAGGGGCAGAGAATTCCATGATTTGCAGGTTTTCCTGGCCTCTGTCCTCTTTCCCTGGCCTCCATCCGAACTCCACTCCATCCGAACGAACTCGGAATGACTGTCACAAAAAATCCAGAATGGAAATGCTGTTCATTGTGGATATGGTCTGCAATGTGAACTGCAAGAGATTCTGTTGTTCCTGTAATTGTGTAAGAGCTGCGGGGTAGTCGGTGGCCTGCACGCTGCCCAGCAGCGTTTGAGCATTCAACTGCAATGCTTCGATTCTGGACTGCAAGGTATCCAGATGCTCCAAGTCCACAGACTGCTCTCCGATGATGCTCAACAGGTGATCGTTCGCCCCGTCCAGATCCTGCAGACTGCGATCGAAAGCGGCTTCCGCATCGCTGGCTGAAAGCCCTTGCGGGTTCAGGATGGCATCTTTGAGATTCTGAATCGTCTGAAAGACATCATTCGTTCTGGCCGGCGAGACGGTGACCGTTCCGGTCCCTTCGAGTCCAGTGGTATCGAAAAACTGAACAACGCTTCCATTATTTGCAGTCAGCAGTTGACTGCTTGAAAAATCAACAGGGACCTGGGTTGCCCCTTGATCCAGAGACAGCGTCCCGGATGCTGCAATGTCGATTGTTCCGTTGAAGCCAGCAACCATGGACTGTGTGTTCACATAAATCTGTTCGCCCTGCGGCCCGGTGATCAGCAGATTGTCATCGCTGTTTGTGAATGGAATGGCTGGTCCCCCATTCAGTGAAATGGTCCCGGACGATCCATCTCCGGAGGTGTCATGGATTGTCAGGGTGTGCGTGCCGGATGCCCCTAGAATGGTGTCCTGATCTGCGGAACTGGTGCCGGTCTGAATTCCGGAACTGCCGCTGAACGTCGTGAGCGTATGACGGATTGTCAATGTGGTCGGAGCACTGCCGCTGGACGTGCCGGTTCCGGAAGCAATTCCCGTTGAACCCGAGATCACCAGTTCCCCCCCCGTGGGAGGTTGAAAGACATCGATTCCGCTGTAGTACGTCTTGATGTCCGGATGGCCGGGAACGGAGATTTTCGCAGGCTCTGGACTGGCCTGATAGACGGCGTTTCCCTGCGTAATTCCGGAGAACGGCGGAGTGCCGGTTTGCGTTCCTCCAAACAGATACTGCCCGTTGGATTTCGAATTGGCGATATCATCCAGTTGGGTCAGCAGAGAATTGAGTTGCTGGACATAGACCTCTTGCTCGCTGGAGTCTGTGGACTGTCTGGCCTGCAAGGCGATACTTTTCGCCTTGACCATCAGTTGTTGGGCGTCGCGGATCTGGGTCTGGGCATCGGAGAGAATGTGACGTACCGTCTCCACGGAGTCCGATTGCGTCGTCAACTGTTGCAGCATCGCGGTCTGATTCAAAATCACTTTTTGTGCGGTCGGATCATCGGAAGGTTTATTGACACGACTGCCGCTGGACATCTGCTCCTGGAGTTTCGCCCCTTGTGCATAATGCGTCTGTGCGCGGGCTTGCCCGAGTTCGTACTGTCGATGTGGGGTGATGCGCATGGACATGTGAACCTGCTGCTTTGTCAACGTCTTCAAAAAGCCAACCAGAGCAACCAGTGCTCGACTGTCATCCCAGTGCTATCTGATAATTCCCAGCAGGTCGTCAAGTGAATCGTTAATGGTGGCGATGAAGCGGGCGTTCGCCTGGAAGGCCCGCTGAAACTGCAACATGGCCATCAATTCTTCATTGGGGTCGACACCGGAGACGGCATCCTGCTGATTGCGAATCTGGTCATACTGCGATTGAAAATGGTCCGACTGGGCCTGATAAAAGTTCACCGTCGATCCGGTATTGCTGGTCAGGTTCGCCAGACGGGCCTCGATGCTTTCCGTGCCGGCAGACAACACCGGGGCGGTGCGAAACTGAACAATCCGGTTCAACTGACTGGCATCAACGGCGTTCCCGGTCCGACTGGCAGCCAGCAGTCCGGGATCTTTCACAATGGAACTATTGACAGCGACGGATCGAAAATCGGCAGTCTGAAACAGCCCTCCCATCCCCATGGCATTCAAAAAACCTGATGAATCGGGATCGGCGACAGCATCTGCCTGAAAGGTGTCACCAGCTTGAAGCGTGCCGGCATTGAACTGCACCGAGAGTCCACCGGCAACTTCAATCGGCTGATTGGCCATGTATCCTGTGCCGACATTCAACACGGTGATCAGTTCGCCCGTACTGCTATTTGTGACCCGGACTTTCAAGCCGTCGGTCGCTCCCACTTGGCCGGTGGAATCCGCGGTGAATGTCCAGTTCCCCCCCTGATCACCCTGGTACGTGCCGGACAACCTGGGAATGGCACTGCCGGCGATCGAACTGGTGTCGATCACGGAATCCGGACGCCCCGCGAAGTCAATCAGAAAGCCGGTGTCTGCCATCAGACGCACCTGGCCTGCGGTGGAGAGACCGGCTGAAACATGGGGCAATGTCTCCATCCGGGCCATGACATCCTGCAGGCTGTCTTGCGCGGGATCGATAGAGATCTCATGCGTTTTTCGTTCACCGGTGGCAGCATTGGTCACGGAGATGTACAGCGTTCCCGACTGCATCGGTAAGACCGTGTTCGCCTGTGCGAGCGGAACATTCGGATTGGAAATCGAGTTGAAACCACTGATGAGCGAATCGGGTCCGGACAGATTCAATCCGGTGGCCTGCACAGAGTTCACCCCGCTGATAAAGGCGCTGCTCCATGTCTGCAGTGCATCCCGGGTTTCTGGAATCATCTCATTATGCGAAGCCAGTAATCCCGCCAGTTGACCGGAAGCGGGAACGACCGGACCGCGACTCCCGATTTGAATTTGCAGCGTCCCGTTATCGCCTTGAATCACGGAAAGTGGTTGTGAGTGCTCGCTGATCACCAGCCAGCCCCCCGCAGCCACCATGGTGCCGTCTGAACTGGTGAAGCTGCCGGGACTGATATCCACCAGCTTCCCCAGGTTCTGGACCAGTTGATCGCGCTGATCCATTAACGTATTGGGTTCCACTCCACTGACCTGCGCCAACTTGATCTGCTGGTTGAGAGCGGAGATCTGCCCGGTGAGTTGATTGACCTGATTGACCGTCTCCTGAATCGAAGTGGCCTGCTGACGCTGGAGTTGATCAAGACTGGAGTTGAGTGTGGTGATCTGCTGCGCAACCATTTGAGCCGCCGAGACGACTTCGCGACGCAATGTTCCATCCGTGGGACTGGACGCAAGTTTTTCTACATTCGAAAAGAAAGTCCCGACAGCATCGGTCAGCGATCCAGATGCGGGAGTCAACAATCCTTCAATAGCCCGGGCGGTTTCCAGTTTGACTTGCGACTCGGCACTTTGTGAGAGATTCAGCGTTAATGCACTGTCCGCAGCGGAGTTGACCATCCGCTGAATGCTGGAAACATTCACCCCCGTTCCGAATTGCAGATTGTTCTGCACAATGGGGCTGTTTTGCGCCAGGTTGACACGTTGGCGGTGGTAGCCTTCGGTACTGGCATTCGCGATGTTATTGGAGATGGTCTGCAGGGCTGCCTGATTGGCCTGCACGGCAGAAATTCCAATGTTATAAACCAGCATATTACGTCCTCACATCGAGACTGCCGATGCGTGTGGAAGCGACACGCTGACCATTTGCCGCATAACGACCAGTGGCTGCATTCGTCCCCAGTAATTCACCCATCACGAGATTGATGATGTTGGACCAGCCCTTGAGCATGGATTCCGCAGCCTGCAGGCTGGCTTGCGTCTGATGAGCAAGAGACATCAACCTGTGCCGCAACTGCTGCAACTGTTCCGCGGCCAATGATGAATCCAGTTGGACCCGGGACAATCGCACTGCTCCCGGTTCACAGTTCCAGCAACGTGCAATCGCGCCACACAGCGCCTGCCGCTGTAACTGGAGTGCAAACAGATCTTCCATCAACATGGAAAATCCGGCTTGCTGCTCGGGTGAGCTCATGCTCTGCAGGCCCGTTCGGCCGATGGTGCCCGCGAGTTCCTGGATGCGCAGCAGCAACTCTTCTTCCCCCTGCAGATGTTGCAGCAGGATTTCCTGCAGTCGTGGAGTAAGTCGATTGGCGAGCATGAGAGAAAGGGAATAGGGAATAGGGAATAGGGAATAGGTTTTAACTTATGTGTTTATTCGTCGGTTTGTTTACGGATGGCGGCGGCGATGGATGCTGCCATGCCGATGCCTCCATTTTCGGCAAGATGCTGGCCCATGAACGTATCGAAAATGCCTCCATAGGTATCAGAGCCGTCCCCGGGAAAAAGTCCTTCACCCAGGGGAGACTGCCGCATTTCCTTGACCAGCATGGACATGAACAGGCCTTCAAACTGCTGGGCGATTGCTTCTGGCTGCTTGCTGCGCAGACCATCCAGATCGTTGCTGGAGAAGGACGGAGAAAGCGGCGCGGAGGGAGCAGAGAGAGCGTTCATAATGGATCACAATTGTTGCGTGAAATGTGTTCTCAGGGCCGCGAACAAAACCTCTCGGACAAGGAGATTTCCTTTCCGCGAGCAAGTTCGCTGCAAGTTGTGTCAGTAAGGGTTATTTGAATTCGAGTTCGGCATGCAGTGCTCCGGAGGACTTGAGTTGCTGGAGGATCGAACTGAGATCGCGGGGAGCGACTCCCAGTGCATTGAGTGCCTGGGCCAGTTCCCCCACGGTGGTATTGCTGTCGACTTCAGTGAGACGTTTGTCTTCCTCTTTCACATCCATATTGGTGCGGGGAACAACAACCGTTTCCCCATTGCTGAAGGAGTTGGGTTGCGAGACTTGCGGCGATTCGGTCGTGGTCACCGCCAGATTGGCATGGGTGATCAGGACGCGCGAAACACGTACATTTTCACCAATCACGATCGTTCCGGTTCGTTCGTTGATCACGACACGGGCGACATTGTCGGGAACGACATACAGATTTCCGATCAGTCCAGTGAAGGCCGCAGGGTTGGCCCGGTATTGTGGCGGAATCATGATATTGACCGCAGCGGCATCCAGGCAGGTGGCAATTCCCGGTTCCTCAGCATTGATGGCATTGGCGATTCGCCGTGCGGTTTCAAAATCGGGTGAACGAAGCAGTAGTCGGACCGTTCCATCGACTCCCAGGGGAGTCGTGGTCTCTTCTTCCACCGTGGCCCCCCCGGGGATACGGCCGGTCGTGGGAAAGTTTTTCTGCACCGTGGCTGCCTCGCCACCAAAACTGAATCCACCCGTTGACAGGGGACCGCTGGCCACGGCATAGACCTGTCCATCCGCACCGAACAGGGGCGTCATAATCAATTGTCCCCCTTCCAGGCTGTTGGCATCATCGAATGTGGAAACCATCACATCCAGAAGTGTTCCCCGCCGCGCAAATGCCGGCAGGTTGGCGGTGACGGTCACGACCGACAGGTTATTCGTTTTCTGGGTGGTGTCCGTCTGCAATTGCATCCGAATATTCGGTTCAACCCGCATACCGAAACGCTGCATGAAGTTGATGGCGAATTGACGGGTGACGGGGCTTTTGCTGCCTGTTCCACTCAGCCCGGTCACGAGCCCCATGCCGACGATCTGATTGACACGGACTCCTTCCACCGTGGTGATGTCCTTGATGCGGACTTCACCCTGGCCAAGGCGCGGCAACGCCATCAGGCAGGCCAGCAGTGCCAGCATGAGCCTGAAACAGGCATGACGACAAACAGTAAGACGAGTGTGAAACATAAGACCCTGAATGGTAATAATAAATATCACCGATGTGCGATAAGATGAACGTACTTAATATCACTTAATCAACACGCTACCAGTGCCCTGTCAGGGCATTAGAAGCCCTGACAAAACTTGCAGCGGACTTGCTCGCGGAAAGTCAATCTCTTGATACCCGAGAGGTTTTGTTCGCGGCTCTTAGAATGGCCAGACAACATTGACGGCACGTCCCAGCCAGCCTTGCCGTGTATATTTCTGTGAAACACCGCCTCCCTGATAACTCCATTGTGCCTGTGCGATATACTGAGAGTTAATCGTATTGTCGGCATTAATATCCAGTCCGCGGATAATCCCGGTCAGGACGAGGACTTTTTCTTCTCCCGCCACGCGGATGCGACGTTCTCCGGAAACAACCATATTTCCATTCGGCAGAACATCCATCACAGTGACTGTCAGGCGATCCGTAAATGCCTGAGCTGCCTTATAGGCAGCTTCGCCATCAAACTTCCGAGCAGACGTGCTATTTAACTTTAACGACGCTTCGGCACCTTGTGTCCCGAATCCGCCGTCGCTGGAACCTTTCACGTCAAACGACCCTGTCGATGAAGTCGCCTTGCTCATCGTGCGATCTTCCTTATTATCGACGCTGGTGGCTTGCGAGATAATCACTGTCACGTTGTCGCCAATATTGCGGGCTTTGGAATCATAAAACAGAAATCCACGTTCCGGGGTCCGTCGCTGCCAGATATCTTCCGCCTGAGCGATGGAAGAAGATCCCAGCAGGCATGCGAGGCACATCCACGTTGTGTTGTTGATGATCTTCATGCTGATTTCGCCTGGGACAATGACCGGTCGGAGAGGAGTGGTGCTTTATCAACTCTAAAAAAATCGAGTCGCTTTTAATGCAAAGTTCGATCATGAAGGGCGTTTTGTGCAACATCCTTCAAAACTCAGCCCTGCCAGGGCAGTGGGACTCAGGGAAGCATGACATGAACTTCCCCCCGGGCGACCACAACGCCAGTGACCACCTGATTGGACTGGACATTGCGGACACGGATCAGTTGTCCCTGGCGGCCTTGCTGTAATGCCTCTGCCACGGGAATCGTCACCGTCAGACCACGTTTTTTGGCGATCAGGCGAACGGCATCCCGCGGTTGCACCAGAATGGGTGACTCAGCTTCCGTCAGGGGGCCGATATGTCGCAACGTCACCACTTCATCGGGCCGAAAAGGAAGGACAACTTTCCGTCCAACCACTTGACTGGGTGTCAAACGGTCAATCGGTCCGTCGACAAATCGAGTTTCTTCACGGATATGCTGCTCTTCGACTGTGTGAGCGCGGTCGAGTGATGCAGTGGCGACCACCACGGTCTGACGGCGGGAAATTTCGAAAGTCACCGGCTTGGCAGCCACCACGCGATGCCCTTCCAGAATACGTATGGTCAACTGACTGCGACCGAGCGGGAGTTGGGTGGGAGGCATCAGTTCCAGGCGGGCCTGCTGCAGATCTTCAATCCCCGCCAGGGAGGGCCCGATAAAGGGAGAGACCAATTTGACTCGCAGATCTTCGGGAAGAATCGAGAATTGGCGGCACAGCGACTCGAAGACGACCTGTTCCACTCCCAGATCGGACAATTCCACTTTAGGAGGAGGAGCAATGGTGACTTGCTCAGGGCCTTTCACCACCAGTCCATCGGAATACAAGCCCGAGAGTTGAATACGGATTTCGACAAAGGAGCGGTCAATCGTGACGGTGCGTTCCGGGTCGTAAGCTGTCAGGTCCAGTGCCTTCAAAGCAGCCGCCCGGTCTGTATTCTGATCGGTAACGGTTGCAATGTCTCCCAGCTTGATCTGTGCTCCCGGGGGAATCGCTGAGTAGGGCATGTGCGTTGCTGCCTGCAACTGGACAATGACCGGTGAAGCGACCGGAGTATTCTGCGCGGACAGCAGGCCGCACAGGCTGGTGACCATTGCCAGAACGACTGCCGGGAACGTCAGAGTGTGACAATGCCGCTTCACAAGTCTCCTCCTTCTAAGAAGCCCTGACAGCCTGTTGAAAAACGACGGAGTCTCGGCCAGATAAAAATGTCCGGCCCACTTTTTTCAATGATCCAGAAGCTTTTTCCGGCACAGACATTTCTGTCTGTGAGTTTTTCAACAGACTGCTGACAAAACTTGCAGCGAACTCGCTCGCGGAAAGGAAGGTTTCCTTGTCCAGGAGATTTTGTTCGCGGCACTAAAATTAACGGACGATGTTTGCCGAAGTGGAGAGCATTTCGTCTCCCGCACGAATGGCTCGGGAATTGATTTCGTAGGCCCGCTGCGCGGCAATTAGCGAGATGAGTTCGGTGACAACTTCTACGTTGGAGCCTTCGAGCGCTCCCTGACGGAGTGCCCCCACGCCGTTCACGCCGGGATTGGAAAGTGTGGCGGTTCCGGATGCTGGAGTGGCGGCGTACAGGTTTCCCCCTTCGCTGGAAAGGCCCGCTGGGTTTGTGAACCGGGCCAGTTGCAGTTGTCCCAGGTTGACGATGGCGTCCGGACTGCCGGAAAGCGATCCGGTGATGGTGCCATCGGTGCCGATCGTCAGGCTGGAGAGATCCACTCCGTTTTGAATCGTAATGGGAGGATTGAGGAGGTAACCGTCGGTATTGACCAGTTGCCCGTTGGAATCCATGCGGAAGGCGCCATTACGTGAATAGCGAATCTGCTGGTTCGGCAACAGGACCGAGAAGAATCCGTCTCCTTCCACAGAGATATCGAGCGGATTGTTTGTCTGCTCGACCGTTCCGGGGGTGAAGACTTTTGTCGTGCCGACAGGTCGTACGCCACTGCCGACTTGCAGACCGACCGGCACCTGTTGCGATGCGGAGACATTTGCTCCGGGTTGCTTGATGGTGGAATACAGCAGGTCCGCGAAATCGACATGGCTGCGTTTGAATCCGGCTGTGTTCACGTTCGCCAGATTGTTGGCCGTGTTGTCGATCAGCAATTCCTGTGCTTTCATGCCAGTCGCGCTGGTATAAAGTGCCCTGAGCATGTTGTATTACCTTCCCTGAACGTTGATGTTTTTGCCGATGGATTCGCTCATGGCCATCATGGACCGCTGGGCGGCTTCGTGTTGACGTTGGGCTGCGATCAACTCCACCAGTTCCTGGATCGGTGAGACATTGGAGCGTTCCCGTATGTTCTGCATCACCGTGGCGTCGACTTCTGTCGGCGGCATGTCATCGGGAGCGGCATAAAGCGTGATGCCGGCCTGCTGCAGTTGCTGAGGGTTGCTGAAATTGACGATCTGCAGTTTTCCCACTTCCGTCGCCCCGGCAAAAATGGTTCCATCCAGCCCCACTCGCAGCGAGGCAGGGGACGTATTTGGAGGAAGAACCAGTTCACCGGAACTCCCTTGCACCGGGAGTTGATCCGCGGTCACCAGTCGTCCGTCCCGATCGAGCTGGAAGGCCCCATTGCGGGTATAGAGCGGACCGCTGGGACCTTCGATCACGAAGAAGCCGTTCCCCTGAATGGCCATATCCAATGGATGATCGGTACGTTCCATTGTGCCCACAGAGAAATCGGTGCTGACCCGACCGGAAGTGACCCCCTGAGCTTCGAATTGCATGGCCTGCTGCAATTCGTCATTAAAGAGAGACTCCCGCGTCCCGTGCAGGACGGTCTGCCGGCGATACCCGGGCATCTGGGCATGGGCCAGATTCTGTGAGATGACTTCGTGCCGTTTGGCAGCCGCATTCATGGCAGTTCCGGCACTATATAATCCCATCAGCATTGATCGGCGTCCTTTCCATCAGAAGCCACAGAAGAGTTGATCCGCTTCCACCAGTCAGACCGGTTTCTGTCGTGTCTCTTCTCTCTTCCGCGGCAGGTATCGTCGTGTTCGATTGCATTGAGTTTGCCGAACGTAACGATTTCACCCCCTTTCATCGCCATCCTGTTTTGCTGCAGTGCAGGAAGAATGTGACGGTTGTAGCGAAAGGTTGGATTGCAGCAGGCATGGTCAACGTGATCCCCCCAGACTGACAGAACTCTGAAGTCGAATCAGATTTCGTTGAAGGGAAAATGTTCGTCTTGAGTGATTTCAGGCCAGGGCAAGAAAATTTTTGAAGAAAGCCTTCAGGAATGCTTATATCCGTCAAGGTTTGCCAGGGCGCATGTCGAATCAATGATGTAGCGAATCAGAGCAGACAGTCTTTCGTGTGACACACTTCCAAGTTTGATCGAGTGGAGAAAAGGGTTCAGAGTTCAGGGGACAGAGGTTAGAAAAAACCTGCAGACCGTTGAGTTTTCTGAGCCTCGGCCCCCGCTTCCTCGCCTCATCGCACTTCAGATCTGGAACGACTGTCACAGGATGTCGCATGTGGGCCGTGTGAGATTTGAGAAAACGACAGGCGGTATCGAGCCGTACTGAATTCCTGAAGATCAGGGCAGAAATATGGCGGAGCAAGAAAATTCAGATACTGGAGCCACACCACCGGCCAAATCGGCCGGCGGCGTGTTGCCCTGGGTGATAGTGGGAACCGTGGCATCCGGAATCGGTGCAATCGTTCCCTTTGGAATGTCCATGTTCGCCGGACCGACCAAGCCCCACGCCAAACCGACCCGTCCGTACGAGACCACCCCGCCCAGCAGTGCGATGAAGTTTCTGCCTTATCGGGAAGTGACCGTCAACCTGGACGAGGCACGGATGAATCGTTACCTGCGGCTGAAAATCGCCCTCTATATTCGTGAAGCGGATGAGCAGGTCGTGAATGCCGCGATCGCCAAAAAAGATCTCATCCTCAGAAACTGGATGGTCAGCCATCTGTCGGACAAAGAGCTGGATGATATTCGCGGAAAAGCGGGCCAGAACATGTTGCGGCGAGAGATTCGCGACTACTTCAATGCCACGTTGTTCACTGACAATTATGACCGGATCTATGACGTACTGTTTGATGAATTCAACGTGCAGTAACGATCACCAATCAGCCACCGACCAGCGTGCTGTGAGTTTCTTTCGGGGTGAAAACCGTTTTAGAGTAAGTTGATTTCCTCCGCTATGACTGATTCTTCATCACACGTCGTTCTCGATTTTTCAAATCCGCGCCGACCGCCCACGGAAGCCCTCCGGCAGCTATCGGCATGGCAAAACCATGTCTGCTCCCAGGTGCAGGAGAATTGGGCGGCATTGCTGGCCAGGCCTGTTCAATTGCAGCCCGCCAAGATCGATTCCTTGCAACATCTGACCGCACTGAACCGGTTACCGGATGAGGGCCTGGGAGTTTATTTTTCGATTGGTGAAGCGCTGCTCCCTTCCATGGTCGTGTTTTCAGCACGGCAGGTGCAGGGGCTCATTGCCGATCTGCTGGACCTGCCCGGAGATGAATGGCCTGAGCCGGCTCCTTTATCAGCGGCGGAAGACTCGATGCTGGAGTTGCTGTTTCAGCATGTCGCGGAAGCGATCGGGGAGTCCTGGCCGGGGGCTCAACCACTGAAATGTAATTTCCTGGAGACCACCAGCAAACCACAACGGACTCGTGTCTTTCCGCTGGGGGCGGCCTTGTTTTGTGTCCGCATCAAATTGACTTCTCGTTTTGGAGAAGAAACCTGCACCTGGCTGTTGCTCAAAGAAGAGACTGAACGGCTGATGCTGGAACATTTCGGCGAAGGGAGCGAAGCGGAAGAACGGGGCATGCACCCGGATCTACTGGCCCGCACCGAGCAAGTCCCCCTGCAATTGACCGTGGAACTGGGGCAAGTCGAATTGCGAATGTCTCAGGCTTCTGCCCTGGCCGTAGGTGACGTGCTGATTCTCGATCAGTTCGTCAGTCGCCCCTTGATTGCCAGCGTGGAAGGCAAAGCCAAATGGGCCGGAATTCCCATCCGAATTGGATCCCGTCAAGGCTTTGAAGTGACCCATGTGATTGACAGCACTTCCATTTCTTCGCTGCAGCAGATGGCAGCGGGCGATGTCTGAGTTGGCCTTGATCCCGTCCATTCCAAGAACAATTGTTGAAGCATGAGGAGTCTGAACATGTCTGTCGGTCAAGCTGATCAGGAATCGGCAACAAATGTTTATCCGGTGGAGTTTCCCGCAGCGGGAGGTCCACAGCTCTCCGGTCCGAAGTTACCACTCAACCGGTTCTATGATGTCAACATGACGGTCTCCGTGGAGTTGGGGCGTGTCACCATGCCCATCGGGGAATTGCTGCAATTGTCCGAAGGCGCGGTGATCCAACTGGACCGGCAGGTCAGTCAGCCGGTCGACATCATTGCCCAGGGAGTCCGTCTGGCTCGGGGAGAAGTGGTGGTTGTGGAAGAACGCTATGCGGTGCGGATTACAGATATCGAAGCCGCAGACTCCTCCAATACATCGGATTCCCTTCACAAGGCGATTCGCAAGTGAAGCCGCAAGGTTCTTCCGTCTGGCTGATAACAGGTGTGACGTGCCTCGTGATCGCGATGCATACATTCGCCGATGCTCAGGATCTGTCGCCGCAATGGGACGGCATCCAGCGTCTGCATGTCGATCTGCGGGACCAGGAGGCATCACCATTTCTGGAATTCAGTCCTCCGCAATTTGAAGAAACAATTCTTCGCACAAGTTTCGAGGAACCGGCTCGCGATCCAGCGCCTCGCACAATTGCTGGCACACAGGCTTCCACAAGCTCCGCAACGACTGTGAAACCTGCCTCTGTGCAACGCCCAGCCCCCAACAAGGCAACTTTAAACAAGGCAACTGTCGATTCGAAGACTGCCACAACTGTTTCGGACGTGGCGCTGCTCAACGGGGAGAACGCTTCTGCCCGTAAAGCAGAATTGCGTGAGGAACTGGCCCGTGAGGGGCAGGCTTCATTGTCTGGTCGCGACAATTTGACTCAGGAAGTGATCAGCGTCGCAAAGTGGACGGTCGTGATGCTGGTGTTAGGGTCGGTCACGATCATCGGGCTCAAACGATTTCAATTTCCTGCTTCTATGGAGGGAGCATCAAAACGTATTCGTGTGCTGGAATCACTCCAGCTGGGCCGGCAACAGGGCTTGAAACTGGTGGAGGTGGGAGGTGAACGATTTCTGATTGCGAGTGATCAGGCTGGGATCAAGTCTGTCACACTCCTGCCCAGCTGGCCCGCACTGGATGAAGAAGAGACGGAGTGAGGGTTAGGGGTTAGGAATTCGTATCTAGGACCCAGAAAAGTAGACTATCTTCCTCATCCCTAGTTCCTAACTTCTAACTTCTAACTTCTAACTTCTAACTTCTAACTTCTAACCCCTAACTCCTAGTCCCTAACTACGGATGGCATCGTGGACACCACAACCGTCAGCAAGATGCTGGAGTCCGAATCCTTTCAGAATCTGTCGCCTCAATTGAAGGTGGCATTGTTTCTGGGGATGATGGCGTTCCTCTCATCTGCACTGGTGACCATGACTGCGTTTACGCGGATCGTGATTGTGCTGTCATTCATTCGCCGGGCACTTTCGACGCAGGAAATTCCCCCCACTCAGGTGATTCTGGGGCTCTCTTTATTTTTGACCATGTTTGTCATGGCTCCCACGTTTCGCGAGATAGAATCCAAGGCGGTCGTGCCTTATCTGGACGGCAACATCAATGGGGCACAGGCCTGGATGAATGGGGCGGACGCTCTCAAAGTCTTCATGCTTAAGCAGACCCGCAAAGATGATCTGGCCCTCTTCGTCGAGATGTCCGGATCGGGTGCGATTGAATCTCCCGAATCGACTCCCCTGACCACGCTGATCCCAGCCTTTGTGATTAGTGAATTAAAAACCTCATTTATTATGGGGTTCTGTCTTTATCTTCCTTTTGTACTGATCGATTTAGTGATGTCCGTCATTCTGATGGCTTTAGGGATGATGATGATGCCTCCGGTGGTTATTTCCACTCCCTGCAAGATCCTGTTGTTCGTTTTGATTGATGGCTGGCAACTGATTGCCCGCGCATTGAGTCTCAGTTTCGGCTAGAGCAAGTTGCTCTAGTGTGCTTGACTCCCGTCTTGTCCGTCGTATGTGTGGAGACTCGCAGAGAGAATCCAACGATTCATCGTTTCGCTGCGGACAATCGCGAAACGATCAATCGGTCCATGCGGGGTGAATGCGCTCTAACAATCTGTTTTCACTCTTTCTGTTTATAGCACGTATGTCTTCCACCATCCCAACACGTTCCAACTGGCTTTATCAGAGCGAAACACTCCTCTCGATGGGGTTGTTGGGTGTGCTGGTGATCATGCTGATTCCGTTGCCGCCACTCTTGCTGGACATGTTGCTGGCGGCGAATCTCAGCGTGTCGATTCTGTTGATGCTGATCACGCTCAACACACATAAGGCGTTGGAATTTGCAGTTTTCCCTTCATTACTGCTGCTGTTGACGCTGTTTCGACTCTCTTTGAATGTGGCCACGACGCGATTGATTCTGCTCTCCGGTGATGCTGGTTCGATTGTGGAAGCGTTCGGAAATTTTGTGGTCGGTGGCAATCTGGTGGTGGGGATGGTGATCTTTCTGATCCTCATCGTGATTCAATTTGTGGTGATTACCAAGGGCTCCGGGCGTGTTTCGGAAGTGGCAGCCCGTTTCACTCTGGATGCCTTGCCGGGCAAGCAGATGGCGATTGATGCGGAACTGAATGCGGGTGCGATTGATGAAGTGGTGGCCCGCCGCCGCCGAACGGAACTGGCACAGGAGACAGAGTTTTATGGAGCCATGGACGGTGCCAGTAAATTCGTGCGCGGAGATGCGATCGCCGGCCTGTTGATCACCGGCATCAACCTGGTGGGAGGTGTCATCCTGGGAGTCTCGCGAGGCATGACCTTGATGGACTCTGTCACCACTTACTCGATTCTGACCGTGGGAGACGGTTTGATTTCACAGGTGCCTGCTCTGATCATCGCCACCAGCGCCGGGATTCTGGTGACCAAAACGACATCGGAATCCAGTCTGGGACAGGAAATTGAAACCCAGTTCCTGCGACAGGAGCGGCCGTTGTGGTTTGGTTCCGCTATTCTCGCCCTGATGGCTTTCGCTCCCGGGATGCCGTCGATTCCTTTTCTGGGGTTCTCCGGCGGTCTCGCGATTTATCTGCTTGGTCGAAAAAAGGCGGCCGACAAAAAAGCGGCGGCCGGTGCAGATCCGATGCTGCCTGCCGCACCACCGCTGCAGGACGTCAATCCAGATGATGAAATGCGGGAGTTTCTGGCGACAGACCGGGCCACCATTGAAGTGGGGCCGCGACTGGTGTCGCTGATCAATCCGAAGTCATCCAAAGGGTTGGCCGAGCGCATTCGCAGCTTGAGGTCTGATTTCTCCCGGGAGAAAGGATTATGGATTCCCCCCATTCGCGTTCGCAGCAGCCTGCTACTGGATCCAGATCAGTACCGGGTCATGGTGGCTGGCCGCCAGGTGGGAACCGGGACGCTGCGTACGGAACGACAACTGGCCATCGCTCCGGAAAACGTACGTGTCGACATCCCCGGCGAAGCCACTCGGGAACCGGCCTTCGACTTGGCGGCCAAGTGGATTGACAGCTCACTCGTCAAGCAGGCGGAAGCTCATGGCTATACCGTGGTCGATGCCACCAGCGTGCTGATCACGCATCTGGGAGAAATTCTGAAACGGCATGCCCATGAACTCATTACGCGTGAGACGCTCAAGCAGATGCTGGACCGTGTCCGGGAATTCGCCCCCACGATTGTTGACGAACTGAAAGGGGAATCGGTCCGGATGGCGGTGCTGCATCAGGTCATTCAACAACTGGCCGAAGAAGGGGTCCCTTTATCTGATCTGGCACTCATCCTGGAAGCAGCCGCCAATCACGGCCCGCAGTCCAAAAATGCCGATGAACTGACGGACAAGGTCCGGGAAGACCTGGGGCGTCTGATCTGCGAACGCTTCAAATCTAACGAGGGCCATTTGCGCATTCTGGCACTGGAGCCAAAACTGGAAAACAAAATGCGGGAATCTTTGCGAAATGGACAATTGGCGCTGGGTCCCGCCCCGCTGGATGCGTTGCTGCGGATCATTGGCGAGCACTGGCAGACCAGTGTTCGATTGGAAAAACCATTGGCGATGCTCACTGATCGGGCCTTGCGGAGACCGCTCCGGCATCTGTTGATGAGAACCGCTCCGGGGATGGGACTGATCGCCTATCCAGAAGTGCCCGGAGAAATCTCACTCGATCCAGTCTCGATCCTGTCTTATTCCGAACTGTTTGCAACTGAGGAAGGCCATGCTTCCAATTCGCAAAACTCCCCTGCCATGGCGGCGGCCTGAAGAGATGATCCACTCGAAGAGATGATCCATGAGTCAGAAACAGACAACCAGATCCGCGCAGCAGACCTCCTGGGGGACAGCCGCCGGCGTGCTTGCAGGTTGCGGTGTCACGTTGGCGGGGGTGGCTCTCAACTTGCCTCCGCTCACAATCCTGCTGCGGGCGATTGTGGGGGGGGGCATCGTAGCCATCATGGTGAGCGCACTGGCGATGGGCTGTCAGATGATGGCCCCGCCGAAAGAAGAGGAAGACCTGCACTGATGACAAACCGGAATCAAGACAACGAAACCGGGACCAAATGTACTGGTGCCGGTCACTCTGCAGCAGACACCCTCTCATGACCCATTGTCACGTATGAAACAAGACCCCAGAAACAACTGACGGAATCAGATAAGAACCACGCATGGAAGCGGCAGTTCGAGCATATCAGAACGTGACACAAAAGGAGTTTCGCGACGCTCTTGTCGTAGAAAATCTGGACTGTGTGCGACATGTGCTGGGGCGGTTGATGATCGGGCTGCCGGGCTTTGTGGATGTCGAAAACCTGGAGGCCGCCGGCATCCTGGGACTGGTCGAAGCCGCTGGTCAGTTCGATCCCCAGCGCGGAGTCGCCTTCAGCACGTTCGCCACACATCGTATTCGGGGCGCCATGCTGGACGAACTGCGTCGCAATTGTCCGCTCCCGCAACAGATGTTGCAGCAATGGGCCCGCATTCGCCAGGTCTGGGAACAACTGGGAGAACATGTCTCACCTGCAGCGGTCGCAAATGAAACGGGGCTGACGGAAGAAGAAATCGAGAATTGTCTGGCAGCAGTGCGTCTCGCACAACCAGAAGCATGGCATGCAGAAATGACGGGCGGGAAGCCTCTCCGCAGCCCGTCGGACGACCCGGAACAGCAACATGAGCTGGCAGACGAACAGCGACGACTGGCCAATGCCATCGAGCAACTTCCCGATCGACTGCGGATCGTGTTGTCGTTGTATTACACCGAAAACCTGCGATTGGCGGAGATTGGGGAAGTCCTGGGCCTGTCGGAGTCCAGAATTTCACGACTCCTGACCACTGCCCAGTTGCAATTGAAATCCATCATCGAACGCGAACACACGATCAGTCAGAAACAGACTCATTCAAAATCAAAGAGATAGGAATCGAATGCCCTGTCAGGGCTTAGTTCTAGGGTACGTGATCGCGAAACGTCCTCCGTTGTCGGACTTCGCGTGAAGACCTACCCGAATTTTTAGAGTTGACAAAGTACGAGGAACCACATCATGTCAAAAGTTGTTGAAAGCAATCCCATCTTATCCGGCCATCGAGTGCGGTTGGCGCCACATCCCATCGTTCTGGCCGATAAGCATGCCGACGGGACACCGATTGTCACCTTGCGACGGGATGGCAATGTGATTCGGGAAATCCAGATTCGTTGTGCCTGTGGCGAACTGATCGTGCTGGATTGCGAATACGACCTGAATTAGAGCACGTTGCTCTGGTCTGTGCCCGCGCAGCGTGCGTTTCACTTGATGAAAGACTGCTCGCTGCGTGGCGGAACGCGGTCGATGCGGGGTACATGCACTCTCGAGTGCATCGACCCTGCGGCGCCGCAACAATTCTTTGAGGTGACATGATGTTGACACACCGCCATCTGCGACTGACTGCAGCAACAGCCGCCATCGGTCTGCTGCCGCTCCTGACCGGTTGTCAGGGTGTGCGCGGCGCGCAGCGTGGAGCGAACGTGCCACAGGCAACTGCTCCCCCGCTTTCCGTGATTCCCGGTAGTGTGATTCCCGCTGCCAATGCATTCCAGGCAGCAGCTCCGTCGCAACTTGCGGACGTGAACAATCCGGTCCCGGACCATGGCGCTCGACCACCCGTACCTGTCCTGCCTCCTCCTCCCATCACAACAGCCAATCTGCAGGGAGCCATTCCAGCTCCACAAACCATTCCGGCCAACCCTAATTTGTCTCCGGCTGCCGATTCTTCCAGCAGTTGGTCGGCCAGTTCCTCCCCGCATGGAACTAGTCCTTCATCAACTGCGACTCAACAAGCGGTGACTCCCCAAGCGGTGACTCCCCAAGCAGTGACTCCTCAAATGGTGACTCCATCCGCACATCAGGCCGCCTGCCTCCCTGACGAAGCGGATTGGCGCAAGCAGATGGAGCAGCAGACCGCTGCGCTGGCTGAACGACTGGTCGAGGTTGAAGGAGAGCTGACGAAAGCTCAACGTGAATTGCAGTCCGTCAACCAGAAATTAGAGGCATCACAGGGCAAGATCGATCAACTCAATCGAGATGTGGCACACTGGAAAGGTGAAGTTCGCCGGCTGGAAACAGAAATGCGCACCCAACAGCTTTCCGACTTGAAAGCACTTGATGATTTGACCGCCTCCATGCACCAGGTGCTGTTACGCCAACGCGGAGCGGCTCCGCAGATGGGAGCGGCAAAATAATGCGAACGCCTGCCCGCCAGATGCCGTTCAATCGTTCCAGGTCTGACCAGGTGGAGACCAGGGGACAGAGGACAAAGGAGAAAGGAAAGCAGCAAGTACAGTCTTTCCCCTCTTCACCGTCCTCATTTTCCTGGACGTCATTCACGTATCCAGCCTGCATTCTGCTGGCTGGCGCACTGGGTCTGTTTTGCAATTGGGGATGTGCTGCGCATCGCGGTGAGCATCAACCCGACCAGCAGATCATGGAAGCTGCCTGCGCGGGGGGGATGCAGCAGATTCAACGACGGTTTTTCGTTTCATCACAGGGACGGATCGGAGTGAATGGAGAAGCGGGCAGCCTTGCCCGGGAACTGACCGCTGCCCTCAATGCCACAGCCAATTGTTCTGCGATCATGTTGCCGTTGGATTTTCCCATTGACCCCGCCCCAGGTTCCCCACCCGGAAGTTCGCCGCAACTTCTACGATTCATTGAAAGTGCCGGTCCCAGCCCGGCGATTGATGAGCTGCTGGTGGTCTATGTGACGGATATCATTCCATTTCGCCCGATGCGGATCAGCGCGGTGCTGGAACGCAGATCGATTGCAGAGGGGATTGTATTACACCGAGACCAGCGGACCTGGAATGCTCCACTGGATATGGACCCTCTTTCCCCCAGCCCGCTGAATCGAATGCTGCTGAATCGTCCCCCTCCCATGGGATTGGTGGAAAAGCACGAACTCAACCGTCTGAGTCCACTGACGTTTCAACGTGATGTGGCAGCAAAAGTGGCTCAGGAACTGGCGATTGCTCCGCTTTAGAGCAACTTGGGCTGAGAGCAAATTGCTTTGGGCGGGGCTCGGGCAGCACGCGTTTCGACTGATGAAAAGCCACTCACCGCGTGGCGGAACGCGGTCGATATGGGGTAAATGCCATCTCATGAGAGCCAGTCCGGGAGTTCACATCGACTATGATTTTCCCAGCATCCGCCGCCACCAGGGGGGCTGATATTGCTTTTCCGGGATATTGAGAAACCGCAGCAGATCAGCATAGAGCTGGTCGGCAGTGGCATAACGTTTGTCCCGGTCAATGTGCATGCACTTCAAAATGATCCGTTCCAGCTGAACAGGAATCTCTTTGCGCACCTGGCGAGGAGGGATCAACCGGCCCTGCTCGATGTCTTCCATCAATTGTGATTTCGACTTGGCGGTAAAGACTGGTTGCAGAGTACAGAGTTCGTAAAGGGTCGCCCCGACGGAATACAGGTCTGTCCGTTCATCCACCTGTCTTAAAAATTGTTCGGGGGCCATATATCGCAGTGTGCCGGCCAGTGGTTCGGTGGCTTCGATGAACAATTTCTCTTGTGCCAGTGCCAGTCCGAAATCCGTAATCCAGACTTTCCCCTGCCGATCGATCAGCAGATTCCCGGGTTTGATGTCGCGATGTAATGTGCCGCTGCGATGGGCATAACGTACCGCCGAAACAATTTGAGACGTAATCTTGCCGATTTGCTGCCATGAATCATGTCGGAGAAATCGTCGGCTGCCGCTGTGACCGGCAGATTTCGAAGCACTCCCGCCGAAGTGGTATTGAGCAATCAAGTCTTCGATGGACACGATTCCGGAATGTTGGCTCCATCCCTGAATGAGTTTGTCGAGTCCGACGCCATGAATGAGTTGCATGGCATAAAAATAACGTTCGTCCTGTTCACCAAAACTGAAAACCGGAACGATGTTGGGATGTTGAAGCCGGGCAGCAGTTCGAGCCTCCCGCAGAAACTGTTCCGCCAGCATTGACTTTCTGGGAAATTTCCAGGGGAGAATCTTCACTGCCACCCGACGATTGAGGGTCGGCTGTTCCGCTTCGAAGACCACACCCATGCCACCTCGGGCGATCTCACGAATAATTCGAAATTCTCCCAGCTGGGTGACTTCGATTTGTTCTGGAAATGGCAGTTGTGCCGCTTTGAATTCACACTGAGCTTTCCAGTCTTCCATGGCGGCCACCATCGGCAGAAATTCCTTCAGCTCTTCTGCGATGGCAGGAAACCCGGAGACGAACGTATCGAGATCCAGTCGTTCCCCATGGCGCAGCCGCTGCAGATAGATGGACGCAATCTCTTCAATCTGATCCCGGCCGGAAGAATCGGACCGTTGCGGCAGTCCACACAATTCCGCACTTAGAAATTCAGCAGATGAACGTTCTTCAGGCATAACTCTTGGCAAAACGACAACGGACCGAAATGAGTGATCTGAAAAACGATGGCAACAGGGATTCTCAACGCTCTGGATGCGGTCAAAGATTCGCGTCTGGGGCGAATTGACCGGGGCGGAGTACTCAGATCAGTCTATCGCAAATTCTCTTTGAATCCTGGAACCGCTTCCAGAATTTTTTTAAGCCGGACAATTGCCCGGACATAACGCAGGCTGGCAGCCTGTTCCGAGATCCCCAGCGCGCCGGCAGTTTCGCTATTGGAAAGCTCTTCGAAATGTCTCAGGGCCAGGACTTCACGGTCCAATTCCCCCATGCCTTCCAGCGCAACATTCAATTGTTCCGCCAGCTCCTGCCGAACCATGGCCTGGCTGGGTGAAGTGAAACGCCCCAGCAATTGATGCGAGAGCAGAAAAGAACTCGATGCTGCTCCCCAACCGCCTGAAATCGAACGATCCCGTTTCGCATCGCGGGACTGAGTTCCCAGATGTCGGCGATGAATATCGATCAGGGTTTGATTGACCACCAGACGCAGCCAGATAAAAAACGACTCCGGAGAATCCTGCAGAAAATGCTCAATTCGTTTTTCCGCGTCCAGATAGGCTTCCTGCAAGACATCATCGGGATCGACGCGCCCCACCAGACGCTGGTCCATGCGGAATCGGACAATCCTCTCCAGCCGGTCGCGATAATGCGAGAAGAGTCTGGCGAGCGATTCCCGATTGCCATGAATGACGTCATTCACCAGACGTTCAAGTGGCAAATCACCAGCAGGTGAAGGCATGTCGGTTCGTTTTTGATTTTTGGTTGAAGTTAAGAAGCTCTGACAAACTCGCTGCGAACTGGCTCGCGGCACAACGAACCTCTCATAAAACCACAAAACATCCCGCTTGCGGAAAGTTCATCTCCAGCGATCAAGAGAATTGGCTTGTGGTACAAACAAGGCACGTCGCAATTTTGATGCAGCAGTTGCCTGTCTGGTAATGAGCTTAATCAATGTGTCGGCTTGTGTCTGTAGTTTTCTGGCCTGAAGATTTGAACATCATTCCCCAAACCTCGAACCCGGGCTTTCGAGTTCAGCTCCGTGGGGGCCAACTGTGAACACCTCTCTGCAAATTTTCTGATGATGACAAAACTCGTTCATCCCCGCCATTTTCTTCATCAGAGACTGTCGAAAAGCATGGAAGTCGAACGGAGGCCGGCCCGGTGGCATAGCGCCGCTTCAGTTCGGTTCGCAGAAATTTTAACGCTCCAGCCAACCCTCCGTTCAGAAAACTTTCATTGAAGCATAGAAAGGTTGTGAGAATCAGGATGGCTGCTGCGGATGCCAACCGATTTCTGATGGAACCGGATGTGGCGACCACCTCCAGAATGGAGAGGTAAACCGGCACAGGTTCGGCAGGAGCACTTGCTGGGACGGGAACGCGCAAGTCATCCTCCAATGAGTCCTCCAGTGGAATCAGCTTTTGACCCGCTGGCAAAGCCTGCAGTTCCGAAGTTGCCACTCGGGCCAGGTAGTCGGGATCTGTCCGCAGGGCCTTGGCGACCAGAGTCAGATGAGAGACTTCCTGTTCCAGAGTTCTCAATTTCTGCGCATTGCGGGCATATCGTTGATGCTGACGTTCGACATCAAGCCAACGGGGAGTGAGAACCAGTCCGCCCATCAGAATTGCGGAAACCCCCAGGCCGATCCAGAAGAGGAACGAAGTCAGCCAGAATCTTACACCGGGGATGTGACGGGAAAACGGGCGAGCAGGCCGGACCAAAGTGCTGCACTCCTGTTCGAATGCGTTCTGCATCGTGCGGCTTCATTTCCGGCCAGACCGTTCCTGTTGGGGGCTGTGACCCGGATTTCTCCACTCCTGTCATGTGACAGCTTCGTGTCAGGGTGCGTCACAGCGAAGCATCCTCCATTGTCGGACTTGACGTTCAGGTCTCTCCGAATTTTTAGAGTTCACAAAGCACTCGGCACCTGTTCCAACTGTGAACATCATTTCTGAAGACGTCTCTATCGGGTTTCCGGTAAAGGAAGCCGTTGAGCGGACGTTTTGTCACGAGCGTTTTCCAGTGGAGTCTGATTGGGATTGCCATACTTTTGATTCAGCACCCCATCCTTTTCAACACTCTTCAGCAGTGTCTGCTCCAGTTCACTGTATTCGGCAAACAGGCGGTGTCTGAGTCCATCCACAACCGCCAGCAATTGATTGCGGGCATCTTCAAATTTGCGCAGTGATTCGACCAGACCATCTTTCACTTCAGCTTCAGCTTCGGGAGAAGCTTGCGGATTTCCATTGAGTTCGGTCAGGCGTTGATTGAGCGTGGCCTGGGAGACCTTGACGATTCCGTTACGGGTATTCAATTCGAGTTGTTGATCAACCAGTATGGCGTCCGCGGTGGCTTGTTGCCCTTGCAGAGAGGCTGCCATCTTCAGCCAGTTGGCTGGAAGGTTATTGCGGACATGATAGGTTCCCCGCGGCCAGGTTTCGATTTCCTGAAGGTAAGGAGCACGGGCCAACCGGGCAATTGCCTGATTGGGGCGGATATCTGCAATCAGGAATGAGCCCAGATACTGCGAGCCATTTGCGGTTTCCGCAAAGACGTAGACCGCCGGGTCTGCCTGATCATCTGCTCCGCGTTGCGGCAGACCGGAGGTGGCTCCCACCTGCAACTCAATCGCGCCCGGAGTTCCTGCCTGGGGGCCGGAGTTGGGAGCATTCCAGACATCTCCCCAGGAACGCACCAGCGCCTGACGCTCTTCTTCCAGCGTACGCACCCGTCGCTGAGTATCGGCAATCTCCTGGATTCCCTGTTCGACCTGCTGCTGGCGAAGTGTCACGTCATGCAACCAGCGATGGCGAACATCCAAAGTCATGGTCGTGAGCACCAGCGATGCCGGGATCAATAAGATCACGCACAACCAGAGGAGCACCTTCCCCAGGATATGCATGGCGGATTCCCTTTTTCGATTGAATTTGTGAGTTCAAGACCAAATGAGCGCAGCTCGAACAGATCTGCGGTGACGTTCGATTCACATCGACATTTCGCATCCCGAATTCGCATATCACCGAAAACCTACCGGTTTTAACGATCCGGACAGTTGAAATCCTAAGCCGACTCGACCTCACTGGTCAAGAAGCGACTCCGGAAATCACCTTGGACAGGAAGATTTGCAGAGAAGAGAACGGTCGTGCCGGATATTCTCCGATTGCCTCGGCAGGAGTTGGCAACCAAAGATCCTCTCTCCCGCTCCTGCTCCCGATCTCCTCTTTGCGATCTTCTTGTTTGAGCCTATCGCTGAGCCACCGCGGCAATGCGAAAGTGCCCAAACAGTGTTTCGCCATCCCGAACAATATAGAACTTCAAGGGCCCCAGGGTTTGCAGTTGCGGGTGATTCAGGACGTAATCGACATTGTCGCTGCTGACGGTTTCCCAGATATGCAATCCCACCAGCACGTCGCCTTCACGAATTCCGTTGGTTTCGGCGGGTCCGCCAGAGCGGACAACCGTTACACGCATTCCACCCCGATAGGGTTGGTTGGGCATGGGAAACCCGCCCTCGGCTTTTTCCAGTTTCACCCCCAGCAGATCCCAGCATTTGTCTGCAGGGCCAAGGGAAGCTGTCCGGAAGTCTACTTTTGATGAAGCATTACTGATGAGTTGCTGAGTCGCCTGGCGACGGTTGCCGGCGAGTTCTGCCAGGTGAAAATGAATCTCCTGTGACTTCCCTTCACGCATGAGCTGAATGGGAATATCGGTCCCGGCTGTGCGGCCGAATAATGAACGCTCGAAATCGGCTCCGTCCACAACCTCCACATCGCCGGATCGGGTAATGATATCGCCCACCTGGATGCCTGCAGCATTTGCCGGAGAGTCCGGACGAATGCTTTCGACAACCAGTTTTCTCTCGGTTCCCAGTTTCACATCTTTGGTGGTGATGCCGTGATAGGTGAGTTGATGCCGCTCAATATTGATCAATCGGGCGATGACTCTGCGTGCAGCATCGATGGGAATGGCAAAACCAATCCGCTGAGCCCCTGCACGAATGGCCACATTGATCCCGATCACTTCTCCGTCCGCATTGAGCAGGGGGCCGCCGCTATTGCCGGGATTGATGGCGGCATCGATCTGAATCAGGTTGCTGTAAGATTGTTCTTCGTTCACTTCCACGTCCCGTGAACGATGGCTGATAATTCCCCGGGTGACTGAGGATTCATAGCCATACGCATTCCCGATGGCGATGACATCTTCTCCCAGCATCAGATCGGAAGAGGTACCAAAATTGGCGACATCGAGCTTTTCACGAGGATCGATTTTGATGACCGCCAGATCTTCGCGGGAATCGTATGCCAGTACGCGGCCTTCATAATCCCCGCCGGCGTACGTCGTGATTCGCAACCGCTCCACGTCTTGGACAACATGATAATTGGTGACGATATAGCCCCGTTCATCAATGATGATGCCGGTTCCCATCCCATTGATCTTGGTCGCTTTCCCGGTCGAGAAGACCACATCCATGGACTTCTGCCGTTTTTCGGTATGGATATTCACGGAAGAACGTTCTGCACGTTCCACAATCCGAGTGCGTTCCGTGTTACGTCTTGAGCTGGTACCAATTGACGGCTGGTCAGCAAGGCTCAGGCTGGGCGTGAGCACAAGCAGTAGGGCCCAGCACAGTCCGGCAAGGCAGCATTGCTTCGTCATCTGCAGGCCTGTTCCTGTTGTGAACCGAGGCAACTCTGGCGAATTCCGTTCGCCTGTCCGGGAGTGCGGTCCTTGAAGCTCCACAGCCCCCAACATCGGATCAGCTCCAGGAATCGCTTGAACTCGCCTGGAACACGGCGCATACCTTGCCTATTTATCAGTTGAGAGAGTAGGTAACCTGTTCACCCCCCCAGGCAGCGCGACTTCCAAAAATACCTTCCACAGAGAACTTTCTTTCAAGACCCGCTATACCAGTGGCAATACTTCCAGGTTTGGAAGCCATTAAAATGAGGGGGCAGGGATCACAGGCCGGAAATCCAGTGATTTTCTGGTTTTTTCTGTTTCCCGACCCTCTCTGCCCTTCTCATTCCCGATCCCCTCGGCACACGTTTTCTAATCGGACTGGAGCAGAATTCATGACGCGACGCGAAAAAATTGAAGAACTTTTAAAAGCAGATCCAGACGATGTCTTCCTGAATTATTCCTATGCCATGGAACTGGCCAAGTTGAACGAAATCGATACCGCCCGGCAGGTTTTTCAGAAAGTCCGCGACCTGGATTCCAACTACGTCTCCGCTTATTTTCAGGAAGGACAAATGCTGGCCGCCCAGGCAGAACTGGAAGCCGCCCGGAAAATTCTGCAATCCGGAATCGAAGTCGCACGCAATATCGGCGACGATCACGCGCAGGGAGAGATGTCGGAATTTCTGCAATCTCTGTCATGACATCTCTCTGGGATGGACCGATGCAGAAAATCCGGGTTTTCATCACCGGGAGAGAAAGTCCCACCTTGCACTTTCACATTCCTGCAGCATAGTGAACGAGAATGGTCCGCAGTGTGGCCCACAGGATTGGCATGACTCTTTCAATCGTTCCAGGATCGTTCCCAGCCTGAGCGGATGAAGACAAAAGGAAAGAGGAGAGCAGAAAAGCATCAACGCAGTCTTTTCCCCTGTTCTCTCTTCTCTTTTTCGCCTGATGTCACTTTGAGTCCGGCTTCCAAACTTGGGAAGCCACACAAAACAGCGCATTTCTCCAGATGAGTTGGATTCTGCTACGCGGCACATACGGGGAAATATGCGATCTCTTTATCTTTCCAACAGGAGTGAATTCTGATGCAACGGTTCATGCTGTGTACAGCTGCTGGTCTGCTGATGCTATCTGTTACCTTTCCCTGCCCGGCTCAACCCACGACGGCACCGGCCAAAGACAAACCGGCGGCCAGTCCCCCCGCTCCCGGCGGAGCATCAACTGGAGTCGCGCAGCCTGCTGTCCCCCGCGAAACGAATGCCGTTCCCCCCTCCAAACCGGGCCTCTCTCCAGATGCTCCTGATCAACTCCATCAAGAGACGAAGACTGCTTCGCCGGAATCACTGACAGGAATTTACGATTCTGCCAAACAGGTTGTGGAAGCGTTCAATGCTGGAAAAGCCAAAGAGGTCTCGGAACAATTTCTGCCGGAAGGAGAATGGGTAGACGAACTAGGAACCGTCTATCAGGGGCGAAGTGCCATTGAAGGCGTGCTGACAAAGTATTTTGAAAAGTATCCGGGAGCTCAGATTGGCCTGGAAATCGAATCGGTCCAGGTGATCGGTCCGGTGGCAATTGAAGAAGGAATCCGCACCATGACCGTGGCGGAAGATTCACAGGCCGTGATTCAGTATGTCGCCATTCTCGCCAAAACCGATTCCGGATGGAAATATGCAAGTGTGAAAGATACCGCCCGTGAGATGCTGATGACCGCGCATGCGGCTCTGGAACCCCTTGGCTGGCTTGTCGGGGAATGGGTCAACGAGGGCACCGAAGCCAGAGTCAAAATCAATTATCAATGGTCAGAAGATGAAAACTTCCTGCTGGGAGACTATGTCGTGGAAACCAACGGCGAAGTGGTGATGAAAAGCACTCATCGCATTGGCTGGGACCCGCTGCATGGACAAATTCGTTCCTGGTTGTTCGATTCCGATGGTGGCATCGGTGAAGGCATTTGGACACCTTTAGGGGACAGTTGGCACATCCACTCTTCTGCCATTTTGCCGGATGGCCGGACTGGCTCCGCGATTATCACCTGGTCCCCTCACAACGATTTCAACCGATTTTCCATGAAAGGGACCGATCGGCTGATTGGCGGGGAGCAGGACGATGATTTCGAACTGGATGTGGTGCGTCGTCCTCCAACTGCTGGTCGGGCCGAAGCAGCTCCTCCACTCAAACCCTGAGGCGGCGTCAGAATCAACCTGACTCAAAACGTGCTCATTTTGACGGCAGCTTGAGGGCACTGAAACGCAGAAGAGGCAAAGATGATCGATTTTATCGATGTTGGGGCTCTCGCTTCCTCTCTGAACGGCCATTTCTGCCATAATAGGAATGGAAAGTGCGACCTGATGTTATTGACAACACACTGACCACGCGGAAGACGGCGTTTCAGCAATCGCAACGTGTGCCACGCGGGACTTGAACAGAGCAATCCGCTCGAAGATGGGGAGGCGATGAAATGTTTTTTTCAACTCGATTATTTCGGCACAAATGGGTGCTGGCTGCGCTCTCAGCCTTGCTGATGCCCGTTTCAGAATCTTTTGCCAAACCTTCCCCCGGAAGAGGGGGTGGAGGAGGCCGACCGTCAGCTTCTGCCGGAGCACGTCCCAGCGGGGGAGGCGGGGCGCGTCCCAGCGGAGGGGGAGCACGTCCCAGCGGAGGTGGAGCACGCCCCAGTGGAGGGGGAGCACGTCCCAGCGGAGGTGGAGCACGCCCCAGTGGGGGTGGTGGCCGACCACCCATGAACATGAATCGTCCATCCGGAAATGTCAGTCGGCCAAGCCTGGGTTCGACCCGTCCGACCCCACCTTCCCGACCCTCGTCACCTGCGCCCATCAGTGGAGGAGGTCGACCTTCTCTCGGCGGTGCGGGGAACGGGTCGAACGTCTCTCGTCCTCGCCCAGGAAGTGGAAATTCCGGAAGAAACCCCAGCTTCAATATCAATGCCCGTCCGAATACACCGGGTGGCAATACCAATTCTCCCGGATCGATCGGAGGGCGTCCATCTGCCAGGCCGGGGACGGGCACGTTGGGAGGCGATCGACCAAGTTTAGGGGGAGCGAATCGACCGGGTGGAGGAAATGTCACCCGGCCTCAGCCCGGACAAAATTTCCCTCGACCTGATGCTGGCCGTCCCGGCGGAAATCGTCCTGGAGACAACCGTCCCGGAGACAACGTCGGTAATCGACCAGACGCCGGCAGACCCGGCAATGTCGGTCGACCGGACATCGGCAATCGCCCCGGGAATTTTCCCGGGAACCGCCCAGACGTCAGACCCGACAATCGCCCCGGTGGAAATCGTCCCGGAGACAATCGCCCCGGAGACAATCGCCCCGGTGGAAACCGTCCTGGAGACAACCGTCCCGGAGACAACGTCGGCAATCGTCCAGACACAGGCAGACCCGGCAACGTCGGACGACCGGACATCGGCAATCGTCCCGGAGATCGTCCCGGAAACTTCCCTGGCAATCGTCCCGGAGATCGCCCTGGCGACCGGCCTGGAGATCGTGATCATCGCCCGGATGGACGTCCCGTGATCGGCGGACACCGCCCGGGGCAAGGTTCCACCATTATTGGCAACCGGCCGGATCGTGGTCCTCGTGATGGATTCGATCGTGGTCGTCCCAACGACAGAAATCCAAACTGGCAGAACAATTTCTATCGTGGAAATTACTCACAGAACCGATGGAACCATGCGGGCTGGGGCTGGAATGGTGGACGGGCCGGATACTATCCGCACTATCACGTCAATCCACATTATTCCTGGTATAACGGGAGTTGGGGTGGCTATGGTCGAAACAACTGGTATCGCCCATTTTTCTGGGGAACTCTCACCGGTTGGGGTTTGAGCTCCATGGCAAACAGTTGGGGCTACGGATATGGCGCCTACGGGGCCTATTACAACCCGTATTATGCCGGCATCGGACCAGCTTACGCCTCGGTCTATAACTATACTCAGCCACTCACTGTTTATAATTATGTCGTCCCGGATGATAATTATACATACATCGATGGTACCCAGCCTCCTCCGGCCACCGATCCCGGAATTCAGGCTTTCGATCAGGGGCTGGCAGTCTTTAAAGCAGGAGATTATCAGCAATCTCTCACCTTTTTCGACACCGCCATTCAGCAACAGCCGAAAGATCCTGTGATCCACGAAGTGCGTGCACTCGCGCTCTTTGCCGTGGGGGCGTATACGCCAGCGGCAGCGGCACTCAACTCGTTGCTGTCCACAGCTCCCGGAATGGACTGGACGACGATGAGCTCGCTGTATGGTGATGTGAATGATTACACCGTTCAATTACGGCAACTGGAGGCTTATTGCAATGAGCATCCCGCAGACGCCGCAGCCTATTTTGTCCTGGGTTATCATTACATGGTCACCGGTGCGAATAACGAAGCTGCTTCGGTCCTGAAAGTCGTTGTGCAGAATCAGCCTAAGGATCTGGTTGCTAAGCAGCTGCTGGATACGCTCGTTCCGCCGGAACCTGCCATCTCACCCACGGTCGTCAACCCATCAGAGACTCCCGTACCGGCTGCCTCCGATGCAGAAACCGATCTGGTCGGGGAATGGCAGGCCACAGCTGGCGAGACCACGATCCACCTGACAGTCACGCCCGATTCCAATTTCACCTGGAGTGTCAAGCAGAAGAACCAGCCCGATATTCAGGTCACGGGCCAGCTGCAGACAGACAGCGATGGAATCGTCATGTCCAGTAAGGAACAGGGAGATATGGAAGGGAGCGTGACGTCACAGGGGCCTGATCAATGGCAGTTCAAATTGTACGGAGCACCTGAAAGCGACCCCGGCTTGAACTTCAAACGAGTGACCCCAAAGTGACTCCGGACAAATGACCCCGTAAAGGATTGAGATAAGGGAAAAGGGGAAAGAGGAGAGAGAAAAGAGGAAAGCATCATCCGTGGTCTTTCCTTTGATCTTTTTTCTCTTTCCCCTCATCTCTATCCGGACGGGCCTGGAATGGGTGCTTATTGGAATGCGCGCATCTTCTCGACATAGGCGACCGCCAGAGACTCGATCCGTTGCATGTCACCTGTGGCGAGTGCTGTCTTTTCAACCAGGGAGCTTCCCAGCCCCACAGCACATGCTCCTGCGTTCATGAAATCTGACAGGGAATCCAGATTGACTCCTCCGGTGGGCATCATACGAATCTGGGGGAGCGGTCCCTTCAGGGCTTTCAGATAGTTCGGGCCCCCCAGTTCTCCGGGGAAGATTTTGATAATTTCTGCTCCGGCTTCCCAGGCTGTCAGGACTTCGGTGGGAGTGAACGCCCCGGCCAGACAGGGAATTCCATAACGTCGGCAGATTTTGATGACATCCACATTCACCGTGGGGGTGACGATGTATTCTGCCCCGGCCAGAATTGCCGCGCGGGCGGTTTCCGTATCCAGAACGGTCCCTGCTCCCAGCAGGATCTGGTCACCCAAAGCAGCTTTGATCTGCTCCAGGACTTTCAAAACCCCCGGAACGGTGAATGTCACCTCAACAACATCCACCCCTCCCGAGACGAGGGCGCGAGAAACGTCCAGTAATTGTGCTCCATCCGGGGCTCTGATAATCGCAATAATCTTGCGGTCCAGAATCTGATGCAATGCCTCCAGCCGGCTCATTGAAGTCCCTTATTCCGATTGAATGAATTCCTCAGTCAGTAGTGCCGTGTGACGGCTTGGTTTCAGGATGCATCATAGCGAAACGTTCTCTGTTGTCGGACTTGACGTTCAGGTCTATCCGAATTTTCAGAGTTATCAAAGCAGTGGTGAATGCACTTCACAACAGCAGATTGCCCGCATTTTAGAGCGCATGACTCCCGCATTGGCCGCGTTCCGCCACGCGGCGAGCAGTCTTTCATCAAGTGAAACGCGCGCTGCGCGAGCCCAGGCCAGAGCAACTTGCTCTAAGGGCATAATGAACTTTATTTGGACGAAGCATAGAGTTCAGCAAATTCCAGCACTCGCAAATCAATAATTTCTTTGAACGAGTCCATGTCGAACTCATTCAGATGTTGATATTGCTTTCGATTCAGGACTTCGCGATTTCGAACTGTCCCCTTGACAGTCATTTCCAGAATTCCCACCGACCCCAGCGGAGAGATAAGTACTTCCAGTCGGCTGTAACGCGATTCAGGAGGTCTTCCAGGTGTCAGTTTCAGGTCGTCCCGAGACAAGCGCCCTCCCCAGCCTTCTTCGTTCATCACGCTTTGAAATTTGAAGCCAGGAACCTGATCCGCCAACTTCTGCAGACAATGTTCGACGTGTTCGGAGAGTTCCAGGCGAAATCGCGAATGGAGTGACCGCAAATCCTCTTGAGACAGTTCGCGCTCCAATGCCGCCCGTCCGCGAGCATCACGGGTCTTTTCCCCACGCTCCAGAGCTTTTTTCAAACGGTCATCAAAATTCATCTTCAGGGTTCTTTATGAAAAAAGTCGGCTGATGGATCGGCGACAGGACTGGCCGGCTGGGGCGCATTCATCCCGTATCGACCGCGTTCCGCCACGCGGCGAGCAGTCTTTCATCAAATGAAACGCTCGCTGCGCGGGCCCAGACCAGAGCAACTTGCTCTGAACACCAAAATTGTAGGGGAGCATCGAAGATGCGTGAAGGGCTTGGGAAAAAAGCCGTTCCAGAGAGGCTGCCTGATCGCAGTAGAACTGTAAAGCCTCATGACGAGCGGAAATCGGAATTCTAACAATCCCTTGGCAGCCTGTTGAAAAACTCACGGACAGAAATGTCTGTGCCACCAGAAATTTCTGGATCATTGAAAAAAGTGGGCCGGACATTTCTGTCTGGCCGAGTTCCATGGTTTTCCAACAGGGCTGTTAGACAGAGAAGGCACTGTCATTTCGGCAGCAGCTGACGCAGAATCCTTGCACACTCACCGTACCGAACTCCCAGTCAGGCCTGGAATTGTCTACCATCACGGCACAGCCGGACTGAATCTTCTGAGAGTCTATCCGGAAAGGTGCTTTGTCAGGCGAGATCGAGCGATTTGTGTTCTGACAAGGAAGCCGAAGCAGGCGAATCCCCAGGATTCGTCGATGCAGGCTGACGAAGTTCAGAACGCAAAAGAGCCGAT
>Ga0182738_1000145_pt1 | contig 112025 bp, 107 predicted proteins | sample eDN5th30CBELigMG_FD_128876 | JGI IMG/M metagenome (GOLD analysis project Ga0182738, IMG submission 128876) | Enriched Miracle-Growth compost microbial communities from Emeryville, California, USA - eDNA 5th pass 30_C BE-Lig MG (version 2)... ... | reverse complement strand
CCATTCCTGCTCGGTGCGCAGAACGCCGGCACCCTGCAGGCCGCGAAGTTCAACAACGACAACTCGGCTCAGATGCTCGAGCAGGCCGACGAGATGAGCAAGACCGTCGCCAACATGGAGCGCATGTACGCGATCACCAAGGAGATGACCGAAGTCACGCACAGCATGGTCGCCAGGACCCATGAGATGGCGGACACCACCGATCAATTGCGTGACCATATAGCCGATTTCGACGATTTCTTCCGGGTGTTCCGCAACTACTTCTACTGGGAACCGCACTGCTTCGATATCCCGGTCTGCAACTCACTGCGATCGATCTTCGACACCATGGACGGTATCGACCAGCTTGACGAACAGATACAAGGTCTCACCGTCGACATGGACCGTCTGGATAAGTTGCTGCCGCAGATGTTGCCGGTTCTGCAGAACACCATCGACTCGATGACGACGATGCGCGACTTCATGCTCGCGACCCACAGCACCATGGCCGGAACTCAGGCCCAGCAACAGGAATTGGCCAAGGGCGAGACGGAGATAGGCCTGTATTTCGATCAGGCCAAGAACGATGATTTCTTCTACATGCCGCCGGATGTGTTCGACAATCCTGACTTCAAGCGTGGCATCAAGATGTTCATGTCGCCCGATCACCAGTCGGTCCGGATGATCATCACCCACCAGGGTGACCCGGCCTCGGTGCAGGGCATCGCACATGTCCGGGACCTCAAAGACGTTGTCGCCGACGCCCTCAAGGGCACCCCGCTGGCCAGCGCGAAGGTCTCGCTCGCCGGTACCGCATCGCTGTACGCCGATATGCAGGACGGCGTCGAAAGCGACCTGATGATCGTACTCATCGCGTCGCTGATCCTGATCTTCGCGATCATGCTGATCATCACCCGCAGTGTGGTGGCTGCCGTCGTGATCGTCGGCACCGTGGCCGCATCCCTTGGGACCGCGTGTGGATTGTCGGTCCTGCTCTGGCAGGACATCCTGGGCCTGGGCGTGCAGTGGATCGTGATCCCGTTGTCGATGGTGATCCTGCTGGCAGTGGGTTCGGACTACAACCTCCTGGTGGTCTCGCGCTTCAAAGAAGAGATACACGCCGGGCTCAACACCGGCATCATCCGAGGTGTGGGGGCTACCGGTCGTGTCGTCACCGCAGCGGGCCTGGTGTTCGCCTTCACCATGATGGCGATGATCGTCAGTGACCTGCGCGTGATCGGCCAGCTCGGTACGACCATCGGTATCGGCCTGATCATCGACACGCTGATCGTGCGGTCGTTCATGACGCCATCGATCGCTGCGGCGCTGGGCCGCTGGTTCTGGTGGCCGCTCAACACCTTCGAGATCACCAGGCATGGCCGTAGCGGACCTGACTCGCAGCCGTTGGAAGACAACACCGCGTCCATTCCGACGACGACCACGTAGAGTGTCGCGGACTGATCAGGAAAGCTGGTGATGGAGTTGTCGGGCGCTGGATCGGGACGTGGGGCAGACACGGAATCGAAATTGCGCCGACGCACCGATGGGCGGCTCGATCGGTCGCGTGATCCCGCGATCCTCGACGCCGCGCTGGCCGCGTTGGCCGAGAACGGTTACGACGACACCAACATGAACGACATCGCGGCGCGAGCGGGTGTCGGAAAGGCCGCGATATACCGCCGTTGGTCGTCGAAGGCAGCGTTGATCGCCGATGCGCTGGTGTACTGGCGGCCCGACCTCATCGATGACGATGCCCCGGATACGGGCAGCCTTGCCGGCGACTTCGACGCGCTGGTTGAACGTGTGGCGCGTAACGACGACGAGCTGATCTCCAACGATCTGGTGCTGCGAGTGGCGATGGAGGCGACACGCAATCAGGAACTCGCCTCGGCCCTTGATGACCTGATGCTGCTGAAGGGCAGGCGCCTGGTGACGGCGATCCTCCGGCAGGCCGAGGCGCGCGGCGAGGTCGCACCCGACCGGGACTGGTCTCTGATCGCCGACGTCTTGACGGGGATGGGGCTGATGCGGGTCATCAGCGGTCAGAGCGTCGACGCGGCGTTCATCCGCAGCGTCATCGACACGCTCATTCTGCCTGCTGTCTGCGCGGTGAACACCAAGAATGGTGGCGGGCGCGCAGCGAGGTTGTCTACGCGGCGAACAGCCGCCGGCTGATCTGTAGGGGAATTTGCCAAGGGCAGGGCGAAGCGGCGGCCAACGCCGAGGGGAACCAGAGTCCCGCCTAGTGCTACAGTTGTAGGTCGGTGTACGGCGTGTTTGCGCTGGTAGGAGCGGTCAGCGCGCGATTATCGTTGGTTGTGAAGACAATTCAAAACGCGGCGCTGACCGCCGCGTGCAGCATAGATCCAGATGCAACACTAGCCGAGGGCCAACTCGCTAGGCTGTGGGCAACGGCCCCCTGAGGCCGCGCGGAAGTGTTCCCCACAGCCAGCTGGCCGCTTGCCCGATCTCCGAGAATTGCAGGCTGACACCGTCTTTGGCCTGATAGCACTCCGCTGTTTCGGTGAAGCCGGCGATCCGGCTCAGCTTGTGACCGTTGATCCGCAGGATCTGGCCGGTCAGCCACGACGACTCGGGTGATTGCAGCCAAGCCACTACCGCCGAACTGCGTCCTGGATCGAGTGCGGGGTCGTCGCCGGCCGCGCCGGCGAAGAAGTCCTCGCTGATCCGGGTCACCGCTAGCGGCGAGATGGCGTTCACCGCAACTCCGTAGCGCCGCATCTCCAAGGCCGTGACGATGGTCAGGTTTGCGATTGCGGCCTTGGCGGCGCCGTACGCGCTTTGGCCGATGTTGCCCCACAGTCCGGCACCGGACACCGTGTTGACGATGTGCGCGTCAATCGGGTTGCCGGCCTTGGCCTGGGCGCGCCAGTAGTCGCAGGCGTGCTTAGTGACGGCGAACGTACCCTTCAGGTGCACGGCGATCACCGCATCCCAATCGGCTTCTGTCGCACTGGTGATCATCGCGTCGCGGACGATACCGGCATTGTTGACCACACCGGTGAGCGTGCCGAATGTGGTCACAGCGGTCTGCACCATGTCGGCGACGTCATCCCAGGATGCCACCGAGCCTGTGTGAGCAACGGCCCGGCCGCCGGCCCGCTCGATCTCGCTCACCACCTCCGCGGCCGGACCATCGGCACCGCCGGTGCCGTCCCGGCCGACACCAGGGTCGTTCACGACGACAGCGGCTCCCTGAGCGGCCAGCTGCAGGCAGTGTGAGCGACCGATGCCGCGCCCCCCGCCGGTAACGAGGACGACGCGGCCGTCGAGTTCGGTCATGGTTCTCCTTCAGTCGAAGAGTTCGGTGATGAGCTTGTGCCGTTGTGACCAGTCGGCGCCGCGCAGATCGGCACAGCCGGATTCGGTGACGATCAGGTCGATATCGTGCGCAGGCGTAGACGCGGGACGGCTCAACTGCGTGACCAGCGGTGAGCGTCCGTTGACCGTCGTGGGGACCGCGATGATGGATAGCCCGCCGCAGCTCATCCGCGCGGCCGCACAGTAATCGGGGTGCCCGCCGATACCGCCGACCACCTTTTGGCCGATTCCCTCGACGTTGACCTGGCCGACCGGGTCGATCTCGAGAGCGGTGTTGACTGCGACGAACGGCGCACCGCGCGATAGCCGGGTCATGTCATGGCTGTGGTCGATACCGCGCAGGATCGGCCGGCCATCGGCCCACTCGTAGAGCACGTCGCTGCCGAGCAGGTAGGTCGCGGACGGCACGCCGACGAGCAGGCCCCGATTGTCGAGGTCGACGACTGCATCGGTCAGCAGTCCGGTGTCGATCCGCAGCGGCGTCTGTGCGCGGCGCAACAAGGCGGTGCCCAGCTGGCCGGGGCCGTACTGCAACCGCGCGCCCTCAGGGACGAACCGCAATACCGCATCGGCCAGTGCGTCGTGAATATCGTCGGGCTCCTTGCCCGGCACCCGGGCCGGTCCGTCAACGCTGTGCGCAATCACTCGTACCCTTGACGGGTCCAGCGGCGCCTCGGCGCTCGCGGCGGGGGCCGTCGTGTCGACGATCCCCAACACCGGCACACCGGCCTCGACGAGCTGGCGTTGCCACGACACCTCGGTGCCGAACTGCAGCAGCCCTTCTCGCTCGACGAGTTTGGTGATCAGAACGTCTGGGCGAAGTGTCCCGGTCAGCGATGCGGCTATGCCGGCCAGGCTGGTCGGCAGGTACCGCGCCGAGGGGCTTTGCAGTACCGCGCGAACACCCCACCCCGGCATCAACGCGACGATTTCGGTGAAGGCGTCGGGATCCATGCCGTCCAGCGGCGCCGGCAGCCAGCCCAGCACCAACCGCAGTGAGCCGACATGGCGCGCGTGCGCACTCAGCGCCGCGGCAACTGACGTCCCGTCATCCAGACAGCGCACCGCGCCCACACCGTCACCGAGCGCCACCGTCATTCCGGGGCGCAGGACGTCGTGCAGCGTCACCGTGGTTCTTTGGGGAGGCCCAGCACTCGCTCGCCAAGGATGTTGCGCTGAATCTCGCTGGTGCCGCCCAAAATGGTCTGCGCCCGGCCGACCAGCATGTGGTGCACCAGTTCGTTGTCGGCGGGGTCGGCGCAGGCGGCGGTCCCGAGCACCTCGGTGGCCAGGTCTCCGAGGTCGCGGTCGGTCTCCGACGTCATCAGTTTGAGGACCGAGAACTCCGGTGACGTGAGGTCACCGGAGTCGATGGCGCGTTGCCAGGTGAACCGCAACAGCCACATCCGGGCCCAGAGCTTGGTCATGGATCGGGCCAGCACCGGATCCAACAGATTGTGATCGCGTGCCGCGGCGACCATCCGTTCGTGCAGCCGGAACATCGATACCGCCTGGGAACCAAGCGTGAGCCGCTCGCGACCGAGAGTGACCAGCGCAATTGTCCAGCCCTGCCCGACGTCGCCGATCAGCGCGTCGTCGGGAAGTTCGGCGCCGTCGAAGAACACCTCGTTGAACTTGCTTTCGCCGTCCATTTGAACCAGTGGGCGCACCGTGACGCCGGCCGTGTCCATCGGGACGACGAACATCGACAGCCCGCGGTGCTTGTCCGGCCCGGTACGTGCCAACAGCAGGCCGTAGTCAGCCGACGCCGCGGCCGAACTCCACACCTTCTGACCGTCGATGCGCCAGCCGTTTTCGGTGCGCTCGGCGCGGGTGCGCACGGCGGCCAGGTCGGATCCTGCGCCGGGTTCGGAGAACAGCTGGCACCAGATGGCGTCGCCGACCCGGATCGGCTCAAGGAATCGGGTTTTCTGCTCGTCGGTGCCGAACTTGATCAGGACGGGGCCGACGAGGTCGACCGCGGTGATGCCGAGTTGACGCGGTACGTCGGCGCGTGCGCATTCCTCGGCGAAGACGGCTTGGAATGCCACGGTGGCGTCGGCGCCGCCGAACTCGCGTTGCCAGTGCAAGCAGGTGTAGCCGTGGTCGGCGAGATAACGGTGCCATTGCCGCCCTGGTCCTACGTCGTCCGCGGTCGGCGTGGGACCGTAGTTACGCAGTCCGGCGGGTTTGGGTGCGCTTTCCAGAAAGGCCCGGATCTGGGCCCGTAGTGCGTTGATGTCTTCGGTCTGAACCGACACCATCACTCCTTGGTTGTCGAAGACGGGCCGGAATCATTTCCCGTCGAGGTAGTCGTCGTATTCACCGTGGACCGATTCCATCGCGTTGAGGCGGCGCGCCAGAAATGAGATCTCGGAGTCGTCGGCGTTGGCGGTCTTGAGGTCATCCAGCTGAGCTCGACACCGACCGATTTCGGTGACGAGTCGTTGTCTTGCCTCGTCTTTGGTCAGCAAATCCTGATCTGCCCAGTCGGAGACCGGGAGCTGCTCAACGTGGTCCACCTCGTCCTCCCCGGCGGTCACGCCGCCCGCGGGAAGTTGTAGAACGCGCGGGCATTGAGTTCGACCATCTTGTGCACTTCGTCGTCGGGCACATCCTTGAGTGCTTCGGCGGCTCGCTCGCGGCTCTGCGGCCAGAAGGAGTCCGAGTGCGGGTAGTCGCATTCCCAGGTGATCTTGTCGACGCCGACGACGTGGCGCACGTCCACGCCGAAGTCGTCTTCAATGAAGCAACCGTGGAAGTGCTTGTTCCACAGGTATGACGGCGGGTGATCCTGGTTGATGTTGTTGTAGAACCGGTGCTTGCGCCACACGCTGTCGGCCCGCTCGAGGATGTAGGGGATCCAGCCGATGCCGCCCTCAGAGAGGCCGATCTTGAGGTCGGGGTGCCGATAGAGGGTCTGAGAGAACAACCAGTCGGTCAGCGCCGTCATCGACATCGTCCCCATCAAGGTGATGAACACTGCGAACGGCGCGTCGGGAGCGATCGGCGGCGGGAAGCCGCCGGACCCGAAGTGCTGAGCCAGCACCATGTCGGTCTCCTGCATCGCCGAGAGCACCGGATCCCAGTGATCGGAGTGCACCGACGGCAGTCCCAGCCGGTCGGGCAGGTCGGGGAAGGTTACACACTTTGCGCCCTTGGCGGCGACCCGGTGAATCTCCTTGACGCTGGCCTCGACGTCCCAGAACGGCAGCATGGCGACGGGAATGAACCGGTCGGGTGCGGTGGCCGCCCACTCGTCGAGGTGGAAGTCGTTCCATGCCGCCGAACACAACTTGGCCAGTTCCTTGTCCTCGCCCTCGGCGAACACCGCACCGGCGAACCGCGGGAACGACGGGAAGCAGGTCATGGCCTGCACGCCGTCGATATCCATGTCGGCGACCCGCGCCTTGGGGTCATAGCAGCCGGGAATCATGTCGTCGTAGCGCACCGGCTCGATGCCGTAGTCCTCGGGCTTCTTACCGGCCACCGCATTCAGCCCGATGTAAGGGTAGATGCGTCCTTCGTATTCCCAGACCTGGCACATCTGGCCGGTGTCGGGACGTTCCCATTCGATGATCTTGGGCCCGGCCTCCAGGTGCTTCTTCGGCAGCCGGTCGCTCCATACCGTCGGGTGCTCGATGAGGTGATCGTCGACGGAAATCAGTTCCATCCAGGGCTGCAGCGGCACAAGTGCCTCCTCGTGTGGGGCCAAAAGTTTGCACGACAAAAACGTAAAACATTTAGTTATTTACTTGTGATTCTAATCACCGGTCGGACCCTGGGGCAAGCCGTCTTCGTCCGGTAGCTGTCACAGCAGTTTGGTTTCTGCCGCGAGCCGGTCCCAGTGCTGTCCGGGAGTGCCGAACAGCACCTCGTCTGTGCGGGCTCGGCGCAGATAGAGATGGGCGGAGTCCTCCCAGGTGAAACCGATGCCGCCGTGGATCTGGACGTTGGTGTGGGCGGCGTTACGGAGGGACTCAGAACAGACCGCCTTAGCCATGCTGGCGCGCCAATCCGCTTCGCCAGCCGCTTCTCCCGCCTCATCGTCGACCGCCCGCAGGGCCGCCTGTGACGCCGAACGTGCCCACTCAAGGTCGACCAGCATGTCGGCGCACTTGTGCTTGATGGCCTGGAAGCTGCCGATCGGGCGGCCGAACTGTTCACGGGTGCGCGCATAATCGGCGGCGATCTCCAACACCCGTTCACACGCGCCCACCTGCTCGGCGGTCAGCACCGCCAACGTCACGGTGACATTGTGTTCGATCAGCTCGTCGACGGGGCCCTCGACGGTCAGCCGTATCGCCGGAGCGCCAGCGAAGTTGATGGTGGCCATCGGACGGGTGCCGTCCAGCACCCGCTCCGCCTCGACGGCGATGCCCTCGGCCGTCGGGTCCACCAGGAATACCGCGGGTTCGTTGTCGACTGTGGCGACCAAAACCAAATCGTCAGCGGCCGTGCCGTTGAGAACATGGCGGACCGTGCCCTCGATACTCCAACCGTCACCGCGGCGGCTCGCGGTAAGCGTCACCGCCCCGCGATGCCACAGCCCGCCGTCGCCGGTAATGGCGGCCGCCGCGGTGCGTTGGCCGTCGAGCAAACCGGAAAGGCACTTTTCGGTGTCGGGATCGCCATCGTGGACGCCGAGCAATAGACCTGTCGACAGAACCGTCGAGGCGATGAACGGCACCGGCGCCAGCGCGCGACCGAGTTCGTGAGCGACCACGCCCAGCGCGCGGGCGCCATAGCCGGCACCACCGAGGCTCTCGGGCAGGGCGATCGCGGCGACCCCGACCTGACTGCACAGCACCTTCCACAGATCGGCATCCACGCCACCGTGCCGGTCGCAATAGGCCACGGCGCGAACCTGCTCTTCCGGCAGGAAGCGATCACAGGCGGCGCGCACCGACTGCGCTAGCTCCTGACGCTCATCGGCGGATAACCCCGTCATCGGTTGCCTCCTGCAATGTGTTGAGCGAGTTCCGACTTCGCCACCTTGCCCAGTCCCGTGAGCGGAAACTCGTCGACGATGACCAAACGCTCAGGCCACTTCTGCTTCATCAGTCCGCGTTCGTCGAGGAACGCGCACAGCTCGTCAAGCGTGACGTCGCGGTGGCGGCGGGAGCGCCGGACCACCGCGCACACCAATTCGCCGCGCAGCTCGTCTGGCTGACCCAACACCGCGACTTCGTCGACCAGTGGGTGCGCCAGCAGTTCATTCTCGATCTCGTCCGGCGCAATGTTCTCGCCCTTGCGGATGATCAGCTCCTTGGTGCGGCCGGTGACCACAATCCGGCCGTCGGACCGCAGGTAGCCTTGGTCACCGGTCCGAAACCAGCCGTCAGACGTCGTGGCATCGGCCCATTGCTGGGCGTCGACATAACCCGGGGCTAGATTGGCCCCCCGTACTTCGATCTCACCGTTCGCGGTAATACGGGCAGCCGCCCCGGAAATCGGCAGGCCGGAGCTGTAGCTTTGTTGTTCTTCGGTGTCAGAGCTTTTACTGACGCACACCATCGCCGCCTCAGTCATGCCGTAGGCGTGCACGATGGGGATTCCCATGTATTCCCGCACTCGTTTGTGCAGTTCAGGTGGACAACTCGCCCCGCCACCGATCAGCATTCGCAGCGACGGAATCAGCGGTTCGCCGCTGCCCGAGGCCAGCTGTGCCGAGAGCAGCATCTGATAAAAGGCGGTGCTCGCCCCGGTCACGGTGACGTTATGCCTGGCGAGCAGGTCGGGCAGGTCCTCGCCCACCTTGGGGATCATCACCAGTGGCATGTCAGCCAGGAGGGCGGCAGCGAGGTAGACCATCCCGCCGATATGCGCGATCGGAAAGACCACGGTTCCGACCTCGCCGGGGTGGTCGCCGAGGCCCAGATGCGCGGCGAATCCGCGAGCCGCAGCCAACAGCGTCGCATCCGAGTGCCGCACCCCCTTAGGCTGCCCGGTGGTGCCGGACGTGAAATACACCCATCGGGAGTCCTGGGCCGAACGCTGACCGGCTAGCCCCGGATGCGGCCTCACCGGCAATGCCCGCAGCCGATCGACAAGGTCGGTCGGTAAAGCGACGACCCGAGCCCCGGCCGGTGCGTTAGTGGCCGTCGACTCGTCGACCACGACGATGTCGGCTCCCGCAACATCGCAGGCCGCAGCGACCTCGCGTTCGCGGTACAGGTGCAGTATTGGCGCCTGGGTGACGTCGCTGCGAGCCAGCGCCAACATCACCAGTCCCGCAGCTACATTCGACGGGAGCTGCCAGGCTACCGTCATTCCGCGCCGGATCCCGGCCTCCCAGAGCCAACCGGTAGCGGCGGAGGTCAGGACGGCAACGTCGGCGACGGTCAGCGTGTTCCCGGCGGTGTCGCGCAACAGCGGCCGGCCCGGTCGTGCCGAGGCTGACGTGTCAAGCAGCCCGGCGATGGTCCCAGCCGTCACCGCTGCGCCTCCTCACTTTTTACGATAGCTATAACTATTTAACCAATTTGAGTGGTGAAACTCCAGCCGCTGCGGCCCGCGCTGCGGCGGGCGACAGTGAACACGTCGGCGGTCGCGGGCGCGACCACTATTCCGCGTTGCCGATACGCGGCCCGGGGGTGAACCTGATGGGTAGTTCGCGCACCGCGTAGACCTCGCCGGCGTCCTCGAAGAATCTTGGTTCGCCGGCGAGTTCGAAGTCGGGCAGGCGTTCCAGTATCTGACGTAGCATGACGTCGAACATCATTTTGGCGTAGTGCGAGCCCAGGCAGCGGTGCATCCCCACCCCGAACGCCATGTGCTTCTTGGCATTTGCGCGGGTCAGGTCCAGTGTCTCGGGGTCTTCGAACATGGCCGGATCTCGGTTGGCGGCCGCCCACATCAGGATCGCCCGATCCCCCTTACACAGCGGCTGGCCGTGGAACTCCGCGTCACGGGAGACGGTGCGGGCCAATCCGAGCGTGGGGGTGTAGAGCCGCAGCAGCTCGTCGGTGCCCTTTTTGATCAGACTCGGATCGGCAATGAATTGTTGGCGCAGTTCGGTGTCCTGGCACAGCCGCAACAGCACATTGCCGGTGAACCCGCTGGTGGTGTCCATGGCGCCCAGCATCATCAGCACGGTGTACATGGTGATCTGGCCGTCATCGAGCGGCTTGCCGTTCAAGGTGCCCCGCAGGATGTCGCTGAACACCTCCTCGCCGAGGCCTTCGGCGCGCCGCTGCTCCATGTGCTTGACGATCTCGCCGAACATCTCCATCCCGGCCACATTGGCTTTCTCCGGGTCATGGGCGCGATCGTGAACGGTGCTGTGCACCCAGTGGACCCACTCCATGGCCCGGGATTCGTCGAACTCCAGCAACCGCAGGATCAGGCGCGCCGGCAGCGGTGTGGTCAACTCGCCGACCACATCGCACTGACCGCGTTCGATGAAGGAATCGATCGCCTCGGTGGTCATCTCTATGGCGGCCGCCCGGAACCGTTCCGCAGCCCCGGGGGAGAACCTGCGCAACGTTGCCTCGCGCAATTCCTGGGTCTCGGGGGGGTCAGATTCGATCGGCAGGATCGGCAACGGCAACTCGCTGGCCGGAACTCCCACCGACGGATAAGAGTTGAACAGTGCATCGTCACGAGCTGCTTCGAAGACCGAAGCGTAGTCGGTCAACGCCCAAAAGCCGCCGTGGTGCGACGAGTGTGCCACCGGGCAGCCCGATTCCTGCATTCGACGAAATGCTTTGTGCGGGTCCTCGCGAAATTCGGCCGAGTGATGGTCAAGGTCCACCTCGGCGCGCGGCCGCGGTTCGCTACGGGTATCGGTCATCGACTGCTCCTTGAGTTGGTTTACCTGCTCAGGATTGCGACTGCTGCGGTTCCGGGCGCCCCGTAGAGCTGGGCGAGCGCCACCCGCGGATTGTTGGGTGCCTGCCTATCGCCGGCAGTACCCCGTAACTGGTGTACCAATTCGTAAACTTGCCGCAGGCCCGATGCGCCGACCGGTTCACCGTTGGCCAGTAGGCCGCCGTCGGTGTTGATCGGTAAGCGGCCGCCGATTTCGGTCGCGCCGTCGGCGAGTAGTGCCTCCTGTTCACCGTCTTTGCACAGCCCGGTCTCGGCCATGTGGATGATCTCCGAGCCGGAGTCGGTGTCCTGGAGCTGGGCGATGTCGATGTCCTCGGGCCCCACGCCGGCCTGCTCGTAGGCGGCCTTGGCGGCCTCGGCGGTGGTTCCGGGTGCCAGGGGCAGTTCGATCGATGTCCGCAAGAGTTCGTAAGCGCCGTCGCGGCGGCTGCGCAGCGCGGTGGAACGTAGGTAGATGGGTGTGTCGGTGTACCGCTTGGCCACCTCTGCACGGCAGACCACCACGGCGGCGGCGCCCTCGTTGGGGTTGCAGTACATGTATTGGCGCAGTGGGGCGTTCACAACCGGCGAGTCGAGGATTGCTTCGACGCTCATCGGTTTGCGCCGCCAGGCGTGTGGGGCCAGGGCGCCGTTGGAAAAGTTCTTCGCGGCGACCCGGGCCAGCGTCTGTTCGGTGACGCCGTGGTCGTGCATGTACCGCATGATCTTGGTGCCGAAGTAGTGCGTGGTCAGGAACATGCCCTGATCGCCGTACCACTGCGGCAACCCGGAAACCGACGGGTCGGCACCGAACGCCCCGCGTGGGTGCTTGTCCAGCCCGACGCCGACGGCGATGTCTGCCTCACCCAGCTGCACATCGCGGGCGGCGAGGGTCAGCAGCGAGTTGCCGGTGGCACAACCGCTCAGCGTGGCGCGCGCCGGCACCCCTGTCATGCCGACCAGGCCCGTGACGGCCTCCGGGTTGGACACCTCCAGGCTGCCGGCGTACAGGCTGCCCACATCGGCCCAGTTCACACCGGCATCCCGCAGTGCTCTGTTGATCGCCACCGCGCCCATGTCCAATGCCGATCTGTCCTCGTAGCGGCCGAAGGGGTGGAGTCCGACGCCAATGATGGCGATGTCGGGCTTGCTGCTCATGGGGCTCCTTTCGGGCGTCCAGGCAGGTCATGAGCCTGCTGGCCGCGCCGGCACTTTGACTTCGGTATCGTTAAGTCTATAACTATATATCGGATTAGATGCAAGGGTTTAGAATCGCCGCATCGCCTCGAGGCTGGGCGACTGCGGGCGTTGCGAGTGAGGGCTGAAGCGTTGAGCATTTCGTTGTTGTTGGAAATGGCGGTGTCGGGTGACCCGGATCGCGAGGCTGTGGTGGACCACGGAGTCCGCTTCACTACCAGCGAGCTGAGCGAACTGGCCGATGGGGGAGCGGGGGTGATCGCGGCTTCGGGGGCACGGCATGTGGTCTACGTCGGCGCCGGCGGCGTGCTTCTGCCGCTGTTGATCTTCGCGTCGGCCCGGGCCGGTAGGGCATTAACGCCGCTGAACTACCGATTGAGTGAAGGCGGGCTGCGCCAGCTGATCGACCGGCTGCCCGACCCGCTGATCGTGGCCGACAGTGAGTACCGGGACGTTGTCTCGAATGCGGGCAGGCCGGTGATGACCTCGGACGAGTTCGTCGCCGCCGCGCGCACGACCGACCCTGTATCGGAGTTCGCCGATCCCGACGACGTGGCGATCGTGTTGTTCACCTCCGGTACGACGTCACGCCCCAAAGCCGTTGAACTGTCGCATAACAACCTCACTAGCTACGTGACGGGTACGGTGGATTTCGGCTCCGCTGCCGCTGATGATGGAGCGTTGGTGTGCGTTCCGCCCTACCACATCGCCGGGGTGGGCGCCGCGCTGTCGAATATCTATGCTGGTCGAAAGATCGTGTATCTCCGTAGATTCGACGCGCAGGAGTGGGTGCGCCTGGTCGGCCGTGAACGGGTGACGACCGCAACAGTGGTGCCCACGATGCTGGACCGAATCGTCGCGGTGCTGGAAAGCGATCCGACCGAGTTGCCCACGCTGCGCAATCTCGCGTACGGCGGTTCGAAGGTGGGATTACCGCTGGTGCGCAAAGCGCTGGATCTGCTCCCCGGAGTGGGGTTCGTCAACGCCTATGGGTTGACCGAGACCAGCTCGACCATCGCGGTGCTCACCCCAGAGGATCACCGCGAGGCCCATGGCGCGCGCGACGACACTGTCGCACGGCGGCTGGGCTCCGTCGGACGGCCGGTGCCGGGTATCGAGGTGCAGATCCGCGGCGAGAACGGAAAGGTGCTGGGGGCAGGCGAGACAGGCGAATTGTTCGTGCGGGGCCCGCAAGTCTCTGGCAGGTACGCCGAGATCGGCTCGGTGCTGGATTCGCAGGGCTGGTTCCCGACCAGAGACGTCGCGATGTGCGACGATGCCGGCTATCTATTCATCGGAGGGCGATCCGACGACACGATCATCCGCGGCGGTGAGAACATTGCCCCATCCGAGGTTGAGGACGTGCTGATCGAACATCCCGATATCCACGACGTTGCGGTCATCGGTCTCGACGACCCAGAGTGGGGTCAGATCATTGTCGCGGTGGTAGTGCCCGAGCACGGGTGCAGCCCCCAGTCGGGGGAGCTGCGGGAGTTCGCGCGCAGAACCCTGCGGGGCTCGCGAACCCCGGACCGGATCGTATTTCGTGATCAGCTGCCCTGTACTCCGACCGGCAAGGTATTACGCCGCGAGCTTGTCGAGGACCTCAAGTTCGCCACCGCCGAGAAGTAACGGTCGTTTCGAGAATACTAAGGAGAGAACGTGGTCAAGAGCGGCACCCGCTTGCAGAGTCAAGTGTGTGACACCCAGGTCATCGTCGTCAAGACTGCTGACAGCCTCGACGATCTGCGCTGCGGCGGCCGCCCGATGGTGCCGATCGGCTCTGATCGGCCGGCGGACGCCGCGCCAGACCCGGCGCTCTCCGACGGTAACGTGATGGGCAAGCGTTACGTCGACACGACCGGCGCGGAGGTGTTGGTCACCAAGGCCGGTAGCGGAACGCTCAGTGTCGGGACGACCGCACTGGCGCTCAAGGAGGCTAAGCCGCTGCCTGCGAGCGACTGAGCTCGGCGGCGCGGACGTGCTGGGCCGACGACATCGCGACTGTCCGGCTGACGTACGGCGCGGCTACGCGGGTGGGCGGTACCCGGCAGCCGAATTGCGTAGCTGCCAGATGAGCTCTGGGCACAGTTCCTCTGCGGACTGACCGATGAGATACGACGCCTGGAATTCGTCAGACGTGCTGAAGTCTGCTTTGACGTCCCCCGCCAACTCGGCGTATCTCTCGCCGCCGGCGATCTTGTCGCAGATACCACGGCCGTAGGCGAGCGCTTGGTCGGCATTGGCGAAGTTGTAGCCCGGCCGGACAATCACATTGACCAGATACCCGAGCTCGTCAGCCGCTGCCGTCGGCACGGCGACCATGACCGTGCCGAGGGTGAGGGGGGCCCCCAGGGCCAGGACGGTGAGCCTCTTCAATCGCTTCATAACAGGTTAAAGGGTAATTCATTTATCTGATTGCGGATAGCTTTGTCCGGTGATTGATTGCGGTAGTCCGAACACACCGCCTGACCCCACTTCTTGCCTGGCGGGCTGATCAAAGCGTTAGGACCCACTCCGGCCAACCGACTGACCGCGTCTTCGACCTTCGGCGAGTACACGTTCTCGCCACGATGAGTGGCACCTATGTGGTCACCATTCGGATACCGCAGGGCGCTGTTGGTGATCACACTGCCCAGCGTCCGAGCCAGTATTACCGACTACTCAGCAACATCGATCCGGCGACCGGTCCGCCGCCGACGCCGATGGCCACCACCTCGGGCGTCTTCGGCGCCTGCCGGTCAGCGCCCTCCCCCCACATCTGCACACATGCTTCGTGAAGGAACCCCATACCGTGCAATCGACCACCCGACAGTTGCCCGCCGCTGGTGTTGAGCGGCAGCGAACCGTCGAGTGCGATGCGTTCACCCCCCTCGATGAAGTCGCCCACCGCGCCGTGCTCACAGAACCCCATGGCCTCCAGCCACATCACCGTCAGGAAGCTGAAGCCGTCGTAGAGCTGAGCCATGTCGACGTCGGCCGGCTTCAGCGCGGTGTTCTCCCACAGTGTCGCGGCGGAATCATGAGCGGCCATCGTCGTGACGTCCGACCGCTGATCCCAGGTGGCGCGTTCAAACATTCCGGGACCCACCGATTCCACGGTCAGCGGGTGGCGGGGTAGGCCCTTCGCGGCGTCGCGCCGTGACACGATGACCGCAGTCGCGCCATCACACGGGACGTCACAGTCGTACAGGCATAGTGGCTCGGAGATCATCCGGGCGTCCAGGTAGTCATCCATCGTCATGGGCTCGCGGTAGATCGCGTCGGGGTTTAGGCCCGCGTTGCGGCGCGCGTTGATGGCGATGGAGCCGAGTTGCTTGCGTGTCAATCCGAAATCGTGCATGTAGCGCTGGGCCGGCATGGCCAACCAGTTCGCCGCCGAGAGCGCACCGAACGGCGCGACCCACTCCAGATGGGGAGGCAAGTCGCCGCCGGTGAACAGCACCGACGCCCGCCCGCCGCCGGCCTGCTGCGCGGCGGTGGACTCCCAGACCGACCGGTAGACCACGACGTGGTTCGCCAACCCGAGCGTGACAGCCATGCACGCCTCGATCGCCGGGCCGATCTGTCCTGCCGTCTCCATCGCCGAGACGTACCAGCGACAGCGCATACCCAGCGCGTTGCGGACTTCGGTGATGGTCGCCCCTGAAAAGCCTGGGTCGGGGACACCGGGCCCGGGGTAGCTGGCGATGCCGTCGATGTCGTCGACGGTCAAGCCCGCATCGGTGATGGCACGCAGCACCGCTTCCAGCGTCAGCTCCAGGCCGGTTCGGCCGAGCCGACGACCGACCTGCGATTTACCGGCGCCGGTCAGGACCGCCTTCCCGCCGAACGGACCACCCGTCATCACATTGCCGCCGGTGCCACAGCGGCTGGCATGTTGAGAATCATCGAACCTTCCGACCGGGTCGCAAACTCAAGCTGATCGCGACCGGAGTCTAGCGCCGGGCGCGGCATTCCTGAAAACATTTAACGGATTCTGGGGGGTTAGGTCAATCAGAACACGAAACGCGCAATCAGGTCGGCCACCGCGGCGGGCTTCTCGGACCCATCGATCTCGACGGTGTGCCGCACGGTCAAGTTGACGGTGCTGTCGTCGACCTTCACGGCATCGATCAGTGCGGAACGCACCCGGACCCGGCTACCCGCGGTGACGGGCGCCAGAAATCGCACCTTGTTCAAGCCGTAGTTGATACCCATCTTGGCGTTCTCGACGCGGTAGTTCTGCTTGCTGACGCCCGGTATCAGCGACAAGGTGAGGAAACCGTGCGCAATCGTTGCACCATAAGGACTTTCGGCCTTGGCGCGATCGGTATCGACGTGGATCCACTGGTGGTCTTCTGTGACGTCGGCGAATGCGTCGATGCGTTTCTGGTCCACCTCCAGCCAGTTTGTAACGCCGAGTTCTGCTCCGATCGCCTGGACCGCCTCGTCAACGGATCCGATCACTCTCATGGCCGCTCCTAAAATTCCTATGCAGTGATACCGCTATCTATTTAACGGTATAGACTGATCGCACTCGCCGGGCCCCCGCCCGGTGGCCTGACCGACGACCTTGGGAGACACATGGCTGCAACCACGTCCCGTGCAGCGATCGTAGCCGCCGCCCGCACCGCGATCGGCACCGCACGTAAGGGCACCCTGGCCAACATGCCGGCCATCGACGTGGCCAAACCAGCGGTGGCCGCGACCGTTGCTCGGTCCGGGCTCGATCCCGCCGAGTTCGACGACTTCATCTTGGCCGAGAGCATGCAGGGCGGCGGCGACAGCGCTCGTTACATCGCGGTGGATCTGGGCCTTGTTGAAATCCCGGGCATGGCGGTCAACCGACAGTGCGCCTCCAGTCTCTCGGCGATCGCTGTCGGCGCCGGACAGATCGCGGCGGGCATGAGCCGAGCGGTCTTGGCCGGCGGCATGGAATCCTGCTCGACCGCACCACTGCAGCGTAAACGCAAACCGTTCACCAGCGGTAAGTCGCCGGAGGACTACCAGGATCCGTGGTATCCGTTCTCGCATCCGCCCACCGACGACGCTCCCGCGCTGGACATGTCGATCACGGTGGCCCACAACTGTGCCGTTCAGTACGGCATCTCGCGTCAGGCGCAGGACGAATGGGCGTTGCGCAGCCACCAGCGCGCGGTAAAAGCGATCGACGCCGGATCCTTCGTTGACGAGATCGTGCCGATCGAGGTGCCCCAGCCAGACGGCAGCTTCAAGACGTTCGCCCAGGACGAGCATCCGCGCCGCGACACCACCGCGGACACGCTCGCCGCATTGAGGGTCTTGCACCCCGAAATCGACGGGTTCACCGTGACGGCCGGCAACTCCTCGGGCATCAACGATGCCGCCGCGGTGGTGGCACTGGCGAGTCCAGATAGCCGCACCGGCGTATTGGCGCATGTGCTGTCCTGGAGTTCGGTCGGTGTTCCGCCGAATCGCACGGGTAGCGGACCTATTTCGGCAATTCCGAAGGCGCTGGAGTTGGCGGGACGCAAGCTCGAGGATGTGGCGCTGTTCGAGATCAACGAGGCGTTCTCCGCTCAGGCAGTCGCCTGCGCGAACGAACTCGGCCTTGACGAGGAGATCGTCAACGTCTACGGCTCGGGCATCAGTCTCGGTCATCCGATTGCCGCTACCGGCGCGCGCATGGTGACGTCGGCCATCTACGAACTGCGGCGCCGCGGCGGCGGTATTGGCGTGCTGTCCATGTGCGCCGGCGGTGGCATGGGCGCTGCGATGGTTATCGAGGTGGTCTGAGATGAGCGCATTGATTACAGAGGGGTTGTTCCGGGTCGACGGCGATCGTGCGGTGCTGTTCGGCTCCCGCCGACGTTCGACTGGCGTGGTGAAGTTCCCGGCCGAGCGGTCCGAGCTTTTCGATGGTGCACCAGATATCCAAGCAGACATCGACCTCATCGAGTTATCCACCGAGGGAACGCTTTACACGTACACTACGCAGCAGTTCGCCCCGCCGCTGCCGTACAAGGGCGATCGGTCGCCCGGGGTGTTCCAACCGTATGTGGTGGGTTTCGTCGAGTTGGCCGAGGGCGTGCTGGTGGAGACGCTGATCGTGGATGTGGACCCGGCCGACCTGCGCATCGGGCAGCCGCTGATATCGACCACCACGACGCTTCAGACTGCCGACGGCGAATCGTTGCTGACCTTCGCGTTCCGGCCAGCCGAGGAGGATTAAGGTCCGGAACGGGCCGCCATCGGGGCGATCATTTCGGCGGCCACCGAGATCATCTCGTCGCGTTCGACAGCGACGGTCTGTCGGTGAACCGTGTGCCATGCTCGGTCCAACAAGCCCATGGCCGCGACACCGATGACATCCGGCGAGTGCAGGCCATCGCCGGCGATGGCCTGTCCCAACTTCCACGAGGCTCTGGTCACCATGCGATTACGGGAGTTGTGGAATGCGTCGTCGTCGGGGGCGGAGTGCGCCGAGGCGAGCACGAACGCGCCGTGGTGATCCATGTAGTCGAAGTAGTGACCGACCCAAGCCTGAATCTCCGCTGGCCCGAAGGGCTCTTGGGCATCGGCCCACTCGGCGATGACCGCGAGAACGTCCTGATACGCCGTGTTACCGAGGACGTTGAAGATCTCCCGCTTGTCCTTGAAGTAGGTGTAAAAGCCGGCCCGTGAAATGCCGCACTCCGCGGTGATCGCGTTGATCGGGGTGCCGGAGTAGCCGCGTTCCAGGAACAGTCGGCGGCTGGCGTCCAGGATCGCCGACCGAGTCCGCTCGCCACGGCTGGTGTCCGGTTGCGATTCTGCGGGAACGCGGGTGGTAACCGTCATGCGACGAATGTATATGACGGTATGGTCACGTTCAATCCAAGCACGTCAACCCTATTAACAGCGGATTCGAAAGCCGCAACTTGACACAAGCGTCAAGTTGGGCGAAGCTCTAGTCAACCCACCTTGAAGTAAGGGAGAAGCCGATGATGCAGTCCGCCAGCCAGTTCACTGATGCACCGATCTTCGATGCCGACCAGCACATGTATGAGAATCCCGATGCGCTGACCCGGCACCTCCCCGACCGCTACGCGTCGAAAGTGCAGTTCGTCCAGATGGGCAGGCACACGCGGATCGCGATCTTGAACAAGATCACCGATTACATGCCGAACCCGACGTTCGAACGGGTCGCCGCCCCCGGCGCGCACGAGAAGTTCTACTCCGGCCAGAATCCCGAGGGCCTGACGATGCGGGAAATGTCCGGGCGGGGCATCGACGCGCCCGCTGCGTCGCGCAATCCCGAAGACCGCATCGCCGAGCTCGACCGCCAGGGTGTCGACGCGTGCTTGAATTACCCCACGCTGGCCAATCTGGTCGAGCATTCCGCCGCTGAGGATCCCGAGCTGACCGTGGCGATCATTCACGCGCTCAATCAGTGGATGCTCGAGCACTGGGGCTACAGCCACGCCAACCGGATCTACTCGACGCCGGTGCTCACCCTGGGGCTCGTCGACGAGGCACGCCGAGAGCTGGAGTACATCTTGGACAACGGCGCCAAGGTCGCCCTGATCAAGCCGGCACCGGTCTACGGTTACAAAGGCTGGCGTTCGCCGGCGCTGCCCGAATTCGATCCGTTCTGGCGCGATGTCGAGGACGCCGGTCTGCCCATCGTCCTGCACGCGAGCCAGCCACCACTGCAGGAATACATCGAGAAGTGGGAGCCGGCGGATACCAGCAGTGCATTCGAGATGTCAGCGTTCAAGTGGACTGCGCTGGGCCACCGTGAAATCGCAGACATGCTGACCAGCCTGATCTGCCACGGCACCCTGACCCGGTTCCCGAAACTGCGCATCGCCAGCGTGGAGAACGGCAGCTCATGGATCAAACCGCTCTTCGACGACCTGGCACTGACCCACAGCAAGATGCCCCAGAACTTCCCCGAACATCCCCACGACGTGTTCCGTCGCAACATTTGGGTCAGTCCATTCTGGGAGGGCTCGGTCGCCGATGTCGTCGAGACCGTCGGGTGGGACAAGGTGCTGTTCGGTTCCGACTGGCCGCACCCCGAGGGCTTGGCAGAGCCGAAGGGATATTGGAAGTACGCCGAGGGCATGGACGTTCGGCGTACCTACGACTTCATGGGTGACAATGCGCGGCGCTTCATGGGCCTGCCGATCGCCAATCCTGACCCCGGCGCCGTCAAACCGCCGGAGCTGGCAAACGCCTGACGCGCCGGCGAAACCGACGCATTCGCTTGGTGGCCGTATCTTCGGATGGCGACCACAGAGGTGATTGACCGTCGCTGGTGATGTCGACGGACGCCCACGTTAGAGAGTGTTCGTCGGCATCATAAGCGTGCAGACGAAAGTCGGCCCTGTTGGTGAGCACCCATCACGGTCGGCGGTTCTTGTGCGCGGTGATGCTGTCACCGTCCCGGCTCGGTTCTATCGAACGGCTTGCGGGCCCATGCCGACCGATTGTTGCGACCCCGGCAGTGCGCGTGTGTCACCATCGCCGCCCGCACCCATCGAAAGACGCGAAAGAGCCAGGCGTGCTTACCTATCGCGGCGGATAGGCAGGCGGTGGGTAGACACCCCGGAGAATCCAGGCCCACCAGTTGACACCAAACTCAACCTCGTCGCTCATGTCATAGTCAGGGGCAGGATCGAGCGGAATGTTCCGCTGCTTTTGGGCGGCGGGCGGCGACGTTCCGTCCGCACTTGGGCTTGTGCCAACTGGTTGTTGGGGCTGTCCGTAGACGGCCACCACGACAGTGCGGTCTGGACTGTTCTCTGACCACACACCCATTTGGCTGTTGGCGCAGTTGGACATTATGGCGTTATAGGCGGGGTCGTAGTACCAGCGGTTGAGCAGGTCGTTACCACTGATTGCGATGGTTTGATTGATCGCCACGGTTTCTGCCGCCTGCCCCTGGTAACCGGCCGCGTTCACGCGGTCCTGGGGGGTGGACCCGTCTGAACCGATGTCCCCGTCGAGGTTACGGTTGTTCAAAACATCGAGGGTGTGCCGCTGTGCGGCGAGTTGTAGCTGCGGGTTGATCGTGATGTCGTTGGTGCAGCCGGCGTGATGCTGCATCGTGTACACGTTGGCGACGACACTCTCGTTGAGTCGGCTGTTGTTCGGTCGGAGAGTGTTGTTGTCGTTATCGGCATGTGCGGCAGGCATAGATAGTGTCGTCGCGGCAACGGCGACGACCATGGCATGCAGGGTCCGCTCTCGAGACGGCACGCTAATTGCCTCCTGCCAGCAGCCATGGGGTGGCGGCAGGCACTGGGGCGCCGACGCTCATACGACCAATCGCTACGTTAGCCACGCGTACCCATCATGGTTCACCTCTGGATTCCGACCGACAACAATTAGGTAGACATATTACGCTTTAGCCGTCGTGAAGCAAGGAAAAGCGTTGATTCATCCAAGATTGCTCGGGCAAGCAACCGTGGGCTCGTGGCGCGTCGGCGCGGACCCGGCCGAAGCGCCGACAGCGACGAGCGGGATCTGGCTGCGGGCACCGGACGCAGTTCCACCGCCCTGGCGTCAACAGTTGCGTCGTGACCCAACCTTAGGGCCCTGATGCTCGTGGGGCCCCCAGTAGCGATGGGGAAGTCGGCGATGCGTTCGACCTCGACCGGCCATGCCGAGACTTCATCGGCGGAAGCGGCCGGTTAAATAGATAACTCTTTAATTGTATACTGTCATGGCCTGGCGCTTGCGAAGCGCTCCGCCCGCGGGCGGTGTGAGGGAGGAGTTCGCGTGAAGGTCCGTCTCGATAGGTCGAAATGCGTGGGACATGCCCAGTGCTACGCCGTCGATCCGAACTTGTTCCCGATCGATGACTGTGGCTACTCGATTCTCGAACCGCACAGGGTCAAGCCCGAGGATGCGCAGTTGACACGAGAAGGTGTCGCGGCTTGTCCGGAGGGCGCGTTGGTTCTCGAAGAAGTAGAAGAAGGCTGACTGGGGCCTTCCCGGCCGCAGTGCTTACTGCTGCCGTTCGGGGCGACGGCTACGGTGGTGTTGCCACGGCCGAATGGGTAACTGAAATGCCGTTTGTACCAGGGGATTGCACGGAATTGAACAAGGTCGACAGAGGATTGTGTCGACTTCACGGAGAGTGACGACAATGAAACGCAAGATTTTCGGCTCCGAGCACGAGCAGCTGCGCGAGACTGCCAAGCAGTACATCGAACGAGAGGTCGCGCCCAACGCCGAGAGGTGGCAGCGCGAGCGTCTCGTCGATCGATCGGCCTATGTCGCCGCCGGGAAGTACGGACTCATCGGATTCAATATGCCCGAGGAGTACGGCGGAGGCGGATCCGACGATTTTCGGTTCAACACCGTTATCAACGAGGAGCTCTCGAAGTGGGGCTCGGTCGTACCGGCACTGACCCTGCAGAACGACGTCGTCGGACCGTACTTCAAGAGCCTGGCCAGTGATGAGCAGAAGGAGCGGTGGCTGCCGGGAATTATCAGCGGCGAGAGCATCGTTGCGATCGCGATGACCGAACCCGGAGCCGGTAGCGACCTGGCTGGTGTCCGAACCTCGGGGGTTCGCGACGGCGACGACTGGATCGTCAGCGGCTCGAAGACCTTCATCTCATCAGGCATCAACTGCGACCTCGTGGTGGTGGTGGCCCGAACCGATCCCGAAGCCGGCCACAAGGGCTTCACGCTGTTGGTCGTCGAGGCCGGTATGGACGGGTTCACCCGCGGCCGTAAGTTGGACAAGATGGGCCTGCATTCGCAGGACACTGCCGAGTTGCATTTCGAGAATGTCCGGGTGCCCGCCGCCAATGTGCTGGGAAAGGAAGGGCGCGGCTTCTACCACCTGATGCAGAACCTGCCCTCCGAGCGGCTGTCGATTGCGATCTCCGCGATCACCGGTGCACGTGAAACATGGCGGCAGACACTGCAGTACGCCAAGGACCGCAAAGCGTTCGGGCAATCGATCGGCAGTTTCCAGCACAACCGCTTCCTACTGGCGGAGATGGACACCGAACTCGAGCTCGGCGAGCAGTACATCGACCGTTGTATACAAGGCGTGGTTGACGGCGAGCTGACTGCCGTCGAGGCAGCCAAGGCGAAATGGTGGTGCACGGAAACCGCGAAGAAGGTGGTGGACGGCTGCGTGCAGCTGCACGGAGGCTACGGATACATGAATGAGTACCGGGTCGCCCGCGACTACGTGGACGTGCGCATCCAGACCATCTTCGGCGGCACCACCGAAATCATGAAGGACATCATCGGCCGCGACCTGGGACTGTGATGGCCTGACGATGAATGGGATTGCGGCTGGTCGTGATGGCGGAATCGCGACTCGTGCCGGACGGGCCAGATAAGTGCAATGCCGTTGGCTCACAGACGCTCATGGCTCGTTTGAGAACCGTGTCCTTAAGGCAGCAAAACGTTCATCGGTTAATTAGGTGGGGAGGCGCCGTGGCCAACGAGGCGCACGGCGACATCAGGGCTATGTCGTCCGAGGAGCACTGGAAGCACTTCGAGAAGTCGTGGCGCGCCTTGAAAACGTACACCTACCTTGGCAAAACAACTCCGTTCCTCGACGCCGGCGTCGAGAGGGAGACGATGCCGCTGCGCCACGACATGCGCAACGCGAGTGGAGGTGTCATGGCCGCCCCGCTGACGATCCTGTCGCCCGAACCCTGGTGGCGAGACGACGAATGCGTGCCGGCGCCGGTCACTATGACCTACGACGTCCTCGATCCGGCCTACGAAGTTGAGCGTCTCGAGGTGCTCCGCGACGTCATCAGCGTGGGCCGGAGCATGGGGTTCAGCCGGGCCCGCGTGGTCGATGCTGCCGACCACACGCGCGTGATCGCGATCTCGACAGGTAGTGGCGTCAGCCTCGGCGATGTTCCCCCGGGGTTCTCTCCGGTCGACAACCCGGTCGATGAACTTCTGGACTCAGCGGATCTTCCGCCCTTGCGCGAAGTATTCGGGATTGTTCGGCGCGGCGACGGTGCGGCGCAGATCGACAAGGTAACTCCGATGATTGCCTCACCACACTCCGCGCTGCATCAAGGGGCGATCAACGTCGCCATCGAGGCGGCGATGACCGACGAATTCGAACGGGTATTGCCGACTGCCCATTTGCAGGTGGAGCACTACACGGTGATGTTCGTAAAACCTGGGTACGTCGGGCCGTTCGTGGCCACCGCTGCGGTGGTCTGTCCGCAAGGGCCGCGGATCGGGGTGGAGGCGACGATGGTCGACGAAGGCAGCGGCGGCCGCGTCATCGCAACTGCCTCGGCCACATTTGGCAGAGTGAAGGCGCAGGCCGCCGGACCAGCCGGCCGGTCTGTACACCCGGCTGCGGCTTCAACTCCATGATGGCCTGACTGGTCACGTCGTCGATCGTGGATCTGTATCCGCGCTCTCGGAGAACGCCCTAACGGCGGGCGGCTTTGCCTGCGCATCTGCCACGGTGGGATCTTGACCAGATCATGGTCCAGTCACTGTCTTTCGGCATGCAGACGAGCAATACGGGCTGCCCGGGGGTTGCTTTGCATCGTCAGCCAGCCGAGGGAATCGTCCATCCATCCCCGTGCCCGTACGGACACCAATTGGCCGGGGGCGGGGCTTAACCCATGGGTTGGCCCGACTTGACGGGTTTGGACCCGCACAGTGAGTCCGGCCGCACTCGATGCCGTAAAGCGGCTGTCGCCGCGAGGGTTCGCCTGCTCCAACAGGATTTGACAAAAATGTCAAAATAAGGAAATCTGGGGCGTACCCACTCGTCGAAAGGCTAACCTGTGACGACTGAACTACCGAGTATGCAGCCGACCGGCTGGTTCCAGGTGGCCTGGAGTACGGATCTGGCCGTCGGCGATGTCATGCCGCTGAACTACTTTGGCCTCGAGATGGTTGCGTTTCGCGACCTCGATGGCACAGTCAGTGTTCTCGACGCGCATTGTCAGCACTTGGGGGCGAATCTGGCCGTGGGCGGCTGTGTCGTGGAGGGCGGCATCCAGTGTCCGTTCCACGGCTGGGTCTGGAGTGGTCAGGGCCGCAACGTGTGTATCCCGTATGAGGATCGGCCCAATCGGGGGCGTCGGATGCGTTCTTATCCGGTAACCGAATTGAACGAATGTATCTACATCTGGCATGACGTGGAACGGCGCGATCCGTTGTGGCAGGTGCCCGCGGCTCTCGATGTGCTCGGTGAACACATCCGTAGCCAGCGTTACCGGTCGCTCGGAGTCGATGCGCAGGAGCTCTACCGAGGCATTCATGTGCATCCGCAGGTGATCGCCGAGAATGCTGTGGATCCGCATCATTTCCGGTTTGTGCACCGCACCTCGGTCACTCCGGTGGTGTTGTCGGAGAACACCGACGACGCCACATGGCACGCCAAGGTTGGCTTTGGCAAGCGGTGGTCCGACGGTGTAGATCGGTCCGGCGACAGTGTGAACACCCTCGAAATCAATTGGTCGGGAATCGGAGTCAGTTTCAACGGTGAACAGACCGGCGATGGGGTGCGCATCATCGCGATCTGTGCCACGCCGGTCGACGAAACCACCTCGGACATTCGCGCGACGTACTGGATCTCTGAGGGTGATAACTTCGAGGAACGGCTACGGGTGGCGAAATCGGCGCTGCCTGACGACATCAAGATTTGGGACCACCAGAAGTACATGGATCAGCCGGCGCTCGCGCCGTCGGAGGCGGCCGGCTTCAAGCACTTGCGCAGCTGGGCTCGCAGCTTCTATCCAGAACAGGCTGCGGCATCGGTGTGACCGGTGTGTCACGTTCAGCGGTGAGCCCGGTGGCGACTGCCAAGTCAGCGGTAACGCGCCAGGCCATCTTGGACGCGGCACGTGTTGCATTCGCCCGCAAGGGGTATAGCGGAACTCGGGTGATGGACATCGCAGCGAGTTTGCACGTGACCCGTGCGAACTTCTACTACTACTTCCGTGACAAACAGCAGCTATTCGTCGAACTCGGCACCGAGGCGTACCGCGAATCCCTCACCGTCATCAAAGCGTTCGACAAGATCGAGGGCTCACCGGCGATCGCCGAGGTCTTGGGTTGGGTTAGCGACTACTTCGACTACCTAGAGCGCAACGGCGCATTCGTCGCCAGATCGATCGGCGACTTACCGGATGACCCCACGTTCACCGCGACGGTGGCACGACTGCACAAGCGTGCCGCACGCACGCTGGGCGAACACATCGTGGCCCGCAGCAGCGCCGAACTGAGTTCACCGGTCGCACTGGGAATGACGGTCATGGCAATGCTCGAACGCAGCTGGTTGCTGGTCAGCACTGCTGATGTGCCGATCTCGGCTGACGCCGCAATACGGAGCAACGCCGAGATCTTGACCCAGCTGATGCGCTAACCGGGGCATGCGGCCCGCGCGATGCTGCCAGCCGGGGAAGCTCTCATCGCTGACCTGTGCTGGGCGCGGGACGCATTAGAAGAGACCGGATTATCGAGAAGGAGGCCAGCATGGATCTGGGACTACAAGATGCTGCTGTCGTGGTCACGGGCGGTACGGCAGGCATGGGCCGGGCGACCGCGGATTGTTATGCGCAGGAAGGTGCTCGAGTGGCGGTCCTGTCGCGGAGTCAGCGCACCCTAGAGGACACGGCGGCAGCATTACTGGCTGCCGGCAGCCCCGACGCCCTCGGGATCACCACGGATCTGTCCGATCTGGGTAGCGTCCAAGCTGCGTTCGACCGGATCGGTTCTCGGTGGGGCGAGGTGAACGTGCTGGTGAACACGGTAGGCCCCGGCATGAGCATCGTCGGGGGGTTCGACGACATCGGCGAGGAGAAGTGGGATGAAGCATTCGATTTGATGACCATGGGCGCAGTCCGCACCTGTCGGGCAGTCTTGCCCTTGATGCGCAAGGCGGAGTGGGGGCGAATCGTCAACATTTCAGCGCACTCGGTGCAACGCCAGTCTCCCAGGCTGATTGCTTACACTGCCGGTAAGGCCGCCCTGACCAGCCTGACGAAGAATCTGTCACAGACTCTCGCCAAGGAAGGGATCCTGGTCAACACCGTCTCGCCGGGGAGCTTTCTCACGGCCCAGATCCGTGATTTTGTCGCGGACGAGATGAACGCCCGCGGGTTGGATTCCGGCGACGCCATCGACGTCGCTATCGTCTTGGAGGACATGTTCGGCGATGCGCTGGGCCAGCTGGGCAGAGCCGGTTTGCCCGAGGAGATCGCACCGATGATCGTGATGTTGGGTTCTCGTCGCAACACCTACACCACGGGCGCAGACCTCAACGCATCGCACTAGCGATCGTGGCTGTGCGCGTACTGCCGCGAGCAGCAGGATGTCGGAGATTCATTGTCCGGCCGTTATTTTCGTCTCCGCCGCGCGCGCCCCCGTGTCGGGCCGGCGACACCTCCTCTGCCGGACGAGGTGTGGGTCATGACCGACGAGCCACTCGGTAGTCATGTCCTGGAGCTACAGGTCGCCGATATCATCGAGGAGACCGCCGACGCGCGCTCGATCGTGTTTAAGGCCCCCTACAGCGCCGATATCCCGCCGCAGCGTCTGCGCTACGCGCCGGGCCAATTCCTGACCCTGCGGATCCCGAGCGACCGCAGCGGTTCGGTGGCCCGGTGTTACTCGCTATGCAGCTCCCCGTTCACCGACGACGCTCTGACCATCACTATCAAGCGCACCGCGGACGGATATGGCTCGAACTGGCTATGCGACCACGTCCATGCCGGCATGCGGTTGCACGTGCTGGCCCCATCGGGCACCTTCGTTCCCAAAACCCTCGACGCAGATTTCCTACTGCTCGCGGCGGGCAGCGGCATCACTCCGATGATGGCCATCTGCAAGTCCGTGCTCGCCGAGGGCAATGGGCAGGTAATGCTGGTTTACGCCAATCGCGACGAGCGCTCGGTAATCTTCGACGGCCAGCTTCGCGAGCTGGCCGCCAAATATCCCGAGCGGATGACCGTGGTGCATTGGCTGGAATCCGTGCAGGGCCTACCGTCGGCGGATGCGCTGGCCACCTTGGCGGCACCTTACAGCGACCGCGACGCGTTCATCTGCGGCCCAGGGCCGTTCATGCAGGCCGCGCAGGATGCGCTCAAGAAGCTGAAAGTGCCTGTCCAGCAGGTGCATACCGAGGTGTTCCGGTCGCTGGATAACGATCCGTTCGCCGCAGTGGCCATCGCCGACGGCGGCAGCGACGAGCCCCCGGCCACGGCGATCGTCACTCTCGACGGTGAAACCCACACGCTCACCTGGCCCCGCAACGCCAAGCTGCTCGATGTGCTGCTCGACAAGGGGCTCGACGCTCCATTCTCGTGCCGAGAGGGTCACTGTGGCGCCTGCGCGGTTCTGAAGTGCACTGGAGAGGTCGAGATGGAAGTCAATGACGTACTGGAGAGGACCGATCTGGATGGTGGTCTGATCCTGGGCTGTCAGGCCAGGCCGAAATCCGACTTGGTGGAAGTCACCTACGATGAGTAACGATCACTGAGAATGCCGGTTGGCGAGAAAGCTGCTGACAAGGCATCACATAAGGGCCAGCTCAATCTTCTCCAGCTACCGGTGACCGCAGCAACGACCGCCGGAGAATGAGCATCATGAGCGCCGCAGTGCCTTCCGCGTCAACGTGGGATGAGGGCACTGCGGTGGGTTCGGTCATCCGCCCGAGGATTGCCAAGAAGATGGCGGCCGCTGCCCGTTGGTCCATCCCGCCCGGCAATCTGGTGTGGTGCAGCACCGCAGTTACGGCGGCGTGCAGCGCATGGATCCCGGGACTGAGTGTGACATCGGAGAGTTGCTCGGTCACAGCGCCGTCGAATCCCGCGCGGATCACCCCGTTGTAGCGGCGGTGAAACCCGACATAGCGGGTCATCCAGGCGTGCACGCGGACAAGGTCAGAGCCGGTCGCTGCCAGGTGGTTCAACTCGGTGGCGAGGGGTTCGATCTCGGCGAGCGCACGGGCGGTCAGGTCGGCCAGAATTTTTACCTTGCTGTTGAAATGACGGTACAGGGTGGCGCGACTGATGCCGGCTGCCGCGGCGATCTCATGCATTGAGACGGAGTAATAGCCGCGCTCGGCGAATAGCGTTGAGCTGACTGATAGTACGTCCTGGCGCACCGGAGAGTCATCGGCGTGTGTGGTTACCGCCGGATAACGCGGTTGAGCACCGCTGCTGGCCGCACCGGCCCGGAGTGCGCCCTCTGGCTCGCGCCCCACCGAAATGACGCTGGTAGGAGTATCCGGGAACAGCATCAGCTGCAGAGTGATCGCCAGCGCCTCGGAGGTTGCGGTGCGGCTCGGCAGGTCGAACATGCCGCGATAGCGATAGAGGTTGACCATGTGCGCAATTCGCATCAGGGCGGCGGCGGCATCGCGGGGATCCAGGTCGGGAGCGATCCCGATGCCAGTAACTCGGTCGGTGATCAGAGTGCGCAACTCCTCGGCGACTGGGCCGGCGTCGGTGACGGGAATGTTTTCAAAGGTGCCGATGCCCGGAAACTCCAGGAATACAACCGCATAGATGTCGTAGATATCGGCCCATTCATGCAACCACCGGCCCAGGTTGCGCAGTCCTTGCGCGTGGGGTCCGAGACCGGTGAGGGTGCGCGCGTGTTCAAGGACCGCGACCTCGCACTCGCGGACGAGTTCGACGTAGATGTCCTCCTTGCTTGTGAAGTACTGGTAGATCGTCGCCCGGGATCCACCCAGTGCCCTCGCGATCGCCTCGACGGAGGTGTCGTGGTACCCGTTGGCGATGAATAGCGCGGCCGCCTGCGCCTTGATCTGGTTTCTGGTATGGGCGCCGCGTCGGCCGACCGCAGAGGTGGCGGTCGCTGAGTAGCCCGGTCGCCGCGCGCTGTGCGCCCTGGCGGCCGGGCTCCGGGCGGGTGTGCGCGGCGCGGAATCTTCATGCGTGGGGCGTCTCGGCACCGGCTCAGTTTCCCGTAGAACCGGGCAGGTTGCGTTTGGCTTTGCCGGGGTAGCCGAAGAATTTCTCGAAGTTCGCGTCGTTGATGGGCTGGGCGGCGTTGCGCTGGGCGGCGGTGCGCAGCGTGTCCAGCCGACTGCGGGCATCCTCGATATCGGCTGGCGTCCCCGTTCCCTGCAGCAGGGTGAGATGAGCTGCAGCGGCCGCGACTTCTAGGCGTAACCGCTCGCCGGCCTCACCGAAGGTGAGGAGGTCGTGGTCGTCTTCGTCGACCTTCCCCCGGGGTTCGCCAGTCGTCGATGGGGCATCCGCTTCGGACATGACATTCCTCCAGGTTCTAGACGTTTGTGACCCCCATCATATACATTGGTGAGACGATCCGTCAGATAACGAGATAGGTCGTCAGATTTCGAGCACCCAACGAGGAGACACCATGCCTTTGCAAGACCACCATCAGATCGTCTCCGTTGATGACCATCTGGTGGAGCATCCGCGGGTGTGGCAGGACCGCCTACCGGAGAAGTTCCGTGAGGCTGGTCCGCGGATCATCGAGCAGGACGGCAACCATCTGTGGTCCTACGACGGGCAGATTTTTCCGACCATCGGCCTGAACGCGGTGGCGGGCAAGCCACCCGAGGAGTGGGGGATGGACCCGGTCCGTTACGAGGACATGATCCCCGGCTGTTATGACCCGGTGGCCCGGGTCGCGGATATGGATCTCGACGGGGTGCAGGCCGCGTTGTGTTTCCCGTCGTTCCCCGGTTTCGGCGGCGGCACGTTCATCCGTGCCAACGACAAGGAATTGGCGCTGTTGTGCGTGAAGGCATGGAACGACTTTTACATCGATGAGTGGTGTGCCACCGCGCCGGAGCGGTATGTGCCCCTGGCGATCTTGCCGGTGTGGGATATCGACGCGACGGTGGCCGAGGCGAAGCGGGTAGCGGCCAAGGGGGCGCGCACCGTCTCGTTCCCGGACAGCCCTGTGCCGTTGGGGTTGCCGTCGTTTCACTCCGATCACTGGGACGCCCTATGGCGGGTGTGTTCGGAGACCAAGATGCCTGTCTCCTTGCACTTCGGATCGGGCTCGTACGTGCCTGGCTTCTCCTTCTCCTCGATGAAGCCGGTTCCGGGTCAGATGCCGGTGATCGACGCGCCGTTCGCGGTCGCGACGACACTGTTCTCGACGAATCTGATGTGGACCACGGTCGACCTGCTGTTCTCGGGCAAGCTGCAACAGTTCCCGGAGTTGCAGATTTCGTTGGCCGAGGGCGGTATCGGTTGGGTGCCCTACATCCTGGAGCGTGCCGATTACGTGTGGGAGCGGCACCGGTACTACCAGAACATCGACTTCGACACCCGGCCCTCGGACCTGTTCCGCAAGCACTTCTGGGGTTGCTTCATCGACGATGAGCACGGCCTGAAGAACCGGCATGCCATCGGCATCGACCGGATTACGCTTGAGATCGACTTCCCGCACAGCGACTCCCACTGGCCTAACTCACGCAAACGCGCGACCGAGGTCCTCGCCGGTGTGCCCGACGACGAATGCGCGTTGATCGTCGAAGATAACGCCCGGCGGATGCTGAACTATCCGCGCCTGCAGGCGGACTCACCCGCCTTGGCCTCTTGCTGACCGGGACCATGCGCGGCGCTGCTGCAGAAGTAGCCGACCGCGTCGGTCCGCTTTTGCAGCGCGGCGACGCGCCCCATCCCTTCGTCGCCGGGGAGTTGTGCGCAGCCTCTAGCCCTACCGGCAATCCCTTGGCCAATTGCTCAGAGAACGGCTCGTCGGACTCGAAGTATGGGTTCGCCGCGGCAATGACGCCGGGCGAAGCCCATGCCCTGCCCATAGATAGTTGAAGTCCATGAGTGACACCGTCGGCTTCATCGGAGCAGGACAGATGGGCGAACCGATGGTTGCCCGCCTGCTCGGCGCGGGCCATCGACCTGTGGTGTACGCCCGCCGCGAGGAGGTGTGTGCCCGGCTCGCCACGGCCGGTGCCGTACTGGCCGACTCGGTGGCGGATGTCGCCCGCCGCAGCGACATCCTGATCGGCTGTCTATTCTCCGATGCCCAGCTCCGCGCTATCGGCGCCGGCCCAGAGGGATTCGTCGCCAACGCCAAACCGGGCGCGGTCTTTGTATCCCACACCACCGGTAGCCGTTCGACGCTCGCTGATCTCGCCGCAGCATGGCCCACGGCGCCGACGATTCTCGATGCACCGGTCAGCGGCACCGTGGACCACATCGCCCGCGGTGAACTAACAGTGTTGATCGGCGGGCCGGCCGAGGCCGTTAATCGCGTCAAATCGACCCTGGGCGCCTACGCGCACACAATCATCGCGACCGGTGACCGGGGCACCGCGCTGGATATCAAACTGGTCAACAACGTGCTCTTCGCCGCCAATGCGCAGCTGGTTGCCGCCGCAGTCGAATTGGCTGAACAACTGGGGGTTACGTCGGCAGCGCTGCTGGAGGCGCTGGCGGTGTGCAGTGGCGGCAGCAACGCGGGGGACTATACCCGGAGCGCCGGGGGAGTCGAGGCATTCGCCGCCATGGCCGCGCCCTTCCTGCGTAAAGACATCACGGCGCTGATCGTCGCCGCGGAGGCCGCCGGCGTCGATCTGGGCCTGGTAGGCAGCGTCGTGCAGGACGGGCCTTTGTGCTTGACCGCGGAGCGCTCCACCGTGGCCTGACCTCCGGTGCTGAAGCGGTCGCCGATGTCGTTTCGCCCGTCTATCACCGTGGGCGGATGACCCGGTGGTACGCGTCAGTGGGTGACAAGATCGCAACCGGTGAGTTCGGCAGATAGCGTCCATAGACGTTGCGCGTCGCCGGGATTGAGGGCATGTGCCCGCAGGCGCGCTGGTCTCGGCCTGCCCCACTGGTGGGCGAGTCCCCGCGGCGCGATGTAGGTTCCGTTGGGCAGTTCGGTGCTGACTGCCTGGAGGGTTGAGCGCGCTCCATCGCTGGTGCTTTGTGCGATGTGAGGGCTGATCACTCTGCCGGCCCAGCGCACCAGGCGGCTGCCGTCGCGAGTGATGGCGCTGTCGACCATCCCCGGGTCAACCGCATACGCCGTGCGTCCCCGCCGAACCAGTTCACGCACGAACAGCAGGTTGGCCAGCTTGGACTCGCCGTAAGCCGCCCACGGGTTGTAGCGACGCCGTTGCCAATTCAGGTCATCGAGGTGTAGGCGTGCTAGTGCGTAGTTGCTGCTGGCAACTACCACGATGCGATCGCGGATCCGGTCGCCGAGCAGACACGTCAGCGCAAAGTGACCGAGGTGGTTGGTCCCGATGTGCGCCTCGAATCCGTCCGCCGTTCGGGTCAGCGGCAAGCCCAGTACGCCGGCATTGTTGACCAGAACATCCACGGAGTCAACGGATTCGGCGAAGGTGCGCACGCTGGACAGATCGGCGAGGTCGAGGTGGCGGACCTCGACCTCGCCTTCCATCTGCGCCGCGGCGGCCTCGCCCTTGGCGAGGGTTCGACACGCGATCAACACCTGGTGACCTGCCGCTGCCAGTGCGGTCGCGACCGCTTTCCCGACGCCGCTGTTGGCGCCCGTGACAATGATTCGCATCGGCGTCATAGGGACGTCGGTCCGTTGGGGAACTTGGCCAATGCGTCGCAGACGTGGACCGCGCTGATGCCGGCGCCCTCCGCGGCCATCCGTACGGCGTGCGCGCGACCCTGGCCGCGGGCCGCGCCGGTGATGAACGCGACCCTTCTTTCAGGACGGCTACCCATCATCGATGCCTTACCCCTTTACTCTGTCAGTTACTGACAAAGTAGCCATCGGTGTCCCCGGGCACAAGCGGTGAGTCACCCTGCTAGGTCATGCTGGTTGCGCAGCATGGCGCGGTTGATCTTTCCGGCAGGATTGAGGGGCAGGGCATCGAGGTCGTACCAGTAGGCCGGAACCTTGAAGCCTGCTAGCTGCGTACGGACGAACGACCGCAGTTCGCCGTGGTCGAGTGGACGCTCGGGGTCGGCCGCGACGACGAATGCAGCCAAGTTCTCGCCGAGTCGTGCATCCGGGACCCCCACCACCGCTGCCGCCGCGACGGCCGGGTGGGCCGTGAGGGCATTCTCGATTTCGAGTGGGTACACGTTCTCCCCGCCCCGGATCACCATGTCGTGCCGGCGTCCTCGTAGATGTACATAGCCTTCGGAGTCGATTGCGCCCAAGTCACCGGTGTGCAGCCACCCGTCAGTGTCGAGCACCGAAAGATGCGGTGCCGCTGCGAGCAATTCACCAGCACCCGATTCGTCGGGGCTCTCGATATGTAACCGCAAACCGGGGACCGGTCTGCCGACCGACCGCAGTAATTCGGGTTGCCCCTGGGCGGCCCGCCGATGGTCCAGCGGTGACAGGGAAGTGATGGGGCTGCCCTCCGTCTGGCCGAAAAGGTTGACCAGGCCCACATCGGGCAGAGCGTCGAGAACCCGGCGCAGGGTTGTCGGAGAGACCGGCGATGCGCCGTAGATCAGTGTCTGTAACGGCACCGTATCGAGCAGATTCTCCGCCAGCAGCATCTCGATCATCGACGGGACCAGCAGGCAGTGCGTCGCGTCCAATCCGCGCAGGCTCCGCCACCAGTCAATCGAAAATCGATGTGTAGCAATGACAGTAGCGCGAACCTGTAATGCCACCAGCGTATTGCCCAGCCCGCCGATATGGTGTATTGGCGAGCCCGTGGCGTAGCGGTCATCCGGACCGAGGTCGATGAGTTCGCGCAATAACTCCGCCCGAGTCTCAAGGACCGGGTCGGTGAACGCGACCGCCTTTGGCGATCCCGTCGTGCCCGACGTGTGTAGGTAGAACGCAGGGCCGGCAGGTGCCGACGCCAGCGGCGTATCCGATAGCGGCAGGGTATTTACCACGACGACCCGCACGCCTATGACCTCGGCGACTGCGTGCGCTGTCTTGAGGAACGCGGGTTCGGTCAGCAAGATCGACGAACCGGTGTTGCGCACCGCCGGTGCTAGTTCACCGGCAGTCAGTCGGGGGCCGAGTGGTGCGAGTGGCTTGCCGACGGCAGCCCCGCCCAACAGCAGGGCCAGGGCGTCGGCATTGGTGGTCAGCAATGCCGGCACGACACAGTCGGTGGCGAGGCCTAGTCCGGCAAGGAAGTCACCGGCGCACCAGGCTTTTCGGATCAGTTCACGGCCGCTGACAACTGACGAGTCGTCAATCACCGCGGGCTGGTCATTGTCGGCGTGCGCCGCCACCATCTTCTGCAGCCAGGTCATGATGAGTCAGCAATACCGTCGGCACCGTTCGGCCAGAATGCGCGCCAATTGTTGCGGATGGCTGACCATCACGTCGTGGCAGGCGTCGAGGGGAATCACCGTCTGGACGTGACCCAGCGCTTCGATGCTGTCGTATTGGGATCGAACGGACAGCGCCCGGTCTCGGGTGGTCAGAATCCACGTCCGCGCGACGTCTTGTGGGAGACCGCTACGGTCGACGCGCTCGGCGGGGATGCGTGCCGACTCGGCTTGCAACCGTGACAACGTGAATGCTCGCTGCTCCCGAGTCATGCCATTGCAGAACGCGTACCTGGCGGCGAGCATCGGAACCTTCATCGGCTTGCCGATCTTCGCGGCGCGCCGCGCGAACCAGGCCAGTGGGCCGTCGAGGGTGTCCACGATGGCCGAACCCTGCGGCGGTACGAACGCGGTGGCCAGGATCATCTCCCGGACACGGGATGAACCCAATTTGGTGACGACGCCCGGCACCGTTACCCCGGCCATCGAATGGCCGACGATGACGATGTCGCCGAGACCGGCCTCCTCGATATCGGCGACCACCGAATCCACCCAGTCACCGATGGTGGCGGTCCACAGATTTCCTGGCTTACCGCCATGGCCGGGCAGATCCACGATGAGCGTGCGCAGTTCCGGTGCCTGCAGACGTAGCTCTGCGACGGTCAGATCCCAGCAGTACCCGGCGTGTTCGCCGCCGTGGACGAGCACCAGATCCGGCAGTGTCATGGCACGGCTCCTTCGGGGTCAACGCTGCACGAGCTGTGACGCCAGCGTGTCGATGTCGGTGCGGAAATCACTGAGGCTCCGGCTCGCCGGTTCGACGGTGATCCAGGTGACGCCGGCGTCGGCGTATGCGGCGCGTTGCCGGCGCACCGCCGAACAGAACGCCTTGCAGTCGCCGCTGGCCAGCAGACCCGCTTCGAACGGAACAAACGACACGTCGGCTTGGCCGCGGCCCAAGTCGGCGCGACGCTTGTTGACGTCGACGATCCACTCGCTCAGTGTGGCAATGTCCTCCAGCGGCCGGGCGTGGGTGATCGCCGCCATCTCACCGGATGCGGCCATCGGCATCCAGCCATCGGCGACCTCGACGACCCGGCGCTTGGCCGCTGCGCTGTTACCGCCGATCCAGACCGGCGGACCGCCCGTTGTCACTGGCAGCGGAAGGGCGATGTGGTCGCTCACCCCGAACTCCGGTCCGCGGTGCTCCTCACCGACCCAGGTGGCCTTCCAGGCCTGTATCGCCTCGTCCAACAACGCGCCCCGACGAGCGAAGTCGGCATGCAAAGCGTCGAACTCCGACTTGAGGTAGCCGGCGCCGGTACCCAACGTGAACCGGCCGCCCGATAGCGAGTCCAGGCTGGCGGCCGATTTGGCCGTCAGGTACGGGCTGCGGTAGCCCGACACCAGGATGTAGGTCATCACCTGGATGCGCGTGGTGGCGGCTGCAGCGAAACTCAGGGACACGAACGGGTCGAACGCATGATGACCGCCGTGGGCCAGCCACTCCTTGTCGGGGTACGGGTGCTCTGACATTGAAAACCCGTCGAATCCAGCTTGTTCCACCAACTTAGCGACATCGGCGAGGCTCGCGCCCTGGCTCCAGTGGGTCCAGTGTTTGACCGCGCGCATCGGGAACATCAGGTTGTACCGCACAGCACTCCTATCTCACCAGTGAACGTGCTATGACTTCCCGCTGGACTTCGCTGGCGCCCTCACCAAGGCGTTTGACCCGCAGGTCGCGGAACCAGCGCTCGAGCGGCAATTCTTTGGAAAGGCCCAAGGCGCCGTGGATCTGGATGCAGCGGTCAAGCACCCGGTACGCGGCCTCGGTGCCGTACAGCTTGGCCATGGACGCGTCGGTGCGTACATCAGGGCGGCCCAGGTCGGCGTTCCACGCCGCTTGATACATCAGCAACCGCGCGGCACGCAGCTCCACTTCGCTGTCGACGAGCATCCACTGGATCCCCTGCTTGTCGGCGAGCTTACCGCCGAATACCTCCCGTTCGCGGGCCCACCGGCAGGCTTCTTCGAGCGCTGACTGCGCGATGCCGATGGGGCCGGCCGGGTAGATGATGCGGCCGTGCACCAGAAAGTCACTCGCCAGGGCGAAGCCCTGACCTTCATCGCCGATCAGCTGGTCGCCAGGAATCCGGACGTTGTCGAAGTGCAACTCATAGGGCGCGAATGACGCCATCACCCCGATGCGGTTGAAAGTGAGTCCGGGTGTTCCCTTTTCGACGATGAAGCACGAGATCCCGTTGCGGCCCTCACCGGTACGGGCGTACACCACCCCCCAGTCGGCACCAGGTGCGTGCGAAATCCACATCTTCGAGCCGTTGAGCACATAAGCATCGCCGTCGCGCACAGCCTTGAGCTGAATCGCGCGGGCTGGATCAGATCCGCCGGCCGCCTCGGTGATCGCGGTGTATGCCTTGGTCATCATGCCGTCGATGATCGGGCGGGCGTACTTGGCGAACTGCTCAGGTGACGCCTTGAACATGACGTTGGGAGGGTTTCCGCCGAACGCGCCGAGAGCCGGAAAGAAAGCCCCCATCCGGCATTTGGATGCCTCCTCGGCAACGACGACCTGCCCCAGCACGCTCAGTCCAGCACCGCCGAATTCCGCGGGCGTCTGTAGTGCCCACAGTCCGAGCTCGCGCGCCTTGGCCTGCAGTTCGACGAGGTGTTCGCGCGGCAGGCCGACGGCGTCGTGCTCCAGCTTCTCCTCAACGGGATGAACGTATGCCGTCATGAACCGCCGCACGGTGTCGCGAAGCATGACCAGCTCCTCCGGAAGCTGCCAGGCTCCGGTCGCTCCGGCGTCCGGGCCCGTCATCTATGCCCGCTGCGCCGCTGCGAGCCGGTGCTCGCGCGCGTTCTCCAGCTGCGGAACGTGGTTGGTCTCGTACTGCTCGATCCAATCCTGCGGCAGCTTGCCCCAAGCCTCGCCGATCCGCAGCCGTTGCGCGGTACTGAATACATGGGCGGCAATCACGTCGCCGACGAAGATGGTGTTTTCGTCGTTGTCCAGCGATCCGGTGACGCGGCATTCCACATAGCTGTGCGCGTGCAGCAGGATCGGCACGCCGGTGACACCAGCGGCGGTCCGCAGTTTCGTGATCTTGTCCCCGTCGCGTCCTGAGCTGCCACCGAGCGTCATGAGGATTTCCAGGGACTTTTCGATCTCATCCGGCCCGGCCGACAGCATGTGCATCGCGAAAACCCCAGACTTCAGAAGCATGTCGTGAGTCTTGTTGTATTTCGTCAGGCTGATGGTGGCCCGCGGCAGCTCCGGCACGATGCTGGCCGAGCCGGCTGACAACGACATCAGTCCGTTGGCGAAGCCGTTGTCGATCGTGGTGACGGCTACCGGGTAGGGCCGCAGGCCGGCCAGTACGCTGTTGGCCGCATCTACGTTGAAAGTCATGGTGTTCTCCCTGGTTGTGTTCACGCTCATCCGAGCGTGAATGGATCACGGGTTGCCCCGGACAGCTCCACCCATACCGCTTTGGTCTCGGTGAAATCTTTGATGGCTTCGATGCCGTTCTCACGGCCGATGCCGCTGTGCCCGATACCGCCGAACGGAACATGAGGTGCGACAACGCGGTATGCGTTGACCCACACGGTCCCCGCTCGCAGCTTGGCTGCCACTCGGTGGGCGCGGTGGACGTCTTTGGTCCATACCGCCCCGGCGAGGCCGAACTCGGTGGCGTTTGCTGCCGCGACGGCTTCGTCCTCGTCTCCGAAGGTCATCACGGTGAGCACCGGGCCGAAGATCTCCTCGGCGACCGCCCGCATCGACGGGTTCACCCCCGTGAGTACGGTGGGTTTGACGAAGAAACCTCCGAGGTCGTCAGCGGATTCGCCGCCGTAGGCAATCGTTGCGCCCTGCTCGCGCGCGGAAGCGAAATGCGACAGTACCTTTTCGTACTGGGGCGCGTTGGCCACCGGGCCCATTTCGGTGCTGGGGTCTTTCGGGTCGCCGAGCTTGATCGTCGATGCCCGCGCGATGATCTTGTCCACCAACGCATCGGCCACGTCCTCGTGCACCAGCAGCCGCGCCCCGGCCAGGCAGGTCTGGCCGGTGGCGGCGAATACACCCGCGACCACACCGTTGGCCGCCGCTCCGAGGTCGGCGTCATCGAAGACCACCTGCGCCGATTTGCCGCCCAGTTCCAGGCTGAACCGGGTCATATTCTCGATTGCGGCTTTGCCGACCTGAATGCCGGTCGCGGTGGAGCCGGTGAACGCGATCTTGTCCACGCCCGGGTGCGCCGCCAGCGCCGCACCCGTCTCGGGCCCCCATCCGGTGACGACGTTGATCACCCCGGGCGGGAAGCCCGCCTCGGCGAACAACGTCGCGAACGCCAGCGTCGAGGCCGGCGTGTGGTCACTGGGCTTGACCACGAATGTGCAGCCGGCTGCCAGGCCGGCAGCCAGTTTCCAGGTCAGTAGCAACAGCGGCGAGTTCCACGGCGTGATCGCGCCGACGACTCCGACCGGTTCGTGGCGGGAGTAGACGAGGTAGTTGGGCTTGTCGGTCGGGATCACTTCGCCCTGCAGCTTGTCGGCCAGACCCGCATAGTAGAAGTAGTAGTCGGGCAGCGAGCGCATCTGACCGACCATCTCGCGCACCAGTTTTCCGCCGTCGCGGACCTCCAGATCGGCCAGGATCTCGGCTTCGCGCGCGATGATTTCGCCGAGTCGCCAGATGAGCTTGCCGCGGGCGGTCGCAGTGAGCTGACCCCACGGTCCGGCCAGAGCGGCCCGTGCGGCGGCCACCGCGCGGTCGATGTCGGCGGCGCCCGCGTCGGGGACCCTGACCCAAGGACGGCCGGTGAACGGGTCGACGCTGTCGTAGGTCGCACCGGAGGCGGCAGCGGTCTGTTCGCCGCCGATCAGCAATTTGAAGTCAGCCAGTTGTTCGGCCGCGGTGTCAGTCATCGTCGTCCTCACCGCGTCCGCGGGGCATTCTTATTGGTACGCGAGTCAGTGCGGCCGTCGCCGGCATTACCGAGATGCGTATAGGACATGCCGTGCCGCGCGGCAATCGTCGGCGGCAGGTCGCGAGCCTCCCACATCGCGCGCACAGTGCCCTGGATGCCCGCGGGCCGACGGGACGCAATTTCACAGGCGAGTTCCATTGCTCGGGAACGCAACTGGTCATCGGGCACGATCTCGGTGGCCAGGCCAATCCGTAACGCAGTCTGAGCGGTCAGCCGTTCCTCGCTGCCGAGCAGCGCCCACCGCATCACTTCGCCGTAGGGCACACCGAGTGCCAGCATGCCCATCGGCTCCAGCGCCGAGACGATCCCGGCATTGGCATGCGGATCGAAGAAGGTGGCGGATTCGCTGCAGATGGCAAAGTCGCATTCGTTGACGAAATACATTGCACCGCCGGCGACGATCCCGTGCAGCGCGGCGATCACCGGCTTCCACACCTGGTGCGTCTTCGGGCCGAGGACAGCGCCGGGGTCCTCTTGGTTGAAGATCGGCTGATGGGTCCACCAGGTGCCCTCGGAAACGTCGATGCCGGTGCAGAATGCGCGGTCGCCATTGGCACGCAGCACCGCGACGTGAATGTCGTCGTCCTCGCGAACCGTTGCCCACACCGCGGTGAGTTCGTGCGCCATCCGCTTGTTGAAACTGTTCAGTTTTTCCGGCCGGTTCAGCGTCACCGTGGCGACGTGTTCGCCTACCTCGAATTCGATGGTGTTTAGCTTGCTCAGGTCGATCATGGCCGCTCCCTGCTCGGGCCGGATGCCGCCGGCACACTCCCAGCCATTTCGTCAGCCCGGACCACCTGAATCACCTGGTTTGCGATCTCACGTTTGAGGATCTTGCCCGCCGGCCCCAACGGGAATTCGGTGCGGTATTCGAACCGACGTGGTTGCTTGTAGCCGGCCAACTCCGCCCTGCACAGCGTGGTCAATTCGGCGGTGAGCCCGCCCAGGTCGGTGACATGGGGCTTGGGGATCACCACCGCGATGGGCGTCTCACCCCACTCCGGGTCCGGCACCCCTACCACCGCGACCAGGTCAACGCCGACGTTTTGCGCGATGACCCGTTCGATCTCCGCGGGGTAGACGTTGAACCCGCCGGAGATGATCATGTCTGTCTTGCGGCCGGTGATGTGCAGGTAGTTCTCGGCGTCGAGGTAACCGAGATCGCCAGTGCGCAATCCGTCGGGGCGGAATGTCTCGGCGGTCTGCTCAGGCCGGTTCCAGTACCCGATCGCGTTGGCAGGGCTGACGATGACGATTTCGCCGACCTCGCCGGTGCGTGTGTCGTTGCCTTCGGCGCCCTCTTGGGTGGAGATGACGCGGATCGAGCACATCGGGGTCTCCTGACCACAGGAGGTGGCGATCGACGTCTTGCCGTCAACGATGTCGCGATGGTCCTGGGGCGTCAATATGGTGGCCTGCCCTCCGCATTCGGTCAGACCGTAGCGTTGCTGCAGATCGCAGCCGAGCAGATCCATTGCCTTGCGCGCCAGGCCAGGCGGTACCGGTGCTGAGCCGTAGGAGATCCGGCGCAGACTTGACATGTCGCGACGCGGGCCGTTTTCGAGAATGGCCAGCGTGCGGTGCAGCATGGTCGGGATGAAGGTGGTGAAAGTTATTTTGCTTCGCTCGATCTCGTCGATCACGGCCTGGGGATCGAACCGTTGGTGGATCACCATGGTCTGGCCGAGGTAGAGCCACGACACGGTGCGCACCATGCCGCCGGCGGTGAAAAACGGGGTTGTCGCCAGCATGACGTCGGAGCGGTTGGCCTCCGTTACCAGGTTAGTGTCGGCGGCTTGGTAGAGCAGCCCGCGGTGAGTGTGCATCACGCCCTTGGCCCGGCCGGTGGTGCCGCTGGTGTACAGGATGACCGCGGTGTCGTCGGGGGAGATGCACTTCGGCGGCACACTCGGCCTGGCATGTGCCAACGCGGTGTCGTAGTCGGTGATGAGCTCGTTGTCGCCGATCGTTTCCCGCGTGCCGATGCCGAGTAGTACGGCCAAGTCCGCCAATTCGCCGACGAACTTCACGACGTGGTCGGCGTGGATGATCGCCGCACGTGCCCCGGAGTCATCACGGACGTGGGCGACCTCGTCGGGTGCGAGTCGGATGTTGACCGGGACTGCCACGAGCCCGGCCTTGGCCAGTCCGAACGATATCTCTGGCCATTCAATGCAGTTGCGGGCGATTACCATCACCCGGTCGCCGTGGTTCAGGCCCCTGTCGGTCATGAAGTTGGCAAGCCGTCGGGCGCGTGCGTCCACCTGCGACCAGGTATGCATCCGATCGGCATCGACGAGCGCCCGCTTGTTTGGGTACCGGCGGGCGTTATTGGTCGCAATGTCTCCGATGAGCATGGCGGTCAGACCAGGAAGGACAGTGTGTCGAGCGGCCCGCTTGCGTCGATCAGATGCACGACCTTGCGGACCAGACTCAGCCCGCCATCGGAGCGGCGTATCGTGTGGATCACGCGGCCGGCCCAGAACCGTTGATGCAAGCGGTATTCGAAGATAGCGAAGTTGGATTCGACCGTGACGGTGTCGATACTCTGGTCGACGACCTCGCTGTTGGATATCAGTCGGCGCATCACCGATGGTGGCGTTTGGGAGTGCCGATTTCCGGTATTCAGTTGGGCTACCCGACTTTTGATCCGACGCCGGTTGTCATTGATGTAGGCCAGCGTCCTACGTGGGTCATCGTCCGGGTGCATGGGCACCCGGTACTGCACGGTGTCATCGTTGTCGGCCCACAGCGCTTCCCACTCCGAGTAGCGGCCCTCGTCGGCGAGACGAGCCTCAAGGTAGAGAAAGGCCATGATGTCGGGCTCAGGCAGCGCCCGCAGCAACGGATGGGACTCCGACTGGGCTTCCACACTCATCCGTTACGCCTTCCCGCCGACGACCGCAGCCCACTGCGCGTAGAAGCCCCGCTGGGGTGTCTCGGCACTCTTGTCCCGGTTGATGATTCCGGTTTCATCCGTTATGTCGCTTTCCATGCCTCGCGATAGCACCAGCCAGTCTGAAAGCTTTGCGGCGAGCCCGGCCTGGTTGCGCATGCCGATCTCGCCATCGTCGGCGATCAGAAACCCCGCCGGTCCCATCGCGCCTTCGGAACGCCGCATCGTGCGATCGTTCAGATCGTCCTGGCCGGGGATCAGCACCGGGGTGGTGTAGGCGATGGTGCGGTCGGTTTCCTGTGGCTCAACGAACATCACGTTCATCTCCGCCAGGAACAGGTTGGGCCATATCAGGGTGTGCGGAGGACCGACCACCAGCGCGTCGTGTGCCTGATCCGGTCCGTAAGCCTGCTCCAGGGCCTCGACATACCCGGCGAGCTTGGCGCGGGGAATGCGTCCATACCAGACGAATTCCTCGTCCAATTTGCGGTATTCGTTGCTGTAGTCTATCTCGGAGTGCCCGTTTCCGATATCGCGGACGAGTACGTCGACTTTGGTCGGAACGTGCGATACCTTGGCCGGCTTGACCGCTTCATAGACCGATGCGTGGGTGAACAGCGCGTGGTATCCGTCAACGTTGTTCTCGACCACCATCTTCCAGTTTGCGTGGTGGAGATGCTTCATCCAGTTCGCCCGCAGATCGATCTTGCGGGTCGGCGACAGGTTGAGTAGCCGGTCGATGGCATGGGTCGCCTTACCGAGGTGTTCGGTCAGCGAGATGCCGTCGGCCGCCAGCGAGGCGAATATGAATCCGCCGTAGCTGTCGACGCGGGGTGCGGGGACGAGGCCGAGCTCGGACCGTACCTGGTTGAAGTCGGCGCCGTAGCCCTCGCGCATCGGAACACCCTGCAGCGCACCGTTGTTGCCAAATGTCCAGCCGTGGTACGGGCAACGGAACGAGTTGGCGTTACCCTTCTCGGCATTGCACAACTTGTTGGCACGGTGCGTGCAGCGGTTCATCAGCACCCGCACGATGCCGTCCTTGCTGCGTACCACCACGACCGGGTTATGACCGATCATCCGGGTCAGGTAGTCGCCGCGCTCGCTGACTTCGCTCTCGTGCGCAACGTAGACCCAGCCTGTAGTGAAGATGGTGTCCATTTCGCGGCGGAAGATCTCGGGCGAGGTGTACACCGATCCGTGCACACGGGCGGTCTGCACCACCGTGGTGACATCGAAATCGTCAGGTGCATCGACCGTAATCGGGTTTTCCGTAATCGTCACTTGGGGTCCTCCAGAATCTCGATGGCGGGAAGTGCAACGTCGGCGAGGCGGCGGAACCCGACGCGAACGCGCTCGCCAATGCCGGGTGCTGAACCGGGCGCGGTGAGGGTCATCACGATCCGGTGCCCGCTGTCCAGTTCGACGTCGACGATCGGGTAAGGCTCTGTGGCACGCACGAGCCCCCGCTCGCGGCGGTGCATCAGGGTCGCGGCGTGCACCACGCCGTACGGTTCGACTGCGTTCCACCGACGTTCCGTGCTGCCGCACCCGTCGCAGACCTGCTGCTCGAGCTCGAGCGCCAAGGCGCAGAAGGTGCAGAACGGCAGCGCCAGCTCACCGCGTGCGGCGGCATCGTAGAGCGGGCGGATCGCATCCAGGTTGACCGCGGGAGCCAGCGCCGGTTCCAACAGCCAGTCCTGTCCGATGACCTCGGGGACGGCCGTCATGCTGGTCGCTCCAGCACCAGTGCGGCGTGATGGTCTAGCCGACCGCCGATACCGCCAACCAGGGCAATGGTCGCGTCGGGAACCTGACGGTCACCGCCGGTTCCGCGTAATTGGATCACGGCCTCGGCAAGGGGCGTCATGCCCTGCAGGTAGAAGCCGGACAGCTGACCACCACCAGTGTTGGTCGGCAGCTTCCCGCCCGGGCCGGTCTGACCGTCCCGGACGAAGGCTCCTACGGACACGTCACCGGTAAGCCGGTACTCATCGAGCAACGCCAGGGTGACGATGGAGAACGGGTCGTAGAGCTCGGCGATGTCGAGGTCGGCCCGCGTGACGCCGGCTTCCTGCAGTGCATCGTCCACGGCGCGACAGCCGCCACCGAACCACGACTCCGCTCCGGCGCGGCGGCGGCGCACCGGATGACTGCGACCAGTGCCGCGGATCGCGAGCCGCGTGGAGCCGACCGACTCTTGACCGGTGAGCACGACGGCTACCGCGCCGTTGACCGGTCGCGCGCAATCCAGCCGGCGCAACGGCTCGGCGACCATCGGGCTGACGGCGTAGCCCTCGTCATCGAGTGGTTCGCGGTTGACGGCGTCGGGATTTCCCGTCGCCCAGCGCCGCGCCGTCGTCGCCACTGCACAGAGCGCCTCGGCGCTGGTTCCGGTGACATGCAGCCAGCGCTGGGCCAGCAGCGCGTAGGTCGGCACCGAACCCAACAGGCCGGAAGCGCGCTCCAGCCCGCGCAGCCCGGTATTGCCACCACTGTGCGCGTACGACGAACCCGCCCCCTTGCCTTCGACCAGCGGCGCGTCAGCGAATACGCAGACCACCGTCGATGCTTCGCTGGCCACGATGGCGTGCCGGGCACGCTGGATCATCGCGATCGTCGTCGCGCCTTTGATCTCGACGTGCTCGAGCAAGCGCAAGTCTGCAAAGCCGCCCTGGGCGGCGAAGCCGACGCCCAACCGATCCGGGCGCACCCCCTGGGATGAACCCACCAGCAGCCCGTCGACCTCGGCGTGCTCGATGCCTGCGTCGGCGAGCGCAGCGGCGGTGGCCTGGCAGGCCAGTTCAAGCGGTGTCGCGCCGGGCTGCAGCGACATGGCCGTCATCCCGAGCCCGACGACTGCGACATGTGGCAGGTTCACGACCGCTCACCGCCGCGGGGCTGACGGTCAGCCCGGTAATCGCCCACTCGCAGCCAGTCCTCCCGGTCCTCAGGAGTGGCCAGCGTGAAGCTCGATAATTCCAGCGGGCACAAGAAGACTTGGCCGCCATTTTCGAGGTCCTCGATCAGCAGTCGGGGACCGTTGCCGCTGACGTCGAGCGACAACCGTACGGCCGCGAACTCGTTGACCAAGTCCGCGAGCACCCGGCGTCCTGCTGTGGAACTGCTCACCATCCCAGTATTACCGCATATGACTGTCAGAATCAATAATTCCTGTGCGATGGAGAGCTGTTGGCGTTCAGCGATGTGGTGCAGCCGTTGCGTTATCTACATGCGAACATGCAGACTGGATGAATCGGGCAACGACCGACGGTGGACGATGTCGATAGGCGACATAAGTGTCAGAAGATTGGGTCGACAGGACGCGTGAGAGAGGTCAAGATGAGCAAAACGGCAGCGTCGCAGGCGCCGGTGATCGACACGGAGGACTACCGCAGCATCTGGATGTATCTCAAGGAGATCGCGTTCCAGCAGGGCTTCGTCGATATCGAAGTCAACGGCGCCCGGGTGCGCACCCGGTACGCCGAGGCGGGATCGCCCGATAAGCCGGCCGCGATACTCCTGCACGGAACCGGTGGACATTGGGAGACGTTCGCGCCCAACCTGGCCGCACTGTCCGAGCACTTCCACTGCGTGGCCATCGACATGATCGGGAGCGGCTTCTCCGACAAGCCCGACTTCGATTACGAGGTCCCCGCTTATGTCGAGCATGTGCTCGGGGTGATGGACCACTTCGGCATGGCGCAGGCGAACTTCGTCGCGATGTCGCTCGGCGCCTGGGTCGCCGCGACAATCGCGGTGTCCCACCCCGACCGGGTGTCGAAGGTCATCCTGATGTCGCCGGCGGGTAAGGAGGCGGCCGCCGCGAACATGGCGCGGATTCGGGCCGAGCGCACCAAGGCCGTCAACGAACCCACGTGGGACTCGTTGCACGCGGTGTTTGCGCACTTGATCGCCGACGAGGCGAACCGGCTGCCCGACCTCATCGGGCTACGACAGGCGATCTACCAGCGCGACGACACCAGGGAGACCATCGATCATCTACTGATCTTGCAAGATGCCGCGGCCCGCGATCGCAACCTGATTCCCGAATCGGACTGGACGACGATCGCCGCGCCGGTCATGGTCGTCGCGTCGGGCCGCGACCATGGTGTCTATCAGGAGACGGCCACCTCGGTTGCCGAACTGATCCCGCGCGCGGAAGTCTTCGAGATGCCGAATGTGCGGCACTGGCCGCATTTCGAGGATCCCGACTTGTTCAATCCTGCCGCCGTCGCGTTCCTCACCAAGTGAGACTGTGCCGATGAGCCGGCCGAGCCCCGACGAGATAGACGACATCGCGCGACGCCTGTACGCGGCTGAGCGGACCCGCACGCCGATCCGCCAGTTGTCCCTGGACTACCCGGAAATGACCATCGACGACGCCTACGCGGTGCAGCGGGCGTTGGTGGACCTCAAGGTCGCCGACGGACGGGTGCTCAAGGGGCGCAAGATCGGCCTGACTTCCAAGGTGATGCAACGCGCGGTTTCCATCGACGAGCCGGACTACGGCGCACTGTTCGACGACATGTTCGTCGAAGACGGCGGAAGGGTACCGGCCGGCCGCTTCATTCGCCCTCGTGTCGAAGTGGAGTTGGCGTTCGTGCTCGGCGAGAGCTTGCGCGGCCCGGATGTGACGCTGTTCGACGTGCTGCGGGCCGCCGAGTTCGTCACCCCCGCATTGGAGATCCTCGATGCCCGGGTGCAGATGTCCGACCCCGATACGGGTCATCTGCGCACCATCGTCGACACCATCGCCGATAACGCCGCCGACGCGGGGCTGGTGCTGGGCGGGCGGGTATTCCGGCCGCTCGACGTCGACCTGCGTTGGGTGGCAGCCCTGCTGTTACGCAACGGAACCATTGAGGAGTCGGGAGTGGCCGCCGCGGTGCTCAATCACCCCGGCAACGGCGTGGCGTGGTTGGCGAACCGGCTTGCTCCGCATGGGGTTTCGCTACAACGTGGTGAGGTGATTCTGTCCGGTTCGTTCACTAAGCCGGTGTTCGCCGAACCGGGGGACACCTTCGTCGCCGATTACGGCCCGCTCGGCACTGTCTCGGTGGTATTCGACCGCGAGGCCGCGGCATGACCACCCGATGGGCGCAGCGTATCGCCGGCGAGCGTCCCCGGTTCGGTATGTGGATCGCCTCGGGTAGCGGCTACATCGCCGAGATCTGCGCCGGATCGGGCATCGACTGGGTGTTGTTGGACCAGGAGCACGCGCCCAACGACACCCGCAGCATCCTGGAGCAACTGCAGGTGCTGGCGGGCTACCCCGACGTCGACGTGGTGGTGCGTCCACCGGCGGCGGACCCCGTGGTGATCAAACAACTCCTCGACATCGGGGCGCACAACATCATCGTCCCGATGATCGACAGCCCTGAAGAGGCTGCCGCGGCGGTGGCCGCCACCCGCTATCCGCCCACGGGTATCCGCGGGGTCGGCAGCGCATTGGCCCGCGCGTCCCGGTGGAACCGTATCTCGGACTACCTCGCCACCGCGGACGCGTCGGTGTCGCTGACGGTTCAGGTGGAGACGGTGACGGGTCTGGATCGGCTGGGGGAAATCGCCGACGTCGACAGAGTGGACGCGGTGTTTATCGGCCCGGCCGATCTGGCCGCTTCGATGGGCAAACTGGGCCAGCCCGAACATCCGGATGTGGTGAGCGCCATCGAGAATGCGCTGGCGATGATCGTCGCGCACGGCAAGAGCGCCGGCGTGAACGCGTTCAACGAGACGATCGCGCGGCGGTACGTGGCCGCAGGGGCGAGTTTCGTCCTTGTCGGCGCCGATGTGGCCCTGCTGGCCCGAGGCGCTGAGCAGTTGACCGCCCGCTACCGGAACTCGGCACAATAACAACGTTTCTGACGGTAATGTCACTACGCAGGTCGCGCTCGATTCAACCCCACCTCATCAGGTTTAACGGTCAGAATCGGCGTCCCGTGCTTCAATCCGGCGCACCGAGTGTCCGGGTGGACTTTATTTCTGACTGTACTGTCACCTATACTCGACGGCTATGGACCTGGACTTCACTCCTGACCAGATCGACTTTCGTGATCAGGTCCGAACGTGGCTGGACGAGAACAAGCCCACCGAACCGCGGCCGCGAGACGATGCCGGCATCCGCGAGTACGACCTGGCCTGGCAGCGCACCCAGTGGGAGGGTGGCTGGGCCGGCATCGCCTGGCCGACCGAATACGGCGGCAGGGGGCTGACCCTGTTGCAGCAGTTGATCTGGTACGAGGAGTACGCCGCGAGGGGTTTCCCCGGGATCGATGCGTGCTTCGTGGGTCTCTCACACGCCGGACCGACCCTGATCACCCGCGCCACCGACGCGCAGAAGTCGTTTCATCTGCCGAAAATCCTGCGCGGTGAGGTGATCTGGTGTCAGGGCTTCTCCGAGCCGGACGCCGGCTCCGACCTGGCCGCGCTGCGTGCTAAGGCGGTCATCGACGGTGACGACCTGGTGGTCTCGGGGCAGAAGGTGTGGACGAGTTTCGCCACGCTCGCCGACTACCAGGAGTTGCTGGTGCGTACCGACAACACCGGCAGCAAACACACCGGGATAACCTGGGTCGTCTGCGACATGGCAACACCCGGGATCGATATCCGCCCGATCGAGACCATCGAGGGCGGCTCCGAGTTCTGCGAAGTGTTCTACGACGACGTCCGTATCCCGCTGGCGAATGTGGTCGGCGACATCGGCAACGGTTGGTCGGTCGCGATGGCGACGCTGTCGTTCGAACGGGGCACCGCCTTCACCGCTCACCAGGTGCGGCTGGCCAAGATCATCGAAGATCTCATCGACTACGCCCGGGATCACGTCGGCCCGGACGGTCGTCGCCCGGCCATCGCCGACGACGAGATCGCGCGGCGGTTGGCCCGAGCCCGGGCATCGGTCGCCTCGCTGCGGGCACTGACGTACACCAATATCTGTGAGGCGATGCAGACCGAAACCCCCGGCCCGCGGGGCTCGATCGTGAAACTGATGTACGCCGAGTTGGCCAAGGAGATAGGCAAGCTGGCCATGGACATCCTCGGCCCCGGGGCGATCCGGGGCTCGTCGCGATGGGATCCCGACGGTTGGGTGGGCTATTACTACTACGCGTTCTCGCAGTCCGTTGGTGGTGGCACCTCGGAAATCCAACGCAACATCATCGGCGAACGCGTGTTGGGACTACCTCGATGAACAGAGCCGGGAGTACTTCGTGAATCTGCTGCCTGACGCCGAACAGCTTGAAATCATCACAGCCGCAAGCGACTTTCTCACCGAGCGGATACCGGTGGAACGCATCCGCTCCAGCCGTGACGCAGAATCCTCGATCCCGCAGAGCGTTTGGCGTGAAGGTGCGGAGCTCGGACTGCTGACGTTGGCGCTACCAGAAGAGCTCGGCGGGTCGGGCCGTAACATCGACGACGAGGTGTTGCTGCACGTGGAACTGGGCCGGCGGCTCGCCCCGGGGCCGTTCCTGGCCGGCACGCTCGCCGCCCGAGTCGCGGCCCGGTGCGGTGATCTCGAACTGGCTGAGCAGATCGGGGCCGGCAAAGCCCTGGTCGCGCTGGCGGTATTGCGCGGTAACGGCGAGATCCGCCCGGTCAAGGGCACCTTCGATCTGTTCGAACCCGCCGGGGCCAGCTATGGACTGGTGCTGGCGCGCGAAGGTGCCGCACTGGTCGACATCACCGAGTTCGGCCAGCCCGTCGTCGTCGAATCCGCCGATCCGGGCACCCGGATAGCGTCGGCCACGGTGCAGTCCGCGCAACCGCTGCATTGGCTGGCGACCGACGGCGACTGGGTCTGGGGCCGCGCCATGGTGCTGTCGGCGGCGTTCCTCACCGGTCTGGCCACTGCGGCCACCGCCCTGGCCACTGAGCATGCCAAGACGAGGGTGCAGTTCGGCAAGCCGATCGGCGTGCACCAGGCCATCAAACACAGCTGCGTCAACATGGAACTCGCCGCGGAGGCCGCCCACGCGCAAACCCTTTTCGCGGCAATAGCATTGGACAGTGGCCGCGACGATGCCTTGCTTCAAGTGCTGTCGGCGGTCGCGGTGGCGGGGTCGGCAGCGGTCGACAACGCCGCCGCCGGCATCCAGGTTTTCGGCGGGATGGGATACACCTTCGAAAGCGACATGCATCTGTATCTCAAACGCGCGCACGTGTTTCGTCATCTGTTCGCCGAGCCCACCGACGTATTGGCCGAACTGCTGGCCCAGGAACGCGCGCAGTGAGCGGGGCAGTCGCGGTCGCCGGCGTCGCACTCTCGGACGTCGGGCGTGTCGACGACAAGGGTCCGTACGAGCTGATCGCCCAGGCCAGTCGGCGAGCCCTGGCGGACGCGGGCCTGTCACCCGGCGACGTCGACGGCCTGGCGTCGACCGGCCAGGGCACGCTGCCTCCGGTCGATGTCGGCGAATACCTGGGGCTACGGCCACGGTGGGTGGAATCGACAGCTGTGGGCGGCGCGGCCTGGGAGGTGATGGCCTCGCACGCCGTCGACGCCATCGCCGCGGGCCACGCCGACGTCGTCCTGCTCACCTACGGTTCCACCGCGCGGTCCGATCTTCGGAAAGGACTGCGCGGAGCGAGCATCAACTGGGGTGCGCGTGGGCCTCTGCAGTGGGAGGCGCCCTACGGGCACACCCTGATCTCCAAATACGCCATGGCGGCCCGGCGGCACATGCATCAGTACGGCACCACCATCGAGCAACTCGCCGAGGTCGCCGTCTCGGCTCGGTTCAATGCCGCTGACAACCCCGAGGCGTACTACCGCGACCCCATCACGATCGACGACGTACTGGCCGGCCCGATGATCGCCGACCCATTCACCAAGCTGCACTGCTGTATCCGCAGCGACGGCGGCGCGGCCGTCGTGCTGGTGAACGCCGATCGCGCCAAAGACCTGCGATCACGCCCAGTGTGGGTGCTGGGCTCCGCCGAAACCACTTCGCACATGTTGACCTCACAGTGGGACGACATGACCGTCGGCCCAGCGTCCGTCAGCGGACCGCTGGCATTCGCGCGCGCCGGAGTGCAGCCCGCCGACGTCGATGTCGCAGAACTCTACGACGCGTTCACCTACATGCTGCTATTGACGTTGGAAGATCTCGGCTTCTGCCCGAAGGGGGAGGGCGGCCGCTTCGTCGAGAACGGAATGTTGCGTCTCGGAGGAGAACTGCCGACCAACACCGACGGCGGTGGCCTGTCGGCCTGCCACCCCGGCCAGCGCGGCCTTTTCCTACTGGTCGAGGCGGTCCGTCAGCTGCGCGGCGAATGCGGGCCGCGTCAGATCCCCGATGCGAAGATCGCCTGTGTCAGCGGAACCGGCGGCTGGTTCTGTTCCAGCGGCACCATGATTCTCGGTAGCGAGGAACCGTAGTGGCACATCCGCCACTGCACAAAGCATTTCACGGCACCCGAGCGCTGTTGGAGGCCGCTGCCGCGACCTATGGCGACCGAGAAGCCTATGTCGAACCGGGTGGGCGGATGACCTTCGTCGAATGGGTCGGCCGGGCGCGTGGCGTCGCTGTTCAATTCGCCGAACTGGGTGTTGGCAAGGGCGATGTGGTGGTGTTGTGGCTGCCATCGGGAATCGACTACGCCACGTGTTATGCCGCGGCCGCGATGATCGGCGCCATCACGACGGGGCTGAATCCTCGGCTGGGTTTCCGCGAGATTGACGCCGTTATCGCCCGAGCTGAACCTTCGTTGATAGTGGCTGATCCGGCACTCGGTGATCTTCCGGCGGGCGGATGCCCGGTCCTCGTGCGGTCATCGTTGAGCTGGGCTTCCCCAGCCGCCGATGCAGTCCCGGAAATGACGCTAGATCAACATGATCCGGTCGCCATTCTCTTCAGCAGTGGCACGACCGGGACGCCGAAAGGGGCCGTGTTCGATGCGGCCGGGATGCGGGCCGGCGCATTAGCGGCCGGTGTGATGAGCGCGCCCTACGACCGGCGACTCACGTCGACGCCTTTTTCCCATGCGGGCTACATGTTCAAGCTGTGGGACCAGCTGGTTTGGGGCACCACCCTGGTGATTCCACCGGTGCCGTGGTCGGCAACGGGAATGTTCGACATCCTCCGTACCGAGCGGGTCACGGTGGCCGGAGCGGTACCGACCCAGTGGGCAAAGCTGCTCGAGGTCGACGGTGTGTGTCCGGAAGCATTGTCACACTTACGGGTTGGAGTCGTGGCGACCGCGCCGGCCTCGCCTGAGTTGGTGCGCCGGGTCGCCGAGCGGATCGGGGTTCCGCTGGTCGTGCGGTACGCGATGACCGAATGCCCGACGATCTGCGGCACGGAACCCGACGATCCCCCCGAAGTTCAGGCCACAACGGTCGGGCGCTCGGCGCCGGGCATGGCGGTGCGCGTGGCTGGGGACGGTGTCATCGAGATAAGCGGTCCTTGCCTGATGCGCGGCTACTGGCGTGACCCGGACCTGACGGCGTCGGTGCTGCGGGACGGGTGGTTGCGGACCGGAGACATGGGGATGCTGGGCGAGGACGGCAACCTGTCGATCGTCGGTCGCAGCGGCGACATGTACATCCGTGGTGGCTACAACGTGCATCCGGTGGAGGTGGAAAGGGTGCTGGCGGGCCACCCCGGTGTGAAACAAGCCGCGGTGGTGGGGCGGCCCGCGCCGATGATCGGGGAGATCGGCGTCGCCTGTGTGGTGGCGGACGACCCCGCCACCCCGCCGAGCCTGGCCGAGCTACGCGCGTACGTGGCCGGCGAGCTTGCCGACTACAAAGCACCCGATGAACTGCTTGTCGTCGACGAACTGCCGCTGACCGCCATGCTCAAACTCGACCGCGTCGCGCTGCGCGAGTTGATCGCCCAGCACGACAACGACATTCAGCGTCGTCGAACGATCGGACCACAACGATAGCCTGGGTGCAGGCGTAACTGCTGAAGCCAATCACGCTCACGTGACAACCACCCGGACTTGTGCGACGTTAGCGATCCGGCACGAGGTCGCGGCTGTGTCGCCGTTGCGGTGCGAGTGGATCCGACCGGTTACGAAGTACTCGCCGGGTCGCTCGAACGCGTGTTTCGTAGCGAGCGTGACGGACGTCGCCGAGCCGTCGATACCGTCGTGACTGAACGGGAAGGAGCCGGTGCCGTCGAAGTCCCAATCGGCGGCGACGATCGTGCCGGCACCGGGCGGGACGGTCGCCTGCAGCTGAAGGTCGACGGCTTCGCCCACCCGCACCTGTGCGCGCTCGCCGCCGTTGCCGGTGACGGCGATGACCGGTTGGATCCCGCGACGCTGGGCGGCGTCCGGAGACAGGATCACCTGGTTCTCGACGTAGTCGAAGGCGGTGTCGACGGGCTCGATGCCGTCTTCCACCCACGCGATCAGATCAGCCAGCGACTGCTCGACGTGTGGCAGATAGTCGATCAGCCAGGTGTTGCTGGCCCGGTTGGGCAGGGAGGGCACCATCATCGAAGGGACGTGCTCGGCGTTCTCGGCCCAGCGGAGCCGGAACCGCGCCTTGGCGCCCTCTTCCCCTTGGGCTCGCAGCACGGCCTGGCGGTAGATGAGCCCCTGCGATGGCCACAGCGACGAATCCTTGGTGTGGTGGACCCAGATGAGCTTGCCGCGGTAGAGCCCGGAGTAGCCGACGCCCATCAGGGCCGACTGCCGCGGCACAGGATGCTGGGGGTAGACGGGGCGATCGTCCACGCGGAGAGAATCGAACTGTGGATCGCTCATCAGGTGGTGCCGGGCGAAGTAATGGAAGGCCAGAAAGTCACGGTTGTCGACCTGCACCTCGTCACCGGGGCGCACATCGCTGAACCGAAGCAAATTGGCCTCGCCCACGCCGTCGCAGTAAAAGACGTCGTCGGCGTGGGCTCCGCAATAGAGCCGCCGCCCGGCCGCCGCGCCCGTGAGTATCGTGACGTTGGAGCCGAGCCGGTAGCCTGCCTCCCCGGGGCCCTCGAGCTCGACCACCATCGGCAATGACGGGTCTGCTCCGAGGCTGGAGAACACCATGATCAACAGCCGGAAGTTCTGGTGCCGGGACTCAAGGAAGCGCGGATCCGCCAGAACGTCGGCACCGGTGAATACCTTGGTCACAGTGGCCCTTGTGTTCAGAATGTCGCCCTCGACGAGGTCCGGCTGGTCGAAGCCGACGTAGCCGGGCTTGGTCCAGAAGTCCTCGAAGTAGGCGGGGTCCTGCTCGAGCAGCGACGTGGCCATCGAGGTCCACAGCCACATCTGGCCCAGCGGCTTGCCGATCATGTACTCGTCGCCGCGCGGGAAGCCCTGCCGGTACAGGCTGGCCAGCTCCTCGCGCTGGTGGCCGGTCAGTCCGACGAACGGGTCGCCATGCCCGCCGGGCGCCATGGCGTCGGCGATCTCATCGGTCTTCTCGCCGAGCAGGCGCTGGCAGTTGAACATCGTGGCGAACGACATCACCTGCGCGCCCTCGATCTTCTCGGTGCTGCCGTGCTCCACGAGCGGTCCGCCGCCCATGAACGGCAGCGCGCCGTCCCACGCGTCGGGCGCGTTCTCGAGGCACAGCGGCGACCGACGCCCTCCGCCTGACCCGCCCCAGACATAGGCATGGTGGGGCGCCTCGCCGTAGACCTGGGCGGCGACGAACTTGGCCAGTCGGGCCGTCTCAGCGCTGGCCCGGTGCCCGTAGAGCGTCGGGTCGTCGCCCCCGCGGGGGTCAAGGTCGTCACCGATGTGGCCCTGATTGGACTCCACCATGCAACCACGGAGGCGGGCGCACATCGCCAGCCCGCCCAGGAAGTCCCCCATCAGGTGATTGCCGAAGGCGTTCTCGTGGCCGCCGTGCGCGCCCTCGAGTGGCTGCAGGATCCGTCCGCGGTATTGCCCGTTGGTGGGGAACGAGAACGCCCAGCGAGTGGCGGTGTCCGCGAACCCACCGTGGACGTAGCGGTGCGCAATCGGTTCCGATCGCTGCTCATCGACGTCCACGTACGGCGTTCCGAAGAACTCGTCGTTGGGCACGTACCCGGCAACGTCGATCGTGCCGTGTCCGATCTCCGAACGCTGACCGGTCTCGGTCATCGATGCCTCCCCAAAAGTCGTGTCGCCACCTCAACTCCCCGCAGAAGCAAAACTCGCGGGTGTCTGCCAACCGTTACACCCTCTGTCATGTTTGTCTAGAGTCGTCTCCGTGACGCCGAAACCCGCCGCTCCGGTCGCGCTCGCCCGGGAAGGGGTCTGGGATCGCCGCCGCCGCCTGGTCGCCGCCGAGATCGAGCAGGTCGCGCTGCGGCTGTTCGCTGAACAGGGCTACGACAATGTCACGACCGACGACATCGCCCAAGCGTGCAACATCTCCGTACGGACACTCTTCCGGTACTTCGCCGCGAAGCGCGACCTGCTCCTGGCCGTCCCCCGTCGCAGCCTCGCGTTGCTCTGCGAAGCCGTTGATCAGCGGCCCGCGGACGAGGACTTGCTCACCTCCTGGCGAGAAGCCGCCAGCGCACTCGGCGGCGGCAACGAGGTGGACCTCGCCCTGATCGGGCAGCTCAAGGCGCTGGTCCGTGACAACCCCGACCTCGTCGAGACCATCAACGGCGATGCCGAGCTCACCGAGCGGTTCGTGCGGACCAACGCTGAGCGGCTCGGCGTCGATCCGGCGACAGATATGCGCCCGATCATCGTCGCAGGGGCCGTGCGCAATGCGCTCATCGCCACGCTGGACCAGTGGTGCTCCGGCCGTGCCGACGACCTCGTGCGGTCCTTCGGCCAGGCCTTCGACATCCTCGCTCGCCTCGACACCATCGGTGTCCGGCCGCGGCCCAAGCCATCACGCTCGCGCTCCCTGTCCCGATAGGCCAGTTACGTTACATCTTCTGCAGCAACGCAATTGGGTGATGATCGGCGCATCGATCCGGTTGCGCCGTTGTCGGCTCTTCAGGTGTGCAACGCAAAAAACGGTGTCGCTTCGCATGTCGAGCGTATCGGCGGGATACACCGGTTCGCCGAAATGGCGGGACCGTTCCTGCGCAAGGACATCACTGCCTGCCGCCGGGGCTGCTGTCGATCTGGGCCTGCTGGGCAGCGTCGTGCGGGCCGGACCGTCAGCCCTGTCGGCCGACCGGGGCGTGGCTCTACACTGAGGCTTTCACTTCTTCGTCGGTGAGGCGTCCCAGAAGTCCCGGTTGGCCGCCACCTTGCCGTTACGCACGGTTCCGATGGACGCGCCGTGCAGACCGGCCGGCTGCATAACCCACTCGACGGCGAACTGCTCGCCACTCACCAGTGCGGCAAGGACTTCATAGCTGGCTCCCGGCGCGAGTTTGAGTGCGCCGTCGACGAATCCGCGGGCCGCAACGCGACCGCGCGCAACATGTCCGGTCGGGATGTCTTCGAGGACGACGTCCTCGTCGAACCATGCGCTGATCGCCTCAGCGTCACCGGAATCCCAAGCTGCGTAGTAGTCCTTCACCCAGGACGCGTCATCGGTCATTGCGATCTCCTTCTGCGGTTATGAGGATGCGGCGCATCGCTTCTTCGAGGGGTTGGCCACCGTCGCGGCCCAGGCCGGTCGCCCCGGCAGCAGCCAGCGCGGGGTGGATGATATTTGCTTCGGCACGATTGCGGGTGGCCAACCATCCGACGAACATCAAGTAGGTGGCTGTGAAGATATGCACGGCAGCGTCTTCGGCGAAGCCGGCGCGGCGCAGGATGGACAGTGCGGCGTTGGTCAGCCGGGTCGCCGCGGCTGAGGCGCCCGTCGAGGTCAGCGCGCGTACTCCGGTTCCCGGGTATGCCAGGAAAGCTTGGTCCATTGCGGCAACCAAGCCGAGGTACTGATCGACCCACGACGCGTCCGGATCCACCCGAACGTCGATTCGCGCGGCGACAGCCTCGACGACCCGGTCGGCGAGGTCAGCACCGCCGCGCAGATGGTAATGAATGGCGGGAGCGGTAACCCCGCACTCCTCGGCCACCGCGCGCACCGTCAGGGCGTCCAGTGACGAGCGTGCGACGACACGCAGCGCAGCGTCGAGTACGTCGGCTTCCGAGATCGGAGACGGTTGCGTACCACCGCGGCGCCGCATCATCGCGCCCCCTCCCACTGGTCTGCGGACAGCCCATTATGTCATAGTAAATGAGATTCGGGAAAGGGGGCGTTCATGGACGCCGAGGTCGTCATCGTTGGCGGAGGTATTGCTGGATGTGCGTTGGCGATCCGTCTGGCACGGGCCGGCATCGCGGTGAAGGTCCTGGAGCGCGAGGCCGTCTACCGCGACATCGTGCGTGGGGAAGCCATGGTGCCGTGGGGATTTCGTGAAGCCGCGGAATTGGGGATCGCCGACACGATTCTGGAGACCGACGGCGTTTCGGTGATGACGAAGATGGTTCCGTACGACGAGGGCCTCACCGTCGAGCAAGCGAAGGGACACTCGCGTGATCTGTCCACCGTCGTCTCGGGCGCGCCGGGTGTGGTCGGCGTCGGCCATCCCGAACTTCGACAGGCATTGGCCACCGCAGCCGCCAAGGCTGGAGCCGAGGTAGTCCGCGGCGTACGTAAGTCGTCGGTGCAGGCCGGCGAAACTCCCGCGGTCAGCTACCAGACCGACGGCGGTACCCATACCCAGCGATGTCGCCTGGTGATCGGCGCCGACGGCAAACAGTCGGCCACTCGGGCGGCTCTCGGCCTGTCGCTGTCGACGACGCAGGCTAGGGTCCGGCTGTCGGGCATGCTCGTCGACGATGGTGGCGCCTGGGACCGGGCCGAGACCGCCATCTCCGTAGACGGTCGCAACCAGTTCATTGTGATCCCGCGGGCCGACAACAGGCTGCGGCTCTACGTCGCCCGCCGCGTCGACGACTCGGAACCGCTGAAAGGGGCCACCGCGGTTGTGGAGTTTCTGAAATCGTTTCGCACACCGATCTTCCCGTGTTCTGATGCGATGGCGACAGCCACGCCGATCGGGCCCTGTGCGACCTTCCCGATGGATGACGCCTGGGTCGACGAGCCGGTGGTGCCCGGCGCAGCCCTGATCGGCGACGCGGCGGGGTGGAGCAATCCCGTGACGGCACAGGGTCTCAGCATCACGATGCGCGACGCGCGCGTGCTCTCGGAGGCCCTGCTGGACCAGCATGATTGGACACCGCGGGGTTTGGCCGGTTACGCCGACGAACGACGAACCCGGATGGCGCGGTTGCGTTTCGCCAGTGCCCTCACCGATTTACTCACCGGGTTCAGTATGCCGGACCGGATGGGGCGGCGATCACGCATGCTGCGACTGATTCGCCGGCGTCCCGAGCTGGGTGCCGCCCTGGACGCGGTGCACGCCGGGCCGTGGGCCGCGCCTGCGGAGGCCTACACCCCCGACATCCTGACCACCCTGGCGCTGGCCTGAGGCTTACAGCTGCCGCAGATAACGCTCGACCAGGCCGACAGCGGCCTGCGGGTAGCGCCGGGCCGTGCCTGGGTCGAGACCGTCGCGAACCAGCAACAGCGCGAGCCGGTTGTTGATCAGCGACAGCACGAACGCCGCCAGCAGCTGGTAATAGACGATGTCGCCGCCCAGAGTCCCACCGAATTCCTGGTAGCGGCGGACGAATTCGTCGTCGTCGGGGATGCCCGGCAGTCGGGTGAAGCCGAGGGACTCGCAGAGGAACCGCTCGAACATCAGCCACCAGCCCAGGTCGATGTCGGGCGGACCGGTGGTGGCGGTCTCCCAGTCGAACAGTGACACCACCGACAGATCGTCGGCAAAGCAGATATTCCCGACGCGCGCGTCGCCCCAGACGACGGTCTCGGCCTTGTTGTCGGGAGCGCAATCCTGGATAACCCGCAGCGCGCGGCCGAGTGTGTCGCCACCGATCTTCAGGTCGCCGCGGCACCAGTCGTACCAACCGGCCAGCGTTTGCAGGTAGCGCTGCAGCGCGGTGGTCTCGACGCTGCGATCAGCGCGAAGGAATGCCAGGTCATCCTCCTTATCGATGCGATGGACGCCGACCAGCGCGCGCAGGGCGTTATCGCACAGTAACTCCCGATCGACACCCGACAACTCCGCCGTCCACCCGCGCTTGTGCCAGCTCGGGACGTCGGATGGGGTTCGGCCGTGGACGCGACGCATCAGGTAGAACGGCGCACCCAACACCGACGCATCGGTTTCGATCGCAACGATGTCCGGCACCGGAATCTGGTGCTTGCCAAGCCATTGCATCACCCGAGCCTGCCGCGGGGCATCGGGCGTGGTGAACAACTGATGATCGCTGGCCTGCATTCGCAACACGAGCTGTTCGCGGTGACACTGCCCGGCCGCATCGGTCCACGATGCCGTGAAGAAGGCGGTCTTACCGGAGTAACCGGCGTCCGGAGCGCTGAATTCGGAGACGTCGAACGACGTCACGGCACCCGGCGCGATCCTAGGTGGCAGCCAGACGCGCATGATCTCGCCCACATCCGCACCGACGTCACCTCGTGACGGCAGGTAAGCCATCGGCACCCCTTCCCGTAACATAACTGAACATTACTGTCAGAATAGGGTGATGGAGGACCGCATGGCCAGTCCGATCCCGCTTGGCGCCTACGCCCTGCCCGGGCGCGTCTCGGATCCCCACGCGGTAATCGGGCAGGCCGAGGCGGCAGAGCAACTCGGGCTACAGACGCTATGGCTGAGCGAACGCTGGGGCACCAAGGACCTGGGTGTGCTCGCCGGTGCGATCAGCCAGGTGACCTCGACGATTCGGATCGCTTCCGGCATCACGCACTTCCAGGCGCGGCACCCAGCCATTCTGGCCTCGCTGGCGATGACCGCGCAGGCGCTGTCGGGCGGACGCATGATCATCGGGGTCGGTCGCTCGGTCGATGCCATGTGGGCTGCGGTGGGACTGCCGAAGTCGACCACCGCGTCGATCGTCGACCATGCCGACATCTTCCGGCGGTTGTGCCGCGGCGAGAAGGTGCGCTACGACGGGCCCGCGGGCACCTTTCCGTCGCTGCGGCTCAACGATGTTCCCGATCAACCGGTACCGCCGTTGGTGCTTGCGGCGATCGGCCCGAAGGCCTTGGCATTGGCCGGCCGCCACTTCGACGGCGTGTTGCTGCACCCCTTCCTGACAGCGGAGGCGGTGCGGTGCTCGGTGGCAGCCGTTCGTGAGGCGGAGAAACTGGCCGGCCGACCGGCCCGCAGCGTACGGGTGTATGCCACGGTAGTGGTGGCCTGCGACCTGCCGGCCGAAGAGGAGCTTGCCGTGGTGGGCGCGCGGGCGGTGACCTATTATCAGATTCCCGGCTTCGGCGAAAGGCTGGCCGCGGTCAACGGCTGGGATCCAGAACCATTGGCGCGGTTGCGAGCTCAGCCGCGGCTAGTGGGCGTCCGGGGTTCGGCAGACTCGGTGCTCACCCGCGAAGAACTCATCGAGGTGGCGTCGGTGCTGCCCACGACGTGGACCGGGGCGGCAGCGGCCATCGGATCGGCACGCTCCTGCCACGACACCTTCGACAGGTACCGCGAGGCGGGCGCCGACGAACTGGTGCTGCACGGCAGCACGCCCGATCAGCTAGGCCCGTTGCTTGGATGACGCCGCTGCGTCAGCCGCCCAGGCGCAGACCGGTGTTGCGGGTGCCGAACACATCGGAGGCCATAATCGCGCCGAGTTTGTCAGCGTCCCAGCGTTTCTGGCCGTTGGACACCGTTGCGACAGGATGCCAGCCCTTGAGCAGCTGAAGGTTTTCGCCCAGTGCCCGAATCACCTGTCCGCTGATGTGGCCGGCCTCCGGGCTGGCCAGCCAGGCCACTACCGGGGAGCCCAGCGACGGGTCTTTGGGGTCGAATTCGTCGTCGTCGTGTTCGCCGGGCTCGATCGGGGCCGCGGCCCCGGGCATGGAGGCCGACATCCGGGTCCGGCCGCCGGGGCTGATGACGTTGGCGGTCGCGCCGATCGACGCCAATTCCAGGCTCAGTGTCTGTGTCAGCCCGACGATCGCGGACTTGGCCGCACTGTAATTGGTCTGCCCGAAGTTGCCGTGCAACCCCGCCCCGGAGGTGGTGTTGATGATGCGACCGTATACTTTGCCGTCGCCGGCTTTTGCCTCGGCGCGCCATTTGCGGGCCACCGCGCGGCTGGTCAGCCAACTGCCCCGCACGTGCACTCGCATCACCAGGTCGAAATCGTCGACCGTCATGTTCCAGATCGCTTTGTCACGGACGATGCCGGCGTTGTTGACGACGATGTCCAGCCGGCCCAACTGGGAGTAGGCGCGCTCGACGGCGAGCTCGACCTGCTGCTCGTCGCCGACATCGGCGAAGTCGGACACCGCTTTGCCGCCGCGGGACTCGATGATCTGCACCACCTCGTCGGCGACTTTGCCGGTGCCTTCACCGGTCAACGTGGTGCCCAGATCGTTGACGATCACCGTTGCGCCATGTTTGGCGAGTTCAAGGGCATGCCCGCGACCGATGCCGTGCCCGGCGCCGGTCACCAGTGCGACCTTGCCGTCGAGTAGTCCGGTCATGCTGTCTCCTCACTCGGTGTGAACACCGTCAGGTAGGGGCTGTCGGGGTCGTGCTCATCGACGGGGCGAAACGAGGCCGTGACCGCCATGTCGACGCTGAGCTGATCGGGTGACACGCCCTCGATCATCGTCATCAGTCGTGGTCCTTCGGCCAATTCGACGATCGCCGCGATATAGGGCAGCCGTTCAGTGAACGGCGCCAGGTCATTGGTGTAGACCGTCGAGTACGTGTACAGACTGCCGCGCCCGCTGGCCTGCACGGGATGGACGTCGCCGCTCCAGCAGTGCGGGCAGAACGGCCGCGGATAGTGGTGCACCCTGCTGCACGCCCCGCACTCGGCGATCAGCAGCCTGCCGTGCCGGGCACCTTCCCAATAGGGCGCGCTGGACGGGTCGACGGTCGGGATGTCCGCACGAGGCATGTTCACCATCCTGTGAACTCGGGCGGGCGCTTCTCGGTGAAGGCCTTTACGCCGTCCTTCGAGTCATGCGAATACGATTGGATCTCCTGCGCCATCGCCTCGGCTACGAAAGCACCGGCCCGGTCGGTGTCGGGCGAGTCGTTGAGCAACCGCTTGGTGAAAGCGATCGCGCTGGTGGGCGCCACCGCGAGCCGGCCTGCGAAATCGGCCACCGCGGCGTCGAGCTCGTCGGCGTCAACCACCCGGTTCACCAGCCCCAGCGTCGCGGCCTCCGCGGCAGTGAGGCGGTCGCCGAAGAACGCCATCTCCTTGGCCTTCTGCATCCCGATACGCCGTGGCAGCAGATAGCAGCCGCCGCCGTCGACCACCAGTCCCCGCTTGACGAAAGACTCGGCGAAATAGGCGTTTTCGGTTGCGATAACCAAGTCGGCGGCGTAGGCGAGGTGTGCGCCGATGCCGGTCGCGGCCCCCTGCACAGCCGCGACCACTGGCTTGTTGCAGTCCAGCACACTGGACACAAGTTTTTGCGCACCGTTCATGATGCGGCGCATCGGGTCCATCACCCGTTTCTCTACAGTCGCGCGACGTTCGGCCAGGGCGCCCACGTCGGCGCCTGCGCAGAAGTGTTTACCGTTGGCGCGCAGCACAACAACACGCACCTTCTCATCGGCGTCCGCGGCTGCCAACAGGAAAATCAGCTCGTCGCGGTCGTCAGGGCGTAACGCGTTGGCGGCGTCGGGACGGTTCAGTGTGATCGTCAGGACACCGCCGGCGATGTCGGACAGGATGGCGGGATCGCTGCTCATGACGTGTAGGTGGTGCGAAGGTGCTTGATGCCGTTGATGAAGTTGGATCGCAACATCACCGGTTCGCCGACAGCGGTGATGTCGGGGTAGCGGTCGTAGAGCATCTTGAACGCGACCTTGAGTTCCAGTCGGGCGAGGTGTGACCCGGGGCAGAAGTGCGTGCCGGGGCCACCGAACGCGACGTGATTGTTCGGAGTGCGGGCGATGTCGAACATCTCGGGATCATCGAATACCGCCGGGTCTCTGTTGGCCGCGGGATACCACATCACCACCTTGTCCCCACGGTTGAAGGTGTGGCCCGACTCCAGCTTCACGCCGTCGCGGGTAACGGTGCGCCGCATGTGGATAACAGGGCTGGCGTAGCGGAGGATTTCCTCGATCGCGGTGGGGGCCAGGTTGTCGTAGTCATCGAGCAGACGGGCGCGCTGCTCGGGATGGTGGGTGAAGATATGTAGGCCATGCGTCAACGCGTTACGCGTGGTCTCATTGCCTGCGCCGATGAGCAGAATGAAGAACTTCGCCAGTTCTTGGGGGGTCAAGTTCTCTTCGTCGGAGGTGACCAGTTTGCTGATGACGTCATTACGGGGCCGGGCGATGCGGTCTTCGGCGATGCCCTTCAGCAAGTCGATGAGCTTTTCGCTCATCTCGGTGACGGCTGCTTCGATACCGGCCGCGGTCTGGTCGGGTACGTACTCCGGATCTGAGGCGCCCAGCACCACATTGGTCGCCTTGAGGATGAACTGCTCATGCTCGCCGGGCACGCCGAGCATATTGTCGATGATTCGCAGCGGCAGCAGGGTCGCGAATGCGTCCACGAAGTCGCACTCACCCGATGCCGGCATCGCATCGAGGATCTCTGCGGTTGTCTCCTCAACCAGTCCGTGAATCTGCGCGAGTACGCGGGGGGCGAATCCGCGGGAGATGATCTTGCGGAGTCGCATGTGTTCGGGGTCGTCCATGTCGATGATGGAGCCGCGGTACTCGCGCATCTTCTGCGTCTGGTCGAAGATTTGGGTGCCCTGCGCCGAACTGAACTCGCTGTCACGTCTGCTGATGTCGACGATGTCGGCGTGCGTTCCCACCGCCCAGAAGCCCTTCGCCTGCGGTGCGTTGACGCTGTTGGTGCGGACGAACGCCGGGCGGCCGGCCTCGCGCAGCCGACGGTACAGCTCTGTTCGCTCTGCTGTGTGGTTCTGCCACCAGTTGAGGTCGACCAGCGGTGCGAATTCCAGGTCATTCGTCTCAATCACGCTCACAAAGCATGATTCTGGCACTAGTGTCACTATCTGGCAATGCCGGGGTTGCTGGGTAAGGTATGGAATATCCGGGTCTGACCTCCCCTGGGGTCCGGAACATGGTTCGATATCTAACATTCACGTCACCATCTGGCGACTTGCGGTCGTCGGTGCGACAACGTTGAGGAGACCAGATGGCACTGAGGGTTGGCGTAGTGGGCGTGGGTTGGGGCGCCCACGTGCAGGTTCCTGGATTTCGTGCGACCGCAGGCTTTGAGCCTGTCGCCTTGTGTGCGCGTACCCCGGAGCGGCTGGACCGGGTAGCGACGAAACTGGGTATATCGGATACCAGCACCGACTGGCGTTCGTTCGTGACGCGCGAGGATCTCGACGTAATTTCCGTCGCCACCCCGACCGTGCTGCACCGCGACATGACATTGGCTGCACTGGACGCCGGCAAGGCGGTGTTGTGCGAGAAGCCGTTGGCAGGAGACCTAGACGCTGCTCGTGACATGGTGCGGGCCGCCCGCAAGTCGAGTCGACCCACCGCCTGTTGTTTTGAAAACCGATGGAACCCGGACTGGTTGGCGGTCGCGGACAAGGTCCGCTCCGGTTTCCTGGGTAAGCAGTACCTGGCGAGGGTCAGTCGCAGCGCGTCCTATTGGCATCCGACTCATCCGCCCCAGGCGCGCTGGATGTATGACCGCGACCAGGGGGGCGGGTACCTCGCCGGAATGCTGGTCCACGACCTCGATTTCCTGTGCAGCGTGTTGGGCCGCCCGCTCTCCGTGTGCGCGGAAGTTCGCACCAGCGAGCCGATCCGCGAACTGCCGGACGGCGAGACATTGCACATCACCGCCGACGACACCGCCGCAGTGTTGATGCGGATGGAATCCGGGCTGACCGTCGTCCTGAGCGTGACGGTGATGGGTGCCCACGCCGACCACTACCGCCTGGAATTATTCGGCGCTGACGGCACCATCATCGGCGACGGCGATCTGCGCTCCACCGGTTACCTGGCCGGCACGGCCACAGCTGACGGGCTGAGCCCACTGGCCGTCGCCGAGCGCGAACCGGCCCATCCCGAGCACCTGCCCAAGGGGCTGGCCGGACACGCCAGCCGGGCGATGGCGTTGATGCTGGAGGACTGGCAGCCGGCATTCGACGGCGCACCGAGCGCAGCGGCAACCTTCGACGACGGCCTGCTCAGCCTCGCCGTGATCGATGCTGCCCACCGGTCCGCCGAAGGCGGTGGCTGGGAGCCCGTACAGGCTCAGGCTTGAGACGCGGTTGAAGCAGCCCAGCGCAGTGGCAACCCGAGCCGTCAATCCGCAGGCACATTTCTCGACGCGCCGGAACATCGCGCGGTAGCGGACGTCGGAAATGTCCATCGATCACACGAAGGGAAGTGCTCAATGAGAGGTGGACCGTCGATCAAGCATCTCGACGACATACCCGCCGAGGAGATGCTGCGCTACGAGTTCGCAGATGGTCGCACCGCGTCGATCTGGGAGAAGTGGATTGAGCTGTCTCCCCGTTACTTCGCGTTCTGGAACAAGTGGGACCCGGGGGCCATCTCCTCACAGCACGGTCACACTGGCGATCACAGCAACTTCATTCTGTCCGGCGAGATACGTTGCGGTGAGGTGGTTGCCCGCGCTGGAACGCACATCATGCTCGAGTGGGGGGACGTGTTCGGACCTTGGGAGGCCGGTCCCCAGGGATGCGAACTGTATGGGTACATCGCTGGTGAGGGGCAACCGTTCGGCGGCGACACCACCGCGTACGAAGCTCTGCTCGAGGCGCGTGGCGCCCGGTCGGTACCGTTACCGATGCCAAAACGCTTGCCACCGTGGATACTTGCCAAACTGGGTATGCCGTTCACTTCGTCCACTACCAACTGGCAGGCATCGACCTGATCCGCGTAGGTGTGGCGGATCCAGAACCTGGAACGGCGGCTTTGCCGTCCAGGCTCGCCGGGTGAACGGTGCGCCGGTGAACCGCGTGCCCGTAAATTGCAGATCCTCATGACGTAGCGTCAGCGCAGTACTGCCTCGGCAGCCGGGTAGATCAGCACCCCGCGGATGTTGGCGCCGGCGTGCATATCGGCGTAGCCGTCGTTGACCTTCTCCAACGGATAGGTTCGGGTAACCATCGACTCCAGGTCGACCTGGCCGGCGCCGTGCAATTCGAGAATCTTCGGGATGTCGGCCCGTGGGTTGCCGGACCCGTACAGAGTTCCGATGATCTGCTTCTCGGTCAGGGTCAGGTCCATCAGATTCGCCCTGATCTCGCGCTCCAGCATCGGATGGATATTGGTGATCACCAGTCGTCCGCGCTTGGCCGTCATCGCCAGCGCCTGGCCGACCAGCTGGCCGTCGCCGACTCCCATCGCGCAGATGAACTTATCCGCACCGCGATTCCAGGTTGCCTCGGCGACAACGTCTTTGGCTATTGTCCAGTCGGCGGCGGTGTGAGTCGCGCCCATCTTGACGGCTTCGGTCCGCTTGTACTCCGACGGGTCGATGACCGTGATCGTGCGCGCCCCGGCCAGACGGGCGCCCTGCACCGCTGCAGCACCGATCCCGCCGACACCGGCGACGACCACCGTGTCACCCGGCCGGACATCGGCGGCATACACCGCTGAACCCCATCCGGTGATGAAGCCGCAGCCCAGCAGGCACGCCAAGTCCAGCCGATGATGCTGCGGGATCTTCACGCAGCTGGCCTCGTGGACCACGGTGTGATGCGCGAACGATCCGACACCGCACGCCAGCGCCAGATCCTGGCCCTTCGCGCGGTGGCGGGCGGTCTCGTCGTAAATCTGCATGCCCGAATAGATCTTGGCACCCAGGTCGCACAGACTCTGGTGGCCTGTCGAACAGGACGGACACCGGCCGCACGACGGGATGAAGCTGAACACCACATGGTCGCCGGGGGCAAGCGAGGAGACGTGTTCGCCGACCGCCTTGACCACACCTGCGCCCTCATGGCCACCGATGCATGGCAGCCGGATCGGCATGTCGCCGGTGACGAGGTGATCGTCGGAGTGGCACATGCCCGAAGCGTGCAATTCGACCAGCACTTCCGGTGCCTTGGGTGGATCGAGTTCGATGGTCTCGATGGACCACGGGCTGTTGCGTTCCCACAACACCGCTGCCTGGGTCTGCATTGAAGTGTCCCTTCCGAACTAGCGAATGATGGCTTGGTATTCGACGAACCCGGCGATGCCCTCAGGTCCGCCTTCGCGGCCGATGCCGGACTGCTTGAAGCCGCCGAAGGGGCTGCCGAAGTCCAGAACGGCCGTCGAGTTGACCGCGACCGAACCGGCCCGCAACTGTGCTGCCACTGTTGCCGCGCGGTCGTCGTCGGCTGACCATACGGCCCCGACCAAGCCGTAGCGCGAGTCGTTGGCGATGTTCACCGCAGTGGAGTCGCCTTGCGAGTCGTCGTAGGCGATCAGTACCGCCACCGGTCCGAACACTTCCTCGCGAGCGATCTCCATGGCGTTGCTGGCGGCCACCAGTGCGGGTCTGACGAACCACCCGCGACCAGCAGGGCGTTCCCCGCCGGTCAGGATGGTGGCTCCCTCGGCGTCTGCCCGCTGTAGGAAACCTTCGACCCGATCGCGGGCGGCCTCGTTGATCAGCGGACCGATATCGGTGGTTCGATCGGCTGGATCGCCGACCGTGAGCTTTTCCACCGCGACGGTGAGTGCGGAGCAGAACTCGTCATAGCGGCTGCGCGGCAGCAGGATTCGTGTCAGCGCTGCGCACAGCTGGCCGTTGTTGCCCATCACGCCGCCGACCAGCCCGCTCACCGTCGATTCCAGCGGCGCGTCGGGCAGCACGATGGCCGCCGACTTGCCGCCCAGCTCGGTGCCGCACCGCCGGATCTGCGACCCGCAGGACGCTGCGATCTGTGCGCCCACCGCAGTGGAGCCGGTGAAACTGACCTTGTCGACGTCGGGATGCGAGGTCAGCGCCTGTCCGGTCGCCGCCCCGCCGTTGACGATGTTGATCACGCCGTCGGGCAGACCAGCTTCTTCGATCACTTCGGTGAGGAGACCGATGCTCAGCGGTGCGTCGGGTGCCGGCTTGAGCACTACGCTGCAGCCGGCTGCCAGCGCCGGCCCGAGTTTCAGCGCCGCTATGAACAGTGGAGTGTTCCACGGGATAATCGCGCCCACCACGCCGACGGGCAGCTGCCGGACAGTCACCCTTCCGCCGGACAGCGACGGTCGGACGGATTCGAACGGGTAATCGGGGGTGATCGCGGCGTACGCGCGCAGCACCCCGACGGCGGTGAGCACCTGACCGAAGGTGCTCCAGGACCGTGGCGAGCCGATTTCGGCTGTGGTCAGATCGGCCAGGACACCCTTGCGGGCGGCCAGTCCGTCGGCCAACCGGCCCAGGGCGGCGGCTCGGTCCGTCGGCGAGGTGTCACCCCACGGTGACGAGGTCAAGGCAGCGCGGGCCGCCGCGACCGCGGCATCGACCTCGGCGGAGCCGGCGATGCCGACCGTGCCCAACAGCTCATCCGTCGCCGGAGACCGCACCGCGATCTTCTCGTCATCGGGGCCAGCGGCCCATTTTCCTGCGACGTAGCTCGCCGTCAACTCGTACATATCGGACAATTCTGGCAGTAATGTCATCTTTGTTCAAGCGGCTACAGCTGGGGAGTCCTGGTCCTGGGTTTCGCTTCGCATGATTTTCTGACACTATTGGTCATCATGAGTCGATCGCCGGAACCCTCCACCGAGCCAAGTGCCGGTCAGCCGTGGGACATAGTCGTCGAACGTGGGAAGGTCGCGGAGTTCGCGGACGCCATGCAATCCGACCACCCGGACTACCGTGGATCCGACGCCATTATTCCGCCCACCTTTCTGATCACGGCCGGCCGCTGGGCCCCGCCCGGCGTCCGGATCGGTGTGGGGTTCGACCGCAAGCGGCTGCTGCACGGCGAGCAGGAATACATCTTCCATGGCGAGCTGCCCCGGGTCGGCGACACCCTGACCGCGCACGAAAAGGTCGTCGACCGGTTCTCCAAGCCCGGTAAGCGGGGCGGGACAATGCGGTTCGCGACGGTCGTCACCGAATACCGTTCACCGCAGGGCGTATTGGTGGCCGAGGCGCGGGCTACCTTCATCGAAACGGCGCGGCCATGACCGCCACTGCCGCGCTGCGGGTCGGCGCCGAGGCCACGCCGCGCGAATTCGGGCCGGTGACCCGCCAGATGCTCGTGCGCTACGCGGGCGTGTCCGGGGACCTCAACCCGATGCACTACGACGACGAACTGGCGCGCTCCGCCGGCTATCCGTCCGTCTTCGCTCAAGGCATGTTCACCGCCGCGCTGCTCGCCACGTTCGCAACCGACTGGCTCGGCGCGCATACCATCCGCCGCTTCGGCGTCCGCTTCCGTGAGCAGGTGTGGCCAAACGACGTGCTGACCTGCTCTGGACGCATCACCGACGTCGCCGCCGAAGACGAGGGGGACCGGGTCACGGTGGAGTTGGCCGCGGCCCGGCAAACGGGCGGTACCGCGCTCACCGGAACCGCGGAGTTTTTGATTCCGCGAAACGCCGCACCGTGTGGCGCGGGCTGAATCGCTCGGCCATAGGCTGGATCCATCATGTCCGAGTCATCCATCGTCCGCCGTGCCAGCTACGGCCCCTCCAGCCCGGAGGTCGGCGTCCGGGGTGCCACCACGCGCAACCGGATCACCGAGGTGTCGCTGGAGTTGTTCGGCCGGCTGGGCTACTTTGACACGTCGGTCGACGCGATCGCCAAGGCCGCGGGTGTTTCTCGCGCGACGGCTTATCAATACTTCCAGGGCAAAGACGAGATCTTCCGCGAACTGCTCAACGAGTGCGGCGGCGCCCTGTTCCGGGTGGCGCGGCGCATCGGACCGTTGGGGCCTGACGACATAGGCTTTGACAACCTTAACTGGTGGTTGGGTGAGTGGAGTTGGGTCTTCGAGAAGTACTCCACGATGTTCATCCAATGGACGGCGATCGCATCGTCGGACGCCAAGGTGCGTCCGGAGATCACCCGGTTTGTTCGCAGCTACAACCATTGCGTCGCCGAGCGGCTGGCTGCGTCGGGTATCCGCGGCATCGATCCCGAGGTCGCGGCCATGACGATGACCGCACTGGTGCACCGCATCAACCTGTTCGTCCACACCGGCCGCGCCTACGGCCGCAGCGCCAAGGACGCGGTGGACGCGTTGTCGGTCTTTCTGCAACTTGCACTGTTCCCGGACACTCCGCCGCAGGTGTTGGCCTCGTTGCCGTTACACACCAGCGCAGACCCGGCCGAGGACGTCGATGCGATTGCGGTACCGCCCGCACCCAATATCGACGGGCTGTCGATCACCGACCGCACGGCCGGTTTGAGCAAGCGTGCCATCAACACGGTCACCGCCCTAGCCGACGCCGGCGCCGCGCAGTTCCGCGCGCGCGGCTACCGCAGCACCAACGTCGACGACATCGTCGAGGCCGCCGACGTCGCGCGTGGCACCTTTTACAAGTACTTCAGCGACAAGCAGGATCTGCTGGCCGCCGTCGGAACCGAAATCTACGAAGCTGGAAAGACTTTCGCTTCGCGGATCGCCGACGTCGACCCACTGGACGAGGAACCGGCGCTGCGGAATTGGCTGGCCACCTATGTGGAGTTCTATGACCGCTATTCGGGCTGCATCGAGGCATGGGCGGAGGGAACCGCCGACGAGCCCACCGTGGTTGCGATTGGTGAGAATGGCCAGGTGCTGATGGATATCGGTGCGGCGAGGATGCTGATCCACCGGCGTGGACCGTACCCATTTGACCCGATCGTCGCGGCGCTCATCCTGCGCGCCCTGGTGACCCGGGTTCCGCAAGCGGCCCAGGATCTGCCCGAACCGATGAGTGACGACGAGGTCGTTGACCTGCTGATGAGCTGTATCTCCAGGGGCTTCTTCGGCCGCGCGTAGCGTCAGATCCCTCCGCGCGAGACCAGCTGCGCTGCAATGACATTGCGCTGGATCTCATTGGTGCCTTCACCGACGATCATCAGCGGCGCATCGCGAAAGTAGCGTTCGACGTCGTACTCGGTGGAATAGCCGTAGCCACCGTGGATCCGGATCGCGTTCAGCGCAATCTCCATCGCCACCTCTGAGGCGAACAGCTTGGCCATACCGGCCTCCATGTCGCAACGCTGGCCGCTGTCGAACTTTTCGGCGGCATACCGTGTGAGTTGGCGTGCAGCGGTGAGTTTGGTCGCCATGTCGGCGAGATAATTACCGATCGATTGGTGCTTCCAGATGGGCTGGCCGAAGCTCTCCCGTTGCTGGGCGTAGGCCAACGCGTCCTCCAGCGCGGCGGTCGCGACGCCCAACGCGCGCGATGCCACCTGAATACGTCCGGTCTCGAGTCCTTTCATCATCTGGCCAAAGCCTTTGCCGGATACCCCGCCCAGGATCGCTGAGGAGGGCACCCGGCAGTCATCAAACGACAATTCACAGGATTCCACACCCTTGTAGCCGAGCTTGGGGAGATCGCGTGACACCGTTAAGCCTTCGCCGTGCTCCACCAGCAATACCGAGATGCCCTTGTGGCGCGGGGTGGCAGTGGGATCGGTCTTGCACAGCAGCGCAATAAGACCCGATCGTCGCGCGTTGCTGATCCAGGTCTTCGACCCATTGATAACCAGATCGTCTCCGTCGGCACGCGCGGTGGTCGTCATCGCCTGCAGATCGGAGCCACCGCCGGGTTCGGTGAGCGCCATGGTGGCGCGCATTTCACCGGTGGCCATCTCCGGCAGGTATTTCTGCTTCTGCTCTTCGGTGCCGAACAGCGAGATCAGCTTGGCGACCACGGTGTGGCCGCCCATGGCGCCGGCCAGGCTCATCCACCCGCGGGCCAGCTCCTGGGTGACCTCGACGTAGCAGGGCATCGAGACCGGCGAGCCGCCGTATTCCTCGGGGACGGCCAAGCCGTAAATGCCAATCCGCTTCATCTGGTCGATCCACGCCTCCGGGTAGGTGTTGGCGTGTTCGACGTCGCGGATCGCGGGCTTGACGTCGCGGTCGATGAACGCACGGATGGTCTCGACCAGGATGGTCTCTTCGTCGCTGAGTGTCGTGATCATCTGACTCCCTGGGAGAGTGGCTCGTTGGTGGTTTTATCGTCAGTTGGTGGAGGCATTGTCCAGTGTTGTCACTCGATGGCGTACCAGCTCATCGATGTCGTGGGGTGAATAATCCAACTCGCGCAAGATGTCTCCGCTGTGGGCGCCGAGCGCGGGTACATCGCCGACCGGAACGTCGACACCGGACAATATGGCCGGCGGGAGCAGTGCCTGAACGATACCGCCGGGCGCTCGAAACGGCCGCCGACGGTCTCGTTCGGCCAGCGCCGGATGGTTCCACAGCTGATCGGGGCTGTTCATCCGCGCGTTGGCCACGCCGGCCTTCTCCAACCGGTGTTCGAATTCGGCGGCAGTGAGCTGGGTGATCCCGGCGGTGATGATGGACTCGAGTTCGTCGCGGTGTGCCAGGCGATCCGGGTTTTCGGCGAACCGCGGATCATTTACCAGCTCCGGTCTGCCGAGCACGTCCTCGCACAAGCGACGCCACTCGGGTTGGTTCTGGACGGCCAGTAGCACTGTGCCGCCGTCGCCGGCGGTGAACGGTCCGTAGGGCGCGATTGTTGCGTGGCGGGCTCCGGTGCGCTGCAGGGTGGTTCCGGTGCCGTAGTGGCTGTAATACATCGGCTGGCCCATCCACTCGGCCAGGGCATCGAACAATGACACCGATACCGGCTTCACTTGACCGGTGGTAGCCCGGATATACAGTGCGGTCAGCACACCGGAGTAGGCGAACATTCCTGCTGCGATGTCGGCGACGGAGATTCCGGCTCGGGCGACCTCTTCGGGTGAGCCGGTGGCCGACAACAGGCCGGCTTCGGCCTGCACCAACAGATCGTAGGCTTTGCGATGGCGCCACGGGCCATCGTTGCCGTAGCCGGTGATCGTGCAGACCACCAGCCCTGGGTTGGATTTCGCCATGGCCGTGGCGTCCAGCCCCATGCGCGCGGCCGCGCCCGGCCCTAGGTTGTGCACCAGCACGTCGGCGCTGTCGAGTAACCGGCGGACGACACCTTGACCCTCGGCCTGTTTGAGGTCGAGGGTGAGCGACTCCTTTCCCCGGTTCAGCCAGACGAAGTAACTCGAGTCGCCGTGCACGGTCCGGTCGTAGCCGCGCGCGAAGTCGCCGCCACCGGGGCGTTCGATCTTGATCACCCGAGCGCCGAGGTCCGCGAGTTGGCGGGTGGCATACGGAGCTGCCACGGCCTGCTCGATACCTACGACGGTGATTCCCGTCAACGGTGCGTCGGTCATGCGGCCGGTGCGGACATTGTCATTGTCTGATGCTTCCTGCGTTAGGTGACATTAGCGTCAGAACAATCTTAACCCACGGCGAGTCGGGGGCCGTAAGAGGTAAACCGTAAAGGATTGGCGCCGGTCAATGCTTGCGATTAGGTGACAATGATGTCAGAATGCTACCCCCATGGCGACCGCGACGAGGGGCTCGGTCGCCTGAGGCCATCAAAACCGATAACGAAGAGGTGCCCGCTGTGGATCTGAGACTGAGTGGCAAGGCGTTCATTGTGGTCGGCGGCACGGCCGGTATGGGCTTGGCGGGGGCCACCGCGCTAGCCGAAGATGGGGCTGCCGTGGTCGTGGTGGGCCGCAACGAGTCCAGAGCGAAGGACGCGGCTGCGGCCCTTGCCGCCTCGGGGGCGGCCGCAGCCCACGGCCTGGTCTATGACGTGAGTGAGCTCGGCGCTGCCGTTGCGGCGGTCGCCGAGGCTGTCGGGTTGCTCGGCCGCCTGGACGGGATTGCGATCACCATGGGCACTGCGGGGATGATGCCGATCGACTCCGACGACGACGCTTGGGCCGCTGCATTCCGCGACGTCTTACTGGCAACGACCCGTAGCGTGCAAGCGGCACTGCCGCATCTGGGCAAGACTAAGGGTGCGATCGTCACGACCGCGGCGTACTCGGCGCGTTCACCGGAGGAACCCCGGCTGCCGTACGCCAGTCTCAAGGCCGCGGTGGCGACATTCACCAGGGGTGTTGCGCGCAGCCACGGCAAGGACGGCATCCGGGCCAACTGTGTCGCGCCGGGCGCGGTGGAAACCGATGCGCTGCACGCCATTCGTGGATACATCGCGGAGAACAAGGGCTATCCGTACGAGGAGGCGTTGGAGCGGGCCCTGGTCGAGGATTTTGGTTTCGACGCGGCATTGCTGCGTCCCGGCCAGCCCGACGAGGTCGGGGCGCTGATCGCGTTCCTGCTGTCAGATCGATGCGGCTTCCTGACCGGCCAGACGATCGGCGTGGACGGTGGGGCGCCGTAAGGGCTTCATTCGAGATCAGGACGTGGGTTTGACGCCGATGTGGCGACCGCCATCCCGGTGATCCATTCCGGGACCGGCTCGTAAACCAGCGGCGTGACCGGTCTGCCGCCACCAGCGGCGCCGGCGGCCAGCCAGGTGCGGACTTCGTTGGCCCCCGCGCCGGCACGCGAGTGGGCGGTATCGACCAGGTCAACCAGAGCCGACGTGTTCCAGGTCGACATCGCCTGCAGCACTTCAGCGTCCCAGTCCGGGCGGATCTTCGTCCGCGCTTCGGCCATGCCCTCGGCGATGATCCGGGTGCGCTCTTCGTCGCTGAGGTCGTAGGTGTCGACCTCCAGGCTCGGCGGCGAATGTGACAGCCCGCCGGTGCCGATCACCAATACGCGCTGAGCTTGTCCGTCGAGAAATTGCCCGACCGCCGCACCGAATTCGGCGACGCGGCGGCCGGTCGGCAGGGGAGCCGTCGCGCAATTCACCGGCAGCGGAATCACTGGTTTGGTGGCCAACTCGCCCAGCAGATCGCGGATCGGCTGGGCGAAGGCATGATCCAGTCCGATGTCGCGGCAAACTGCGATATCGAATCCGGCGGACAGTAGATGCTCGGACAGCTCTCTGGCGAGTGTGGACGGCACGGCGAGCTCCCCGGCCCCGTGGCGACCCTCGGCGATAATCGACGCGGACAGCGCCACTGCGAATGCGGGCACCACGCGGCGGAAGGCGCGCCGATGGTCCCCGCCGAACAGCACAACCACATCCGGATCGAACCGTCGAACCCCCTCGGCCGCCGCAGCCAGCGCGGCGCGAAACTTCTGGCCGAAGCGTTCCTCGATGTCGCGCTCCTTGCCGGGGCTGTGGCTTGCGCACACAACCAGTCGATCAGGTGTCACGCCGTCCCCCATACGCGCTCAATCTTCAATTGATATAGCCCCTTCGGGGCAGTTGGCCGCACCGGTGCGTGCTGCCTCAACCCGGTCCGGCGGCACCGTGCCGTCACCGATCACGTGGCCGTAGCCCTCGTCGTCGTCGACGAAGACACTTGGCGCAAGCGAATAGCACATGCCATGGCCCATGCACTTATTCCGGTCAATGGACACCTTCATGTTGTTTGGCTCTCGATCGTCAGGTGCAGCGACTCAAGTCCGGTGGTGCCCCGCGGCCAGTGCACCCGCGGCGTTGTGCCCGGGGTGATGTGATAATTGGGTATCCGCTTGTGCCATTCGTCGTAGAAGATCTGCATTTCCAATCGCGCCAGATGCGAGCCGAGGCAACGGTGCGGACCCATGCCGAAGCTGACGTGCGGGTTCTCGGAACGGTGGAAATCGATCTCATACGGATGCGGGAAGACTGCCTCGTCGCGGTTGGCCACCGCGAGGTACGCCGTGATGCGACTATCCTCGGGCAAGATGTGGCCCGCCAGGCGCGTCTCTTCGGTGGTCACCCGGGGGACAAACGGGGCGGGCGGGTCTAGGCGGAGCAACTCTTCGGTTGCCGCAGGAATGACCGACGGATCCTCGACGATTTCGCGCCGTCTTCCTGGGTTTTGGGCCAACCGCTGCATGCCCATGCCCAGCGAGTCCGTCACGGTATCCAAGCCCGCGAGTACGAACAGGAAGCACAATCCGATGGCCTCTTCGTCGGAAAGGGCGTCAGCGGGTTCGAGGTTGAGCACTTGGCTCAAAACATCGCCGCCCGGTACTCCGCGCCGCTTGCCGATGAGTTCGGAGAGATACATGAATAGTTCTGCGGCTTTGACCATGCCTTCCTGGGCCGCTTCGTCCACCGATGTCTGGCCGCTGGCAGCACTGAGGTTCAACACGGCGTTCTTCCACTCAATGAACTGGTCCCGCATGTCGAGCGGGAATCCGAACAGGGTGAGAAACACTTGGGTGGGAAACACCGCCGCTAGTTCGGAGACGAACTCGCATTCCCCCCGCTGCGCGATCGGCTCGATCAACTCGATGACCTGCTTGCGCAGATCGGGTTCCAGTGGCTTGATCACCCTGGGGCTGAAGACAGGCTGCAGGATCCGGCGGTAGCGAGTCTGCTCCGGGGGATCGAACGCGATCGGCACCAGCGGCACCGGACTGGCCAGCACGTCGAAGGCCTTCTTCGACGAGAACACCGATGGGTTCTTCAGCATCAGTTCGACCAAGTCACGACGGGTGGCGGCGTAGCCGTCCTCCACCTCGAGAAGCGGGTGGGAGTCCACGCTGCGCCAAGCATCGTCGCGCGCCTCCGGCATGGGGAGGCTGTCGGTGGCCACTTTGGGTAGGGGGTCAGTACTCAAATCTGATCCTCGATTCCGTCTCAGCCCGCTCGCATTGGCTACGGCCTGGGGATGCATCGTAGTGTGCCAAAGCTGTCAGAAAGAGACAAGGTGGTCAACGAACTACTATCGACCACGACTGTTCATATGGGCGTACACCTGGTGCGGCGACGAGATTGGCACGTTGCTGAGTGTGACTCAAAAGGTATACATCAATGTCAGATCGAGTGTAACGACGTGTCGCCCGACCTGGGGCCCTTGTTCCCAGTGACCAGCAGGCCGGCCGGTCGTCTTTGGGCGGTTGGGAATGCGCTGAGGGGGCGCGGGGCAGGGCCCCTGCCCGGACGACACCGGGTTCGACGACCCGTAGCGACGATTACTTCAGCCTACGGCGGATTCGGGATAACCGTTGACACTATGGCAGTGAACTGTCATCTTTGGTAGGCATCGCCAAAGGAGGCGTTCAGTGACCGATGTTGCCAGCCGCGAGACGATCGATGAGTCCGTAACGGCCCCTGTTCAAGTCAAGACATTACGACCGGTGCTGTTCTGGTCGAGTGTCGGCGCGGTCTGCGTGGCGGTCGCCGCGTACGTCTACTTGTCGTGGATCGTCTCGGGTAATGCGACGCCAGTCGATCCGGGTCTCGATCCGATCCCCGGGGGCACTCGGCTGGCGATCACTGCGTTCCAAATTGCCTGCCCCATGCTGGCTTTCATTGCAATCGTGTACGTCGTCCGCAAAAGCCTGCGCGAACGGCAGCTGTGCGTCGAGGCTGCTGTCGTGATCGGGTCGGCCATCGCCTGGTGGCACGACCCACTGATCAACTGGTTCCAGCCGGTGCTCTTCTACAACGCGGGTCTCGTCAATTTCGGCAACTGGATGGAGAACGTCCCCGGCTCGCTCAGCCCGGGAAGCCGGTTGATGGCCGAGCCGGTCTTGATGATCGGGATGATCTACATCTGGATGCCGTTGGCCATGGGATCGCTCGCTCGGTGGGCCATGGGCCGGGCGCGACGCCACCGGCCGGAATTGGGACCCGTCCGTACGTTCTGTTGCGGATGGCTCGCGGTCTACGTCATCGAGTTCCCGCTGGAGATCTTCGCGGTGCGCCACGGTTTGGTCGCGTACCCGGCCTCGATACCCGGCGCCACGCTGTGGGCCGGGCAGACGGTGCAGCTTCCGCTCTACGGTCCCATCCTGTGGTCACTGGTGCTCAGCTCGAGCGGCGCGCTGATGTTCTTCCGCAACCGCAAAGGCCAGATCTGGGTGGAGGCGGGCATCGAGACGCTGCATTGGGCCGGAACGTTGGTCAAGGCGCTGCTACGGGTTTTGGCGGTCACCGGTTTCCTGCATGTGGTCGCGATCGGCGCGTACGACCTGCCGGTCAACCTCGCCGGCCTCTACGCCGGACCGACCGACACCTACCCGAGCTATCTGCGCACGCAGTACTGCGGCCCGGACACTCCGAGGGCGTGCCCCGACGGCACGCGCTTCGCGGATCCCTGAACCGCGCTATCTCAGCACGGCCGGCAGCGCCGCGAATTCCTGGCGTATCAGGTCATCCAGGGCGCGCCCCGGTGCCGCCAACCATTGATTGAGCGCGCGCTCGACGAGCAGCATTCCGATGGATGCCAGGAGGTGGCACTCGCTGTCCGGGGAGGGCAGCCGGCGCCGGTCGGCGATTACCTTGGCTACGGTCTCGGCGTTGGCTTCGTGATTTCTGCGCTCGCGGCCCAACAGCACCAGCGAGGACGCGACGGCTTCGTGGTACTGCGCGATGCGCTTGCGAATACGTTTGAGACCGGGTGCAAGCAACGCGAACGAGTTGGCCATCGCCTCGAAATCGGATACATCGTCGGGCTGGGCGAGGTAGACGCCGCTCACCGCATCGATGAAGTCATACTCACCGAAGAACAGCACCGACTCCTTGGTCGCGAAGTACCGGAAGAAGGTTCGCGGGGAAACCCCCGCGCTCTCGGCAATCTGATCGGTGGTCGTCTCGTCGTAACCATTGGCGCTGAACAGGTCCAGCGCTGCCTCCAGGAGTGCATTGCGCACCCGGTCGGCATGCTCGACTCGCGGTGAACGGTCGCCCCGTGCCATCCGTCAACCTCCTCGACCGTCTCAAGTGCCCCGAGGTTACAACGGCCGCAGCGGCTGCTACATCGTTGACACCCTGCATCGTGCCGGGGATACTTGCCTGCAATATGACAGTCTGCTGTCATATTACGCCCGAGGCGCCGGTCGGCGCACGAAGAGAGGATTCCCGCTCCGATGACTGAGCTCGGCGTGACCGGAACCGCCAACATCAACGATCTGCCATTCGCCGAGGATCGGTCGCGGGCTTGGCGGGAGCTGCGGGAGGCAGGGGAAGCCGTCTGCTCAGGTGAGGAGATCGTCCTTACCAGTGCCGCGGCTGTGGAGTTCGCCGCCAAACGTCCCGACATCTTCTCGTCGGCTCGCGCCTTCGATCGGCTGGGCAGCCCTGTCCCGCTGATTCCGATCGCGATCGATCCGCCCGACCACACCCGGTTCCGCCGCATACTGGATCCCTTCTTCAGCCCGAGGAAGATGGCCGAGCGTGAGGAAGAACTCCGGCGCCAGGCCGGCGAGTTGATCGATGCGATCGTAGCGACGGGAGAATGTGACGTCGTTCCCGATCTCGCCACACCGTTTCCCTCCCAGGTGTTTCTGACGCTGTTCGGATTGCCCATGGCGGATCGCGATCGGTTGGTGCGGTGGAAAGACTCGATTCTGCAGTTCACCGATCCGAGCAGCGCCGAAGCGACTCCCGAGGTACTGGCCCACGCGATGGAGTTGTTCGCCTATCTGACCGATCACATCGCCGAGCGGCGCAGCGACACCACCGGCAGCGACATGCTCAGCCAACTGATGCGAGACACCGAAGGAGGCATGTCGGACAACGAAATCCTCGGGCTGTGCTTCATGTTCGTGTTGGCGGGTCTCGACACGGTCACCTCAGCGGTGGGATTCTCGTTGGCCAAGCTGGCCGGTGATGCCGACCTACGTCGAAGGATCAGCGCCGATTTCTCGTTGATTCCCGCCTTCATCGAGGACATCCTTCGCGTCGACGGGCCCGTCCCGTTCGCGCCGCGGGTCACTACCGAAGAGGTGGAGATCGCCGGGAGGATCGTGCCGAAGGACACCACCGTGATGCTTAGTTACGGAAGTGCCGACCGCGATCCGAGCCGCTACGAGGACGCCGACGAGGTCCACCTCGACGACAAGGTGGTGCACTTTGCATTCGGTCGCGGGCCGCATCGGTGTCTGGGTTCACACCTCGCCCGCCTGGAACTGCGGCTCATCCTCGAGGAATGGCACAACCGTGTACCCGAATACACGCTAGCCGATGGCAAGGATCCGCAAATGCCGTGGCCCACTGGGACAATGGGACTGCAATCGGTGTCGCTGAACATCAGTCCTGCATAGCGCGCATATGTTGGCCAGGGCTCATCACCGATCTCGATGACCGTCGCAGCGATGTAACGGTTGACGTCGGGCTCCGGCGGATAGGCGGGTCCGTTGCGGTGCTGCGGGACGCGAAGTCAGCGAACAGCGAAGCCGGCGTCCAGTGGCCACGCGATGCCGGTGATGAACTTCGCCTCCTCGGAGACCAGGAAGGCGACGGCACCCGCGACGTCCTCGGGCAGCAGCATCGGGATGGGAAGGACGTTCTGCATGGCGTCCACCGCGACGTCGCCGGCATCGAGCAGCCTTCCCATCGCCTCGTTCATCACCATCCCGGTCGCGACGCCGGTCGGGTGGATGGTGTTGACGCGGATGGAGTACTTGCCGAGGTCGTTCGCCCACACTTGCATCAGTCCGACGAGCCCCCGCTTCGCGGCCGCGTATGCTTGCCCGCCAGCCCGATCGGTGCCGGTGGCTTTGAGTCCGGCGCTGGAACTGGTGATGACGATGGAGCCACCTCGCCCGGCGTCGATCATCGTGGGCAGCGCTGCGCGCACGGTGTTCCACACGCCGATCAAGTTGACGTCGATAATGTCGCGGAAGACCTGCCGGTCGTCTGCCCCGGCTCCGAGCCGAATGATGCCCGCATTGGCCAACACGATGTCGACGCGCCCGAATGCCGCGACGCCCTCGGCAAGCGCGGTCTCCACCGCGTCACCATCGCGCACATCGGCCTGGCGGGCGACGATGCGTCTCCCTTCACCCTCGACGAGTCCGACGGTTTCATCCAGGTCGGAAGGTGCGGCATTGGGATAGTCCATTGACTCGATATCGGCGCAGAGGTCGAGCGCGATGATGTCGGCGCCGTCGGCGGCCAGGCGCACCGCATGGGCACGGCCCTGCCCGCGGGCGGCGCCGGTGATAAATGCGACCTTGCCGTCGAGATTTCCCATCGTGAGGCTCCTTGGATGGTCTGATTCGTTATGAGACAGGGGAACTGGGCATCGAAGTCGGACATAGGTGGGGGCTGTCGGCGACCGCACGGGCTTTATGGGCTGTCTGCTTCGGAACGATATGGCGGTCAACTGTCACAGTCAACAGCTCGCGCGGTTCCGTCAATCGGCGACGGGCGGAGCCTCGACGTGTCAGAATCGACATCACGAATGACAGTCGACTGTCATGGAGGTTCGGAAGGATCAAAGTTCAGGAGGATTATGAGCGACGACGGTGTGCCAGCCGCCTTGACGGATCCGATTCGGGGGCGCAGTGAGCCGGCCCGGATGTGGACGTTGACCAACGTCGGCGAAGCCACACCGGACATCCTGTCGCCGCTGTGCTGGTCCCTCTGGGGTGGCGGGGTCGAACGTGCGTCTCGCGCAGGCATCCACGATTTCGGCGTACTGCCGCGTTCGGCACTCGCCGTGCCTGACGATCCGAATCAATGGGCGACCGCATGCTTCTATGGCAGGCAGGCGATGAACGTCGACCGCGCCCGGGAGCTGGCGGGCCTCCTACCCGGCATGACAGGCGACGACTTTGAACGTGACCTATTGGGCTCGGTGCGCGCAAACGCCATGCCCACTAGAAGCGATCCCACCCGGTTGCCATTTGTGGCGGTGAAGGCCCCGCTCGCCGCCATCCGGCAGCGCTGGGCACCGCAGCGCGCGCACGACGACCAGATGACCTGGTGGCGCGCTGCAGTGCTGCCGGGTGATCCTGCCGATCCCAGGGCACTGCTAGCCGACTCCGCCGAGCGGTTCGCAGCCGTGATGCGGGCACACATCCGCACTCGGATGATTCTGAATACGTTGCGCTCCCAAGTTGAGTCGATAACCGGTCGGCTGGGTCGCGCGGATCTAGTTCCGACCCTGCTCGCCGGATACGGCGGAGTCATCGAGACCCGGCTCGCCGATGACGTGTGGTCAGTCGGGCAGGGCGAACTCTCCATCGCCGAGTTTATCGAGCGACACGGATTCCACGGCCCCAACGAGGGCAACGTCATCGGGCATTCGTGGCGGGAAGATCCCGAGGCGGTGGTCCGCATCGCCGCGGTGCACGCGGGCAGGCCCGAATCCGAACGCCCACGGGCGCGCGCGGACCGCGCGGTGGCTGCCCGGGAGCAGGCGGAAGCCGAACTGTTGGCGGGTTTACCCGCGCTACGGCGGGGCCTGCTCCGTCGGTTGCTGCAGTTCACCGGATTTCAGGTGCGGTCAGTGGAACTCACCAAGGCCGGCTTCCTCACCGCAGTCGACGGAACCAGGGCCGCCGCAGTCGCGCTCGGCCGACAGTTGGTTGCGGCAGGTGCGCTCGATTCACCCGACGACACCTTCTACCTCACTACTGCAGAGTTGCTCGGACCGTTGCCGCGCGAGGCTCGCGCGCTCGTTGCCTTTCGCAGACAGCGGCGCGAAGAGTACCGGGCGGTGGAGATTCCGGTCATTTTCACCGGAATGCCGGAGCCGGTCGCCGACGAGGACGCTGACGCCGATGGCGCGGTGCGGGGTACGCCGGCCGGACCCGGGGTGGTCGAGGGCATCGTACGGGTGGTGCTGAACGCCGACTCCGACGACCTTCTCGCAGACGGTGAGGTACTGGTCTGCAAATTCGTCGATCCCGGTTGGACGGCACTGGTTTCGCTCGCCGGCGCGCTGGTGACCGATATCGGCAGTCCCGCCAGTCACGGGGCGATTGTCGCTCGGGAACTGGGTATCACGTGCGTGGTCGGAACCGGCAACGGAACTCGCGCACTGCGCACCGGTGACCTGGTCCGGGTGGACGGTGACACCGGAGAGGTCGCCGTGCTGGTGCGGTCGGCTGGATTCGACAAGGAAGGACAGCCGAGTTGACGGGTATGGCGCATGTGCTGTCGGCCGGGCTCAGCGTGGAGAGCGAGAGTACGGTGCGATCATGCCCGGATGTGCCGGGGTGGACCGAGAACCTGTTGTTCACCCCTTACGATCCGGTGAGCGACATCGGGATGTGGCTACATCTGGGCACCGTTGCCGACATGTGGGAAATGTGGGAAGACCGGGTGCTCATCGCGCTTCCCGAAGACCAGGGCGTGCTCAGCTTGTGGGCCTACCACCGCACGGTTCCGGAACGGCAGCCTGCGGGCGCGAACCTGGAATTCCACTGCGACCAGCCATTCCGCAGGTGGCGCATCACGTTTGACGGGTTCTGTCTACGTTCGTCGTACGACGAGATGCGCACCGGCTTGCTCAGCGACGGCGCCAAGAGTCATGTCCGGCTCGATCTCGAAGTGGAATGCCTCACCCCGGTGTGGAACGCCGCGACGGCGGGCGACGGTATGTCCGAGCAGAGTTGGGCCCGAGAGCATTACGAGCAACTCACCCGGGTCACGGGTCAGGTGACGGTCGACGGGGTGGCGTCGCATTTCAACGGCGGCGGCTGGCGTGACCACTCCCGTGGACCGCGTGGCGCCGACACCCTGGCCGACTGGGGCGGTCACGTGATCGCCGGGGGAGTCATGCCCAGCGGGCGTGCGTTCGGATTGTGTCGTTACTGGGCTCGGGATGGGCATACCACTCTCGAAGGTGCGTACACCGTCATGGAAGGCGTCCTCGGACATGTTGCACTGGAAGAAATCCCGCAATCCCCGCTACTTCAGCGCGATGGCGAGCGGTTCACCTGCGCACTCGACGGAGCTCCGATGCAAGGCGTCGTACGTTCGTCGTTGTGGTTGTCGATGGCCGACGGTCTGCCCTACGGGGTGATGGATCCAGTCCGGGCGTACACAGTCAGCTGGGCAGAGGTGACATGGGTCGGCGAAGTCGGCTATGCCTACATCGAGAGATCGAATTTCACGGATCCCGTTGGGCGGTGACGGTTTGACTCTCGGCGCAGGCAGGACAGCCGTTTACTCGTCCAGCCCGGCATCGGCCTCCTCGGCGCGAGTCAGCCCAGCCGCGCCGATGAGTTCTTCGTGCAGCTCGAACCACACCGTGTGATACGAGTCGACCAGCGGTCGGGTGAACCAGCTCGCGTCGCCGGCCTCTATCTGCTCTAGTGCCGCCGACAACTTGGCGATGTAGGAGTCCAGACGCGGCAACTGTCCGGCGACAACGGCCAGAATAGGCAGGAGCGCTCGGTGTACGTCGTTGAGCCGACTCAGCACCCCAGCGTCGTGATCGGTGTCGGTGTGATCGTTCGGCTCCCCGTTCTTGAGCTGCCAGGCGGACACCAGCGACTTGAAATTGCGGTTCACACTGCGGAACTGCTCATACGACTGCATGATCGCGTCACGGTCGACGTCGCGCCGTTCGACGGCGAGCAGCTCGATCAGACGGGCCCGGCCGGCGGGGGACAACCGAACGGTCGAGCCAGCTGCCAGCAGACCCGCTTCGGTGAGCTGCTGGACTGTCGAATTCACTGTGGCCGCGTCCTCATCGAGCGTGGCGGCGAGCGCCGCAGGCCGCGCCCGCCCCTTGAGCCGAACGGCCTGCAGCAGTGTCAGCTCATCCATCCTCGGACCTCCGGTGGTGATCGGCGAGCTGGATCGCGGTCAGCATCGCGATCAACGGTCGGTTGCAGACCACGTCGGTTCGGCCGCTCGCCAATGCGTCGCGCACCCCGGCCGGGCCCGCGTCGCTGAGCACCGGATGTATACCGACGGCATGGGCCCGCAAGGGGCTGACGGTGCGGGCCAGTGCGGCCAGCGCAATCAGGTCGGGGCTGTCGTGCTCGGACCACGCCGACAACTTCAGGGCGCCTTCCCGCACCTCCCCTTCGCCGCCGTCGATCGTGATCACCTTGCCATCGAGTGCGGCGGTCACGCCTGCGCCACAGCCCACTACGGCAGGTCGGCCGAGTTCGCGGCTCACCACGGCGGCGTGGGAGGTGGTTCCCCCGAGTTCTGTGACGATGGCACGGGAGGCCATCATCCCGGCGACGTCGTCCGGGCTGGTCGAGGTGCGGACCAGGATCACGTCCTCACCTGCGTCGGCGGCGTCGAGCGCGTCATCGATATCGATGTAGGCCGTGCCCGATGCGATGCCCGGGCTGGCCGGCAAGCCAGTGGCCAACAGCTTTGCCGCCAACCGTGTTTCGGGTTGAAGTGCGGGGGACAGCAATGTGCGGACCTGCTCGGGGGTGACCCGTCGTACCGCTTCTGCGTCGTCGATGAGACCAGCGTCGCGGAACTTGAGCGCCAGCCGGACGGCGGCTTGCGGGGACCGCTTCGCTACACGGGTCTGCAGCAGCCACAGCCGGCCCGCCTCGACCGTGAATTCGATGTCCTGGACGTCGCGACCGAGCCGTTCAAGTTGGTCCGCTGCCGCGATCAGCTCGGTGAAGACCCGTGGCTGCGCGACGCGCAAGGCATCAAGTGGCAGGCAGTCGGAGGTGCCCGAGACCACGTCCTCGCCCTGGGCTCCGGGCAGCCATTCGCCCAGCGGTTCGTCTGCACCTGTGGCCGGGTTACGGCTGAACAGCACGCCGGTGCCCGAGTCTCCGCCGAGGTTGCCGAACACCATCGCCTGCACCACCACCGCGGTACCCGCGTTGACGGCCAGGCCCTGATGAGCGCGGTAGGCCTCGGCTCGCGGGCTGTGCCATGACGCCAACACTGCCTCGATGGCGCCACGAAGTTGGACAAACGGGTCGACTGGGACTGTGGCCGATGCGTCCGCGCCGAGCACGATTCTGCGGTACATCGTCTGGAACCGGGAGCGGGTGTCGGCGGCGAATCCCGGCGAGGCGTGTACGGCCAGTGAGCTTTCGACCTCGTCGTCGATGCCGAGGTCGAGCACCGTGTCCAGCATGCCCGGCATCGACTGTGCAGCACCGGACCGGACGCTGAGCAGCAGCGGCCGCGGGCCGTGGCCGAACGTGCGCGAGGTCTCGACCTCGAGCCGGCGGAGCCTGTCGAGCACGCCGGGCCAGATGCGATCCAGAACGTCCTCATCACCTGCCATCAGCGCCGTGCACACGTCGGTGGATACACAGAACGCAGGAGGTACGGGCAACCCGAGCCCTCGCATCAGATTGATGCCGAAGCCCTTGTTGCCGAGGGTGTTACGTGATCCACGCGCGGTACCATCGAGCAGCACTACGTAGTCTTTGTCGAGGCCTGGTACGGCGCCGACATCGGAGGTTGCCCCCGTATTCGGCCGCATTTATCCGACCTTGGGGATGATCTCCTCAGCCACCCACTGCATGTGGTCGAGGTAAGCGTTGAAGTCGTTCAAAGCTGGGGGGTTGACCCAGGTGTCGGTGACGCCGCGTTCGGCGAGCATGTTGCAGTTGTCGATGACCTGCTGAGCGCTCTGGCCGAACTGTGCGTTGGGGTCGTCGACAATGGCGTGCTCCTGGCCGATGGACAACACCGCAAGGCTGTAGAACACCGAGAAGGGCCGGCCGTCGAAACCCTGTTGGGACCGCAGGTAGTCCAGCCTGGCGGGTAGCTCGTCGGGTTTGGTCAGCCACGGTGCCCACCCATCGCCGAAGCGGGCCGCCCGGCGCAGTACCGCATCGGCGTCTCCACCCATCCACAACGTCGGATGGGGTGTGGAAATCGGCTTGGGTCCGAAGGCGATGTCGGCGAACGTGACGAACTCTCCGTCGAAACTCGGTGAATCATTGTGCCATAACTCGAACATGGCTTCGAGGTACTCGTCGGTCATCCGGCCCCGCTTGTTGAAGGGGACCCCGATGACGTCGTACTCCTCCTTGAGCCAGCCGACACCGACGGTGGTCTGCGCGCGACCGCCGCTGAACCAGTCGAGCGTCGCGATCTGCTTCGCGGCGACGATCGGGTTGTGCAGCGGGAGGATGGTGACCATCGACCCGATGGTGATGGTCGACGTGGCACCGGCAATATAGGCCTGCGCTGTGGTCGCGTCGAAATAGTGGTCCCCGGAGAGTTCGACATGAGATGCCGGTGTGAAGAAGTGCTCGGGCAAAAAGACCATCGAGTAGCCCAGCTCTTCGGCCCGCTGCGCCGCGTGGGCGATATCCCGCCCGCCCAGGTCGTGCTCCCAGGCTTGGGTGATGGCGGCGACGTGCATGCAGTTGGGTAGATAGACGGTGAACCGCATTGTCAGACTCCCAGTTTCGATTGAACAACACCGCAGGGTGCGTACCACCGCCACCACGCTCGGACCCGTGCCTCAGCACGCTATGACAGGTGACTGTCACAGTCAACCGTCGAGGCCGAAACGGCGGGAATGCTGCAAGATCTGGCCCCGGGCAGAAGAACCCGGAATTGCCCGGGATCGGAGTCCCCTCAGGGGGCACTTCGCGCATCGTGACGAGGTATTGGCCGTCTCCGGGGCCACCGGCGCTCGTTGACTATGGCAGTCAACTGTCATAGTGTCACTGGTAGCACTGGCCGACCCGAAAGGCGTGTTTCCAATGGGTTCAAACCTCTTCGTTGTGCTGACCAACCCGATCGAGGGTGAGGACACGGCATTCAACAAGTGGTACGACACGCAGCATCTACCCGAGGTCCTAGACGTTCCCGGCGTCGTGGCGGCCCAGCGGTATGACATCGCAGAACTGAAGGTCCCGGATGACCAGGATCTGCCGGCGCAGCTACCACCCGCGACGCACCGCTACATGGTGATCTACGAACTGGACGGCGGACCGGAGTCGGTGATGGCGGAGTTTTTGAAACGGGTCATGGCGGGCACCCTCACGCTGGGGGAGTGGCTGGATCTGAGCACTGTTTCTCTCACCGGATGGACACCGCGTGGTGAACGTGTAGCGGCGTCGCGCTAATGGGGCACCTGCTTACCGGAATTGTGGCTCAACGTGCCTGCTGGCGCTTCGATTCGGACGGCGCGGTGCCCGACGCAGACATCGAGCAGATGCTGACTGCGGCGGTGCGCGCGCCGAGCGCGGAGAACACGCAGCCCTGGGCGTTCATCGTGGTCCGCGAAGCGCAGCGGCGAAAACTGCTCGCGGAATGGTGGACTGAGACCTGGAACGCCGGCGGCGGTGACTTTGTCAAGCAGAGTCTTGGCGACAAGGTGCTCGTTGCTGATCTCGAATACGGTTTCGCCAAAGGCGGATTCGCGGCAGCACCGGTCGTCGTGGTGGTATGCGCCGATACCGAGCGGGTCGCCGAGGTCTACGCACCGTCCTCGACCCACCCGGCAGTGCAGGATCTGCTGCTCGCAGCGAACGACCTCGGTTACGGGTCCTGCCTGACCACCGGGCTGACTACTTTCGGCATCGACCGGGTGCGTGAACTGCTGGAGCTGCCCGCCAACTTGAACCCGATGGCCGCGGTATATGTGGGCCAACCCCTCAAGAAGCTTTCACCGCCCCGTAGTGGCCCGGCCACGTCGGTGACCTACCGCGAGCGGTTCGGGACTCCCTGGTGACGAGAATGGAGATATGCCAATGGCATTGGCGATAGCTGAGGATCATCGCGTACTCGCCGAGGTGGCCGGCGCGATGGTGGCCGGGCGCGGTGGCTTCGCCGGCGCCCGCCGGATTCTGCTCGAGTCTGACACCGTTGGGAGGTGGTGGACCGACGACGGACTGTGGAAAGAAATCGTGTCCACTGGGTGGCTCGGCCTACACATCGACGAGCAGTACGGTGGCCAGGGCTATGGACTGCCCGAGCTCACCGTCGTGTTGGAACAGCTTGGTCGCGCAGCAATCGGCGGGCCGTTCCTGCCCACTGTCGCAGTGTCGGCGGTGATCGCCGAAATCGGCACCGACGAGCAGCGCAAGCATTGGCTGCCGCAGCTGGCGTCCGGTGACATCGTGGCTGGCATCGGCACCAAGAGTGATGCGGCTGTGGCGGATTCGCGCGTTACGTCCTCCGCGGTGCCTACCTTGGCCGAGTCCGCCGCCGACGTGTTCTTGCTGCCGGTAGGCGACGACCTCGTGCTCGTCCGGGCCGGTGACGGGGTGAGCACGCGGAAGATCGAGTCAGTCGACCAGCTCCTGCGGCCGGTCACCTTGGTCAGGCTCGCCTCGGCGGTGGTGGTCGAGGTGTTCCCCGGCGGCGCGGCCGTTGCCTCGCGCGTGGTGCGGTTGCTGGCCGCAGCGGAAGCGGTCGGCGGACTCGGCGCCTGCACGGAGATGGCCACCGTGTATGCCGCGGCCCGTGAGCAGTTCGGTCGGCCCATCGGCTCTTTCCAGGCGGTCAAACATCATTGCGCCAATATGTTGATCGACACGGAGCTCGCGGTGGCAGCGACCTGGGACGCCGCCCGAGCCGAAGGCGCGGAGGCCGAACTGGCGGTGGCGATGGCAGCCGGGCACGCCCTGACCGCCTACCAGCGGGTGACGCTGCTGAACGTCCAGGTGCACGGCGGGATCGGCTACACCTGGGAACATGACGCCCACCTCTACATCAGGCGGGCGACGGTGCTGCAGGCCTTTGCGGGTGACCAGGACGCACTGCGTGACCGGGTCGTCGAGTTGCAGGTAAACGGAGTGCGGCGGGGTCACTCCCTGGACCTGCCGCCCGAGGCCGAGCAGTACCGGCAGGCTGCGCAGGAGTTCCGTGCCGAAGTCGAGGCTTCTGACACCGAGGGCGCCCAGAAGCTCTGGGCGCGCAGCGGGTACCTGCAGCCCCACTGGCCCAAGCCATACGGCCGCAACGCCGACAGCACCGAGCAGCTGATTATCGAGGAGGTTCTGCACGGCCTCGACAAACCCAGCCTCGGCCTCGGCGAATGGGTGGTTCCTACGCTGCTGCAGCATGGCAGCGCCGAGCAGATCGAGCGGTTGATGTGGCCGAGCCTGGAGGGCGAGGTGCGGTGGTGCCAGCTCTTCAGCGAGCCCGGCGCCGGCTCCGATGCCGCCGCGGTGGCCACCAAAGCCCGCCGCGTCGACGGTGGCTGGGTGGTGACGGGGCAGAAGGTGTGGACCAGCGATGCAGTGAACTGCCAGCGTGGACTCGCCACGGTGCGTACCGATCCAGACGCTCCCAAACACAAGGGCATCACGGCGATGGTCATCGACCTCGCCGATCCGGCGGTGCAGATCCGACCGCTGACCGAGATCACCGGTGAGACTTTGTTCAACGAGGTCTTTCTCGATGACGTGTTCGTCCCCGATCGCGATGTGGTCGGTGCGGTGAACGCGGGCTGGGGCGTGGCGATGGCGGCGTTCGGCAACGAACGGGTGTCCATAGGCGGTGGGTCCGTCACGATGACTGCTGGCGCGTTGATCGATCTCCTGACAGCGCACCGTCCCGGTGACACTGTCCTGGCGCGCGATGTCGGTGCGTTGCTGATCGAGGCGTACACGCTGGCGGCGTTGAACCTGCGGCAGGCCGCCCGTGCGGTCTTCGACTCCGGACCCGGCATCGAGGGCAACATTGCCAAGCTCTTCGGTGCCGAACACGCCCAAAGGGTGGCGGAACTCGCGCTGCGGCTTGCCGGACCGGCCATCCTCCTCGGCGAAGAGCTCGCTGTCGTGCACGACTACTTGTTCAGCAGGTGCCTGACGATTGCAGGCGGGACCTCGGAAATTGTCAGAAACTTGATCGCAGAACGCATTCTCGGGCTGCCGCGCGATCCGGCGCCCAGGTAGATCGGAGAACAACATGACCTGTGCCGTCGTCGGTATCGGACGCACGCAGTACTCGCGCAAGTCCGGTCGCACCACCCGCGGCATGGCGGTGGCCGCGTGCCGGGAGGCGATCGAGGACGCTGGCCTCGCTGCCAAAGATGTCGACGGCATCTGTACCTACATGGTCAATGACTCCGAGCAGCCGATCTTCGTCGGATGGGCGCTGGGTATTGAGGAGTTGGCCTGGGCCAATGCCATGTACGGCGGCGGGAACCTGGTGGCTGACCAGATCGCCACGGCCGCCGCCGTGATCGAAGCCGGGATGTGCAAGGCGGTGCTGGTTTACCGCTCGCTCAACGGGCGTTCGGGCTATCGTTTCGGCCACATCGAAGGGCCGATGCAGGTATCCCACCACGATCAGTTCGACACCGCATCGGGCTTCATGGTACCGCCACAGTGGTTCGCCATGTGGGCCCGCCGACATCAGCACGAATACGGTTCCACATCAGAGGATCTCGGCCAGATTGCCATCACTCAGCGTGCACATGCCGTCCCCAACGAACACGCGCTACGCCGCGAGCCGCTGACCATGGACGAGTACCTCGCCGCTCGCTGGATCAATGAGCCGTTCCGGATGCTGGACTGCACGTCGGAAGTCGACGGTGCAGTGGCCATCCTGATCACCGGCGAGGACATCGCCCGGGACTGTAAACAGGATCCGATGTGGCTGGTCGGATCGTCAAATTCCCAGGGGGGAGCGGGTTGGACCGAATGGGATGATCCCACCGAAATGTATTCGCGCACGGCTGGTCCGAGAATTTGGAAAAATACGGGCCTCACGCCGGCCGACATGGACCTCGCGTGCATGTACGACTGCTTCACCTATACCGTGATGGCGACCATGGAGGGCTTCGGGTTCTGCGAAAAAGGAGAGGTTGGCAGGTTCTTCTCCACCGGGCGCGCAACCTACGGCGGCGACGTCGTGGTCAACCCGCACGGCGGCCTGCTCTCCGAAGGCTACATCCACGGTTTGAATCACCATTACGAGGCGGCGCTGCAGCTACGCCATGCGGCCGGGGTCCGTCAAGTCGATGATGCGCAAATGGCGCTGGTCACCGCCGGTGGTGGCCCCTTCGGCGGTGCCAACGTCTACAGTAGGGAGCACCCATGACACTTCCCGCACTGCTGCCACCGGTCCCGGTGCCGGACCCTGACACGGCGCCATACTGGGAGGGGCTCAAGAACGGCAAGCTGATGCTGTGCCGTTGTGACGACACCGGCAGGTGGATCCACCCGCCGTTGGAACGAAGCAGGTTTACCGGCGGCTCCGTGCACTTCGAGGAAGTCAGCGGCGAGGGCACGATCTTCAGCTACATCGTGGTCCGCCAGGCCCTCGTTCCGGGCCGCGAGCCACCGTACATCGTCGGTCTTGTCGAGTTGGCCGAGCAGCGGGGCCTGCGGATCAACGCTGTCATCGAGGCCGATCCGGCCGATGTCCGGATCGGGCAGCGGGTAGGACTGCGCATTGTAGACCTGAGGGAAAGTTGTTACCGCATACCGGAATTCGTCATCAAATAACCAGTATAGGAACAGCACATGGGCGATGGCCACCTCGGAAGATCTCGATGAGACCGTCAACCTGGTGGAGAAGGCCGGTCGGCGGATGATCGCCGCCATGCTGATATCCGCGATCGCAAGGCCATGCAGGCCGCCTCCGACGACGGCGCGGCGAAGATCGGTGTGACCGGCCTGGTACGGGCCTACGCTCAGCGGCTTGCCGCCAAGAACATACGTTGAACTCGGCCGGCGAGCGGTATTTTGCGGGTCCTCGCGGTGATGACGAGCGGTTTTTACGAGTTGACTACGCAACCGTGACGGGTCGGAACAGCGGCAGCCACACTCGGCTGTCGTTCTCACCCGACATCGCGGTCCAATCTTCAAAGAAGACCTGGACCGGCATGCCGATGCTGATCTGTTCGGAGGAGACGTCAACGATGTTGGAAATCAACCGCACGTCGGGCTCCTCGGCAAGTGCGATCATCGCGACGATGTAGGGCGGTTCGAAGCCGGGAATCCACGGTTGCCGATTGATGGTGTAAGCGGCAACGGTGGCCCGCCCGGACACCGGTTCCGGTGCCACATCGGTACTTCGGCACCGCCAGCAGGCCGGAGCCGGCGGATGGAAAAAATGTCCGCAGTCATGGCAGCGGAAGATCAATAGCTCGCCGCGCTCCCCGCCGGTCCAGAACGCCTTGGATTCGGCGGTCGGGCTCGGCGGCAGTCGCAACTTCGGCCGCTGGTATGCCGACTCGTCGGTCTTGGTTTCAACGGGCATGCGGCTGCCCCGATCCGGCCGGCGTGGCATGACTGTGATTGCGCATGTACGTGAACCTCCTTGTGCCCGAGGCGTTTCAGTCGGATGGGTAGGTGTGCGATGGATGCTTTCCGCCTGTCACGATACGTCTCGCGCAGCTGGCACCATAGACTTTTGCCGTTGCGCTCCCGCCGGCACCGATCCGGTGGATGACCAAAGCCTCGACCTCACGCAGTTACCCAGGTGTGCACGTGCGTCAGATCTAGCTGACTCGCGCTCTGTGTAGTGCGACAAAGCCAATGCATTGAACATATTGCGACAAGCCTAATATATACGACATGTCAGAAACGCAGCTTCACGGGATGTCAGGATCTGCTCTGGCGGGGATGCGGGTTGTCGAACTGGCGGGTATGGGGCCAGGCCCCCACGCTGCCATGGTGCTGGCCGATCTGGGCGCAGACGTCGTGCGTGTCCAACGCCCCGGACAGGCGGGTGGCCAATCAAATCCACAATTGCGGGGGCGACGGATTGTGGACGCGGATCTGAAGGACCCAACCGACCATGCGGAGGTTCGACGGCTCATCGACCGGGCCGACGTACTGATCGAGGGTTTCCGGCCCGGTGTCACCGAGCGGCTCGGTCTGGGGCCCGAAGTCTGCTTGGCCACGAACCCAGCTCTGATCTATCTGCGAATGACCGGGTGGGGACAGACAGGGCCGCGCGCCCAGGAGGCGGGTCACGATATCAACTACATAGGACTGGTCGGGTTGCTCCATGCGATCGGTCCCGCCGAGCAGCCGCCGGTCCCGCCGTTGAATCTGGTTGGTGATTACGGCGGAGGCTCGATGCCCGCTGTCATCGGGGTGCTGGCTGCGCTCATCGAGCGCCACACCTCAGGTCGTGGCCAAGTGATTGACGCTGCCATCGTCAACGGTGCGGCGCAGCTCTCGCAGGCGATCTGGTCGATGCGTGCCGATGGCCGATGGTCAGATGAGCGGGGCGCCAATATCTTTGACGGATCGGCCCCGTTCTACCGCACCTACCGCTGCGCGGACGGTCGCTATGTTGCCGTCGGCGCGCTCGAGCCGGAGTTCTTCGCCGAGATGTTGGCGGGGTTGGATGTCGCCCCCCAGGCTGTCGGTGCGCAGCGTGACAAGTCGGGATGGCCGGCGATGCACTCGCTGTTGTCGGGAGCATTCGCGCAACGGTCCCGGGATGAGTGGTCCGAGGTGTTCGCGGGTACGGATGCATGCGTGACGCCGGTGTTGAGCATGGTTGAAGCGGCTTCTGACGATCACTTGTCCGACCGCGGTGTGTTCATTGAGGTCGATGGCGTGACGCAGCCTGCGCCGGCACCCCAGTTCTCCCGAACCCCGCAGCGACTGCCATCGGGTCCGCCCCGCAGCAGCGAAGCGCTCAACACTATTTGGCAGGACTGAACGTAACGCGATCGCCGGTCGACCCTGGTCTGCGGCGTCAACAAAGTTCCGGAAGTTCTGACATCAACGCCATAGTCGACCAGTATGATCGCTTGGTGCATGAGGAGCATCGACATGTATGTGAAATGCGGAAATGATTCGTCGTCGAGGTCTCACGTTTCGGGCTTAGCTGCTTATGCGTCGGAAGTCGATGTTCGAATCTGACAGCATGTACGCTTTACGCGGAAACGGCGCAGCAATCGGCGCAGGGCGGGGGTTGTCCCGGTCTGCGGCCGCCGACGACGGTTAAGGAAGGGCATTACGATGGCGGACCGCGACGAGGTCGAACGGGAGTTCCGGCGCTACTACATGATCGGGCCCGTGCTGGAGGACTGGGTGGGATGGGCGAATCTATTCACCGACGACGCCACCTACTTCGACCATTTCTACGGCACGTTCACCGGACCAGGTGAGATCGCGCCGTACCTTGAGGGCACTATGGGCGCATCTCCCATGGTGTACACGGTGCTGAAGTGGTACGTCATCGACGGAGATCGCGTGGTGTACGAATGCGTCAACCGTGCCGATAATCCGGAGCCGGGGGCGCCACCGATCGATTTCCCTTCTTACCAGATCGTCGACTATGCCGGCGGAGGCCAATGGAGCCGGGAAGAAGACATCTGGATCATGGGCGAGATGAAGCGGTTCGCGCAGCGCTATCGAGATGCCGAGCGCTCATTTCCTCAGACCCTTGAGGACAAGCTCCGTCGGCGAGACTGGGGGCCATGGGTCGATTGGGCGAGGCCGCAGCAGGGACATCAGGCCCGCCCATCCTGGTCAACCAAGCCAGATTTCACACCGTTTCGCGGGATTGGTGACATCGATTTCGGTATCCGTTCGCACTGATGAGGTCCCGTCAACGGCTCTCGCGGCGACCGCGCATACGGGGCAGGCCGTGCTGCCGGTCATCGTGGTTGGGAAGATAAGACTGCAACTTCGCCGACGCCGTGAACGCGGGTTGGTAGTGGGGAGCTCAGAGATGAAGGGCAGTGCCAGCCTGCAGCAGCGGGCGGTGCCGATCTTGCGGCCGAGGTGATGGCGGCGCCCGCCCGCGTCCGCCTGCGGCCAGGACGATCTGGACCTCAACGAGGTCTTCTCCAGCGACGTGCGGGTCGCCCTCGGCCGCTGAGCCGCCCGGCGTGGTGGTCGCCGAAGTCGCCGGTGCCGCAACGCTGATCGCTCACGCGCACGCCAGCGTTGACTATTTCAAGGCCGCCGCCGCGGAGTGGATCGATCAACCCGAGTTCGCCGCCGACTGGATCACCCGGGCCGGCGTCGGCGTCTACCCGCCGGTCTTCGTCGACCGGCTCCAACGAATGATGCGCATTGAAGACCAAGAAGGAGAACACATTCGATGACCGCTTACGGCGTGGGACTGTTGATCGTGCGAGTCTGCCTCGGGCTGGCCATGGCCGCGCACGGGTACAACAAGATCTTCTCCGGTGGTCGGATCCTCGGCACAGCGCGGTGGTTCGACAGCATCGGGATGCGGCCCGGCACCTTCCACGCCCGGATGGCCGCCGGCACCGAGATCGCCGCGGGGCTGGGTCTGGCCGCCGGGTTGCTCACGCCGATCCCCGCGGCGGGTTTCGTCGCCCTGATGCTGGTGGCCGCCTGGACCGTGCACCGGTCCAACGGCTTTTTCATCGCCAAGAGCGGCTGGGAGTACAACTTAGTGCTGGCCGCCGTCGCGGTCGGGATCGCCATGCTCGGGGCGGGACCGTTCAGCCTGGATCAGCTGCTGTTCGGGCACAACTGGTGCGACGGTTGGACCGGCCTTGCGATCTCGGCGGGACTCGGCCTGGCCGGCGGGATCGGCCAGCTGGTGGTCTTTTTCCGGCCGGTGCCCGAGCATGCCTGAGCGGCCTGCCCGCTCGAAGGTCAGTCGCTGGCCGCGGCCCACTACAGCGACCTCGCCGGCCGGGTGGATTATGCTCGCTTGCGCCGCAGCTCTATGGCATCGCTCCACAACGCTGATGTCAATGGTAAGCATTCTGGTAAGTATGGTTCCGGTTGAACGAAGGGTGGAGAGGTGTCAGAAGCAGTGCTGCGGGAGCGTCAGGGGCGAACCCTCATCATCACGATCAATCGTCCGGAGGTCCGCAACGCAGTCAACAAGGCGGTCGCCGAAGGGCTGGCTGCTGCCTGCGATGAACTCGACGACACCCCCGAGCTGTCAGTGGCGGTGCTGACCGGGGCGGGCGGCAACTTCTGCGCCGGGATGGACCTCAAGGCGTTCGCCGCCGGCGAGCTGGCATATGTGCCGGGACGCGGCCTCGGTTTCACTGAGCGCCCGCCGCGCAAGCCGATCATTTCCGCGGTCGAGGGGCACGCGGTGGCCGGCGGCACCGAGCTGGTGCTGGCCACCGACCTGGTGGTGGCGGCCAAGGGGGCGAAGTTCGGTATCCCGGAGGTCAAGCGAGGTTTGGTGGCCGCCGGCGGTGGCCTGTTGCGGTTGCCGCACCGCATTCCGTATCAGAAGGCGCTCGAATTGGCTTTGACCGGCGAGAGTTTCACCGCCGACCAGGGCGCTGAGTGGGGGTTCGTCAACGTGCTGACCGAACCGGGTGAAGCCTTGGCCGGGGCCATCGCGCTGGCCGAGCGGATCACTGCCAACGGCCCGCTGGCCGTCGCGGTGACCAAGGAGATCATGGTGCAGTCCGCTGGCTGGGGCCCGGACGACATGTGGAAGAAGCAGGGCGAGCTGATCGCGCCGGTGTTCTCCTCCAACGACGCCAAGGAAGGTGCCATCGCCTTCGCGCAGAAGCGCGAGCCCCAGTGGACGGGTTCTTAATCGATGGATCTGGGCCATCATCTCCGCTCCGGTTTGTAATGCTGACCATGCGGTCACGATGTCGGTTGATGGTGCCGTGGTCGCGAGGATGGCACTGTGGCACCCGCCGAGCAGTGGGACCTCGGCGAATCGCTCCGGCGGTTCGCCGACCGCCATGCGCCGCGATGACCGACACCCGCGAGGGTTTTGGCACGCTGGGGCCGGTGAGCTGCCGGCGGGGTGGGAGACCTGGTAAGGCATCGGCTTCACATCGTTCACCTGCCCAATCAATACGGCGCGCAAAGCGACGCTCTGCGCGGCACCGCGTATGTCCTGGAAGCGGCGGGGAAATTGTCCCTGCCGGGACGGCTGCTGCCCACGGTCGCCGCCGGGGCTGACGAATCTTCCACCGAAACACCTTCCCTGGAAGTGTTTCTCGGTGGTTTCAGTGCCGGGGCACCGGCGGCAGTGGCGAATCCTGCGCATGCGAAGTTCACCGTACGCGATTGACGGTTGGGGGGCTGATCAGCGTGATTAACGGTCCACGAGTGTTCGACCAGGCTGACCGGCGCCGGGTAGGCCACGACTCCGCCACACCTTGGTGGTCGAGTTCCGCGACCCGATCAGGGGTCCCGGATGGCGGCCGGTGCTTCGATGGCAGGTCCTGCATCTCGTGCAAGGCCAGGCCTGGCAGTGACCCGGAGATCTCGGTTGCGCCATCGGCCAGCAGGTTGCCTTGTGTCCGTCGGCGCGGCGGCCGCACTCCGCCATGTGGATGATCTCCGCGCCCGCATGGGTGGGCTGAAACTAGATGACGTCGACGTCGTTCGTTGCCATACTGGCCATTTCCAACGCGGAAGGGGCGGCCTACGCCGTGGGCGCTATACTCTCGGTGACCGACGCGAAGGTGCCGTTGACCTCGTAGGCGCCTTACCGCCGGGTGCGCACTTCCGCCGCCCGCCGATATACCGTTCTTTCGGTGTAGTGATGCGTGATGTCGGTGCGGCACATGACGACTGCTGTCGCCCTCTCGCCGGGTGCGGAGAACATGTACTGGGTGAGCGGAAGGTCCAGCACCGTCGAACCGCGAAACCCTTCTTCGGTTGATTGACTCGCGCCGGAACGCATTCAGATTCAGCGCCCCGTTGGGAAGTTCATCGCCACCACTTTAGCCAAGGTCTGTTGGAGGACGCCGCTCATCAGGTGGTGGTTGGCCTGGGCCATTTTCCGGATGTGGGGCAGTGCTACCGCCAACATCCGCAGACGCTGGCGGGTGGGGTGATCTATTTCGCTATCCAACCAGTCAACCTAGGTGTGAATCCGATTAATGGTTTAACATATCTAGGATGTCCTCTGGGTGATGGAGATGTGGACGAGAGGCAGGCTTGTTGTGTCAGCGTTTTTTAAGATGCTCTGCGTTGCCGCATTGTCAATCGGGCTGATCGGTGCAGCGGCGGTGATTCCCGGAAAGGCGACGGCGGCAGGTTACGAGACGCTAATGGTTCCGTCCGGCGCGATGGGCCGTGACATCCCGGTGGCCTTCGTTGGGGGCGGCCCGCACGCGGTGTATCTGCTGGATGCTTTCGACGCTGCGCCGGATGTCAGCAATTGGATCACTGCGGGTAATGCCGTGAACACGCTGGCTGGCAAGGGGGTTTCGGTCGTGGCGCCCGCCGGCGGTGCCTACAGTATGTACACCGACTGGGAGCAGGACGGCAGTAAACAGTGGGATACCTTCCTGTCTCGTGAGCTGCCCGATTGGCTGGTGGCCAACAAGGGCCTGTCCCCGGGGGGCCACGCCGCCGTGGGTGCTTCTCAAGGGGGCTATGCCTCGATGGCGCTGGCAGCCTTCCACCCCGACCGCTTCCGCTACGCCGGTTCGATGTCGGGTTTTCTGTACCCTTCGCAAACCACGTTAAACGGTGCCATCACCGCAGGGATGGAGAACTTCGGCGGGGTGAACGCGCAGGCGATGTGGGGTGCCGCACAGTTGGGCCGGTGGAAGTGGCACGATCCATACGTACACGCCGCGTTGCTAGCCCAGAACAACACCCGGCTATGGGTTTTCAGCCCGCAGACTCCAACCGCCAGCAACTCGGCCGCCATGCTCGACGCCGCTGACCAAGCCCAGGGCAGCAACCGGACATTCTACTCCCAATACCGCAGCGTAGGCGGGGACAGCGGCCACTTCGACTTCCCCGTCAGTGGAGACCATGGCTGGGGGACATGGGGGCCGCAACTAGGTGCTATGTCGGGCGATCTTGTGAACACGATCCGTTAGCGGCTGGAGACAGCTCCCCGGCATGCGGAGGTCCCCGCCTTTCATGCCGGGGAGACCGAAGTTCCGCCCGTTGATGCCTCTGAGCGTCCGAATCTGGTCAGCGAGAAGGTGGAGTTCTCGCCTTCTCCCTCCCCCCCCCACACACGGGCGTGGAGGCATCAGCTATAAGGTGAGTGATGTTTCCGCTCGGCTGGCAAGAGGCACCTCCTTGATCGAGGTGTCCTGACACAGAACTGTCACCGATGTCTTGAGGGATGACACTCCACGGCTCGGCGCACTTTTTCCGTGAGAGCGCGTGTCTGCACCGCGCCACGCCGCGTCCAGCGGCATTCCGTGCACGCTCGCCGGGCGCTTCTACCGAAAACAACCGTTGCGGATGCAGGGCGTCCTCTCGGAGACGCACAGACCGATGCAGGGTCTTGACCCGAGGCTCCGAACGAGTCACCATCCATTATTAAACCAACCGTCGGTCTAATAATGGGGGTGGTGGTCGGGTGGCCCGAACCGTCAATGCCGCACAACACGCCGTCCGTCGTGACGCCATCCTGGATTCCGCTCAGAAGCTGATCCTGTCGAATGGCTACGAGCGCTTGACGGTTCAGGGCCTCCTCGACGATCTGCGGATCTCCAAGGGCGCGTTCTACCACTATTTCGATTCCAAACCGGCGGTGATCGAGGCCCTCGGTGAGCGGCTGGTCGGCGAATCGGAGAGGGCGCTGGCTCCGATCGTGGCCGACCGTGAGGCGGATGCTCTCGACAAACTGCGGCGGTTCTTCGCTGAAATCGTCCGCTGGAAATCGGCTCGCCAGAACCTATTCGTGGCGATGCTGCCGCTCTGGTATGCACCCGGCAACATCGTCTTCCGGGTGCAAATGGACCGGGTCGCGGCGAAACGGCTGGCGCCGCTGCTGGCGGCGATCGTCCGTCAGGGCGCCGATGAGCGGGTGTTCACGACCGCCCGGCCACCACAAGCCGCTGGGGTTATCGTCGCTGTCATTCAATCGCTCCAGGACGCGCTGGCCGACCAGCTGTTGGCGGTGGCCCACCGGTCATCCGATGCGCCGACCGTCAATGACATTGTGGCCACCCACGCCGCGCACATCGAAGCGATCGAACGCGTCTTGGGCCTGCCGGACGGCGCATTGCCGCGTACCGAGTCGCGCGCCGTCGACAGCTGGATCGCCGCGCTGAGACGCGCTGACCGCGTGGTGGCGGGAGACCTGCAATGACGACGATGAAGACGACGTGCCTGGTGGCCGGCGGCGGCCCGGCCGGGGTGATGCTGGCCTACCTGCTGGCACGCGCAGGCGTGCAGACCCTTCTGGTGGAAAAGCACGGCGACTTCTTCCGCGATTTCCGCGGGGACACCGTGCATCCCTCAACCACAGACCTGCTGGCCGAGCTCGGAATACTCGATGAGTTCCTGGCGCAGGTCCCACACCAGATCGTCGAACAGCTCGGTATCGGATTCGACGGCCAGACATACGATCTCGTCGACTTCCGGCACCTGCCCACGGCCTGCAAGTACGTCGCGTTCATGCCGCAGTGGGACTTCCTGAACTTCCTGGCCGACAAGGCCAACCGGTACCCGACCTTCCGGCTGAAGATGAACACCGAAGTGACCGGCCTGCTGCGCGACGGCGACCGAGTGACCGGCGTGACTGCGCACACCCCAGATGGTCCACTCGAAATCCACGCGGACCTCACGATTGCCTGCGACGGACGATGGTCGGTCATCCGTGAGTACTCGGGCCTGCCGCTCACCGAATTTCCGATGCCGATCGACGTGCTGTGGTTCCGGCTGCCGCGCGCCGAATCCGCGCCCGAAACCCTCGGGTACTTCGGCCATGGCCAAATCATCCTGCCGATCAACCGCGGCGACTACTGGCAGTGCGGATCGATCATCGACAAGGACGGCTTCGAACAGGTGAAAACCGCGGGGCTGACGGCATTCCGCTCCAACATCGCCGCGGTCGCCCCCTTCCTGGCCGACAGCCTGGGCGCGCTCACCGATTGGGACCAAGTCAAGCTGCTGTCGGTGCGCGCCAACCGGTTACAACGATGGTGGCTGCCCGGCCTGTTGTGCATTGGCGACGCCGCACACGCGATGTCCCCGGTCGGCGGCATCGGCGTCAACTACGCCATCGCCGACGCGGTAGCGGCCGCCAACGCCCTCGCCGAACCGCTGCGCAATGGGTGCGTCACCGATAAGGACCTGCGTGTGGTACAGAAGCGCCGCCAGACCCCCACGAAGATCGCTCAGGCCCTGCAAGGTGCGCAGACCGCCAATCTGGCCCGAATAAGCAAAACCGCCCCACCGCTGTGGATGTTGCGGCTGTTGAGCCGATCAGTGCCAGTCAAACGACTACTGGGCCGAATCATGGGGCTCGGATTCCGGCGCGAACACATCCGCGTCTCTCAGATGTACATCGCCGGGTCGATGTAACTGGTCGGATCCACCAGCGGCTCGCGCTGCTTCTCGGTGCGATGCCGCACCGCGGCCGGTATTCCGGTGGCGATGCAATCCGCCGGGACATCCTGGGTGACAACAGCATTCGCGCCGATCGCGCTGCCGTCACCGATGGTGATCGGACCGAGTACCTTCGCGCCGGCACCCACCGTGACGCCGTTGCCGATGGTCGGGTGGCGCTTGCCGTGACTCAGCGAGCGCCCGCCGAGGGTGACGCCGTGGTAGACCATGACGTCATCGCCGATCTCGGTGGTCTCACCGATCACCACACCCATGCCGTGGTCGATGAAGAACCGCCGCCCGATGGTCGCGCCGGGGTGGATCTCGATGCCGGTGGCGAATCGGGCGGCCTGAGCCAGCAGGCGGGCCACCCCGCGCAGTGCCGGCCTGGCCCACAGTCGGTGCGCGAGCCGATACGACCAGATCGCGTGCAGTCCCGAATAGACCAGGGCGTTCTCGAAGTCCCCGCGCGCGGCCGGGTCATGCTCGCGCGCGTTGCGCAGGTCCTCGCGCAGCCGCGCCAACACACCACTCATAGGTGTGATCATTCCCGAATGTGTTCGAACAGCGGCGTCGAGATGTAGCGCTCGCCGAAGTCGGGAACCACCACCACGATCAGCTTTCCGGCGTTCTCGGGGCGCTTGGCCAACTCGAGGGCGGCCCACACGTTGGCGCCGGCCGAGATGCCGCCGAGGATCCCCTCCTCTGTGCCCAGCGCGCGAGCCACCCGGACGGCGTCGTCGAACTGCGCATCGATGATCTCGTCGTAACAGTCGCGGTCGAGCACCTCGGGGACGAAGTTGGCGCCCAGACCCTGGATCTTGTGCGGACCGGGGTCGGCGCCGTGCAGGATCGCGGAGTCCTTGGGCTCCACGCCGACGATCTGAACCTCGGGCTTGTGGGCCCGGAGGGCGTGCGCGACACCGGTCAACGTGCCGCCGGTACCGATCCCGGCGACGAAGATGTCGACAGCGCCGCCGGTGTCCTTCCAGATCTCTTCGCCGGTCGTCCGTTCGTGGATGGCCGGGTTGGCCGGGTTGGCGAATTGGTCTGCGGACAGGGCGTTGTGGGTGTCGGCGACGATCTGCTTGGCCCTGGCCACCGCGCCGGCCATCCCCTCGGAGCCGGGCGTCAGCACGATCTCGGCACCGTAGGCGCGCAGCATCACCCGACGCTCGGTCGACATGGTGTCCGGCATGGTCAGGATCACCTTGTAGCCCCGGGCGGCGCCGACCATCGCCAGGGCGATGCCGGTGTTGCCGCTGGTGGCCTCGACGATGGTGCCCCCGGGGCGCAACTGGCCGGACTTTTCGGCGGCGTCGATGATGGCGACGCCGATGCGGTCCTTGACGCTGTTGGCGGGGTTGTAGAACTCGAGTTTGGCCGCCACCTGCGCGCCCAAGCCCTCGGTCAGCCGGTTGAGCCGCACCAGCGGCGTATGGCCGATCAGCTCGGTGACGTTGTCGTAGATCCTGCCCATCAAATGCCCTTTCCTGCCAAGGCCGCCATAGGTGCTAGGCGCTCCCTTCGGCAATGCGCCGTACCGCCTTGATGAAGACGTCGATCTCTTCGAAAGTGTTGTAGAACGCGAACGACGGTCGCACGGTGGCCTCCAGGCCGTAGCGGCGCAGGATCGGCTGCGCGCAGTGGTGACCGGCGCGCACCGCGATGCCCTCGGAGTTCAGGGCCTTGCCCACTTCCACCGGGTCGTGGCCGGCCAGCACGAACGACAACACACTGGCCTTCTCATCGGCGGTGCCGACGAGCCGCACCCCGGGGATATCGGCCAGGCGTGGTGTGGCGTACTCGAGCAGGGCGTGCTCATAGGCGGCGATGCGTTCGATGCCCACCCGTTCCACATAGCGCAGGGCCTCGCCCAGGCCGACCGCGTCGGCGATATTGCCAGTGCCCGCCTCGAACTTGTTGGGCGGTTCCTGGTAGAGCGAGCGTTCCAGGGTGACGTCGGCAATCATGTTGCCTCCACCCTGCCACGGCGGCGTCTCGGCCAGCGCCTCGGCGGTGCCGTAGAGCACTCCGATCCCGGTGGGCCCGAAGATCTTGTGCCCGGAGAACGCGAAGAAGTCCGCGCCCAGCGATTGCACATCGATCGGGATGTGCGGGATGGACTGCGCCCCGTCGATCAGCACCCGAGCGCCGTAGCGGTGCCCGAGTTCGACGATGTCGTGCACCGGAGTGACGGTGCCCAGCGCGTTGGAGACATGCGTGGCGGCAACCAGTTTGGTCCGCGGGCCCAGCAGATCCTCGAACTCGCCGAGAAGCAGGTTGCCCGCCTCGTCCACCGGCGCCACCCGCAGAACCGCCCCGGTTTTCTTCGAGAGCAATTGCCACGGAACGATATTCGCGTGGTGCTCCAAATGAGTGATGACGATCTCATCGCCGGGGCCCAGATGCTTACCGCCCCAGGCGTAAGCCACCAGGTTGATCGCCTCCGTGGTGCCGCGCACGAAGACGATGTCCTCGCTGCGCGGTGCACCCAGGAATCGCCGCACGGTGTCGCGGGCGTCCTCGTAGGCGTCGGTGGCCCGGGCCGCGAGTTCGTGTGCGGCCCGGTGAATATTGGAGTTCTCGTGGGCGTAGAAGTACGACAGCCGGTCGATCACGGCCTGCGGCTTCTGCGTGGTGGCGGCATTGTCGAACCAGATCAACGGCTTGCCGTTGACGGTCTCGCGCAGGATCGGAAAGTCAGCGCGCACCGCGTTGACGTCGAACACCTCATGCGAATCCGGCACCGTCGGAGCCGGTTCGGCGGTCGGCGCCCGCTGGGACAAGAACGCGTAGTTCGCCTCGTCGCCACCGGAGGCCGGTGCGGGGGTGGCGTGCCAATCCAGCTGCGGAACCGCAGGCGCGTCGCCCGGCCAGCCGGGGGCTGATCCACGTGGCGCGACCGGGACCGCCCCGGCCGGCGAACCGGCCAACACCCCGGGCACGGTCGGCACGATGCCGCTCGGCACCGCGAACGCCGACAGGTCGGCCAGCCCCGGCGGCAGCAGTCCGGACGGGTCGGGAACCCCGCCCCGGGGTGCCACCGCGGTGGTCTGCGGCGGCGAGTCCGGACCGGGCCGGGCGGCATACAGCTGGTTGGCCAGTACCTCCAGCTCAGCGGCGCTGACCGGTGGGTTTACCGGCCTGGGGTCACTTGTACTCATGGAAACGGTCCACCGAGACGTCGTCGAGCACAGCGAGCGCATCGTCGGTGAGCACGGCCAGCGAGTTGTACAGCGTGACCAGGTAGGACGCGATCGCCGACCGGTTGATGCCGGTGAACCGCACGGACAGGCCCGGCGCCTGCTCGCCGACCAGGCCGGGCTGGAACAGTCCGACGACGCCCTGGCGCTCCTCGCCGGTGCGCACCAGCAGGAACTTGGTCTTGGAGTCCTCCACCGGCACCTTGTCGCTCGGCACGATCGGGATGCCGCGCCAAGTGATGAACTGGGCGCCGAACAGGTTCACCACCACCGGCGGCACACCCCGGCGGGTGGCTTCACGGCCGAATGCGGCCACACCCAGCGGGTGGGTCAGGAAGAACCCGGGGGTCTTCCACACCTTGGTGATCAGCGAATCCAGGTCGTCGGGGGTGGGCGGGCCGGTCAGGGTAGAGATGGTCTGCTCCGGTGTGACCTGCGCCAACAGCCCGTACTCCGGGTTGTTGACCAGCTCGAACTCCTGGCGTTCCTTGATGGTCTCGATGGTGAGGCGCAGCTGCTGTGCGACCTGGTCGTGCGGGCTGGAGTACAGGTCGGAGACCCGGGTGTGCACATCAAGCAGGGTGGAGATCGAGCGCAGGGTGTACTCCCGCGGGCTGGTCTCGTAGTCCACGAACGTCTGCGGCAGCGGTTCCTCCGAACCGGCGCCCTGCTCGGCATGGATGGCGACCTGGCCGGGGTTGACCACCCGGTTGACCCGGTAAATGCCGGCTTCGACCGGGACCCAGTTCAACAGGTGTAGCAACCAGCGCGGCGTGATGGTGGCCAGCTGCGGGACCGTCTTGGTCGCATTGGCGAGTTGCCGTGCGGCGAGGTCCCCGAGCGCCTGAGATTCGTTCTGAGCGGACGTCATTGCTTTCCTCCTGATGAGTGACGGCGCCAATCATGGACCATGGTCCGGGTTTGCCCACCAGTTGCGCTCAGGGCGAATTGAATCCCTCGCAGTTCGCGCCACTGCGGTACATGTCGTAGGGTATGTGTATGTCGAACACCACGCTGCCACAGCCGCACGCTTTGTGCCGCCTCGCCGCGTGTTGTTGTTGTTGATTCTCTGACGCCCTGATTCCTTAGCGTCGCAGCCCGCCCCTTTTCTCGGCGAGATGCTGCCGTGCGCGCTTCAGACCAGAAAGTCGACTCGGCATGACCGTTTCAACCTCCGTTTTTCCCGTTCTCGACACCGAGCCCGCGGTGACCGTCCGCCGCAGGGTGCAACCGCGCCCGGCCGTCGATATCGACCGAATGACCCGTTATCACGGCGGCACGTATTCGCACACCGTCGACCGGATCGTGTTCACCGACGGCACCAGCGCGCGCACCGATCTGATTCGCCTGAACCCCGGCATCGCCGCCTATTCGCTGGACTTCCACGGCATCGCCCCGACCCGGCCATCGGCATATCGGATCGACACCTGGTCGGCGGTTCCGAGCCTGCGTGCCGGCACCCGTGACCCCCGCGAAGTTCAGGTCGACTGGATCCTGCGCAACTCGGTCCCGCGGCTGACCACCGTCGAGTTGAGTCGACGGCTGCGGGAGGCCGGCCACCAGCTGGGCCGCGGCAACATCACCGAGCACGAGGCGATAGCCGCCACTCAGGCCGCGATCTGGTGGCTGACCAACGGTTTGGAGCTGGACACCCGTGCCCGCACCGAGCCGGTCCGGGTGTTGCGCGACGCCGACGGGGTGACCGTCGAGTTCGAAGAGGCCCTCGAGTTGGGCGGCTACACCCTGGAACTGGTCGCCTCGGAGTCGGTGACGGTGACCCTGCACAAGTCCGACGACGGTCGTAGCTGGCGGGAGGTGCCCTCCTCGCGGCTGGCCGTCGAGGCCGCCGGCGCTCATCGCAAGGCGCTCGGCGTGGGCGCCACCGTCGGGGGCCACCGGTTCTACCGCCTGTCGGTGGCCGGCTTGGGGACGACGGCCACCCTCGGCGACGTCGACTTCTGGCTCAACGGCACCAGCACCTATCGCAATGCCGACCGCATCGTGGCCCTCTACCGGTACCTGCTGGCCGGCGCGGCACGGGCGCGCACCACCGCACCCGGATTGAACGTCTCGGCCGCCACCATGGCCGAGGGTCTGGTGGGGCCGCTGCGCCTGTCCGCCGCAGACTCCGCCGCGCTGAGCGCCGAGGGTGCGGAGCTGCTGGACGCCGACGGCAACGAGCTCACCGGCCCGGTGGAGCCGGGCAGCGCCTTCTACCTGCGTCCGCGCCCGGGCGCGGTCTCGGCACGGGTGCGCGTCACGGTGCCCGGTACCGAAGACGGCTACGGCGGCCGGGTCCTCACCGGCATTGCCGGAGGCCAGGACTCGCAGATGTTCACCCCGGTGGCGCTGGCGGTTCCGGCCGCGCTGGTCGTCGACTTCGACCTGACCTGGTCTCAACGGGCCTTGCCGCACCGGTCCCGACGGCCGCGGTCAGGAGCCCGATCCGCCTAGCGCCCGATCGACCACCGGCAGTCGCACTCGAAACACCGTCCAGCCCTCGGCCGACTCCACACTCACCGAGCCGCGGTGGGCGCCGACGATCGAGGAGACGATCGCCAATCCCAGTCCGGTGCTGCCCAATTCACCGGAGCGGGCCTTATCCGCCCGGACGAACCGCTCGAAAAGGTGCGGTACCAACTCGGCGTCGATACCGGGGCCGTCGTTGGCCACCGTCAACTCCGCGGCCGGCCCACCGACCCCGCCGTGGTCTGCGGTGATGGCCGTCGTCACGGTCACCCCGGGCGGGGTGTGCACCCAGGCGTTCTTCAACAGGTTGGTGACGACCTGATGCAGCCGCGCGCGATCGCCGCGAACCCACACTGGGGCATTGGGCAGGTCTTTGATCCAGTGGTGAGTCGGTGCGGCGGCGGCCGCGTCATTGACCGCATCGAGCACCAGGTCAGCCAGGTCGACATCTTCGACCTGCAGGTCCTGGCCTTCGCCGAGCCGCGACAGCAACAACAGCTCCTCGACCAGCGAGGCCATCCGCTGGGCCTCGGACTCGATGCGGGCCAGCGCGTACTCGGTGGTCGGCGGCAGGGCCGCGCTGTCCTGCCGCGTCAGTTCGGCGTACCCCTGAATGGCCGCGAGCGGTGTACGTAGCTCGTGGCTGGCGTCGGTGATGAACTGCCGCATCCGCCGGTCGGCGTCGCTGCGGTAGGCAAGTGCACTGTCGACGTTGTCCAGCAGTCGATTCAGGGCACTGGCGACGATTCCCACCTCGTTGCCCGGGTCGACGTCGCCGGAGGCCACCCGGATGGTGATGCGCTCGTCGCCCTCGGCCAGCGGCATCGCCGCCACCGAGGCGGCGGTCGCCGCGACCCGGCGCAGCGGCCGCAACGCATAGCTGACCACGGTGATGGTCAACCCCGCGGTGACCAGCAATGCCAATATGTAAAGCGCTGAGGCAGCAGCCATTCGGCGATCGACAGTACGGTTCGCCAGGTGCATCGAGCCGCCGATGAACAGCAGGTCGTCGTCGTCGACCGCGCGGGTAGCCACCCGATAGGAGCCCAGGCTGCCCAACTCCACCGTCTGCGGCGGACCACTGGTCCAATGCCCTCCGGCGATGGTGGCCACCACGTCGGCGGGCGCAGGATAGGGGTCCCGCTTGGTGAAAACCACCGCCCCGATCACCACGCCGTCGCGCAGTACCGCCAGCACGTTGCCCGGGGTCTGATCACTGAAGCCGAGCATGGCCGTGCCGATGCTCGACTGGCCGTCGGGTCCCACCACGTTGTCGACGTGGCGATAATCGGCGAAGTAGTGGCTGAAGGCGTTGAGCGATTCGTAGAGGTCGGCGTCGCTCGTGGCGGTGACGTAGGTGCGCAGGCTCAGCACCGACACCGCGCCCACCGCCACGAACACCACGGTGACGACGGCCGACACCCCAAGCACCAACTGCCGGCGCAGACCACGGGGACGCCACCGAGGGGGCTTGGAGGCGGCGGTCATTCGGGTGGCTTGCACATGTATCCCACTCCGCGCACGGTGTGGATCATCGGCGCCCGGTCGGCGTCGATCTTCTTACGCAGGTAGGAGATGTAGAGATCGACAATGCTGGTACGACCGGCGAAGTCGTAATTCCAGACCCGGTCCAAGATCTCCGCACGGCCCAACGCCCGACCTTGATTGCGCATCAAAAAACGCAGCAGTTCGAACTCGGTCGTGGTCAGTGCCACCGCGGTGCCGCCGCGGGTGACCTGGCGGCTGGCGCCGTCCAACGTCAGGTCGCCCACGGTGAGGACTTCGTTCATCGGCGGAGTCAGCTGACTCGACCGGCGCAGCAGCCCCCGCAGCCGGGCCACCAACTCCTCCAGGCTGAACGGCTTGGTCATGTAATCGTCGGCGCCCGAGGTCAGTCCGGTCACCCGGTCGGTCACCGAGTCGCGGGCGGTCAGAAACAGTGTCGGCGTGTAGGGATCGGATTCGCGGACCCGCTGCAGAATCCGCAGCCCGTCGATATCGGGCAGCATGATGTCGAGAACCAGCAGATCCGGCGTCCCGCCGTGGAACTTGGTCACGGCGTCGCGTCCGTTATGGGCGACGTCGACGACCCACCCCTCGTAGTGCAGGGCCATGGTCACCAGGTTGGTCAGCGCCGGCTCGTCATCAACCAGCAGCACCCGAATCGGTGAGCCGTCCGGGCGATAGATCCGCGGAAGCTGTCCGAGGATCGCCTTGCGCGGAGCTTGACCGTCCGTGTTACCCGCCATCGGTCGCCATTTTCCACCGAGTCGGGGTCATTCGCCGAGCAGACGTTGCTTCCGCTGGGCGAATTTCTCCGGCGTCAGAATGCCCGAGTCCCGCAATTCGACCAGCGCGCGTAGTTCGGCGACGACACCGATGGCTTTCGACTTGTCGGCTTTGTCGACCTTTACCGAAGCGTCGGGATCTTCGGGTTCGGCGGCCCGCTTGGGCGGTGCAGTGAGATTGGGTTGGCCGGCCAGCGGGGAGCGGCGTTCGGCGCCTGCCGAGTTGGTCAAGGCGCCCCCGGCCGCGCCGGCCAGCGCCATCTGGGAATACGGGAGCTTGGCCGCGGTCGCCATCGGCCCCGCTGCGGCGGAGGCGCTACCGGATGGAGCTGATGCCAGGGTGACGTCGCGCAGCGCCGAGGGAACGGCCGCCGCCCAGGCCCGCGGCACCGACATGCCGCCCACCGGTATTGCCTTGCCGGCGCTGGCCCACGCCGTGCCGGCACCCGCCAGGCTGGCTGTCGGGACCAAACCGCCTAGGGCGGGCGCGGTTTCACCGATCAGGCCCAGCGCCCCCAGTTCGGCTCCTTCGGGAAGGGCGAGTTCTCCCAGCGTAATCGCCAGGCCGCCGAACGCACCGCCCAGGCCGATCGCCCCGAACGGTCCGACGCTGCCCACCTCGAAAACCGCGCTGACCATATCGAACAGCAGGCCGGTCGACACCGTGCCGGTGCCGGTATCGGCGGCGGTATTGGGTGCCGGTGCGGTGAAGGTGGGTAGTTGGGTGGCTGCTGCGGCGTTGGTGGCGTAGGCGTACATGGCGGTGGCGTCTTGGGCCCACATTTCGCTGTAGTGGGCTTCGGTGGCGGCGATGGCTGCGGTGTTG